>Ga0163144_10029369_pt1 | contig 10559 bp, 7 predicted proteins | sample OliLak19BULKMAT1_FD_123175 | JGI IMG/M metagenome (GOLD analysis project Ga0163144, IMG submission 123175) | Freshwater microbial mat bacterial communities from Lake Vanda, McMurdo Dry Valleys, Antarctica - Oligotrophic Lake LV.19.BULKMAT1 | ecosystem: Environmental > Aquatic > Freshwater > Lake...
AACGGCGCGCAAAGCGTCGCCGGTGCATTAAACGTGACCGTGACGTTCGACAAGGCGTTAGACCCCACCACCGTCAGCGCCTCCACGATCCAGCTCCGAGACGCGCTCAACGCGATCGTGCCAGCGAGTTTGACATACGACAACGCCACCCGTGTCGTCACGCTCGACCCGACCGCCGACCTGCCCGTCACGAATAACTACTTCTACCTCACCGTCGTCGGTGGCGAGGTGGGCGTGAAAGACACCACCGGCGAAACCGTCCCCGCTTCCTACACCTTCAGCTTCACCACCGGAGCGGCCTCGTTCACCGAAACGCCCGTCTTCACCGGCCTGACCCAGCCGACCAGCGTCCAGTTCGCACCCGACGGACGCATCTTCGTCGCGGAGAAAAGCGGGATCGTGAAGCAGTTCGACGGCCTGACCGACACCACGCCGACGGTCGTCGTCGACCTGCGCACGAACGTCCACAACTTCTGGGACCGCGGGCTGCTCGGGCTCGCGCTCGACCCGCAATTTACGACCGGTCGGCCGTTCATGTACCTGCTCTACACCTTCGACGCCGACATCGGTGGCACCGCGCCCAAGTGGGGCTCGATCACCGGTATCAGTGACGGCGGAGGCTCCAGCCCCACCGGCACGGGCGCGAACGTCAGCGGACGTCTGTCCCGCTTCACCGTCGGCACCGACAACCGCGCCGGCGCCGAAACGGTTCTCATCAACGACTGGGCGAACCAGTTCCCAAGTCACACCATCGGCCATCTCGAATTCGGCCCCGACGGCGCGCTCTACGCCAGCTCGGGTGACGGCGCGAGCTTCACCACCACCGACTACGGCCAACTCGGCAACCCCTTCAACGACCCGATCAATGAAGGCGGCTCCCTGCGTTCTCAAGACGTGCTGACCCCCGGTGACCCGACCACACTCGACGGCTCGATCATCCGCATCAACCCTGACACCGGCCTGGCTGCCGTCGGGAATCCGGTCAACGGCGCGGACTTGAACCGCAATCGCATCGTCGCGCACGGCCTGCGCAACCCGTTTCGCTTCACGTTCCGTCCCGGCACGTCCGAACTGTGGCTCGGTGACGTCGGGGCGGGCACCCACGAGGAAATCGACCGGCTCGACACGTCGAACCTCACCACCACACGAAATTTCGGCTGGCCCGCGTACGAAGGCCCGACCCGCCATGGCGGGTTCCAATCGCTTAACCTGCCGTTGCTCCAAAGCCTGTACGCCCAAGGCCCCGGCGCGGTCGTCGCGCCGTTTTATTCATACAACCACGCCGCCAAAGTCGTCGCGGGTTCCAACGAACCGACCGGCGGGTCCAGCGTCACCGGCGTCGCGTTCTACGACCGGGGCACGTACCCCCCCGCCTACGACGGGGCGCTGTTCTTCTCCGACTACTCACGCAAGCGCGTCTACGTCATGTACAAGGGGCCCGACGGTCAGCCCGACCCGAAATCGGCGCAGATTTTCCGCAGCCTGACCAGGGGCGCAGTGCAACTCGAAGCCGGGCCCGGCGGGGATCTGTATTACGTCGACTTGGACAACGGCAGGGTCGTACGTATCACGAACAACAACATCGGCTCGAACGCCGCGCCGCAGGCGGTCATCACGTCCGGCCCGCGCACGGGTGCCGCGCCGCTTAGCGTCGACTTCAGCGCCCTCTCCAGCACCGACCCCGACGCCGGCGACAGCCTCACCTACGCTTGGGACCTTAACGGCGACGGTCAGTACGACGACTCGACCTCGCCGACGCCTTCGTTCACCTACATCACGCCCGGCGACCGTTTCGTACGCTTGCGTGTGACCGACCGCGTCGGCGCGTCGGCGATCACGAGCGTGAGCGTGTCGGTCGCCAACACCGCGCCCGTCCCGGTCATCCTCGCCCCGACGACCGAGTTACGCTGGAGCGTCGGAGACCTAGTCGCGTTCTCCGGCGGAGCTTCCGACGCCGAAGACGGCGTCCTGCCCGCGTCGGCGCTGAAGTGGGACTTGGTGCTGATCCACGCAAACGCGCTGGACCCGACAAGCACGCACACGCACGTGATCGAGAGCTACGTCGGCGTGACCGACGGGACGTTCAATACGCCCGACCACGAGTTCCCCTCGTGGCTTGAACTACGCCTGACCGCGACCGACGCGTTCGGTACGAGCGCGACGACCACGATGCGTCTCGATCCCAAGACCGTACAACTGAACTTCGCGTCTCTACCGGCGGGGTTGATGATCGGGTTCGACGGGGAAGCGGTCGCCGCGCCGTTCAGCCGGACGGTGATCGCCAATTCCACCAACACGATCAGCGCCCCGCCGCAGTTGCTGGACGGTCAGGAGTGGGTCTTTCAAAGTTGGAGCGACGGCCGCGACGCGACGCACGAGGTCAGCGCCCCGCAGACCGACACGACCTACACCGCGAGCTTCTACATTCCGAGCGGCCCGCAGACCCCGTACAACGGCACGCCCGCGCCGATCCCCGGTCGCATCGAAGCCGAAGACTACGACCGCGGCGGGCAGGACGTGGCCTACTACGACAATTCCTTCTCCAACAACGGCGGAGCCTATCGACCGGGTGAACGCGTCGACATCGAACCGACCACCGACGACCAAGGCGGCACTTTCAACGTCGGCTGGCTCGAGCCCGGTGAATGGCTCGAGTACACGACGAGCGTCGCACAAACAGGAACCTACACGGTTCTCTTCCGAGTCGGTACGGGACAGTCCGACGCACTGTTTCATCTTCAGGTCGACGGCGTGAACGTCACCGATTCCGTACCCATACCGCAGACCAGTTGGGTGGATTACACGACGATTTCCAAGTCCGGCATCGCGCTGACCGCCGGTACGCACAAGCTACGGTTCTACGCCGAAAGTTCGAGCATCGGCGGGCTCGGAAACTTCAACTGGATGCAGTTCGTTAAAGAGCCCGACCCCGTCCCGGCACAACCGACGAATCTGAGCGCGTCGGCGCTGTCGTTCGTGTCGACCCGGTTGACCTGGCTCGACAACGCCAGCAACGAAACCGCCTACCAGATCGAACGACGTCGCGCCGGTGACGTCGACTTCACGCCCCTCGCGACCGTCGGCGCGAACACGATCACGTTCGACGACACGACCGTCGTCTACAGCACGTCGTACGTCTACCGCGTTCGCGCCATGAACGACACGGGCACGCCTCTGTTTGGCCTGTACAGCGACGACGCGACCGTCACTACGCCCGCGCCGCCGGTGCCGGAAGTGCCGACGGGCGTCACGACGACGGCGCGGGGCATCGACTCGATCGTCGTCACTTGGTCGTCGAACACGCTGCTCCCCGACAGCTTCGTCATCCAGCGCCAGCAAGGTACGACCGGCGGGTGGGGCACCATCGGCACCGTCGCGGGCAACGTCCGCTCGTTCGTCAGCACCGGCCTGACCTCGGCGACGCTCTACAACTACCGCATCCAGACCGTCCGCGCCGGCTTGAGGTCGGCCTTCACCATGCTCGTCGGTACGACCACCTGGACGCGCGGCAACGGCCTGAGCGCGACCTATTTCGACAACGCCAACTTCACCGGTAAAACCGTCGCGCGCCTCACCCCACAAATCGACCTCGACTGGAAGACCGGCTCGCCCGTCACCGGCATCGCGGCCGACACCTTCAGCGCACGCTGGACCGGACAGGTACGGCCGAACTTTTCCGAGGCCTACACCTTCATCGTCAACAGCGACGAGGGCGTCCGCCTGTGGGTCAACAACGCTTTGCTCATCGACATGTGGCAACTCCAAACCGCGCGCGACAATAGCGGCACGATCTCGCTGACGGCCGGCGTGAGGTACGACATCAAGCTCGAATATTTCGAGAACACCGGTGCCGCGTCGTGCAAGCTCTTCTGGACCAGCCCTAGCGTCGCAAGGAGGATCATCCCTAGTCACGCGCTGTTCTCGACCACGCCGGTGACGTCGGTCGCGCCACCGACGGCCACAACAACGACGAAATTGCTCGTTCCGTCGGTCCCCGGCGCGACATCCACGCTGAAAACGACCGCCGCGGTGTTATGACGCAGCCGACATAACTCTGCGGTTTTCAAATGCAATGAAGACTATTGTGTCCGCTTGTTGCGCGGGCTTTAGAGACGTACTATTTCGTCAACATGAACCCGACCACCACTACCGCAACATCCCAGCCTAACACCGGCTCTTCGTCGAAGCCGCCGATCGTGATTCGCATCAAACGTCAGGACGGACCGGACAAGCCGTCGCGCTGGGAGGAATTTTCCGTCCCGTACCGCGCGAACATGAACATCATTTCGTGCCTGCAATGGATCGCGGCGCATCCGATGACGTCCGACGGGAAGCCGACGCCCGCGCCGGTCTGGGATAGCGGGTGCCTCGAGGAAGTCTGCGGCGCGTGCACGATGGTCATCAACGGTAAGGTGCGGCAGTCGTGCTCGGCGCTGGTCGACAAGCTTGAACAGCCGATCACGCTCGAACCGATGACCAAGTTCCCGCTCGTGCGCGACCTTTGGGTCGATCGCAGCCGATTGTTTAACGACTTGAAAAAGGTCAAAGCATGGGTGCCGATCGACGGCACGTACGACCTGGGCGCGGGCCCGGCCATCAGTCAGGAACTTCAGGAGGAACGCTACCCCCTGAGCCGTTGCATCAGTTGCGGGTGCTGCCTTGAAGCGTGCCCGCAGTACACGCCGAGCAACCACTTCGTCGGCGCCGCCGTCATCAGTCAGGTGCGTTTGTTCAACGACCACCCGACCGGCGCGGCACTCAAGAACGAACGTCTCGAAGCGATCATGGGCGAAGGCGGGATCACCGAATGCGGCAAGGCGGGCAACTGCGTCGAAGTTTGTCCGAAACAAATCCCGCTGCTGGAAAGTATCGCGTCGGTCCAACGCCAGGCGACGGTGTACGCGGTGAAGAAATTCTTCAGCAAGTGATGGAGAATGGTAATTAGTGGTCGGTGCGTGACCGCAGTCCTGTCACGTGACAATCAATAATCGCCATTTTGGTCGCCGTTCACGGCGACAGGGTGTAACTTCTATTTGTGGCACTTCGCGCGGACGACCGTGCGCTGCTCATCTCATCGTTCGTGGCCAAAGCGCCCGTCATTCTCGAACGAAGTGAAGAACCTGCCTGGTCTGCGAGGCCATCTACACCAAAAACGGACCTCACATGCGATGAAGATCCTTCACTTCGTTCGAGGACGACGGAAGCCGGCTGCGCGAAGGACAAGGTGAGCCGTATTCGGGCGTTCACGGGTCGGTGCCACAAAAGAGCGTCACACCCCCGGCGACACCAAACCCTTAAAAACTTGCCACACTCCCCCCCGCTGTGTTTAACTAGGCGCGGCGGCGGACCGGTTCGTCGATTCGTCGGGCATTTGAAACGGTACTTTAAGGAGATGGTTACATGATTTGCAAACAGTGGATCGGAATGGGACTGACGTGCGTGTGGCTCATGACCGGGTGCGCGCCCAAGCCGGCGCCGGTGCCGTTGATCCCCGCGCCGCCTTCAGCGGAGACGGTGCAGGAGCTTCGGGCGAACTATCTGAAGCACGACCCGACGGCGCGGATCGGGCTGGTCGTCGCGGTGCGTGACGTCGACAAGCTGGTCGCGGTCGGGGACGTGCAGGTGGGTGATTTTCCGGTCGGGCAGGCGGTGACGATTGTCGACCAAGCCAGCGTGCCGCTTTCGAGCGGGCGCGTGGTGAACCTCACCGACGACCTGGTGATCGTCAAACTCGATGCGCCGGTCGCCGGCGCTCGGATGCCGGTGCAAGGTGACCTGGCCGTGCGAGTGCAATAGCCGTGAACGATGTTTTGCCTGAGTCACCGGCGCGACCGCGCCTGGTGCTGGCCAGTGGAAGCCCGCGTCGTCGAGCGTTGCTCGAGGACGCGGGCTTTGACTTTATTGTGCACCCCGCCGACATCGACGAGGAAAACTTCCCGCCGGACCTGCTTCCGTCCGAACTGGCGTCGCGACTCGCCGACGAAAAAGCCCGCGCCGTCGCGTCGCTGTTCCCGGACGACGTCGTCCTCGCCGCCGACACGGTCGTGGCGTTCGGGGACGTCATTCTCAACAAGCCGCGCGACGCCGACCACGCCCGTTGGATGCTCGCGTTACTCGCCGGCACGACCCACGTCGTCATCACCGGCGTCGCGGTGGTGCAGCAGGCGCGCGACGTCCGCAAGCTCGCCCGCGCGATGTCCGCGGTTCGCATGAAGCCGTTGTCGCAAAAGCAGATTGACTCGTACGTCACCTCGAACCTCTGGCAAGGTAAGGCCGGCGGATACGGCATCCAGGACGAGTCCGGAAAGTCCGACCCGTTCGTCACACGGTTAAGCGGTGACCTCACCAACATCGTCGGTCTGCCGATGAAACTGACGACGCGGATGCTCCTGGAAGTGGGCGTGAAAGCCATGGATCGTGATGGGTGATTGTTACGTGACGCAGGCCGCCGATCTGGTCACGGCTTAATCACCAATCAGCCAGGGCAATTGCATGTTCGTCCGGCCCCCTCTCCCGGTATGCCGGAGGAGGGTTGGGGTGGGGGCTTTTCAATGCAAACCTAAGACCCCCACCCCGGGCCTCCCCCGCGGGTACGCGGGAGAGGGGGTCAAACCGCGAACATGCGATTGCCATACAGGTCTGGGGTGTAACTTCTAATTGTGGCACTTCGCGCGGACGACTGTGCGTTGCTCACCTCATCGTTCGCGCCCAAAGAGCCCGTCATTCTCGAACGTAGTGAAGAACCTGCCTGGCCTGCGAGGCCATCTACATCGAGAACGGGCCTCACATGCGATGCAGTTCCTTCACTTCGTTCGAGGATGACGAAAGCCGGCTACGTGAAGAACAAGGTGAGCCGTATTGGGGCACTTACGCGTCAACGCCGCAAAGACGCGTTACACCTTATCAATCACCCTCCACGACCTTCCTCAAACCGCCGACATCCCCTATCGTCTAATGCGTGACGCGATACCTACCCGAGGCTCTGTGTCTACTCACCGGCGTCGCGGGGTGGTTCTACCTTTTTTACTCCCGAACGGCGGGGAACTTGCGAGCGATCGAAAGCACGGACGTCAACGCCCGGCGCGTGCGTTTACGACGCGCGGGCGGGGTTGCGATGCTGGTGCTGGCGGCGCTGCTGTACGTCGGGACGAAGGGAGTCGAGGCCGAGTCAACGCCGCGGGCGTACGTGGGCGTGTGGCTGGGCGTGCTACTGACGATGACGGTCATCGTGATGCTCGCGCTGGTCGACCTCCACTACACGCGCAGGCTTCGTCGTCGGGACGGGAACGCACCATGAATCGAGCGCGCCTCGTCTTATTTCTCGTCCTGCTCGGCTTTCTCGCCGGTTGCGGGAGCGCGCCCGCGCCGACGTCGACGCTTCCGACGACGACGTTGCGCGTCGGGAACGTCGACTACACCGTCGAAATCGCCGCGACGTACGAGTCGCGCGCGACCGGGCTGATGAAGCGCGACACCATGTCCGACAACCACGGCATGATCTTCGTCTTCCGGGACGAAGCGCCGCAAAGTTTCTGGATGAAGGACACGCGCATCCCGCTCGACATCCTGTACGTCGCGGCGTCGGGGCAGATCGTTTCGATGCACTCCATGAGGCCGTACGTCTTGTCTTCGGTCCCCAGCGACGCACCAGCCAAGTGGGCGATCGAACTGAATCAGGGACAGGTGCAACGCAACGGCGCGAAGGTCGGAGACGTGCTCATCATTCCACCCGCCGCCCGTGACGCGAACGAGTGAGAATCTGCTTTTTATCGGACTGCGTAGGTCACGCCTCGTCCGCCATTGGGCGCGCCGCGGGCCGTCAAATATTGCTTCCGGACGTCAAGTCTCGCACGTCTTGAACCGACTAGAGAAGGGACCGTCCGTGCATCCGGCGCGGACGGCTCAGCCGTCAGAGGTTGACGACGTGTCCGACCGTCCGCCGTGCCCCACGATTTCATCACCTCGACCCGCCTCCCGAGGGAAAGCCGAACCATGACTCACTCCGCGGCCGCCTTGCGACTGATCCTCGAAGACCTGCCCGACACCGACGCCGTACCCGTGCCGGGACCTCGCGCGGTCACCGGACCGGTCTGTGTCGAAATCCCGATGGACGAGCAGGTGAATTTCCTGCAGCGCGAAATCGACTCGCTGCAGACCGAAATCCGCGCGCTGCACCGGCGCGACGACCAGATTAATCTGTTCATGGACCGCATCGACGAGGAGCTGCGCCTGGCGGCGCGTCTTCAACAAGATTTTCTTCCTAAGACGCTGCCCGAAGTGGGCCCGGTTCGATTTCACACGCTCTTCCGCCCCGCGGGGTACGTGAGCGGGGACATCTACGACGTGATGCGTCTGGACGAACACAACGTCGGCTTCTTTATGGCCGACGCCGTCGGTCACGGGATGCCGGCGGCGCTGTTGACGATGTTCATCAAGAATGCGCTGCGTACCAAGGAGATCAAGGACGGGGTTTACCGACTGCTTCCGCCGAGCGAAACGCTGATGCGTTTGAACGACCAACTGGTCGACCAAAATTTGAGCCAGGCGACGTTCGCGACCGCGTTCTACGGCCGACTGGACGTGCGGACGATGAAGTGTGAATTCGGCCGCGCCGGTCACCCCAGCCCGATCCTGATGCGGGCCAATGGCAAATTAGAACCCCTCGACGCCGACGGTGGACTGCTCGGCGTCTTCCCCGGCGAATGCTACGTAGACGGCTCCACCACCCTCGAACCCGGCGACCGCGTCTTCCTCTACACCGACGGCATCGAAGTCGCGCTCAACGACGGACAGATCGTCAGCACCGAACAATGGTGCGCCGAACTTTACCGCAGGCGTCACCTCACCAGCGAGCAAATGCTCGCGGACTTCGGTCAACTGCTCGACAAGCAGTTGGGTAGCCTCACGCCCAAGGACGACTTGTCGATGCTCATCGTCGACGTGACCCGGAAGTAGGAACGTCTTTTCAAATCCCAGAACGAGCCGCGGAGGAGCAAAGGCGCGGAGGACTCGCGGAGGGGCGCTATAGAATACGGATCAGGACTGGCTCACGCGCATTCCTCATTAAATCACGGGCGCCTCGCCCGTGTCTTTTTTTGGTCAAAAAGAAAAGACACGGGCGAGGCGCCCGTGATACAACAGAGCGCGTGAGGCAAGAATGACGCGTAATAATTCGTGCAATATGAAATGTGCGTTCCGCCACGAGGACTTCGCGCCTTAGCGCCTTCGTGGCTCTTCGTGGCTCTTCGGTCTTCGTTTCACTTATTCGGGTAAACGATCGCGTTAAACGTACACGCGGATGTCGCTTTGCGCTCGGCGAACCGGCGTGCCGCCCATGACCAGACCGGCGGCGATGAGGAACAGGCCCGCGCCGAGTAGGTACAACCGCGTGCGCGAGTCGGTGCAGACGTCGGCGACGATTCCGCCGACCGGCTTGTACTCGGGCAGAGGCGAGGGCGCGGGGAGGTTGACGAGCAGGAACGGGGACATGTCGTTCTGGCCCGGCTGGTCGCGCAGTTCGAGCACGGTCGTACCGCGCGGGATCATCTTCATCTGACGTTGCGCCAGGCGCTCCGCGAGCGTCGCGTCGGTGGAAATGCGTTTCAAAAATTCACGGTTCACCGAAGCCTGATTCTTAATCTGCTCCAGGTCCAACTGCAACTTCAATTGTTCGTAGGCGAGACGCCGATTCGCGTCGGCCTGCGGGATGATGACGCAGCAGGAAATGATCGCCAGGCCGATGCAAAGCAAGGCCACGGTCCACCCGCTACGCGAGCGGGCGACGACGGGCCATTCCAGTGGCGCGGGCGCTTCGTCCATGTCGTTCGGGACGGCGACGGGCCGTTCCATGTCGGGCGCGGCATCCGCGTCGTCGGTCGAAAGCGATTTGGCGTGATGTGGCATGATGGAATACGGCTTGAGCTGCACGTCAACATCCGGCCGCTCGGGCACGATCAGGTCGGCGTGGTCGGGCTCGACCTCGGGCAGATCCCAGGGCAACTCGATTCCGTCTGCCGATAACGCGGGCGCGTCTGGTGTCTCGATTGCGACGGACATGATCACATCCCGTTAACGGCCCGAGGAGCACGCCGTTGTCCGGTGTGCTCCTCGGGTGTTATCGGTCTTCGGGACGGAAGTTCGTTAAACATCCGGGCCCGAGTTCATGCTTGACGACGGGTCGACGTCAATGGACTGGTCGCTTGAGCGACCAGTCCGCGTGACGCATTACTTATTCCAAAACTTTCCACCGTAGACCGCCTGAGGCCCGAGTTGTTCTTCGATGCGGATCAACTGATTATATTTTGCGACACGATCGGACCGGGCGGGCGCGCCGGTTTTGATCTGACCACAGTTGGTCGCAACCGCAATGTCGGCGATGGTCGAATCTTCGGTCTCACCCGACCGGTGACTGAGGACGGCGGTGTACCCGCTCCGGATCGCAAGATTCACGGCGGCGAGCGTCTCGCTAAGCGTGCCGATCTGGTTGACCTTCACGAGGATGCTGTTGGCGGTCTTGGATTTGATCCCTTTTTCAAGGAACTTGACGTTGGTGACGAACA
>Ga0163144_10029371_pt1 | contig 10558 bp, 4 predicted proteins | sample OliLak19BULKMAT1_FD_123175 | JGI IMG/M metagenome (GOLD analysis project Ga0163144, IMG submission 123175) | Freshwater microbial mat bacterial communities from Lake Vanda, McMurdo Dry Valleys, Antarctica - Oligotrophic Lake LV.19.BULKMAT1 | ecosystem: Environmental > Aquatic > Freshwater > Lake...
CGTTTGCGCTGAAATTAACCCGCAGCGCGCTTCCCAATTTCCCGCTGCTGGGACATCGGTAAACCGGGTAATCCCGCTTCTCCGTGGGACTGTAGCCCTCGCGGGGCTGGCTGGTGACATACGGAAAAACGGAACCCGGTCCTGCTTCAAATCCGAAGCCAGGGACGTTCCACGAGGAGAGAGTGGGACCGATGCTGTTCTGGCCGCCGAAACACCAATCGGCGGCATAGGAGGGATTGGAATTCGCACGGGCCGCCCCGCCACCAGGCCAGGGAAAATAATCTCCATTATCCTCCGCGTACATCAGAAAGCCGAGGGCCAGCTGTTTCATGTTGTGGCGGCAGACGGTGGCGCGGGTTTGTTCCTTGGCTTGACCCAGCGCAACGAGGAGCAGCGACGCCATGATGGCAATGACCGCAATCACCACGAGCAATTCAAGGAGGCTAAAGCCGGGGCAGGCGTGAGCGCGTTGCCGCTGCAAATTACGACCACATGTCGCTGGACTGAGCATATGGACCGATAGGTGGCGAGTCGTCTGGTGTTACTGCCTTGTTAATAGGATGAATCGGGGTCCGGAAGCAAGTCTCCATTTCAATTTTCTTTCCGGACGATGAGGGTTTGCGAGCCCGTTTTATTACGGAGGGGGTGCTACGGATTCGGCGCATTCCTCGCGTTGCGCTGCGGGCGAAATGTCCAATGAACGCCAGGACTGCAACAGTGATGCGATGGCTGGGTTCGCTGAAGCGCGTTCGAGGCGCGCACGCCCGCCGCCCTGGAGGTTTTGCATCGCCATATACACAAAAAAAAACGGAGCAGGCAACTTGCCTGCTCCGTTTGGAGACTCGTTCGGCCGATGGAATCAGCTCACTTTCCGGCGCATCCAGACGAGGCCGGTCATGCTCATTCCGAGCAACATAATGGTCAAGCCACCATCCGGGACGCCTTGCGCCTGCAAGGAGATGGCGTCAAAGCCGGTTTGAGCCTGATTGCTTTCAAGTCGAACTTCCAAGGCTAGCCCCACGAAAGCCGATCCGGTGCTATCAAAGTTCAGATTGAAAGTGGTGAAAGTCCCCGAAGGCCCCGTGCCACTGGTCGATCCGAGCAGGTTACCCCCGGCGTAGAGCGAAGCGGTGTAAATCGTGGGAAGGCCACCCGGGGTCCCGTCCGAGGTGTCAAACCCAATCGGGTGCCCAACATAACCAGATAAAGTGTAGATGGTATTGGCGAGAAGGGAATCTCCCAAGACCTGGCTCAATGCCGCAGCGGTGCCCGGATGAGGAGCCGATGAAATAAAGGCGATTTGCGTTCCTTCAGGAGCGCCCACACTCCAAAATCCGGCCGGAAATGCATTGATATCCCAAACCCCCGCCCCCCCGCCGCTGACGTTCCAACTGGTCGGTGGAGTGGTGACGGAAGTTGTATCCGGAGATTCAAATCCAGCATTTAGAATCGTGATGGAAGTGGCCTGAATTTGTAGAGGAAGCGCGATCGACGCCGCCACAAACGCCGCCTTAAGGATTTTGTTCATAACATTATTTCTGAGTCCGTCAGTTGATTCCAATCTTTCGGTGCCGAGCCGGATCATCACCGCCGATTCATCACCGCCGATAAATGGACGACCTTCGGCTTGTGCCGAAATGTTACCATTTCTCATGCCATTGTTTACAAGAAAACGAACTCTTGTTCATATCACATTTACTATTAGCCAGATCCAGTTATAGACTTTATTTAATTCCGATCGCCCTGCGAACACCCCTCAAAGGCGGGCGTTAAGATAGGCGACGTATTCCCAAGCTTTTCAGCCCATTTAGGAGCAAGTGCTTCATCGATAATGCTTTGAACCTCCGATGGAATGTAAGACCTGCCGACGCTTGTCGCCGATTGGCGCGCACCTCTCTCGCCCAGAACAACAAGTCCAATGCCTTTACAAAGAGTGCTCTACACCCGGATAATGTCTGGCAGCCTTTCATGCTGCGAGCGAATGCCGGAGGCGTTGCAGACCAGACGCGCCCTGCTGGGCTCACATAAAAAAAGCAGGCATTCCTTTCGGAATGCCTGCTTTGACTAAAACTTTTTGATTAGGCCACGCAGGTCCGTTTGCGGAAGCTGAACCCGGCCAAACCAATCATACCGAGCCCGAGCATGGCCAGCGTGCTGCCAGCATCTGGCACAGCCGCCGTGACGCTGACGGAGTTGATATCGATGTCGCGGTTATTCCCGCCAAAGCTGTCGATGACGAGCGAGATGCGCAGGACGTTCCAGGTGCCAGCCAAAGCCAGAGCCGCAGTGCGATCGGTATAAACATTGCCACCGGAACCGGTGAGGTCGTAACGTCCCACGTCGGTCAGGGCCAGGAGATTCCCCGTGTTCAAACCGTTGGCGACCGTCGGGTCGACGAACGAACCGGCAGGACCCCATTGAACGTCAAACGTCGCGTCCGCAACATTGTCGTTGTTGTTATCCAACACGAAAACCGCGCGAGGCGCTCCCGCCGCGATGCCCCCCAGATTGACATCGTAACTGTAGCTGAGCCCAGTAAGGTCTTGAAAGGCAATCGGAGTATCGAGAACGAAGCGGAGGACGGCGAAAGTGCTATCGCTGCTGGTCATGTTCCACGGTCCGGTTTGGCTCAACGGCGTCGTGGTTCCGCCAAACGTGAAGGATCCAGAAACTGGAACGGCCTGCGTATTATGAACGGCTGTTCCAAGGAACAGAACCGTCATCAATGGCGCAGGAATGGTGAGAAGGGCTTTTAGGGTATATTTCATAATTACAGCTTTGCTTTGATACATATGAACACTTTGCGTGCCAGCATCTAGAATACAATAAATAACATTTGTAACTACTTGATGATAAAACATATATAAACACTGTAACCCCACTAAAACCGCGAACATTCGGAAGTTAAACCGTTAAGATCCGCGACAGATTTCCGCCTGTTCTGTCCGAAATATTGCTAAGTTATTAATAGACAAGGTCTCGATCCAAGAATTGAGCGTAAGGAATACCGATAGTATGAAGTACGAGCGCGCGAATTCGTGCTCGGTATCCCGCACATAATCGGAAAATGGACCTCTCCGGCCGAAGAATTGGTAAACCAGAGACAAAATCCGCATAATGTCGGAACTTCTTACAGTTTCAACCAACTGAACGAAGAGATCCAATATCTACGTAACAAACTTGGCTAAAATAAGTTCCATCTTTTATATCCGATTTATTTGAGCACAAAACCATCGCTCGCGATCAGATTCCTTTACAAGACCTCAGTTAGGATCGGATCAGAAAAAGTTTTATGAACCATAAACTCCTTTACATAAGCTTGTTACGATTTCAACTCAATGTTTGGAATGTTAACTGCTTTATCAGTGAAATGAAGAAAATCTGTAAAATCATCACCGCGTTGGCTTTCTGTGCGATGGTCCCCTCCGGCTGGGCTATTGCTTTCAATCAAAACATCACTGCTATTTTCGGAACCGGGAATCCGGACACCGGTTGGACCACTGATACCAGCGCCGGCGGGATCCAGTTAGGGTTGCGGGCAAAGGATAGGGATACCGCATCCACGGCGAATGCAAGCGGCGTTTACTCCTATGCAACCGGATTCGCCGTTTCCAATCCTGCCCGGGCCCGTTGGAACTGGGAGTTCTCGATTAATTCCGGCGGCGTTAATCTGGATAATTTTGACTTCTACATCAGTGTGGACACGGACCCGTCCCAAGCGACCAGTTATACCACCGTGAATGCCCTGACCTTTTTTGCCGACAATTCCTATGGCAATAACGCGACGGCCAACGGTGCAGGCGTGGAAGGTCCGGCTGCCGCGCTTGCTTCTGGCAACAATATTGCCCAGCAATCGCAAAACCTCGTCTTCGTTGGTGGCAACCCGAACCTCGACGCTACTTACGATTATGTATTGTATGCGGTTGCCCCAGGTGCCGGCAGCGGCGGCGCTCATTTGGCTGAAACCCGAATCACAGTTGTCGTAGGCAACGGCGGAGCGGTGCCGGACACGGGCAGCACGCTCGCACTGCTCGGTCTGGGAATTGCCGCCCTGACTGGCTTCAGCTATCGTCAACGGATGCGGACCGTTTGTTCCTAAAAAAAAGCAGCTTTCTCCACTTCCAAGCCCATCTCGAAAGGGATGGGCTTTTTTTTACCGGCCAAAGACGTCGTCCGGAATGCTTTGACGCTCATTCTCAATTCTGTTCGCATTCACTGGTGCCCGTGCCATCCCTATCTCATTCCCGACCTGCCATGCAACTCTGTTCCCGAGCGGGATTTGCTGTTCTTATTGCCCTGGTTTGCCTGGGCGCCGGATGTTCCAAGGAAGCAAGAAGAGATCGCCACCTGAAACGGGCCAATGGCTATTACGAAGCCCAGGACTATCCAAAGGCGGTCATCGAATACCTGAATGCACTTCGATTGGATCCTGAAAATTCGGTCGGCCTGAGTCGTCTCGGCAAGGCTTATTATGAGCAGGGGCAGCTCAATCGGGCGTTCCCCCTGCTGCTGAGGACTCAAAAACTCGATCCGAAGGATGTCGAAGTGCGGATCGAACTCGCGCGCATCTATAGCGAGGCCCAGGACATGACGAACGCGCGCAAACTCGCGGCCGAAATCCTGGCCATCGATCCCGGAAATGAGGAGGCGTTGCTCATCCTGGCCGACACCGCCGTCACCCCCGAGGAAAAGGCGGATATCGATCGCCGCGTGCAGGCGTTGCGAGCGCGCGGCGGGGACCGCGCGGTATTTCACCTGGTCTCTGGAATTGCGAGTCTGCGGCAAAAAGAGATGGAGAAGGCGGAACTCGCTTTCAAGGAGGCGCTGTCGCTGGATCCCAAATCGCCCTTTGCCACTCGAATTCTTGGAACATTTTACTTTCTGCGGGGCAACCTGGACGCCGCCCGCGCGCAACACGAGCAGGAGATCAAATTGTCCCCACGCGATCGATTCGCGCGCCTGCGTTACGCGGATTTCAAGACCAGGACAGGTTCCCTGCAGGACGCGCGGAGCATTCTCGAAGAGATCACCAAGGACTCGCCGGATTTTGTGCCGGCGTGGAGTTGCCTGGCCGCGCTGGCCTTTGAAGAAAAGAGATATGATGATTGCCGGCCGCTGGTCGGCCGGGTGCTGGCACAGCGGCCGGAGGATTTCCGGGCGCTGATGCTCCAGGCCGGGTTGAACATGGTGAAGCGGGACGTGCAACAAGGAATTGAAGACTACAAAAAAATAAGAAGCCTCTATGCGCGGGTGCCGCAGGTGCATTTCCAACTCGCCCGGGCCTACCTGGCCACCAACGACATCGCCAATGCCCTGAGCTCGCTCGATCAGGCGGTTGCCTTGAACCCAAACTTCACGGACGCTCTGTTCCTGCTGGGCCAAATCAGCGTCCGCAAAGGGGATTATGCCAAAGCCATCACGGTTTTTGGTGAGCTGTCGCGGCAAAATCCACGGATGACTGCGGCCCAGCTTTTCCTGGGCGAAGCGTACCGCGCGCGCGGATCCCTGGATGAGGCGTTGGCGGTTTTTGAACGCCTCGCGACATCGTCCCCGACCAACACCCAACCGCTTTTCCTGGCCGGATTGGTCTATCGCCAGCAGAAAAAGGAGCCGGACGCCGAGGAGGCCTTTACCAAGGTCTTGAGATTGAACCCCGGCGATGTGGCGACCGTGAACCAATTGGTCGAGATGAAACTTTTGCGCAAGGATTTCCAATCGGCGCAAAAGCTTGCGGATGACCTCATGACGAGAACGCCTAGATCCGGGGACGCCTGGTTTATTCGCGCCCGACTGCTCATGGCGCAGGCTGATCTGCGGGGCGCCGAAGCGGCTCTCCTCAAGACCATCGAATTGGATACGAACGCCCTGGCGGCTTATTCGGCGCTGGCGAAATTATATGTGAATTCCCAGCGGGTGCCGCAAGCGGTGGCCAAACTGGATGAAGTGCTCGCGCGGGCGCCGAACAACATTCCTGCCTTGATGCAAAAGGCCATGGTTTTCGAACAAATCACCAATTACGCCAGGGCGTCCGAGAGCTACGAAGTGATCCTGGCGGCGGCCCCGCGATTTGGATTGGCGCTCAATAACCTTGCCTATATCTACTCGGAACACCTGCCCAAACTGGATCGGGCTTACGAATTGGCCACCCGGGCGCGCGAGGTTCTGACCGAAAGTCCCGAGGCGACCGACACGTTCGGCTGGATTCTTTTCAAACGCGGCGAATATGCCCGGGCCCTCGTCCCGCTCACGGAAGCCGCCACGCAATTGCCGGACACTGCGGAAGTGCAGTTTCACCTGGGCATGGCCCACTACATGCAAGGCCAGGAAAAGGAGGCCAGGGCGCTGCTGAGCCAGGCCCTCCGCCTGAGCAAATCCTTTCCTGGCGCGGAGGAGGCCCAGCAACGGCTGGCGATGCTGGAGGGCGACGTGAAGGGGCCGGATCCCGAAGCGCAGGCAAAATTGGAAAAGTTGCTCGCCCGTCAACCCAATGATCCGGTCGGCTTGATGCGGCTCGCCGACTTCCAGATCCGGGACGGATCCTGGGCGAAGGCCCGGGCCTCCCTCGAGCAGGTTCTCACGCTCAATCCGCAATCGGTCCCGGCCCTGGTGAAACTGGCCAGGCTGGATGGCGAGAAACTGAATAACCCGGCCAAGTCCCTCGAGTGGGCCCGGCGCGCCCGCGGCCTCGCCCCGAACGACCTCCAAGCCGGACATATACTGGGACGGTTGGGATACCAGGCGGGGGATCATCTGTGGGCCGCCGGCGTCCTGGAGGAAGTCGTCCAAAAATCCCCGCCGCAATCGGATTTGCTTTGGGATTTCGCCTGGGCCCTTTACAGCGTTGGCCGGATCGATGAGGCCCGGGACAGAATGCGCCAGGTGCTGAACCTGACCTCGTCGCCGACCAATGTCGCCCCCGCCCGACAGTTCCTCGACCTGACCGGGCTGGCGCTCAATCCCGAATCAGACCCGCAGGCCGCGACCACGGTCCAGGCCGCTTTAAAGGTTCAACCGGACTACCTACCGGCCCTGGTCGCGCTCGCCGCCGTCCAGGCGCAGAAAGGCGACAAGGAGGTCCGGCAGTCTTATGAAAAAATCCTGGCTCGCTATCCGCAATTCAGTCCGGCCTTGAAAGCGCTCGTCACCTTGCCGGACGATTCCAGCCCGGACGCCAAATCGTATGAGTGGGCGAAGAAAGCGCGCAAATTGTTCCCGGGCGATCCCCAGGTGGCGAAGGCGGTCGGGCGGTTGCTGTATAAGCGGGGTGAATTCGCCGCCGCAGCGACTCCGCTCCAGGAAGCCGTCAGGACGCTGAAGGACGACGCGGAAGCCCATTATTACCTGGGGATGACTCGCCACAAACTAGGCAATCAGCAGCAGGCCAAGCTCGATTTGCAGCGGGCCTCCGCCCTGGGTCTCCAGGGCCAACCCGCCCTCGACGTCATGCGCGTGCTGGGCGGCGCCAACTAATCGCTCCGCCGCAGCACGCTGTTCCACCCCTGCCCCTCCAGTACGACAGGCTTCCCGCCTGTCCTGCGGCTGAGCGTGGGGTTGGCTAGTTGTCGCGGCGGACCCGGTAAAATCGATTGGCCACGGTCGGCTGGGTCACGGAGAGTTCAACGCCAGTGCCCATCACGGGGGGCAGGGCGATCCAGAAACGGGCATTGATCAAATCCGTGTACTGCACCGTGTAGCGAAACCCCGGTTGTGTGGAATAGCCGAACGTGAACGTGTCGTTGGTCTGCGAAAGCCCGCCCCAGGAATTGAAGAGATTGGGCAAGGCGGGGGTCGGCTGGGACAAACGCCACGGGCCACCCGCCCCCAATCGCCCCCAGGATTGGTTCCGTCCCTGCGCCCCAAATTTCACCGTGTCAACCATCCTGCGCGCGCCGGTGGCGGCGGTGCCCGTCAGCCAGACCTCGTCCCCATCGTTGTTCAGGGTGAAGGGAACATGCGTCGGGCCCTGGTTGGTTTTGGCATCGGCGAAGAGCACGAGATGTTCACCGGGAACCAGGGAACGGTTCGTCGGGAATTCATAACGGGCTCCGTTGCCGAAAAACTTCACGGCCAGTTGAAGCCCGGCGAGCGACACGCTGCCGGTCGAGGTGTTGCGAACCTCGATCCAATCGGGCGTGCCGCCGGCTTCATCCCGGTAACCGCCGCGGTTATCCCCGACCACTTCGGAGATCTCCAAGCCGAGGCGGGGCCCGCCGATGGCGAGCGTCGAGAGAGTGGAACGCTGGCCCGGGGCCACGAAGGCCGGAGAGCCGGGCGCGGTCGTGACTTCGCCATTGAGGTCGGTGCATTCGAGATAAAACTGAATGGACGCTCCGGCCGGCAATCCGGGGGACAACAGACCCGCATAAAATCCATCGCCAAACCCCAGATCCCCATTCATCGCGTCATCGAACAGGATGACCCGATGATCCAGGGTGTCGGCAATGTCGAGCCGGCGCCAGATCAGGCTGACATTCCGCACGCCCACGTCATCGCTGGCCCGCGCGAAGAAACGGATCGGGGTGTCGGCCAGGACCGTGCCGAAATCCGCTCCCTCGAGGGAAACCCTGGGTCCGATCGGGCCATCATCAATGTTGGGCAGGCCCGGGGAGGGATTGCTGCTCGTGGCGAATCCGGGCAACCCGTCCCGATAACGTCCATAGGCGGTGTCATCGCTCTGGGCGGGGTAGGCAACGCGGTCCACCACATTGCCGGCGGCATCGCAAAGGCAAAGCACCGCCGGTTCCGCGGGGAGCTTGAACCCGGTGTGGCGCGGAGAACTGATGGTCGTGCTGCAGATCACCACGAAGTGGGCGCCATTGCTGAGGACGGTGCCCGGCGGGAAGACGAAGGCGTTGCTCGAAATGTTGACCTCCACGTTCGTCACTCCATTCACGACCGTCGCAACGAAATTGGTCTTCTCCAGCCGAAGCCGCCATCCGGACAAGTTGGTTTGGCCCGGAATGTTGCTGAATATTTCCACCCAGTCGCTGCGCTGCCCGCCATCGACCGCGAGCGGGAGCGTGTTGTTGGCGGCCAGGATCTCGTTGATGAAAATCCGGGCCGGCACTGCATTCGGCTCGGTGACCGGCGGGGGCGCCGTCACCGCCACCGGCGGACGGCTGCTCAGGGCGGTCCAGAGAATGGCGCCCGTGCCTACGAGGTCCGCGCGGCCATCCCCGTCGAGATCGCCCGAGGCCACCAGCGCGCTGGACGGCACGGTCGCGCGCAACGATTCGGTGAACGTGCCGTCGGCGCCGCCTTTCAGGATGAGCACGCACGGGTTGCCCCCACAGCCCAGGACCAAATCCTCGATCCCATCGCCATCCGCATCCGCGAACGCAAAGCTCGCCGCGGAAGCCTCACTCAGCACCCCGCTGGCCCTCGGGTCGAACGTGAGATCTCCCTTCCCGTAAATAATCCGCGCCCCGTTGTATCCGGAGGCGAGGACATCCGGCAGACCGTCCTGGTTGAAGTCGCCCGCCCTGGCGGTTTCCGCGCCGTAAAACCCGTTCACTTGGGTCACCACCTTGTGAAACGTGGTCGAGGTCAGCATGTCCCCGAGATTCTCCAGCACCACCACCTGTTCGTTGTAACCGAACGCCATCACGTCGAGGTCGCCATCTCCATCGAAATCCGCGGCGGCAATCGCGTGCGATTCATAGGCAAAGGACTGCACACTGGTGAACTGGAAGCTGCCGGTGCCGGTGCCCTTGAAGAGGGCCAGGCGACAATCGTAATAGTGGGCGGCGATATCGACGTAGCCATCGCCATCGAGATCAGCGGGGAACAGCGCGGAAAGGCTGCCCCAGTTCTGGACGGGCATCGAATTGGTGATGGCGGCGCCGAAGGTGCCATCCGGGGCGCCCAGGCGCACGACGATGGAGGCGCCGAGGCATGCCGCCAATGCGTCCGGTACCCCGTCTCGATTCACATCCTGGAGGACGAGCGCGCTCGGCTCCGGGCCCATCGAATAAAGGGTTGCGTTACCGAGCACGCCATTGGTGTGTGCAAACCGTACACTGAGCAGGCCGGAGGAACGATGCAACTGGAGGACATCCTCATACCCGTCTCCGTTGAGATCCCGCACGTCCAATCCCACCACTTCGCCCTGAACCGGATACAACCCATCGAGGGCCGTGAAGGAGCCGCCCAGGCCGGTGTTGAGGATGCTGATATCCTGGGAATTCCGGTTCAGCACGGCGAGGTCGGGAAAGCCGTCACCATTAAAGTCACCGCTGTCCATCTCGCGCGGCTTGTGGCCGGTCGCCAGCACCTGCCATTCGCTCAATGAGCCGTGGTCATTGTGGAAAACCAGCACCTGGTTGGCCGTGTTTTGCACCACGGCCACGTCGTTCCAACCGTCCCCGTCGAAATCCGCGAGCCGCACGGAACGCGGTCCGCGGCCGACGAAAAAAAGAATCTCATTGGTTTGATAAAACCGTTCCGGCCGGGAGGCATTGCCCCGATGCACGGACAAGGACCCGATGCTGTTGTCGGTCACGACCAGGTCCGGCGTGCCGTTGCTGGCCGGGGAGAAGATCGGAGCGATATCGAGCGC
>Ga0163144_10029373_pt1 | contig 10557 bp, 11 predicted proteins | sample OliLak19BULKMAT1_FD_123175 | JGI IMG/M metagenome (GOLD analysis project Ga0163144, IMG submission 123175) | Freshwater microbial mat bacterial communities from Lake Vanda, McMurdo Dry Valleys, Antarctica - Oligotrophic Lake LV.19.BULKMAT1 | ecosystem: Environmental > Aquatic > Freshwater >...
CTGATCTACACCGGCATCACCCGCGGCAAGCGCTTGGTCGTGCTGGTGGGGCAGAAGCGGGCGCTGGCGATGGCCGTCAAGGGCAAGCGCGACGAACGCCGGTGGTCGAAGCTGAGGGAGAGGCTGTTGCCTTGAGGCGGCCGTCGGCAATCGGCCACTTGCGATCACGCGGTCGGCGCCATCCTTGACCCTGGAAGGACAGCTTTCAAGGCAAAGCTGTCTGATCGCTGACCATCAGCCGCGGAGCAGCCTGCCGCCGTCAGCTGCGGCAGATTGCCGCGTGCCGGCCGGCGGCTCCGGAGAAGTTCGACATAGGCTTGATCGCAGGGGACACCCATGGAATTCCGACAAACCTTGCGCGGCGATCCAGCACGAAGCACACATCAAGATGGAAGCAACTCGGTATTTTCTGGCCCGATGTACCGGTCGTCCGTCAGTCAAAGCGAGCCGCGAACCTCGGGCGTCCGCAGCACGCAGACCGCGCCTTCGATCGAACCGGGGGGGATACGCCTTTGCGATGAGCACGGATGCCGGGTGCGCCCGGGTGCGGCGGCTCACACCCGTCTTGCAGTCGCATATGGTGGACGGGTGCAGGCGCCGCCATGCGACACGACGTGACCGAGCCAGTTGCTTCTGAATGCTGTATAAACGTCCAGTACATGCCTCAATACACCCCAATTCATAACTGCCGTATGTGTGGCGCCACGAGCTACCGGCGCGTCATCGCGCGGGATGGTCAGGGTGCACTGCGCTCGACGGACCTCTATCAGTGTTCGGGTTGCAGTGTCGTTTTCGCGGATCCCAAGGCGTGGCGTGACGGCGGCGCCGACGACGCGCCGCCGCCGCCGCCGTCGGTCACACCGTTGCGGCCATCGACCTTGACCGCAGCCGAGGCCCGTGCTGCCGTGCCGTCGGCACCGAGTCCTGCGAGATATGGAGCCACGCCGCGTGGGGTAGTCTTGCCTGAATGAGCGCTCACTCCGATCGGACAACCGATCGACACTGTCGGGGCTGTGCCCCACAACCAGCCCTCCGCATCCAACCGCGACGCCACCTTCAGGGATGACCGAGACCTACCTCGACACTTCCTACAAGGACCGGGAGCAGGTCAAGGCGCTCGGCGCCAAGTGGGACCCGGCCCGCAAGCAGTGGTGCGTTGCCGCGGGCCGTGACCTCGTTCCCTTCGCGGCCTGGTTGCCGGCTGGCGGCACCCTTCCAGCGGCAAGGTCTCAGTCCACTGATCTGGCGCCCGCGGCAGCATCCTCCGGCGCCGATCTCGCCCTGTCGCGCAGCGGCATCTCGCTGTCGCAGTTGCTCGCCGGCGTCGCACTGGCCGTCGCGCAGGCCTACAAAACCGGCGTTTGGACCAAGGTGGAGGTGCTCAAGGCCGACGCTCGCAAGGGTACGGTGTATCTGGAACTGGCCGAGCGGGATGCCGGCGGGACTTCGCTGGCCCAAGCTCGCGGCCTGATCTGGGCGGACACCGCCAACCAGATCGTGCCCGCATTCGAGCGCGCCACGGGCGTCGTGCTCGGCGCTGGCATCAAGCTTCTGGTCAGGGCGAAGCCCACGGCTCATCCGCTCTACGGCATGAGTCTGGTCATCGACGCCATCGACCCGGACTACACGCTGGGCGATCTCGAAGCCCGCAAGCGCGAGATCAGGGCGCGCCTGCAACGCGAAGGGCTGTTCGACGCCAACCGCAGACTCCCCCAGCCCTGGGACTACAACGCCGTGGTGGTGATCGCGCCGCAGGGGGCGGCAGGGCTCGGGGATTTTCAGGGTGAGGCCGCGCGGCTGGATCGGTTCGGCATCTGCACATTCACCTACGCGCACAGCCGCTTCCAGGGAGAAGGCGCGGCCGCCGAGATCCGCAGTACGCTGCTCGCGGCCATGGATGATTGGAGAGCTACAGATTCGCCGCTGCCTGACGCCGTGGTCATCCTTCGCGGGGGCGGCGCAGTCAACGACCTGGCCTGGCTCAACGACTACGACCTGGCGCGGTGCGTGTGCGAACTCGACGTCCCTGTCCTGACCGGCATCGGCCACGAGCGTGACAACACCGTGCTCGACGAGGTCGCGAACATCCGCTTCGACACGCCCTCGAAGGTCATCACCGGGATCGAGCAGGTGATCCGCAGGAGGGTCGCGGAGGCCAAGGCCAGTTTCGAGACCGTGACCAGGCTTGCATTCGGCATCACACAGACGACACGCCGCGCCGTCGAGCAGAGCGACGCCGCGGTGCGCGCCGGCGCTTCGCGGAATCTGGCTCTGGCCAGCGGGAACTCGACACGGATGTTGTCCGACGTGCGCCTGGGCGCCTTGAAGTCGGTACGGGACGCGTCGAACCGCTCGCGTGAGTGCCTCGTCGACGTGCGGCACCGAGCGATGTCCGAGCTGGCAGAGGGCAGGCAGGCCGTGCCGGCGCTGCTGGCCGATGTTCGTGCCGAAGCCAGGCAAGTGATCCGTACCGCGCGGGTTCAAAGCGACTCGGGCCTGAACGCGGTGCTTGAGCGGTCGGCTGTGGGCGCCCGGCACGCTCACGAGACCATCGACAAGGCTCTCAGAGACGTCGCAGCGGCATCGCAACGAATCGTCGGGGAGGCAGCCTCCGGATCCGAGGCCCTGATGCGCGAGATCGCCGGCCAGGGGCCGGAGAAGACGCTCGGGCGCGGGTTCGCAGTCGTGCGAAGAGCTGACGGGACCACGCTGACCAGCGCCATGGGCGCGCCTGGCAAGGCATCGATCGAAATCCAGTTTCACGACGGCAAGGTCGCTGCGCGAACCGCCGATCAACCATGAGGTGAGCATCAATGACCGAAACGACATTCAAGCAGGCCTACGGCACGCTGCAACGACACTCCGAGACGCTGCGCAACCAACGGGAGCCGAACATCGACGACCTGTTGACCATCGTCACCGAGTCGGTCGACGCGTACAAGGTCTGCAAGAGCCGCATCGAGGCCGTCGAGAAGGCTCTGGAGCAAGCGCTCGGCAGCACGGACGTCGATGCGCCACCTGCCAACAGCGCCGCTGCGGCGACCGGACGCCCGCAGCAGGCCGCTGATGCCGGAGATGCAGGCGATGACGACTTTCCGTTCTAGACGCTACTTTTTTTGATTCGTTAACAACTGGCCCGCTGCACCTAAGCAGCGGGCCGCCGTCACGCCGACGAACAAGGAGAAGCACTTCGTGGTCACCAAGGTCGTCGAGCCAGAACCGCCGGCGCTTCAGGTCGAATTCGCCGAGTTGGAGCCCGTTCACTCCAGGCGCAGCACGGTCATGCCATGGCGGAGTCTGACTGAAGTCACGAGGTGGCGGCAGGGCTGGAATTGATCGAGATGCGCGGCAAACTTCGCCCTTCAGGGCGGAGAGGATAGCGCGGACACCGCAGGTGTCCTGACTTTGGTTTTTGACGTCAAATAACTCAGTTTGAAGACCAAGAAGATCCTCACGATCCAAATCGCGATTCTTGATCTTTTCATGATCAGGGGTGCGTCGCCCTCGACTCATGAAAGTTAGCTGCAATGCCGTCTGGCGACTCATGCAGAATGAGTGAGGCCGCCAACTCGGTTGGTGCCGCTTGATCGTCCCGCTGCCGAGTTTCCAGAAGCGCCTGCACACTGTCCACGGCGCAGCCAAATGCGGTAACACTTCTGGGCATTCGCGGGGACTTGTCGAGGAGTTCGCACAATGTCTTCGGTCGCCATCGGTCTTGAAGTCCTTCCTGCCGGCTACGGCGACAGCCTCCTGCTCAGCTGCCCTGTGGGCAAGCGAACGTGGCGCCTTCTCGTCGACACCGGCCCCGACGAGTGCTGGCCACAACTGCGCGACCGGCTCGCGCGGATTCCCGTGGGCGCCCAGGGGCAGAGGCACATCGACCTGGCAGTCATCAGCCATATCGACCATGACCACATTGGCGCTGCAAGCCTGCTCTTCAGCGACCGCTCGCTGAATCTGACCTTCGGCGACATCTGGTTCAACGCGCCGCCGCGCAAAGCCACACGCGGGGTCGCCGAGGGGCATTCTCTTGCCGGCCTGCTGGGCGCCGCCGAACACGACCTGCCGTGGAACAAGGCGTTCTCCGGCGCGGCTGCCGTCACCGCAGGCGACGGCCGCTTCCTGGAACTTCCGGCGCCTGCGGGCGCTCCCCGAATCACCCTGCTGTCGCCGACGCCCAAGCGACTGGAAGACCTGTTCAAGGTCTGGGACCGGGAACTGGAGCGGCTGCGCAAGAAGGAGGTCGAGGTGCCTCAGCCCTCTCTGGCCACGACACGGGGAGGAGGCGGTCTGGATCTGAAGTCACTGGCGGCCAAGGTCACCGCGACCGACAAGGCGCCGGCCAACGGGTCGAGCATTGCAATGCTGATCGAGCACCTAGGTGCCTCGGTACTTCTCGCCGCCGACGCATTCTCGACCGTGCTGGTGCCCTCGCTGCGCGCGCTGGCGCTGCACAGGAACGTGCTCGGGGGCTTGGCGGTGGACGCGATCAAGCTCAGCCATCACGGCAGCCGAGCCAACGTGACGACCGACCTGCTGAAGGCGATCCGCGCCGATCACTACATCGTCAGCACCAACGGAGCGATCTTCCGCCACCCGGACGATGAGGCCATCGCCCGCGTGGCAATGCACGGCGGCGGCAAGGCCAGGATCTGGTTCAACTACGGCAGCGACCGCAATCGGCGCTGGGGTGATCCAGAGTTGCGCAGGGAGTATGGCTACGAGGTCATGCTGCCAGACGAAGGGCATGCGGGAGTGAGCCTTGAACTGAGAGCCCGAAACGGGGCCCATATCGGGCGTCGTTCCCGAAAACCCGAGGGCAGCAACCCGGTGCCTGCCGATTGATGTCGGCAGGCACCGGGTCGGGAGTGCGGGGGATACGCTCCAATCCGTCAAGTTCCGCGGCTGAGAGCTTGGCCGCTCCGGTGTGGACCGGGCCAAACCCGTTGCGGCCAGGCGGAGTCAGTTGCCCGCTGTTGCGGCGCCGGTCTTGGTGTCACCCGCCTTCTTCTTCGGCGCCGTCTTCTTCGCCGCCGGGTTCGCGGCCTTGGCTTTTTTCACCGTCTTTGCAGCGGACGGCTCAACCTTGGCGGCGAAGGCGCCCGCGACGAACTCTTCGAGTTTCTTGCCGGCGGCGAGCGCGTCGCGCAGCCACTTGGGCCGTGGGCCCCGTCCCACCCAGACATGGCCGGCACCGTCGCCGTACTTCGGCTGGGACGCCGGCATTGACTTGCTGGGGCCAATCTGCCGAGCGGCCTTGCCGAACAGGTCTTGCGGCGTGATCTCGTAGACCTTGATGTCGTCCCGCATCTTTGCGACGATTGCCGCAAACTCATCCTTCTTCAGTCGTGCCGCTTCAACCTGCAGTGTGGAAATCTGGTCTTGTAGCTGCGCGTAAGTTTGTGCCATGAACTGGATTGATCCTGGATAGGGGGAGCAGATTCTATTCCGATGGTTCCGTCATTGAAATACAAGGACGGTTTCAAGTCCGAAGCGCAACACCCGGTTCAATGGACTGAGGTTGAGAGCCTGTGAGCATCCCAGGCCCCTGGCGGCGCCCGGCGTTCGCGAAGTAAAACAACTCCTGGTCATGAAGTTGTCCTTCGATATTTTGTTTACTTGAGAGCCTCCAGGAAACGGCGAAACTTCAGCAGCGTTGTCGCGTCCGGCACCCTCTCTCGTCCCAGATCGATGCCCACGAAGCAGCGCAGCGCCGTGCCGTCCGGCATCGCGTCGTCGCTAGCCGCGTCGGCCAGGTTCAACCAGTGCTGTACGAAGTACATCCGCAACATCCGCTCCAGGCCGACCTGCGGCCGACCAGTGCCCGCGTTGGGCTAGTGCGCTGCTCCATCACCTGGCCCAGCGCGGCCCACGGCACGATCTGCTCCATCGGCGCCGGGAGCCCGTCCCGTCTCGCCGGCTTACGCTGCTGCTCGTCATGCGCGTTCTGGCCGGTGGCCATGCCAGGGGTTCGTTGCTTCGTGCTGAACGGGACGCACGTGGCGTGGCAGCCTGGGCCTCTTTCAGCGTTGCCCTATTTGCCTGAAATGTCCGTCTTCGGCAGCAGCAGCTCGAATGGTTCGACACCAAGGGCGTGCGCGAGACGCTCCAAGTTATCCAACGCGATGTTCCTCGCCTGGCGTTCGACATGTGCGATGAACGTGCGATGGAGCCCCGCCTCAAAGGCTAAAACCTCCTGAGACCACCCAAGCGCGCGCCTGTGCGTGACGATGTTGGCCGCCAGCACTTGGCGAGCGCTGAGGTGACGACGGACGGATTCTGGAGCGCTATCGGCCACCAAGGCGAGTTTCCAGGCATGCTGCGTTTGAGTCAGCCGCGTTTAAGTCACAATCCATGTCATGGGAGCGTCGATTTCAAGTGCCAGGGCTTGAGGGATTCGCATGCCCTCGGGCGATGGATGGGGGGAAAGTTGATGTCGAAGCAAGAGCAAGAGATCGGACGCAGCAGAAGCAGAGGCAGCGGCAGCGGCCTTGGCATCCGAGACCGGATCCGAAGTCAGGCGCTCGAGCTCATCTTGGCGCACCCTGAGGGACTTCGATACTCCGAGCTGCATCGAAAAATCAAAGAGGCAACACCGTCCTTCAACAGCAGCACCATCAACACCTCCATCTGGAACCTGGATGTGGTGCTGCCGCTCGCTGTGTGGAAGCCCTCGAAGGGCTTGTACAGACATGTCAAGTTCAAGGAGCAAGATGTAGTCGAGGAGCCCGCCGCCCCTCCTGGCATACCAGTCCCTCGGCTGCGCGAAGAGGCTTTCTACAGGCCCTTCGCGGACTGGCTTGTCAACGAAGCTGAAGATGCGACACAGGCCATTCCGCTTGGTCGCAATGTCTTTCGCGACAAGTGGGGCACTCCCGACGTAATCGGCAAACGTGAGTCACGCCGAAGCGACGTAATCAAAGGGGCGACAGAGATCGTCTCGGCGGAGATCAAGACTGACACCCTCCAACTCGTCACCGCCTATGGGCAAGCCTGCGCCTATCGCCTCTTCAGTCACCGCTCCTACTTGGTCATCCCATCACAGGCAAACGAGGATGAGATCGCACGACTTGTCTCGTTGTGCGAAATCTCGGGCATAGGCCTGGTCACTTTTGACGCTAGGGATCCGACAGAACCCAATTTCAGGATTGTTGTCAGGCCACGGCAGCATCAGCCGGACTTGTTTTACACAAATCGGTACGTCGCGCTGATAGAGCGCGAGCTGTTTTCCTGATCTCTTGTGGACATTCAAAGTCAGCATCTGGTCGATCCGGCCGAAGAGGACCGTCAGCAAGCTCGCCCAGCCCGGGGACAAGTAGCTCATCACCCTGGGCGGCTCACCCCTGAAGATGCGGGGGAAGGCCTCGATCAGTGTCTTGAGGTCGTTCATCGCTATTCCTTTTCAGTGGAGGGGACGGGCCGCGGACGTGTGGTTCGGGAACAGGTCTTTGAGGTCGATGCGGCGTCGACCCGAAGCAATGGCCCGGGCGGCCGCCTGCTCCAGCAGCACGCGGATCTCGCGGGCCGAGCGGTCCGCGATCTCCGTGATCACGTGTCTCCCCACAGGCTCGAAGTCGCGCAGGTGGGCGATGACCTTGCTCGCCACCGAGCGTGCGATCTGCAGCGCCTGCCCTGCGTCAGGTTTTCGCACCAGGATCAAGTGGAAGCGCGACAGCAGCGAGATCGGGATCTGACTCAGCTGGTTGGTCGTGGCGATGTAGCCGATCCGGCTGCCATCGAACCTGCCAGGCATGCAGTTGTCCTCGAGGTTTCTGGCAGTCAGCGGCTCGAGCGCGTTATGGAGCGGCGCAATCGGGTCGTAGTGGTGAGCAGCCTGGCCGACCTTGTCCAGTTCATCGAGCAGAAGGATCGGGTTGGCCACCTCGCCATCCACGATCAACTCCCGAAGCAGGCCCTGCGTGGCGTTGCTCCAGTGGCGATCAGCGCCGTGCAAGCGTGAGTTTGTCTGCTGCACGGACATGTCGAGCATGGACAGCGGCAGGCCCAGCAGCCGGGCCAAGCACTGCACCGCATACGTCTTGCCCAGACCGGTGTCCCCGGTCAGCAGGATCGGTGGCAGACTGAAGGGCTGGTTCTCAGAGTGCGCCATGCGCAGACGATCGACCACCAGACTGACGAGTTCGGGGACGTGTCCCAGTTCCAGTCGCAGGGCGGCAATGGCCGACTCGACATCCTCAGGCGCGGCGCACCTGCGCCATGGGCCGCGCTTGATCTGCGAGGTCAAGGCAACCGCGGCGCGTCTGCGGTCGACGCTGTCGGTGCTGCCCATGACGTCGTTGTGATCGGCGATGAGGCGGCGCAGCGCCACAGGATCCCAGATCTGGATCCAGTCATTCCCCGCAGGTGGCGGCCAGCCACGGTCGAGGTCGTCGAGTCCGACCGAGTGAGGCTGCGCGGGCGGTTTCTTGACCTTGGACCCGGAGGCTTCCTCCGCGGCGCCGCGACTCTTGGCTGAATCAATCTGCGCCTGAAGCGCCGCGTTGCGCTCGCTCTCGAGTTGCTCGACCAGCTTGACTGGCAGCACCAGGCGCGGCGAGTTGTCGTCCCAGCAGTTGATGGCTTCGATGTAGCCGGACGGCAATCGCGGGAGTCCTGCCGCAGACCTGTTGACAGGTCGGTACCAAAGATTGAGTGTGTCGTTCATGTGCCGCTCCTCGAGCAGGGCCGGCCACAAACGACGAGGCCCTCTGAATGCAGGGCCGGCCACAAACGACGAGGCCCTCTGAATGCAGGGCCCGCCACAAACGACGAGGCCCTGCGAATGCAGGGCCTCGGTGGAGCGAGATGCGATCAGTCGGTCAGGTGACGACTGCGCACGCAACACCAGTGCCCTGTGCTTGCACTGCGATGGCAGTGCGGCTGGCGCGGGTCGCTATGGACAGGGTGCTGCGGCGGTTCATGAAGCCTAGATTAGCGAACTGCACGACGGTTGTCGAGCGTTTCGAACAGAAGATTCTCGCCTGTGCAGCAGAGCGCCATGGGTGATGCTGATTGGGTATCTTTGATGTCTCATTTCGGTATCAACCGACCGCATGCTGATACCAAAGGCGCACCGCAGCGCGAGCATTCCGGTGACTACAGTTCGGTCGGAAGACCGGCTCAGACCGAGTGCCACTGGAACATCGAACTGGCAGTGCGCAGGGTGCGCTCGCGGCAGTCCGCGTGTCGCGCCGTGATGACCTTGCTGCACTCGGCCAGACTCGACGGGCTTGACGAGCAGTCCGTCCTCGAGGACGCGCTTACCTGGCGCCCGACAAAGCCGCTGCGCGGATCAACGAACTGCTGCACCTCGGGTCCGACCAGGCGGTGCCGCACGTTATCGTTGTGGTCTTCGAACTCGACGTGGTGGTCGATGTTGTGCTGACACGGCTGCCCATCCCATTGCACAGCCGCATCGATGATTTGCCGCCACATCGCCGGCAGCCGCAGGCCTGACGCCACTCTGCAGGTCTGCTTGGGCTGGCATGCACCGTCAAGAGGCGGTGCCCAGCCTCTCGCGGGGATGCTGAACCGGCATCACTGCGCATCTTGATTGGAGATCGCCGCGCTGTGGAGTGATACCGCAGGTGGCGGCATGCTCGCAGTGCATGACCATTTCCACAAGCGTCCTCTGTTCGAGGAGGTTTACAGCGCGCCGGATTCCGCATAAGCTGCGGCTCATGCGTTCTGTCCGCCACCGCGACTCCATACCCTGCCAGCCAATGACCCGGTCCATACCGGTTGTCATCGCCACCTCCGTGCAGCGGTGGGCCGGGTCGCGCTTCGAGTAGTCCCCACTCGATCCCGCCACCCCGAAGCCCTGCACCCGCAGGGCTTCGTCGTTTTGGACGATTGCTCTGCCTATGCACAAGCAGAGTGCCATGTCGAACCGTTTCTTTGCCGTTACCGAGTTACCGAGTTACCGAGCTACCGAGTTACCGCGCTACCGAGCTACCGAGCTACCGAGCTACCGAGCTACCGAGCTACCGAGCGGGCATCTTCGCGCCCGGCGCGCCTCAGAGGGCTTCTCTTGCGCCTCGAACACGCGGCGCTCGGCGTGCGGGACCTTTACGCGCAGCCCTCGGCGCTTGCTCCGGCGGATGCGCAGGGAGCGCGAGCCTTTGAAGGCTGCAAAGGGAAATGATCCGAGCGGCAGGCAAGCCGTGGACGCCGGATTTTTCCATGCCCACGCGGAGTCCAACCCCACGCCGGCAGGCCAGAGCGAGCTTGATGGAACCCTTGGTCTTGCGCGGCTCCAGACGCCAACGAAGGCCCTGTTGTTGGCCCAGGTCACCGTTGCCAAGTGCCTGGCCAGCCATGACGCTCGCGCGGTGACAGGCATCGGACCGGGGATTGCCGTGGCGCAGGCCGGACTCACAAGCGCCGAACTGCCTGACCTGGGCGCCGCATCCATTCCACCGACGGAGGAAAACGAACCATGAAGCTGGCAATCTACAGCGATCTGCATATCGAGTTTGCGCCGTTCTCACCGCGGCCAGGCCTGCTGGATGAGGTGGATCTGGTCATCCTGGCCGGCGACATCTTGGCGCCTGGCAA
>Ga0163144_10029375_pt1 | contig 10557 bp, 9 predicted proteins | sample OliLak19BULKMAT1_FD_123175 | JGI IMG/M metagenome (GOLD analysis project Ga0163144, IMG submission 123175) | Freshwater microbial mat bacterial communities from Lake Vanda, McMurdo Dry Valleys, Antarctica - Oligotrophic Lake LV.19.BULKMAT1 | ecosystem: Environmental > Aquatic > Freshwater > Lake...
CGATCGTGCGGTCGGCGGGTTTCGGGTTGGCGTGATGCGGTCGGACAGAGATGATCGTGCCGCGCGGGACGTGCTCAATGGTATCTCCACCACCGATGTCGACCCAGTGCGACCGCCCATCGATTCCGTCGACCACGAGGTACTGGCTCTCGTTTGCATCGTTGAGCCCTCGCTCCACAAGCCTCCCGATGAGGGGACTGTGCGAGGCTCCCGCATCGTGGACCGCGTAGTCGGCGGGCGCCCGATCGAGCTTGGCCTGCTTCATCGCCCGATGCAGCGCCTTAATGATGTCGTTGCGTTCGCCCATCCGACGGAGCGTAGACTCCAGGTCTGCGGAGAGCTGCCAGCTGCCCGGCGAAACTTCCTCTGCAAGGCCGAGGCGCCGGAGGTGCTGCAGGCGACCTGCCCGCAACGTTTGTTGGAAGCGCTCTGCGCTGCCCGCCGACGAACCCACGCGGACTGTGCGCCGGTCGTCGGCCTCTCGCAGCAGGCGCCGATCGATGTTGGTCAGACGGTTCTCGTCCACCTCTTGGGCAAGCTTGCGCTCGATCTCCAGGCCCGTTCGCAGCCCGAGGTCCAACGTCACAATCTCGGAGGCGCGTTCGCGCATGCCGTGGGCGATGTATTCCCGCGCGATGATGAGGTCGCGCCCGTCGTCGTCCTTGCCGCGCAGGATGACGTGGGTGTGGGGATGGCCGGTGTTGAAATGGTCGACCGCGACCCAGTCGAGCTTCGTGTCCAGATCCTGCTCCATGCGCGCCAGAAGCCGACGGGTCACGGGCTTTAGGTCCTCGTATTCGATGGCATCCTCGACGGCGACAATGAAGCGGAACTGATGGCGGTCGTCCTCCGCGCGGTCGAGGAAGGCCTTTCCGTCAGCACGATCCTTCTCAGCATCGTAGAGTTCGCCGGGCAGGCCCTCGCGCGTCACGCCGTCCCTCTGGACGTAGCGCAGGTGAAGTCGTGCCGCCTTGAAACCGCGGGTGCCGATCTTCACGAGGCGGGTCTTTATGACGACGCGCCGCGCTCTGAATGCAACGTGACGGTCCGCCAGCGTGCGGCCAACCCCGGCGCCGCGTCCTATTCGGCTGCCGTCGAAGCGGCTTCTTCGTTCGAGTGCCGCTAATGCTCTGCCGCTTGCAGACGAAACGGCGCGCAGGACTTGGCGAAGGTAGCGTTCGCCACGCTTCCCACCGCGCGACCGGACCCTGCCGAGCTTTGGTTCGAAGCGGTCGTCGAGAGTCATACCTTCGCGTCAGCGGAACCGCCGCATCGTCAAAGTTGTGCTTGCCAGCGCGGGGTTCAAGTCGAGTCGACGGTGCGAACTCAATGCTGCTATGCGCGCTACGTTAGCGCCACTTGGTGGACGATAGCGCCATGGAAGAGATGTGCAGACAGCGACTTAGGCGACACTTGGCGCCAGTGCTTTTATCTTGCCCTGCCTACTTTGTCCGAACCTCCACCGCCTCACTTACACTCTGCTTCGCTGCACCATCGAAAACAAATTCCCCCGCGGCGTCCCAATTTTCAGAAGGTCCACAGAGGAACGAGCTTGCCCACGATGTCGCGAGAGCGGCTTGGACCAAAATACCGACCATCGAACGATGCAGCAGAGTCATCGTTGAGCAGAAGAACCTCACCCGGTTCGAGAGCACGGCAACCCCACCACGGCGTGAGCTCGCGGCCATTGCGATCGACGTTCAAGGCGTGCGCGGCGAGACCTTCATTGATCAAAACGAAACCGTTTCGAACGCAAACGACGTCGCCGGCAAGCGCAGCCACCCGCTTCACGCCGGGCGTATTCAGGGGCAGATAAGACCGCTGCGCCGCGAGGACACGAGCCTCGTCCGGGAGCCAGGCGAGGACCAAGTCTCCGATCTCGAGCCGGTCAACGTGGCGCACCCCATAAAGCCCCACCGGCGCGCTTTCGGTCGCGTTCCATATCAATCTGGGCGTCGGGTTGAGCACTTGAATCGTGGCCAGCGAAACGCACGCCAGCAGCATAACGCCAATCACGGAGAGCCGTCCCTCCAGCGAAAACGGCCGTTCGGGCGCGCCGATACTCTCCCATAGTGAACGCCAATCATGCATCGGATGTGCTCCGTTTGGTACGCGACTTCGACCACGCTTCAAGGTCGTCGATGTGATAGCGGACGTATCTGCCGTGCTTGCGATAATCGGGGCCGCCGCCATGGACGCGCATCTTTTCGAGCGTGCGGCGCGAGAGCCCGATGAAGTGCGCGGCCTGGTCCGTCGATAGAAACGGACTGCCTTTCTTCGCCTTCGCCGCGCGTTCCTCTGCGTCGTCCATGTCGTCCGGTCGTCAAGCAAGCGACGGCATAGGTCGCGTGGATGACGGCGAGCATCGTCGCGATTGAAGTGGTTGGGGACCGGCGAAAACTCGCCCGCCGCTTTTCGCCGGAGTCGAAGGGACACAAAGCCGACGCCTCATCGTCCGGATGCGATGAGGCGTCGGTCACGCCGGGCTCGACCATGGTGGGACCACCGACTTAGGTGACGGATGTCCAGACGGCCCCGCTCGTGCGCCACTATCCGTAGGCGGCTTGATCACGAACGTCGCGACAGGAGCCGAACCGGCGTGCAAGCGGCCTCGCGCTCGGTGAAGAGCGCGAGGCCGCTCGTTCCTAGTCGGCCGGATTCCAGATCACGGCGAAGGTGTCGTCGCTTTCACCGGGCGCGCGCCCGAGATTGGCGTAGAGCTTGCGCGGACCGAATTCGGGCGCGGCCAGGCTCAGTGACACGTAGTCCTTGCCCGAGGTTTCGCCCCGGCGCAGCCATCCGGCTCCGACGTCGGCGCCGCCTGAGGTAACCCGGAAATCGGGCTGGTTGTCGGCACTTTTCATGGTGTTTGGAACGACTTCGATGCCGGCGCGGATCGTCAGCGTCTTGAGTTGGCCCTTGTAGCTGCCGTCCGCTTGCTTCGTGACATGACCGATTGCAGGCATGGTACTCATCTCCTCTTCGCACCCGGAGACCATTCCCCTTGGGCGTGAGCGGACCGTCCATGGGCGTCGCCGGCGCTTTGAACCGGCACGGCCGTAGCGCAGCGAAGGACTTAAGGACTCAGGTTTTTTGGAGCGAAGCGGGCGCGAGGAGCCGCCTTGGCGGCGGGGAAAAACGTGAGGCCGAGGGTTTCAAAGCGACGGCGATGCCCACAGGTCCGACGCGAAGCCCAGGGGGAATGGTCTCCGGGTGCGAAGAGGAGATGAGTTCGGCGTGCTCGATGCGGTCTCGAAGCGGGCATTGGCGGGACGAGGATTAGGTCGACGCTGTCGATCCCCCAGGCAGCTCGATGCGTTCCAAACATGACGAAAAACGCCGATAAACTGCCGAGCGACCACCGAGGCGCGACAGACCGCGGTGCTCGATGGACGAAGCCGAAGCGAACGGAAAGGCTGTCGGCTCGGAACCGTCGCGCCTGAAAAAGTACCGCTACTGCCAATCTTCGCGGCGCGCCCGGTGAGAGCGACGACACGTTCGCCGTGATCTGGAGCGACGGCCCGACGAGCCGCCGCTCCTCGTGCGTCACGCGCGCGGGAACAAATGCGCGATCGCCTTCCACGCATCGACGTGGCGCAGCCCCCCGCGATCCGTGTAGCCGCGCGGCGCGAATGACATCCAGCCCGGTAGCCAATCCTTGACCTTGGGCCGGTCGTTCGCGCCGTCGAGGCAGTCGCGGATGATCTGCTTCTGCGTCTTGAGCCGCTCGGCGACATTGCCGTCGGCAACCGCCTTGCCCGCCACTTCCGCCAGCATGGCGTTGACGACGCTCTTCTCGCGGGTGAGGTCGAAGAAGGCATCGTCCGGCGTCCACGTCTTGGCGGTATCGACCGCAAGATGCGCGCCGACCACCTCGACAAACACACTTCCGGCCGCCAGCGTCTCGGCTGCGAGCATGGCGAGAACGCGCATGACCTCCGCGTTCGGCAGCTTCAGCAGCGCGGCGAACACCGTTGCGGCGGTTATATCGTCGCTCGCCTGCACCAGCGAGCCCCGCTCGTCATCGAGCCCCAGCAAGGTCACGAATTCGGACTGGCGGCGGAGGAATTCATCCTGCGCCGGACTCGCGGCGATGCTGTCGCCAATGGCCTTCGAATTCGCCGATTGCGGTTCGGCTTTCACCTGCCAGAGCGGAGAGCCGCATATCGCTTCGGTGATGATGAGCCGAAGGGCGACCTGCGGATCGCGCAGAAGGGCGAGGCGTACCGCCGCATGGCGGTGCAGGTCGATGTAGTTCTGCAGCCCGGATGAAACCTCGGAGCGTTCGGAGATAACTGGCTCAGCGTCATCCGTGGCGTCGTCATGGCGTGCGCGCCGCGCCGCTTTCGCACTGAGATAGCCTTCGAAGAACTGCGCTTCGCCACGTTCGGACACCGCGATGAACACTTGGCCGCCCTTCTTCTTGGAGGTCTTTTCGTGCTCCCAGGTATGGAACGGTGCGCCCGGTTCAAGGATCACGACCTCCGACCAACCGTTGGCGAGATAGGCGTCGCGCTTGGCCGCGACGGCGGTGTTCTGCAATTCCCAGAACTGATCCGGATCGGCGAAATACGCGTCATCGCCGAACAGATCGGCGGTGATTTTGCCCTTGTAGTCGTCGAGCGGAAACAGCGCGACCTTGGTCGAGATCGACTGGCCGCCGAACAACCAGTGTTTCAGATGCTGGCCGAACGGCACATGCGCACTGTCGTCCTGGAGCAGCTTGAGCCATTCCTGCTGCTGCACCTTCGTCGCCAAAGTGAGGTGACGCACCGTCTCGGCGTCGATCTCTTCGCGTCGGTAGGCGTCCTTGATCTTGGGCAACAGGTTGCCGAGCGCCAAGCGGCGCTTGACCATTGTCTCGGTCATGCCGAACGTCGCGGCGATGTCCGCGACACCCTTCCCTTCCTTGATCAAGCGGACAAAGGTGTCGTGCTGGGACATTTCGTCGGGGTCGAGGCGGGCGACGTTCTCGATGAGCGAGGCTTCGAGCGCCGCCGCGTCGTCGCCCGCGTCCATCACCGCGCACGGCAACGGCGCAATCTCGCCCCGCTCCTTCTCGACGGCCTTCGCCGCGAAATAGCGCCGCCGACCCGCCACGATTTCAAAGCCGTCCGCGTTGGGCCGGACGAGTAGCGGCTGAAGGATGCCGCGTGCTTTGACGCTTGGCAGGATGTCGGACACATCTGGCTCGCGCTTGGCGTGGCGCATGTTCAAGGGCGAGACATGCAGTCTCCCAATGTCGATATGTTGAAGTTGCATCGGTCGTTCTCCGTTGGTTGAGTGACCGTCTCCACCGCGAACGCGGTTCAGGCATGCGAGCGGAGCCGGGCGCTTCTCAGCGCTGGTGTTCCGCCGCGTGCGGCGAAATTTCGGGATCGGCGTTCAAGTCGGCCTGCGCGTCCACTTTGTCCGCGCGCGGCGCATCGCCGCGAAACGCCAGGATGAAATCAGCCGCTTTCGATGCGGCGGACGCGGCGCGAAAGACCGCGCGGCCGTCCTCGCGCAGGAGCGAGAGCCATTCGCCGAGATAGTCGGCATGGCGCACGGTCGGCACGATGTTGAGAGCCGCGCAAACGAACGCGCCCGCCATTTCGGCAACCAGTTCTTCGCGTCCGTAGGCCTTCGACCGATAGGCGCCGGATTGATCACGCTTGAGCCGCGCGGGATGTCCGGTCCAGTGGCCGAGTTCGTGAAACGCGGTGCGATGCCAGTTCATCGGCTCGAAGAAGGCTTGCGGCGGCGGCACATGCACGGTGTCGCTACCGGGGCAATAGAAGGCTTCATCGCCGCCGATGCGGAATTTCGCGCGGGTGTCCCGGATCAAGGCTTCGGCTTCGGGAAGGATCAGCCTCTCGGGTGCGGGCGGCGCACTCGCGTACAATTGCTCGGGCAAGCCTTCGCATTGCTCGATGTTGAAGACGGTGAAGCGCTTCAAGAACGGAATAGATGCGTCGCGCTCTTTGCCCGTTTCGGCGCGCGCGGCGTCGGCGCGATCCTTCGGCATGAAGCGGTCGGCAAAGACAACCATCGTGCCCGCCTCACCCTTGCGGACGTGACCGCCGAGGGCGACCGCCTGCCGGAACGTGAGCCACGATTGCGCCGCAAACCCACGCTCGATCACCGCGCCCCAGAGAATAAGGACATTGATCCCCGAATAGCGCCGCGCGCTCGCCGCGTTCTGCGGCAGTCCAAGACCAGCCTTCGCGCGCCCCCAGGGCTGTACCCACGGCACACGCCCGGCTTCGAGTTCGCCGACGATCTTGTCCGTGACTTGCTTGTAAAGGCTCGGACGATCCTCATTCCGCCGTTCGACAGCCTGCCGCATGACTCGCCTCCGCTCATGCCGCCCCTTCGCGTCTTTCCCCGGAAGCGGGGTGGGCGGCGCGACCGGGTAGGCCCGCTGAATGAGGCGGGCTGCACCCGCAGGGCCGGAACGAAGTGGAGGACCCGCGCGTCAGCGCGGGTTGCGGCACGCCGCAGCGGGCCTAGACGGGGAGTGCCGACCGCCGCGCGTGAGGGGAAAGCAACCATAGAACGTCATCGCGGAACGCGATGGCCCGCCCCGAAGGGGAAAGCGTCAGCGGGCGAAGCCCGAGGGGCCGAGACGCATCTTCGCGGCTCGGTTCACGAGCACGCGGTGAGCGGGACGAAGGACCGCGTGGACGCCAGCACGACTCGCTTAGATCCTGGACGATGACGGCCGTACGATGTCCATATGGCTGACACCTAATGCCTTGGAGAGCTCATAGATCGTTACGATGGAGGGATTGCGCCGGCCGGTTTCAAGACCGCTGATATATTGCTGGCTGAAGCCTGAGATCTCGGCGAATCGCTCTTGCGTCAGGCCCTTCTTCTCCCTGATCCGCTTCACGTTCCGACCGACGAGCGCGCGCATATCCATGCGCGGAGGTCAGCCGATTACATACTTTAAGTTTATCAACTATAGTATGTACCATGTGTTTGCGACTGGCTGTCCCGGGCGCCGAATACCAGTGGCTATGCTCGCGCAGGAGACTCTAGGATCATGAGGGGTTGAGTATGGGCAAGAACCGAATGGCGCCTCTAGCGGACGAAGTCCCTTGGTCGACGAAGCTCACCGAATATGATAAAGCGCACTTCTTGGTCTATTTGCGGCTACTCGACGCGAGTGCCAAGGGCGCGAGCGACGCGGAGATGGTCAAAATTATCGTCGAGAGCGATCCCGGCAAAAAGCCCGAGGACGCGGTTCAATCGATGCGGAGCCATCTCAAGCGGGCGCGTTGGATGACCGAAGAGGGCTATCGCGGCCTCTTCGACGATTGATGTTCACCGCAAGAGTCTCAAGTAGCCACCGTTCATCAGCGAGCGGCCGCGGCCGGCGGCTCTGCGGACTGTATCGCGTAGATGCTCCCTGGGATCCCCCCAGTCGGCATCGACGCGTTTCCGACCGCACAGCGCGATCGCGATGTCGCGGTGGGGCGCGCCCTGCAGAACAGCATCCAGGCAGCGAAGGACCGCGGTTAGTCGATGCTGTCGGGGTTCAGGCGGAAAATACCGGCCTAGCAGATCGCCTCCACACAACAAATCATTGAAGCACGCCAGCGATCTAAGCCGCGGCATGAACGCCGACGTCGTCAGCACGGCATCGGACAAGATCTGATGGTCGTCGAGCCGAGGTTCGAGTCGAGCCCATATTTGGAGCCGCCACATTCTATCGCAGAAGAGGACGTGGCGGCCTTGCGCGGCCCGAACCGTCGCTACCGGTCTCCCTGCTCCGAGTGTCAGCAGCGCAGAGTATGCCGACTGACTGAGCGTCAGCGGCAGAACATGGGCACATTGTTGTGGATCCCAGAAGATTCTTGCCTTCGATACCGAACGCGCGGGCGACTCCGCAAAGCAAATGCCCCAGCGTTTCAAATCGCTGCGCTCGGACACCTCCTTGCTCATTTGAGCCGGACGGCTGTCAAGATCGGCCTGAAACGCAGGATTGCGCCGCAGGAACTCCCATGCCCATCCAACGCGCGTGAGCGTCTTTGTGTAGGCATATGTCTCGGCGCGACGCCAATCGGGCTCCTCCTCGCTATCAGGTCCTTGAGACATTGGTGTCGGTCAGGCCGCGAGACGTCAGCGGCACCGGCGCCCAAAGGATGGGGCCTTTGAGGCCGCCGGCGGCGCGCACGCGACTCAAGCTGGTGTGAGAGACATCGAGGTACCCCACTACAGCGACGGTATTGCCGACCTGCACCGGCTCGCACACGCGCTCGAGCGGCCATGAGGCGCGACGCAATATCCGCTCGATGCGCACGTCGGTGACGGTGACGATCTCGGAGAGAGATCGCGACAAACCGAATTCGATCATCCCGCCAAACAATTCGTACGTGGCCTTCGCGATGCCACCTGATCCCTTGGGTGCATTCGGCGGTAGGTCGAGGGCGAAGCGGCTGCTCTCCCATACGCCCGGCAGCTCGGGGATCGGGTGGTCATCCATCAGATCGGCGAACTTTTGACGAAGCATCGTCGGCCCTGTTGTCGGTAGCATCCGAACGCAGCCAAGCACACGTCCATCGCCATCCCGCTGCAAAAGGTAGATCGGCCCAAGTTCATCGAACTCATCGACTTCCTTGTCGTCCGTCGCCTGCACATTCCACTCCAAACGCCCCTTAAAGACGCGGAGGCGCAACCGATGCATCTCCGCGAGCTCGTCGCAGAAGTCTGCATATCGTTCGGGAGCAATGAGGTGCATCATGATCGCCTCGCAACGGATGTCCGCTGCATAGGAGGCGAGCGATCACGGCTAGACAGCCTCCAGACCTAGGGAGGTTGACGGTTCAGGCGTTAGCGGCAACGCGCGAAGGGAGATCAGCGGTCTGGGCGACGCTGTCCCAACAAAGGCCTAGGGTCGCAAGACACCTGACCAAGGCGAACAAGCGCATGCGTGATTGCCCGCAAGGTTGCTTGCCAAGGCGTTTCAACGTCCATTGCGCATCACAGAGCAACCGTCGATCTGAGCTAGTGTACTGAGCTGCACTTGAGATGTTCGTCGAAGAACCGGTTCATTCGCAACAACGCGTCTTCAACGGACTCTCGGTGTCGCAGCGAATGCCCTTCGTTGGAATACCGAACTAGCCAGACGCTCCTGCCTTCAGAACGCAACACACCATATTGAGCGATCATCTGTGGCACCCAGAACCAGTCCTGATCTCCGACAGTGAGGAGGATAGGTATGTTGCCCTCCCGCATTTTGAAAATTGGCGAGAGTTTCACGTAGTCATCCAGATTATCAAAAACATTCCCGTTCGTTGCCGGGTCGGATCCTCGTGTGATTCCGGGGATAGGAAAGAAAGCGGCCATTGTGGCGTTGCTAACCCCAGACGAGATGATCGCCGCGCGCGGTATGGATGACATTGTGATCAACATGTTCGTCGTCCACCCGCCATTACTGTGGCCGAACACTCCAATGCACCCGACATCCGCGATTCCAGCGTCGACCAGATATTGAACCCCACTTTCAAAATCGTCGATCATCGTCGGAATTCCTGCGGCCCCACGATGTAGTCTAGCCCACGCCTCCCCTTGCCTTATCGCTCGGACAGACCGTGTGTGGGGAGCGTGAATTGCCATTTTGAACACCACGTATCCCTGCGCCGCCTGCAGTTGGCCAATGTCTTCGTATGTCGGAGAGAGCCTGAGATTGTCCCACGGTGGTCTTGGATAGGGGTCCACGATCACTGGATATCTACGGCCCTTTTCGAAATGCGGAGGCAACACAAGAAGCCCATCGATTCTCTCGTTAGAACTATTTGTCCAGGTGACGCGCCTCTGCTCACCGAGGTCGAGATTTGATAGTTGCGGATTGGCGTCAAACAGGACGCGCACATTTGCATGCGCGCGATCTACGACGATCAGCCGACCCGAGAACGTGCTCGACTCGACGTTGACGACAATTCTGTTGGCATCGATCTCGGCAAAACTATTCGCCTGGCTGTTGACATGCCATCCGAAAATTTGGATCTGCTTTGCGGCTCCCGAGCGAGGGTTCACCTTCCAAAGCGAGTCTGCGAAGACGCCGGCGACCTTGACCAACAAAGTCTCGTCATCGACGGACCACTTCACCTCCTTCGCTGGCAAATTGTTCGGCACGGGTATTCCTTCTTCCCGCTTCGTAGTGATGTCGTATGTGACGAGCTTTCCGGCGAAGACGTCGAGCAGTTGATCTTCAGCAATCATAGCCAACACGTTGCCGTCTGGAGACCAAACCGGTTTTCCGACCCTCTTTGCTCGAAGTTGAACGCGGTGCTCACGCTTCGCCGGTAGATCGAATATGGTCGGAGCTGTCGCCTGAATATGCAGACTGCCAAAGAATGTAGGACGAAGGTCTTCGCCGATGTCCGCGACAGCGGCAATGCGAGAACCATCGGGCGACCAAGTTGGGCAACTGTATTGACGTTCAACGCCCGGAAGTACGGTCGACAGCTTCGTAGCGATCTCCACAACGACGAGCTTAATACGTCCCTTGTCGGGTTGCAGATCGACCGCTTTCATCTTTTCGCTCAAATCAGGGGCAAACGCGTCCCA
>Ga0163144_10029376_pt1 | contig 10557 bp, 7 predicted proteins | sample OliLak19BULKMAT1_FD_123175 | JGI IMG/M metagenome (GOLD analysis project Ga0163144, IMG submission 123175) | Freshwater microbial mat bacterial communities from Lake Vanda, McMurdo Dry Valleys, Antarctica - Oligotrophic Lake LV.19.BULKMAT1 | ecosystem: Environmental > Aquatic > Freshwater > Lake...
AGTGCGCCCTGACGGGTCTTCGGCGCGAACCCCGATGACGCACCGGCCCAGGTATTTCTGTGACGCGTGGCGTCCCGCAAGAAACACGATCCAATGCCCCTCAAATAACGCGGTCATGCTCACTCGTCGATGAACACGACGTCGAACGCCTCGATGGGAAGGGCCGGGTTGTAGGCGACGGGCACCGGCTCCTTGATCATCTCGGCCAGCGTCGCGACGGACATCTCTTCGGCCCCGGCGGGCAGCTCGGCCTCGCCCTGGAGCATTGAATACACGCGCTGGATGGTGGTGATGACGACGCGGGCGACGGGGTCGAGCTTGTTGGAGCGCAGCCGCTGCACGTTGTAGATCTGGGTGAACTTGCGCGGGTCGTCGGGCGGGGTGAAGCGCTCGAACTCGGAGAGTGCCTGTTTGCCGAGGTTGTCGCGGTCGACGAGGAAGAGCACGCGCCTGGCGTCGGCGAACTTCACCAGCCGGTAAATCGAGGAGATGGCCGTGAACGTCTTGCCCGAGCCGGTCGCCATCTGGATGAGGGCGCGGGGGCGGTTCTGTTCGAGCGAAACTTCGAGGTTGCGGACGGCCTTTTGCTGCGCGGGCCACAGATTGGCAGGGTCCAGGGCCGGCAGCGTGCGCAGGCGCAGGCGAAACGAGCCGGGCTTGTCGCTCGATGGATCGGGCTTGCCATCGATCATCGGCAGCGACACGGCCTCTCGTTCCATCTCGGCCGCGAGCGTCTCCGGGCGATGAAAGTGGAAGACGCGGCGGCTGCGCGGCTCGGGATCGAGCCGGTTGGTGAACGTGGTCTCGACCCCTGTCGACTGGTAGAGAAACGGCAGCGGCCGCACCGGCGCAGGGAGATGCTCGGGCACACCGGCCGCGTACTTCTCGGCCTGGACCTCGACGCCGGTGAGCGTGCTGCCGGCCTTCTTGGCTTCGAGCACGCCGGCGGCCTGGCCGTCGACGTAGAGCAGGTAGTCCGCGAAACCGAAGCCTTTGGCGAGCGGAAACTCGCGCACCGCGACCCCGCGCGAGGCGTCGAGGTTCACGGCATCGATGTCCTGCACGGCCCAGCCAGCCAGGGTGAGCGCGGCATCGATCTGCTTGCGGGCTTCGTCTTCTGGGCGGGGCATGGGGGCGGAAGATACACCAGGGCCGCCCAGGGGAACGCCGCCGGAGACTCGGGCTGCCGGGATTGTGCCGCGCGAGCCCGCGCAGGCGCTGGTTTTTTTCCATGCCCGAAAAATAATTGGGGAGGTGGGCGCCTCGGCGTCCGTACAGCGGGGGAAGCAAAAATACCGCCCGCCGGTCGGGTGCCTTTGAGCCCACAGACTGTCCGTATTCGCGACGGGACTGCCCACGTTTACACATGGGCGTCACGTATTGGTAGAGGTGTATTTGATTGCCAGTTAAACGCGCTCAAAACTGACAATCTGTTGAAGAAAAGCATTGCGCGACGCAGATTGATGCGAATAAGAACAACCCACGAGCGTCGTAGTGCTCGGTGCGGGGCGACACGTCGAGCACGTGGAGAGGGAGGTGACCATGTCCCCCTTCCGAGCGTGTCCCGCACTCTTGCTCATCATTGCTCATCATTGCTCATCACCACAACCGTCCCTTCATCGGAGGAATCTCGTCATGCCTTCCAGCACCAACACCAGGAAGACCCCTTCTCCCAAGGCCGCTCCCAAGAAGCCTTCTGCCCCGCAGGACGCTTCGGCGGCCTTCGCCGCGGTCGAGCCCGAAATGGCCCAGCTCGACGACAGCCATCTCGTCGCCATCAAGATCGATATCCCGACGGCCGTGTCCGTCGTGCTCGGCGCGCTGCCCGCCATACGGCCATTGCGCGACGATATCGTCGTGCAGCTCCCGCAATTCGGCATGACGTACTTCGACAAGCTCGAAACCTACGCGCTCGCGGCATGGTACGGGCATATCGTCGCGCTGCCCGCGCCCGCCGGCAACCGCCAGGTCAAGGACCTGGTGGAAGAGGCGACGCCTCTCCGCGCGACGCTGCTCTCGGATGCGGACGCCCTGGCGAGCCGCGGTCTGGTGTCGACCGACGCCGTCAATGCCATTCGCGCCGGGCAGGGGCACATCGATACGGCCAATGACCTGGTCGGCCTCGCCGCCCTGTTCACCACGAGCTGGGGCGAGATCCAGGGCAAGACGGCGGCGACGCTGGCCGAGATCGAGCACGCCGCGCAGCTCGGTCCACAACTGCTCACGGCGCTGGGCGTGCGCGACCAGACCCGCGTGACCCCGAGTGAGGCGGCCGACCGCCGGGTCCGCGCCTTCTCGCTGCTGGTGCGCGCCTATGACCAGATCCGGCGCGCCGTGAGCTACCTGCGCTGGGACGAGGACGACGGCGACACCATCGCGCCGTCGCTCTACAAGGGCCGCGGCGCCCGGACCAGCTCGGACACCGCCGCCTCCAAGCCCGAAGAGCCCCCGGCCGGCGGCACCATCGGCAGCCCGGCTGCCCCGCCGGCCCCGTCGGGCGGCTCGTCCGGCAGCCCACCTGCTTGAGAGCCCCGCCAAATCGGCTCCAATCCAAGCTCACCTTGCCGGACGGAGCGTTCTCGGTCCTCCCCGGCAAGGAAACCTTGCCCTTGCCCACCGGTACAGGGTCACTCCCGCCAAGAAAACCTTGCCTTGGACAACCGGTGCAGGGCCACTTTTTCAAGAAAACCTTACCACTGACAACCGGTGTAGGGTCACTCCCGCCAAGAAAACCTTGCCTTTGACAACCGGTGAGCGGTCACCCTCGCCAAGAAAACCTTGCCTTGGCCAACCGGTGAGGGGTCATGGAGCTCCGGCGCCCAAGGCAGGGCTCCGCGCGAGCCCCGGTGTCGGGTGGTGGTCGCGTTTGGTCCGTACGCCCTGAAGCTCGTTGGAGCGAAAATCCCAGACGCCACCCCCCCTCCGTCGTTCACTGCACGTCGAGGAACACGGCTGTCGGAGCACCCCAGTTGCCGGCGGTGTCCTGCCCCTCGACCAGGAGCAGATACCGCCCCGCGGCCCAGCCGGTGGTGTCGATGGCGGCTGTCACGCCCTCCTGGGAGGTATCGAAGGTGCCATCCGTGGCGGACATCGCCACCGTGGTCGCGCCCGCGGCCCACGAAGGGAGGCCCTCCGAATAGCGTGCCGCTGCGATGTTCTGGGTCGCCTCCGTGCCCCAGCCGTTGCTGTTGAAACGGGTGTCGTCCACCGTCGCCGTGAGCGTCACGACCGTCCCGGCCGTGACCGGAGAAGCGGAGACGGCCACGGTGACGGCGTCCGGTCCCGCGGGCGTCTGGTAGGGCCGGCGCGCCGCCTTGAACGCGGCCAGCAAGACTGGCAGGTTGCCGGGCAGGACCGTCGACTCGAAGGCCGAGCAGGTCTCGAAGAGCTGCGTCCCCATCTCGAAGGTGTAGCTCGCGACGCCGAGCGCGCCGTACGCCCAGTCGTCGGTGGTCCCGCTCGCTGCGTACAGGCAGTTGTTGAAGCGGCAGACCGCATACCCGTTGTGGTAGCCGAACTTCCGCCCGAGCGTCTGCAAGGCCGTGTTGTTGGGCGCGAGGGCCGAGCTCCGGGCCCAGGGGGTGAGCACCTGCGGGCCATAGCTGTGGAGCGAGATCATCACGCCCGTCGAGTCGGTGGGGGCAGCGTCGGTGTCGAGCGGGCCGCGCTGATCGGCGAAGATGGACGACAGATACGTCTGCAGCGCCTGCGTCTCCTTTTTCGGAGGCGGCGGACGGGCCCCGGTAGAACTGGTTGCACGCCGTCGTGCTGGTGCCGGCCCCGCCGTACTTGAACGAGTGGTTCCGGTTCAGGTCGATGCCGTAATGGTTGGTCTGCGTCGACGGAACCGAGCAGTTGCCCTTTGATCGGTTGTTGTTCTTGCGGTGCAGCTGGCCGAGCTCGGCAATCTTGCGGCCGTCCGGATTGGTCTGCGGGAAGACGTGAAGCTCGAAGTTGTCGAGCAGCCAGGTGGCCTCCGGGTCGGTGCCGTGACCTGCCACCAGCTGCTCGGCGAACCGCATCGCCAGCTCCGGCCCCGGGTACTCGCGGGCGTGGAAGCCGCCCATCAAAAAGAACCGTGGCTTCGGCCCTGGAATCGACTCGTTGGTGACCACCATTCCGAGGATGTCGTAACCTGGGTTGCCGCCTGCCTTGAACTTGTCGTACGAGTCGCCGGCGTCGATCACGTCGACCAGACCGGGAGAATTCGTCGCGAGCGTCGCCATCGAGGCGTGGGTCTCCTCGACCGTGCGGTAGCACGAGAAGCCCGAGATCGACATGTACGGCGCCAGGTTGATCAGCTCACTCTGCTCCTCGTCGACCTCGACCCGGAGGCCCTCTGCCAGGAGAGCCTCGAGGACCGGAGCCTCCACGAGCGCGTCCACATACCCTTCCACGCGGTCGGCGTGCTCGAGCACGTCAATCTCCTCGACGAGACGTGCGAGGTTCTCGTCGGTCTCGTAATAGACGTGGACCAGAAAGAGCTTCTCGATACCGCCGGGCTCATCCAGCTCGTCCCGTAGCGAAGGGTCTTCCGGATCGCTCGGCGAGGGGGCCAGAGGCCCCCCCATCGGGGCAGGCTCGACGCAAGAGGCCACACCGAGCCAGGCCGAGAGCGAGACCGCGAGGACGGCGGTCAGTCCGCGTGTGAGAGGTGAAGAAGAGGATCAGTCTCTCATCGAAGCTGCTTATTCCGCGACGACCTGCCCTTGCCCCCACCGCGGCGCCGCATGGCGAGCATCCCAATCCCCAGCGCCAGCGCAAGAACCGCCCCGGACGCTTCCCCCGCCCCCACGGTGCACCCAGCGCAGCCCCCGCCGCGGGTCTCCGTTTCCACCTTCACACCGGGCTTGCAATAGAACACCGCATCGCCCGCCCCCTGGCGATTGCGGCACGCCTCCACGAGCCCTCGTGCAATCAGCGGATCCCGGCACTTCGCGAAGGCCTCGGCGCCCTCCGGGCTTTGCCCGTAATGCTGCCAGCACGTCTCGCAGCCCATCCCCTCGGCCTCGCACTCTTGCCGCGGGCCGGGAAGGTCGGCGAGCGCCAAAGGCGGCACCGCCACCGTCACCGCCACGGCCAGCGCCGCCGCCACCGTAAAAACCCCGAGCGTCGCCCAGATCCCCGTCATTCTCCGCACAAAGAGCCTGATCATCCCTCCACGTCTATCACCACCGGTGGTGCGCCGGGTGGCCTTCTTTGACCGCCACGAACACCCCGCGGCAGCTCGCCGTCTCCTTCCCTTCCGAGAACAGCCTCGCTTCGACGGTCACCTTGTCGCCCTCGCTGTCGATGACCTTGGCCTTCAGGTGAACAAGGCTGTACAGCGACGTCGGCCGCCGCAGCTTCACGTGGAAGTCCGACGTCACGGTGCACGGCGGCACCTCCAGCCCTCGCGCCTTCATCAGGTGATGGGCCGCCGTCCAGTTCGAGTGGCAGTCGAGCAGCGCCCCGATGATCCCGCCGTTCAGGATCCCAGCAAACGCCTGGTGGTGCGCCTCGGGGGTGAAGTCCGCCACCACCTCGTCGCCCATGACCAGGCTCTTGATACGGAGCCCTTGCTCGTTGGCCGGGCCACACCCGAAACACCGGTTGTTCGGTGCGTACAGGTCTTGAAGCGCGACGCTTCCCATTTCGAGAGGGGTGATGCTCACGAGAGCAGCTAGCCACGTTCGCGCGCTGGCCGCCAGCCCGGACGCCCGCACAGGCACCCTGAAGGCCGTTTCAGTCGACGCTCGACCCCCGGGCCGGCCTTCGCGATGACAGGCCGCTCCCGGGGCTCGCGCCGTCAGGTCGCGAGCGCCTCGTCAATGAGCCGCCGCTGCTCCAGCAGGTGGCTCGCCTTCGAGCCGGTCGCGGGGCTCGAGCTCGGGGCCCGCGCCACGCACGAGACCGGGAAACGTCCCTCCAGGTGCTGCGGCAGGTTCGCCCAGATGTAATACCAGGCGCCGTAGTTCTTCGGCTCCTCTTGCACCCACGCCAGCCGCGTCCCCTCCTTGTAGGCCGAGAGCACGTCGCGGATCTCTTCATTGAGCGGGTAGAGCTGCTCCAGCCGCACGATCGCGATATCCCGGATGGACCGCGCGTCGCGCGCCTGCGCCAGCTCGTAATAGAGCTTGCCGCTGCACAGCAGGATCTTCTTCACCTCGCTCGGGTCGACGCCGGTGTTGTCGCCAATGGCGCGGTGGAACCGCCCCTCGGAGAGATCTTTGATGGTCGACACCGGGCGGTGCGGGCCGGTCGACGTGGTGGCGACGCGAAGCATGCTCTTCGGGGTGCTGATGACCAGCGGCTTGCGCCACGGCCTGCGCACCTGACGGCGCAGCACGTGGAAGAGCTGCGCCGGGGTCGTCACGTTGCAGACCTGGATGTTGTCCTCGGCGCTGTTCTGCAAGAAGCGCTCGATGCGCGCGCTGGAGTGCTCGGGCCCCTGCCCCTCGAAGCCGTGCGGCAAGAACAGCGTCATGCCCGACAGGCGGTGCCACTTGTCCTCCGACGAGGTGATGAACTGATCGACGATGACCTGCGCGCTGTTCAGAAAATCGCCGAACTGCGCCTCCCAGATCACCAGCGACTCCGGATAATCCAGGCTGTACCCGAAATCGAAGCCGAGCACGCCGGCCTCCGACAGCGGGCTGTTCCACACGTCGATCCGCGCGCCGCCCTGCACCACGCGCGACAGCGGCGTGAACGCCTCGCCCGTCGTCGCGTCGCGCAGCACCGCGTGGCGATGGCTGAACGTGCCGCGCTGCACGTCCTGCCCCGAGATGCGCACCGGCGAGCCCTCGGCCAGCAGCGTCGCGTACGCCAGCGTCTCGCCCGTGCCCCAGTCGAACCATTCGCCCGAAGCGAGCCTGTCGTGGCGCGCGCGCAGCAGCGGCTGGATCTTTGGATTGACGCGGAAGCCGTCGGGGTACTCGAGCAGCTTCTTCGACAGCTCGATCAACGTCTCGGCCGGCACCGCCGTCGGCACGTCCGGGTTGTGCTTCTCGGGGCCGCCGTAATACGGCATCCAGACGCCGGCCATCGCGTAGGTGACCGGGGCGAAGCCCTTTTGTTTCACCTCGTCCAGGGCCTGCGCCAGCGCCTCGCGACGACGCCGCACGATGTCGTCCGCCTGCTCTTCGGTGAGCTGCCCCAGCTCGACGAGGCGCTTCACGTAGATCTGCCGGACGGTCGGCTTCTTGTCGATCGCCGCGTACATCACCGGCTGCGTGTAGCGCGGCTCGTCGCCCTCGTTGTGGCCGTAGCGACGGTAGCAGTACATGTCGATCACGACGTCCTGCCCGAAGCGCTGCCGCCACTCGATGGCGAGCCGCGCGACGTGCGTCACCGCCTCGGGATCCTCGCCGTTCACGTGGAACACGGGGACCTTGAGCATGCGCGTGATGTCCGTCGAATAGCGCGTCGAGCGCCCCTCTTCCGGGTTCGTCGTGAAGCCGACCTGGTTGTTGACGACCAGGTGAACCGTGCCGCCCGTCGCGTACCCGGCGAGGTTGCAGAGGTTCAGCGTCTCGGGCACCACGCCCTGACCGATGAACGCCGCGTCGCCGTGGATGAGCAGCGGCATCACCGCTCTGCGCGCCGCGTCGTCGCCGCCCTTGCGGTCCTGCTTCGAGCGCACGCGGCCCTCGACGACGGGGTTCACGAACTCGAGGTGGCTCGGGTTGAAGGTCAGCGTGAGGTGGATGGTCTTGCCCGACGCCGTGACGCGATCGGTCGAGTAACCAAGGTGATATTTGACGTCGCCGCTGCCCAGGTAACGCTCGGCGTCGGCGTCCTCGAAGGCCGCGAAGATCTCGCGCGGGCTCTTGTCGAGGATGTTCGCGAGCACGTTCAGGCGCCCGCGGTGCGCCATGCCCACGACGATCTCGTGGACGTCGAGCGCCCCGGCGCGCTCCACCATGAGGTCGAGCAGGGGGATCATGCTCTCGCCGCCTTCGAGCGAGAAACGCTTGGTTCCGGCCTCGTAGCTGCGATGGATGAACTGCTCGAAGATCTCCGCGTCGCTCAGCTTGGTGAGGATGCGGAGCTGATCTTCGCGCTCCAGCACGAGGCGGTTCTTCGTCGCCTCCATCTGCGTCTGGAGCCAGGCGCGCTGATCGGGATCTTCGACGTGGGTGAACTCGACGCCGATGGAGCGGCAGTACGTCTCTTCGAGGCGATTGATGATCTCGCGCAGCGTGAGCTGCGGCGGCGTGCCCGCGAGATCGACCGTGGGAAACAGCTTGTCGAGGTCTTCTTCGTGGAGCCCGAAGTTCGCGAGGTCGAGCTCGGGCGGCGCCCTGGGCGGGACGCCCAGCGGATCGAGGTGCGCGAACAGGTGGCCGCGCACGCGGTACGCGTTGACGAGCTGGTAGATGCGGGCGTGAAGCGCCGCCTGGGCCAGCGCTTCGCCCGCGGTCGTGGGGTAGGCGGACGGCTGCGACGGCCGCGAGGGCCGGACGTTGTCCACGTGCTCGACGAGCTCGTGGTGCGCGCCGTTGCCGTTCGTGTGGCCGTTCTCGGGAAGCCACGCGCGAGCTTGCGGAGCTTGCGGCGCGCGACCCACACGATCATCAAAGAACTGGCGCCATACCGGCTCGACCGCGTCGGGGTTCTCCAGGTATTGCGCGAACAGTTCTTCGACGAAACCAGCGTTAATGCCGAAGTCGAGCTGCATCAGGGGAGAGTTTGATAACGCGGGATGACCCGTACCGCCAGGGACAACCGCCCCCGAAAGCCGCAGAAGTTGCGCATCCGCAGCTATTTGACGCGCCGCAACATTGGCGGTGCTCGGATGGCTCGGACGGCCCCTCCCGACCGGCGAGCACGCCTTCCGGCGCGACGCCGACCCTACATGGACATGCCCCCGTCGACATCGATCGTCCGGCCGTTGAAGTAGTCGCACTCCAGGACGAATTTCACTGCCATCCAGATGTCCTCGGGCACCCCGACGCGGCCCACGGGGACCGACGCCACGAGCGCGTCGCGCGCCTTCTGGTTCATGCCCTGGGTCATCGGCGTCTCGATCATCCCCGGGGCGATCGCCCCGACACGCACCCCGAACGGGGCAAACTCGCGCGCCCACGTCACGGTGTTCGCCGCGAGCGCGCTCTTCGCCGCCACGTAGTTCGACTGCCCGCGGTTGCCGTGCCGCGCCACGCTCGACATGTTGACGACCACGCCCGGCTTGCTCTCGGTCGCCACCATCTTGGCGACCACCTCGCGGACCATCAGCGTCGCCCCGGTCAGGTTCACGCCGATGACGGCATTCCATTGCTCCGTCGACAGCTTCACCACCGCCCCGGTGGTCCGGTCCTTCTTCACGAGCAGGCCGTCGCGCAGGATGCCGGCGTTGTTGATCAGGCCATTGAGCCCGCCCATCGCCTCGTGCGCCCAGGCGACGAACGCCTCGACGTCGGCCTCGCTCGTCACGTCCAGCTTGCGCCGGTGAATCCCCTCGGGAAGGGCCGCAAGGCCCGCTTCATTGACGTCGCCGGCCGCCACCTTCGCCCCGGCTTCGTGGAGCCGCGCCGCGAAGTGCGCCCCCATGCCCTGCGCGCCGCCGGTCACGATGATCTTCAAGTCACTGAGCTTCATCTCGGTAATGCTCCTCGTATCAATCGAATTCGAGAGGGGTTGGACTGCTGTTGACTCGCCGGAACGCCACGCAACGAGCTGGCAAGTCCCATTTTTGACACGGAGGCACGGAGATTGGACACGAAGGGCACGGAGAAGACTGAATTTTTTTCTCAGAAATTTGGAAATCCTCCGTGAAACCTCCGTGTCCTCAGTGCCTCCGTGGTGAATACCCGGCGCAGGTCTTTTGCTCGGCGCCTGAACGTGTCGATGGCGACCCGAATGTGCTCTACACCGCCGATCCGGCCCGCCCGGATAGCGCATCGCGGGCCGCCCAGAAACCAGAAATTTTGGGCCAGAGGGTCTTTTTGGCGTGGTTCGACACCACCGAGCCGACGTGCCCGCCGGGCAGGTGAATGTGCTCCTTGTCGGTCGAGCCGATCCGTTCCAGCAGCACGGAGGCGCTCGCGTGCGGCACGATGTTGTCGTGCTCGAACGTCACCGCCAGGGTCGGACAGACGATGTTCGCGAGCCGGACCGGCCGCCCCGACAGCGTGAACGTCTCGCGCAGGAGCCCGTCCTTTCGGTACATCTCGTCGATGTATTGCCGGAAGCACGCCCCCGGAAACGGGATGTTGTCCTGCCCCCAGGTCTCCAGCGCCAGGAAGCCCTCGAGGAACTCCTCGCGATCGGCCTTGTCCAGCAGGGTCACCAGCTTGTGCATCGGCATGGTCGGCCGCAATAGTTGAAAGGCCGCCTGGAGCAGCCACGGCGGCGCATTGCCCCACGCGTCGCCGAACGCCGCCAGGTCGAACGCGTCCGTCCGCGCCCATTTCGATAACAGCCCGTCGTCGTGAAACCCAATCGGCGCGGCAAGCGCCGTGAGCGACGCCACGTGCTCGCCCCGCACCGCCGTATGAATCGCCGCGAGCGTCCCGCCCAGGCAATACCCGAGCACGTGCGCCTGGTCATTGGCCGAGAACCGCGCCGCCGCCC
>Ga0163144_10029378_pt1 | contig 10556 bp, 9 predicted proteins | sample OliLak19BULKMAT1_FD_123175 | JGI IMG/M metagenome (GOLD analysis project Ga0163144, IMG submission 123175) | Freshwater microbial mat bacterial communities from Lake Vanda, McMurdo Dry Valleys, Antarctica - Oligotrophic Lake LV.19.BULKMAT1 | ecosystem: Environmental > Aquatic > Freshwater > Lake...
TCACGACACGGCGGTGTTGCTGGTGCCGATCTCGATCACCGGTGACGCGAAACTGGGCGAGGTGGAATTGAAGGCGCACGTCGCGTGGCTGGAATGTGAGGAGTTGTGCGTGCCCGGCAGCGGAGATGTGTCCGCGAAGTTTGTGGTCGGCAATGTGACGAAGCCGTCGAAGGACGCCGCCTTGATCGAAGCCGCGCAAAAGAAATTGCCGCAGCCCAAGCCCGCCGGCTTCGCGACTGCGACATGGGATAAGGCATTGACGAACGATGTGCGCCCATTCGTCCTCGAATGGACGCCGGGCTCGAACACGAAGCAGGTCGATTTCTTTCCGCTGGCGGGAGAAGGATTCATCGTCCGCGCGGCCAGCGAAATTCTCTCGCTCGATGTGACTAAGGCTCGCCTGCGCAAGGAAGTGGAGAAGGTCACGGCTTGGCCGGCGGAAGTGGCCGGACTGCTGATGGAGAAGGACGCCGCAGGCCAGTTGGTCGCAGCGTGGCAGGTGAAGGCTTCATTAGCTGGTGATGGCATCGCCGCCGGAGCTTCGGCGCCGCCAGCGTTGAGGGCGGATGCTTCGCGTTCTCTCATCGGCTGGCTTGGACTCGCCTTTCTTGGCGGATTGATCCTGAACCTCATGCCGTGCGTGCTGCCGGTGATCGCGCTGAAGATTTTTGGTTTCGTCGCGCAGAGCCAGGAGGCGCCGGGCCGCATCCGGAAGCTGGGCGTGGTGTATGCGCTGGGGGTGGTGTTCTCGTTTGTGGTGATGGCGGGCATCGTCATCGCGCTGCAAAGCGCGGGCAAAGCCGCGAGCTGGGGCATTCAATTCGGCAATCCTTATTTCGTCATCGCCATGACCACGCTGGTCACGCTGGTCGCTTTGAACTTCTTCGGCGTGTTCGAGGTGACGCTCGGCGGCGGCACGATGGGATCGGCGGCGGAACTGGCGGGACGTGAAGGAGCAAGCGGTGCGTTCTTCAATGGTGTGCTGGCCACCGTGCTGGCCACGCCTTGCACCGCGCCTTTCCTTGCGCCGGCGCTGGGGTTCGCCTTCGCGCAGCCAGCCGCGATCATTGTGCTGATGTTCGTCGCGGTCGCGTTGGGCCTGGCTGCGCCCTACGTCGTGCTCAGTTTCCAGCCAGCTTGGTTGAAGTTTCTGCCCAAACCCGGCAAGTGGATGGAGAAATTCAAGACAGCGATGGGCTTTCCCATGCTGGCCACGGCCGCGTGGCTGTTCTCGATCGTGGGCCGGCACTACGGCACGCGCGGCACGCTTTGGGTCGGGCTGTTCCTGGTGTGCGTCGCGGTGGCGGCGTGGATTTGGGGCGAGTTCATCCAGCGTGGCACCAAGGGAAAAGCGCTGGCCGCAGTGGTGGCGATGATCTTTCTATTCGGCGGTTATGCGCTGGCTTTGGAAAGCCAGTTGGATTGGCGTCATCGATCCGCGCAGGGTGGCGGCGGAATTGAAATCGAGGGCAAGGACGGCATTGCCTGGCAGCGTTGGAGCCGCGAGGCCGTGGCGAAGGCGCGCGCCGAGGGACGACCGGTGTTCGTCGACTTCACCGCCGATTGGTGCGTGACTTGTCAGGCCAACAAGAAGACCAGCATCGAGATCACCTCCGTCCGCAAGAAGCTGAAGGAGATCAACGCCGTCCCCTTGCTCGGTGATTACACGCTGGTGCCCGACGACATCACGCAGGAATTGAAACGCCACAGTCGCGCTGGAGTGCCGCTGGTGCTGGTGTATCCCAAGGATGCCACGAAGGATCCGGAGGTGCTGCCGGCCTTGCTCACGCCCTCGACGGTGCTGGAGGCCCTGGACCGCGCCTCGCGCTGAACAACGCTTCCGTTGGGAGCAGCGAAGAATTTGACCGCAGGAAATGGCTGGTAGCCATGGTCGGAGTGCCGCTCGGTTGCGCTTCATGCGGCCAGCAGGGGAGGGAGATTGAGCAGCGTGCGAAAGAAGAAGTTCGCCCGATAAACGAGCGTATTGTGAACGCCGACGCCGACGATGTGCCAATACTTTTTCATTTCCGGCTTCGGTCCGTGCCGCGGATGGGCCGCTCCCAATGGCGCAGCGCGACCTGCGTGAGGCCACAGGTCAATCGGCTTTCCGAGGGGTAAACTTCCACCGGCCCAATGGGCCTGCCAGGGTGAAAACGGATTCTGGAACTCCGAAAGAAGCGATTCGCGAGCAGACAGGGAAATGTCTCAGTGAAGGCAAGAATGGCGACCCTACCGGGAATCGAACCCGGGCTACCTCCGTGAAAGGGAGGTGTCCTAACCGCTAGACCATAGGGTCGTAAAAGGACGGCGAATATAGGTCCATGCGTTGCCTTGTCACGAAAAAATCTGAAACGAGGCGCGGTTTGACGGCTGGCCAATTTCCCAGTTGCGCCCGGGCGCAGCCTTCCTAAGACTGCCGATTGTGGAATCTGAACCACCAAACTCACGCGACGGGGACATGAAATTGGTCCAATCCTGTCTCGAAGGCGACTGCGTTGCGCTCGAAAAGCTCAAGGCCGATTATCTCGATCCACTGCGCGGTGTGTTGATTAACCGCGGCGCCTACGTGACGGAGGCCGATGACATGGTGCGGGGATTATTGGCTGATTGCATCATGGGGCGCAACGATCGCGGTCCGCTGCTGGAGCGCTACAATGGCCGGAGTTCCCTGCGTTCCTGGCTCACCACCGTGGCCACTCATGCCTTGGTGGACCAGCTTCGGCGCAGAAAATTCCGCAAAGACCTGGTGCCTCGCAGCGAGGAGGAAGGGGTCGAGGAAATTCTGGAAGTCCTGACCGCCTTCTTCGACAACCCGGCGGAGAGCGACCTCACCCGGCTCTTGCTCACCGGGCTGAAAGCAGGCTTCGATGCCTGTCCCGCCGAGGAGTTGCTGATGGTCAGGCTTGTTTTCTTCCACCGCTTTGCCCAGCGCGACCTGTGCCGGCTCTGGGGTTGGACGGAGCCCCGGGTGTCGCGCCACCTGCAATCGGCCTACGAGACCATTCGCGACCACACATTGGCCTGCATCAAGCAGGCCGACCCCGCGCTGAACCTTTCGCTCGAGGATTTTGTGGAATTATGCCGCACCCATGAGCTGGAATTTCTGTGAACCTGCCGGCGGGGATCTGGGAAAGAATGTGGCGCAAGTTTGGCCGGGCCGCTCGTCATCGCTGTGACCCTCCAGCGGTCATCAAAACCTATGAATGAACAACTCAAAATCCTGGCCGGTTTCCTTGAGAAATACTCCGAAGACGTTGTGGGTCATTCCGCCGAGGAGCCGCCCACGGAAATCGCCGGGCGCATTCGCGCCTTTGCCGATGGCAGGCTGGACGAAGCGGCGCGCGTCAAACTGAGCGAGGAACTCAAGCAGAACCCGCACTGGATTGGCCATCTGGCTGAGGTCGCACGCCCACGGGGGCGTTGACTGGCCTGGTCGCCGGGCGCGCCGGCGCGGGGTGTTCCCTTCCGGCGGAGCCTTCACCAGCTTCACCGACCCGAATCCCGCTGGCACCCGCAAGTATTACCGCATCGAGCTGGTCGCGCCCTGATCAGTGCAGGATGAGCAGGTCATGCGGCTGCGTGATGAGTCGCGCGTCCACGTCGAGGTAGAAACCCAGCCGCGCCTCCGTCTCGGGCAGGTTGATGTGGCGCGCCATGATGAGATAGCTGGCGTAATGGTTCCCCTCCGACTCCACCAGGCTCGCGTAGAAGGCCGCCAGCTCGTCATCGATCCCGGCCAAGCCGGCGGCGAGGAACTGAAACTTCTCACAGCTTCTCCCCTCGATGAGTGCGCAGCAGATGAGGTGATCGATGACCTGGAGGCGCGTGCCGTTGCGCACTTCGCGCATCAGGCCGGTGACCCACGGGCTGGGATGAGGCTGGGCGAAGTCGATGCCGCGCCGGCGCAGGAGGGCGAGCACGAGCTGGAAATGTTGCAACTCCTCGATGGCGATGGCGTTGAGCTCCTCCACCCGGTCGAAGAGGTCGCGATACTTCTCCAGCGTGATGGCGGTGGTGGCGGCCTTGCGTTCGAGATGGGCGTGGTCCACCAGCACGGCGGGCAGATTCGCCAGCATCTTCGCCAGCCAGGACTCGGGGAGCTTCGCGCGCCACAACAGCATGCGTTGGTTGTAGCGGACCGCGCGCCGCGTGCAAGCGAGGGTTTCTCCCCGGGCCAGTTGATGGATGGAGCGTCGCCCTACCGGATCCACTCCGCATGGGCACGACTCCGCGCTGTTCAGGCGCGGAACGAGGAAGGAACGAGGAAGGAGTTACCCGATGAAGGCGGCGTGGACGGCTTTCACCGCGGTCTCGCCCTTGTCGAGATCGATCACGACGCTGATCTTGATCTCGCTGGTGGAGATCATGTCGATGTTCACGCCGGCGTTAGCGAGGGTCTCGAACATCTTCGCCGCGACGCCGGTGTGGCTGCGCATCCCGACGCCGACGATGGAGACCTTGCCGATGTTCTCGGCGGCGATGACTTCCTTGAAGCCGACATCGGCCTGAATGCTGTCGAGGACCTTGCGGGCCTTGAGGAGATCGGCCTTGTCGGTGGTGAAGCTGATGTCGGTCGCGCCGCCCGCGCCGTGACTGGCGGTCTGCACGATCATATCGACGTTGATGCTGGCCTCGCCAATGGCCTTGAAGATGCGCGCGGCGGCACCGGGCTGGTCGGGGACGCGGGCGAGGGTGACCTTGGCCTGGTTTTTGTCGAGGGCGACGCCGCGGACGACGACGCCTTCCATGGACTGGGTTTCTTCTTTCACAAGGGTGCCGGGGTTGTCGTTAAGGCTGGAGCGGACTTCGAAGATGACGCCGAATTTTTTCGCGAATTCAACCGAGCGGCTCTGCATGACCTTGGCGCCAAGGCCGGCCAGCTCGAGCATTTCGTCGTAGGAAATCTCAGTGAGCTTCGTCGCATTGGGGACGATGCGCGGGTCGGTGGTGTACACGCCATCCACGTCGGTGTAAATCTGGCAGAGGTCGGCCTTGAGCGCGGAGGCCAGCGCGATGGCGGTGAGGTCGGAGCCGCCGCGGCCGAGGGTGGTGATTTGCCCCTGGCTGGTCTGGCCCTGGAAGCCGGCGACGATGACGACATTGCCGGCGTCGAGGAGCTTGTGAACTTCCTTGGGCTCGATGTTCTGAATTTTCGCCTTGGTATGGACGCCGTCGGTGACGATGCCGGCCTGCGCGCCGGTCATGCTGACGGCGGGGATGTCGAGGGCGTGCAGCGCCATGGCCGCCAGGGCGATGGTGGTTTGCTCGCCCGTGGCGAGGAGCATGTCCATCTCACGCTCGCTCGGGAGGGGCATGAGGTCCTTGGCCATCTTGATCAAATTGTCGGTGACGCCGCTCATGGCGGAGACGACGACGACGATCTGGTCGCCCTTGGCGCGATGCCGGGCGACGCGGGCGGCGACGTTCTTGATGCGGTCCGTGTTGCCGACCGAGGTGCCGCCGTATTTCTGGACAATGAGGGCCATGAAACGAGTTTGCTGCGCGTTGTCCCGCGGGGTGGCCGGTCCGTCCGGCGTGACCACGGGAGCGGGGACGCTAGGGAATTGGAGGCCGTTTGCAAAGAAGGGATTTTCAGCCGGCGGCAGGCGCGGGTGGGCGCTGAAGTAATTGACTCGTGGTGTGGCGGGGAGGGAATTGTAAGCTCGCGCCATGTCAAAACCAGCGCCCAAGCCCATTGATTCGTAGCAACTGGTTTCGCTCGCCCTTGGCGTGGTGAAGGCGGGCCGCTTTCCGCAACTCGCGACGATGGATGGTTGCGGGAACTTGAGAGGGAATTCCGGCGGGTGGTGGTGTGGTTGAACGAAGTATCTCCCCGACAATCGCGTCAGTGCGAATGTGGTTGGCCCGTGCCGCACCTGCCGCACGAATGAGCTTTCTGTTTGCGCGGTGCTTCACAGGCCGCACTCGCGGCGCTCGAGGCGAAGGTGGAGAACTTTTTCGTCAGCTTGGCCGAGCCGCATTCGGGACAGGGCGTGCCTTCCCATTGACTGGAGCGCACGAGCACTTCGGAATCTTCTCCGCATTGTTCACAGTGAAATTCGTAAAGCGGCATGGCTTCAAGCTAGGCAGGGCGGAGAAATTCTCAAGTCTCCAGAAGTGAAGGCAGGCTCGATTCCATAGGGCGTGGCAACTTCACCCGCCACGCGAATGCATGAGCACGCGGAACCGGCGCCCAAAGTGGTCGGGATGCGTGAGGGTCTGGAACTGGCGCACCACCTCAGGCGCGAGGCTGGCTGGCGGCGGTTCCTTCCAATGCTCGGCGGCAATGCGGCTGAGGAAACGGGATTGATCGATCCATTCTCCTTCGTCGAGACCCTCGCTCATTGCTGCGCGTCGGAGCTGGGTGAAATTCACATGAGCCGTGAGGTCTTGTTCCCCCGGCGCGGCCAGCGGATCGTCGATCACCCGATGGCGCGAGTAGGCGCGCAAGGTGCCTTGAGTGCGCTCGGGGGAAAGGTGTTCGTGCGCTTCCAGTCCGTAATCAATCGCGACCAGCTTCCCGCACCGCAGGGAGCGCGCTGCCGTCCTCCACCATTCTGCGGCCGCGGGACTGACTTCGATGATGTAGCCGTCGGGGAGAATGGCAGTCAGCTCGGCAGGCAAAACGAATCCCGACGCAACGAGATGCTTTTCGATATCAGATGATCCCGCTGGCAGCCGTTCCCAAACGAATCGCCCATCCCGCCAGCCGACGCCCCACTCGAACCACGTCTTTTCGGCTGCGTCCCAGGCGAAGCGATGGATGGGGAAGGCATCCAGCAACTCGTTGGAAAAAATGATGCCGGAGATGCCCCCGGCAGGAATTGCCGCAAATGATTCAAACCAGCGGACGGACCCGGCAAATTCTTCCAGTCTGGCCCGCTGCCAATGCTGGCGTTCGAGTGATGGCTCGATGATCCAGTATTCAGGAGGTGATGGTTGGGCGGGCATCTTCGCCTGATAATCTCGAATTCCCGCGAGGATGTCCGCCGCAAGCTGGCCGTCGTGCGCGCCAGCTTCAACGATCTGGCGCGGGCCGACGCCTGCTTCAGAAAGCCACCGAACGAACTGAACCCCCAGCAAGCGCCCGAATAACGGCCCGACGCTCACGCTGGTATGAAAGTCCCCGGACCGGCCAATTTGTGCCGGCTGACGTTCGTAGTATCCAATTTTTGGACAGTAGAGACACGTCTGCATGAACCGGGCGAAGGAAATAATTCCTTCAGATTCCACGATTTGGCGCAGGTTTGACTCGATTTGGGACACGATTTTTAGCGGGGCACCGAATTCGGCAACGCTTTTGCTAGGCAAAGCGTTTGTATGGCTAAAATCGACGCGTTCTTCAACCTAATGTTCGACCAGAAGGCTTCTGACCTTCACCTGAGCACGGGCAATCCCCCCATTCTGCGCATTCATGGCGAGTTGCAGCGGGTGGATTTTCCACCGCTCGAAAACGACGCGCTCAAGGCGATGCTCTATGAGATCGCCCCCGAGTACAAGATCAAAACCTTCGAGGAAACCGGCGACGTCGATTTCGGCTACGAAATCCCCGGCGTCTCGCGCTTCCGCGCCAACTTCTTCAACCAGAAGAACGGCATCGGCGCAGTCTTTCGCCAGATTCCGAGCAAGGTGCTTTCCTTTGAGGATTTCGAGAAGATGGATGCGGCGCTGCCGCCCGTGCTGAAGAAATTCGCGATGCTCAAGAAGGGCCTGGTACTCGTCACCGGCCCGACCGGCTCCGGCAAATCGACGACGCTCGCCGCGATCATTGATTACGCGAACAAAAACCGGAAGGACCACATCATCACGGTCGAGGATCCCATCGAGTTCGTGCATGAAAGCAAGAACTCGCTCATCAACCATCGCGAAGTCGGCGTGCATACGCAGGGATTCTCCTCGGCCTTGCGCGGCGCGCTGCGCGAAGACCCGGACATCATTCTCGTCGGCGAATTGCGCGATCTCGAAACCATCGAGCTGGCCATCACCGCGGCCAGCACCGGCCATCTGGTGTTCGGAACACTGCACACCCAAAGCGCGGCCAAGACCGTGGATCGTATCATCGACGTGTTCCCCGCCGACCAGCAGAACAAGATTCGGGCGACTCTGTCCGAAGCACTCCGCGGAGTTGTGGCGCAAGATCTCTTCAAGCGTGTGGACAAAAAGGGCCGGTGCGCCGCGCTGGAGATCCTTGTCTTCACCACTGCCATCTCCAACCTCGTCCGCGAGGGCAAGACGCATCAAATCCCCGGCATGATTCAAGTCGGCAAGCGGCTCGGCAACACGCCGCTTGATGACTCGATCATGGAGCACCTGCGCATGAAGCGCATTTCACCCGAGGAGGCGTACGACAAATGCCTCGACAAGAAAAAATTCCGTCCCTTCCTCACCACCCCGCCGCTGGACGACGATGTAGCCTAACCGTGGCGGGTTTCGGGTCTGGTGATCCGCGCCCGCTAAAGTAATGAAACCATTCAGCCGAATCACCCTTCATGCGCCGCAACGAGCTTGATTACATCCTCAGCACGCTTCTTGATGCCCACAAGGACGTCTCGGACATCCTCCTGACCGTGGACAAGCCGCTGCAGATCGAGGCCTCCGGCAAGTTGATGCCGGTGCAAATCACCCCGCCCATCGAGCGCCTTTCCCCGTTCCACACGGAGATGATCGCGCTCAACATCATTGGCAGCAGCCCGCGTCTGACCGACGATCTGTTCCGCACGGGCTCCTGCGACACGGCATACTCGTTGGCGGACCGGGCGCGTTTCCGTGTCAATATCTTCGTGCAGCGCGGCCTCTACTCGATCGTGCTCCGCAAGCTGAACGCCCACATCCCGAGCGTGGCCGACCTCAATCTGCCGGAAGTCATTCTCGATGCCGCGAAGGAAAAGACCGGTCTGGTGCTGGTCACCGGCGCGACCGGTTCGGGCAAATCCACCTCGCTGGCGGCTTTGATTGACGACATCAATGTCCGCCTGCCCCTGCACATCATCACGCTCGAAGACCCGATTGAGTTCGTCTACACGCAGAAAGCCGCGACCATCAACCAGCGCGAGCTGGGCACGGACTTTGACTCGTTCTCCAGCGGCTTGCGCGCCGCGCTGCGCCAGGCGCCCAAGGTGATTCTGGTCGGCGAAATGCGCGACCGTCCCACGGTGGAAATCGCCCTGACCGCCGCGGAGACCGGCCATCTGGTGTTCAGCACGCTGCACACCATCGACGCCGGCCAGACCATCAACCGTATCCTCGGCATGTTCGAGCCGGAGGAGCAGGAGCAGATTCGCTATCGTCTTTCCGACACGCTGCGCTGGATCATCAGCCAGCGCCTGGCCCCCACGCCCACCGGATCGCGTTACCCTCTCATGGAAATCATGGGCGCCAGCCTGCGCACCAAGGAATCCATCGTGCAGGGCGAGAGCGAGGGAAAAAGCTTCTACGAAATCATCGAGGCCAGCCAGACCTTCGGCTGGCGGACGTTCGACCATTCCTGCCTTGAAGCCTACAAGAAGGGCATCATCACCGAGGAAACCGCCCTCATGCTGTGCAGCAAGCGCGGCGTGGTGACGCGCGGCATCGACCTGCATCGCAAGAGCCGCGGCGAGTCGACTTCGAACATTTCGGATTTGCGCATGACGCCGCACGTTGATCTAAACCGTCAGCACAAGCCTTTTTCCCCCGTCGGCACCCTCAAACTCAAGTAAGCCATGAGCATGGATTTTGATTTCGTAGCCGCAACCGACAAGCCGGCGTTGCTCGGATTGAGCACGCCGGAATTGCAGGACACGGCCAGGACCGCGCTGGAACAGCTCGGCTACAAGGTTCATACCGCCGTCAATCACGGCGAATTCGTCCACAAGTTCGCGCAGATTCCCTACCAGGTGGTGGTCACGGAGGAATTATTCTCCGCCACGACGCCTGAGGAGAACGAGAGCCTCATCGCGCTTCAGCGCATGAACATGAACCAGCGCCGCCACGCGGTCGTCATTCTCTTTGGCTTTAACATGGCCACCTTCAATCCGCTCCAGGCCTTCCAGCAGTGCGCCCATGCGGTGGTGAATCCGTCCGAAATGTTCCTGCTCATCCAGCTCGTGCAAAAGGCCGTGGCGGACAATGACCTTTTCCTGAACACATTCCGCGAGGTGCAGAACCGCCTGGGTTAGCGCGCCATCCCTGACTTTATGGCTGAGAAAAAATGCCTTCGCTGTGGCGGCTTCAATCTTGAACCGGGCACGCTCCAATCCGCCGGTCGCATCTCCTTCCTGCCTGAAAACGCCCTCGCGTTTCCGCGTCAGCAGAGCCAAGTGCTGGTGCGCGCCAACATCTGCCTGGATTGCGGCACGCTCGATCTCGTCGGCGACGCTTTCAAAGCGCAGTCGCTGACCAGCCACCTCAAGGCGGCGTAGCCTTTCGCAGTTTTCCCTTCCGACCTCCACCGCGCGACGGTACAACGACGCGCAGATGAAACGTCTCGATGTGGCGCTGGTGGAGCGCGGCTTGTCTGAAAGCCGCGAGAAGGCCCAGCGCGCCATCATGGCCGGCCAGGTGAAAATCAATGGCCA
>Ga0163144_10029381_pt1 | contig 10555 bp, 8 predicted proteins | sample OliLak19BULKMAT1_FD_123175 | JGI IMG/M metagenome (GOLD analysis project Ga0163144, IMG submission 123175) | Freshwater microbial mat bacterial communities from Lake Vanda, McMurdo Dry Valleys, Antarctica - Oligotrophic Lake LV.19.BULKMAT1 | ecosystem: Environmental > Aquatic > Freshwater > Lake...
GTAAACAGAGAGCAGTGGACCAATGGAAGCGAACATTGCCACCGCCGCGCTTTTCCCCAATGTCGTTGCCAAGCCTCGCCACGGAAGTCCAATGCTCCGACAGGTTACTCTTAGCCAGATCGCGGTACTTACGGATGCGGACGCGATCAACGCGAACCCCAACTCCATCAGGCCTTGCCAGGCACCAAACGCGACAAGTACCACGCTCTGCAATGCGATCACCAGCGTCACGCGGGCAACGACCGACACGGCACCCGACGAAAGTAGTGCGGTTCCGCACAACGCTGCCGGCGCTCCGACGGCAATAAAAACTGCCAGAACGCGCGCCAGATCAACAGACTGATCCCACTGGAGTCCGTACATCAGCCGCACTATCGGGTGTGCAAGGCAAACCACGGCAAGACAAAACGACCAACCAAATGCAGTGACATACGACGTGGCTTTGACAAACGGCTCAGCAAGACTGCCGTTTTCACGGATCTGTCTGGCAAACCAGGGAAGACATACAGTGCTTACGGCGTCAACGAAAAGCCTGTAAAACATCATCACCAGACCCATCGCGCGCGAATAGAGACCAACAGCAGTCAAACCTTGCAATTTGCCCAACAGAAGGTCCGGCGCACCAGTCGTCAAGGTATTGACAATGGAGGTGGCTGTCAGTCTCGAACCGAAAGAGAGAACACGCCGAATTTCACTTACACCTGGAAGCCAAGGGAAAAACTTGGGCCGGAAATACGCTCCCATCAAAGCGTTGACTACCGTAGACGCGAGCGAACCAAACGCCAGACTAATGGGCCCATAATTTTTCCAGGCCATCCAAATGGTGAGCAGCGCGCCGCTCAGCGCAGCCGTGAAACGTATCAGTGCAACACTATGGAACTTCATCTCGCGAATCAGCCAGGCATAGGTGAGCGAGCCAAATGGATTGATCGCGTAATTCAACGCGATCACAAACATGATGTCACGCATGCGAGGTTCCTGATAGAACGCTGCTGCCGGGTAACTCGCAAGTAGAACGACGATAGATAGGCCAAGCCCCAGACCCAGTTGCACGGCCCAAACGGCACGAATTCGATCAATCGTGAGGTCCTTTTCCTGCACCAGGTACATTCCTGCGCCCATATCGCGCACGGTCGCTACGAATGCGAGCAGGACCATCGTCACTGAAAAGACGCCGATTTCTGCCGGGGTCAACAATCGAGCCACGACCATCGACGACACGACAGAAACAACTAGGCTCGCATAGCGGTCCAGAAAGGAAAAGACGAGTGATCTTCGAGTGGACATTAATATCGGCAAGTGCCGACTACACTTTTCACTGCAACGGCAACGCGCCCCAGCAATGACAAGGCGGTCGGCATTCTGCGACACCTTGTAAGCTGATTCGCGCGAAAATGGTGCCGGAGAATAACATGGCTTGATCTAGTGTCTTTTTGGGGATGTGAATGAGTGCGCGAATCAAGGCTGCGGCAAACGCCATTGCACGGTCCGTCGGTTTGGAACTGGTTCCGATTTGGCGAATGGACAGCCTGCATTTTGAGCGCTTCCTGCGCAATCTGTTTTCTTTGTATTCGATTGATGCTGTCATAGATGTAGGCGCCAATCTGGGTCAATATCGGAACTTTATCCGGCTGCAGGTGGGCTTTAGTGGGTGGATCGTATCGTTTGAACCGGATCCCTCGTGTGTTGTCCAACTTCGGGAACGCGCCAAGGCCGAAAAGAAGTGGCATATCGAGCCCGTGGCTTTGGGTAATGAGAACGGAGAGCTTGATTTTCATGTGACCGCTGACTCGCACTTCAACTCATTCCTGCTACCGGCGAATCAAGGCCCGGTAACGGAGCAATACAAGGTGAAAAGTCATGTCATCCGAAACGAAAAGGTCGCAATTCGGACACTCGACGCCTACCAACCGCTCTTCGACAAATTGGGCATCGAAAACCCGTATCTGAAACTGGACACGCAGGGGTTCGATTTGCAGGTATTGACGGGGGCGCCTGAATATTTGCGCTCGGTCCGCGCCCTGCAAACAGAAGCTTCCGTTCGTGCCATTTACGACAACATGCCTGACTATCAAGAAACGTTACAGTACTTGACAAAAATCGGCTTTGATTTGAGCGACACATTTTCCGTCTGTCACGATGCCGCCTTGCGGCTGATTGAATTTGACTGTGTCGCTGTCAATTCTCGATTCGCCAACGATATTGCGCGATCCCAGGTGTCATTGGCAAAGTAACATTCTTGGATTTATGGAAGGCTGGATATGGAAAGCATGCGAGTTCTGGTGACTGGTGGCGCGGGTTTTCTGGGATCACATTTGTGCGAAAGGTTGTTAGCTGACGGCCATGAGGTCGTATGCGTTGATAACTTTTTTACCGGTAGACGCGCCAATGTGAGCCATTTATTGGCGAATCCGTTGTTCGAGTTGCTTCGACACGACGTGACATTTCCGCTCTACGTCGAAGTCGATCAAATATTCAACCTCGCGTGTCCCGCGTCACCCGTGCACTATCAACATGATCCAGTGCAGACCACCAAAACGAGTGTGCATGGCGCTATCAACCTGCTTGGCCTGGCCAAACGTACCGGGGCCAAGATACTGCAGGCGTCCACCAGTGAGGTGTATGGGGACCCTGACGTCCATCCTCAGCCTGAAAGCTATTGGGGAAAGGTCAACCCGATCGGAATCCGGAGTTGCTATGACGAGGGTAAACGTTGCGCCGAGACGCTTTTCTTTGACTACCACCGACAGTACAAATTGCGCATCAAGGTCGTTCGCATCTTCAATACCTATGGCCCGCGAATGCATCCGAACGACGGTCGGGTGGTGAGCAATTTCATCGTTCAGGCCTTGACCGGCCAGCCCATCACTGTTTACGGCGACGGTAGCCAGTCACGTTCATTTTGTTACGTCGACGACTTGATTGAAGCCATGGTGCGCATGATGGGCACGGATGATGATTTCCCCGGCCCGGTCAACATCGGCAACAGCGATGAGTTCACGATGCTTCAACTGGCAAACGAGGTGATCCGGCTGACAGGATCACGGTCGGAAATTGTGTATCGACCGCTACCATCTGACGACCCTCGGCAGCGCCAACCCGATACGGCGCTGGCGCAGGGAAAATTGGGTTGGCAGGCCACCACGCCACTGGTTGAAGGCTTGACTGAGACGATCAAGTATTTTTCAGAACGTATCGCTCGTTGAGCGCTCCAGACGAAAGCAAATATGCCCACTGTCTCTGTAGTGATGCCGGTGTTCAATGGCGCGCAATACGTCGGTGAATCCATCCAATCAGTATTGGCACAGCACAAGACAGACCTGGAACTTATCATCGTCAACGATGGATCTACGGACAAGTCCCTGGAAATTGCGCAGGCCCATGCGGAGGCGGACGTGAGGGTTCGCGTAATTGGCAGGGCAAACTCAGGGAGACCGTCGTTTCCAAAAAATGACGGTATCCTTGCCGCGCGCGGTGACTACGTGTGTTTTCTGGATCACGACGACCTGTACGACGCTGATCGCACTTGGCAACTTGCAGAGGGGCTGGAGCGGCATCCCGATTGGGTAGCTGCCTTTCACGATTTACGACTCATAGATAACGTGGGCGGCGCATTGCCAGGCACCTATCTGGGCAAGGCGAATTTCCTCAGCCGCGCCAATACATATTTGGCGCCAGCCGAGAAAGACTGGTTCGAATGCAACAAACAATTCTTCATCTATCAGTCGTTGGTAACCGGCGCACTACACACGCAATCTGTATTGATTGCACTGCATCGGTTGCCTGAAGGTACTGTGACTTTTGACACCCAGTTCACAATTTGTGACGACACGGATCTTTGGATCCGTTTGGGAATGGAGGGCAAGATTGGTTACCTTGACAGGGTGCTCAGTTCCTACCGGCAACACGCTGGCAGCATCACCCGGAACAAGGACAAGTACGCTGTGGACAGCCTGAAGCTGCATCTTCACAATTTTCAGCGTATCAAAAGCAAGTTGACACCCTCGCAGCAGGATCAATACCGCACCAGGATTTCGGCAGACTTCGCTGCTCTAGGCTACTTCAGGCAAATGGACTGCCGTCATGTTGCAGCGCGAGAGGCATACCGTGAGGCAATGGCCATGCATTTCAGTCGCAAAGCAGCGGTCGGCTACCTCAAAACCTTCATACCGGCCAAGCCCCTCAAGACTTTGAAGTCACTCCGGGATATATCGGCAGCCGATTCCACGTCACGGAAGTAGGGAAAGAGCCAGTCTGGCCGGGCATTGGTGCTGCTTGTTCAAAGTCAAGCCTGATCAACTGGCTTCAGTGGCGTCTTCGTGCGCAGTTGCGGCTCGCTGCAGTAGTGCCGCCAGTTCCCGCGACCTGTTTTGACGCGAGGCCTGTTGCACAAACGTTGGTTGCGGCAGCACCAAGCGACGCTGCCGCCAATCAACCACCAACGCTTGAATGGCAAGAGCAATCTCATCCACGGAATCGAGACGCGCAATCATGTCTAACCCAGCATTACGTAGCACATTGGCCGTGTCCCCGTTGGGCTCGGTGAGCGCCAATATTGGCCTACTGGCGCGCAAGTATTCGTAGAGTTTTGCCGGAATTTGGTCGTTGCAATGGCGGCTCTGCAACAACAGCAGCGCATCGGCTGCCATCATCTCTGACAATGCCTCACGATAAGGGACAGACGGGCAAAGTTCGATGAACTCCGACACACCGTGAGCTTGGGCCAGGCGCAGCAATAATCCGTCATTGGCCGAAGCGCGGAAGCGTAGTCGTATATCTGCCGGGCTGAGCGAGCCAGAAGCCTTCAAAAGAGCAAGTGCCGCAAATAGCTGCGTCGGGTCACGCTCCAAGGCGTACACAATGCCGCTGTGCAACAAAAGGAGTGGGCGATCGATAGCAACAACGTCATGCATGTCGGATTGGGCCTGACACGCGACAGACGAAAAGCTCTCTTCATCGTAACCGTTCTCCAACACCATCATCCGGTCGGCCAAAGACGGGTACCGCTCTCGATACAACTGTGCAGCTCCAGGCGTTGTGAACACGCAGTATCGTGCTCGGGCAACGGCATCCGCCTCGACAACAAGGTAGCTCTGCCAGGCTCGCGGGTCAGCGGGAAAAGAAACGTTAGCCGCGACGTGCGCCATCGGATCGCGAAAATCGGCAATCCATGGTACGCCGGTCTTGCGGTGAAGGCAGGAAGCAATGACGTGGGCCGTTGCAATGGGGAACGTGGACCAGATCACATCTGGCCTATATTTTTCGATCATCTTGAGCCCATCCCTGACGGCCGCAAATTTCCAGCTGATCCAGCGGTCAGGCCGAGCCATCCAAGCCAAATATCGCCCAGCGACGCGCAAATGACGCGCCGTGTCCAGCGAAAACGCCCGGTGCACCGTCGTGCCAGCTGGAACATCGGCCATCAGGTCACTACTGGTTTTTTCGTAAGCGCGAGGATCCGCGGTTAAAACAATGGGCTGCCAGCCAAGTGCGGGCAAGTGCTGGACAAACCGCAATGTGCGCTGGACACCGCTGCTGCCCGTCAACGGCGGGAAGTGGTATGCAACCATCAAAACTTTCTTCACGCGGGCTCCATGTTTATCGTGCGAGTAGTGAATCGAAATCGCCAGTTTTGCGCTAGATTCAGTCAGACCTTGGGCAGCATAGCGGTATCGGCTCGTTCTGACGGCCTTAAACTCTGAACGGGCTAAGAAATGGACAGTGAAAAGCTGTCCGAGCGAAAAATTGATTAAAAGAGATGGGCAGACAGAATATGAAAAACGAGCAGACTTACCGCAAGGGAATCATTTTGGCCGGCGGAGCCGGCACCCGCCTGCACCCCGCCACGGCCGCCATCTCCAAGCAGATGTTGCCGGTCTATGACAAGCCGATGATTTATTACCCGCTGAGCACGCTGATGCTGGCCGGTGTCCGCGACATCTTGCTGATCTCCACGCCGCAGGACACGCCCCGGTTCGAGCAGTTGCTCGGTGACGGCAGCAACTGGGGCTTGAATATCGCGTATGCGGTGCAACCCACACCCGGTGGGCTGGCGCAGGCATTCCTGATCGGCGAGGAGTTTCTGGGGGGCGACCCCTGCGCGTTGATTCTGGGCGACAACGTCTTTCATGGCTCCGACCTAGCGCAGAAGTTCAGCCGGGCCAATGTGCGCCTGGAGGGCGCGACGGTGTTCGCCTACCGCGTCAAGGATCCGGAACGTTTTGGCGTGGTGGAGCTCGACGCCGACAACAAGGCCATCAGCATCGAGGAGAAACCCGCCAGGCCGAAGTCCCGGTTGGCGGTGACAGGTCTGTATTTCTACGACAACAGCGTTCTCGACATCGCGGCGTCGCTCGCGCCCTCGGTGCGCGGCGAACTCGAGATCACCGACGTGAACCGCGTCTACCTGGAACGTCACGCGCTGTCGGTGGAGGTTTTCGGACGCGGAGTGGCCTGGCTGGATACGGGCACGCATTCAGCCTTACTGGAAGCGTCCAACTTCGTCGAGACGCTGGAGAAACGGCAGGGTTTGAAGATCTCGTGCCCGGAAGAGATAGCATTCCGACTGGGGTATATTGACGCGGACCAACTTGAGGCGTTGGCGGTGCCTCTAAGCAAGAGCGACTATGGGCAATACCTGATGGACATATTGCGTGAGCAGGGTGGTGCAAATGCCTGAAGCAACTTCGCTAATTCAAGGCGTCGGATTCCAGGCGCGCGGGGACGCGAATAGCGAGGTGCCGCAGATCAGCATCGTGGCAACGATGTACCGTTCGCGCCCCTTCCTAGAAGACTTTCTCGCCCAGTGTCTGCAGGCCCTTTCGGAGCTGGACTGCAATGATTTCGAGATCGTACTGGTCAACGACGGCTCGCCGGACGATTCGCTGGCGTACGTGCTGACGCGCCGCCAAGACATTCCGCAAATGGTCGTTGTGGATCTGTCGCGCAACTTTGGTCATCACTACGCTATGCAGGCTGGCCTCCAGCACGCTCGTGGCAGCCTTGTGTTCCTGATTGACTGCGACCTGGAAGTCGCGCCGTCGACCTTGCCCGAGTTCAAACGCAAACTGGACACCTCGGGCGCCGACATGGTCTATGGCTACCAGGAGGCGCGCAAGGGGGGGGTCTTCGAGAAATTAAGCGGTGGCCTTTTCTACAAAGCGTTCAATCTTCTCAGCGATATCCAGATACCGGAAAACATGGCGACGGAGCGCATCATGACCCGTCGCTACGTTGAAGCGTTGTTGCAGCTGGGTGATCGAAACCTGTTCCTAGGCGGCATGATGAGCTGGGCGGGCTTCGAGCAAGTTGGGTTGCCATTGAAAAAGAAACAACGGGAAGGCCGCAGTACCTATACGATTTTGCGACGCGCCAGTCTAATGGTCAACGCGGTGAGTTCATTTTCGGCGCAACCCCTGATTTGGCTATTCAACATCGGGGTGGCTATCACCATGCTCAGTTTTGCGTATGTCTTTTACTTGATACTTCGCAAGCTTTTCTTCAACGACACATTGCTGGGATTTACTTCGATGATGGCTTTGACAACATTGAGTCTTGGCGTCATGACGACCGCCCTGGGGGTTATTGGAATTTACCTCGGCAAGGTGTTTAATCAAGTACAAAATCGACCGACCTATATCGTCAAAGATATCTATCGGCAACGGGGAGCAGGAGTCAAAACATGAAAGCTGGAGAACATCTAGACGCACATCAAGGAGCCTATACGCCAGATTTTCCGTACTTCGCAGAAAACCAGATGGTCCACATTGCATATGGTAGATCGATCGCAGATCATATTCGCAATTCTGGGGCGAGCAGCGCGCTAAGTCTCGGTATCGGTCACACAGAAGTGGCCCGCGCGATATTGTCCGAATTAGAGATTGGCCCTTTCAAAAAGTACGTGATTGTCGACGCCGCTCCACAAATCATTGAAACTTTTACGCGTTCATTGGCAGCGCTGCCATTGGGACTGGAACTGCTGCACGGTTTTTTTGAAACCTTTAACCATAGTCTTCGTTTTGACGTAATTGAGGCTGGCTTCATACTTGAGCACGTTGATGATCCTGCTTTGGTACTTCGTCGAATGCATCAGTTTCTGGCTCCAGATGGGGTTATATTTATAGCAGTACCAAACGCGCGGTCATTGCATCGGATATTAGGACATGTAGCAGGGTTTTTGCCGGATATCTACGCCCTTAGCCCAGCAGATTCGGCACTAGGGCACAAGCGATATTTCGACTTGAAAAGCCTTACCGCACTGGTGTCGGAGGCCGGCTTTAGGGTCGTGCGGACCAAGGGGATGTTGCTAAAGCCCTTCACGACGGGCCAACTTAATAAATTGGATTTGTCGCCATCAGTTTGGAAGGCTCTGCTCGAAGTGTCGGCAGACTACCCCGAGATATCAAACTCCATTTACCTGGAAGCCACTGCGTGAAGCCGCACACGGCGCTGATCGTGTGTGGCGGTGGGTTCCAGGGCCTGTCATTGATCAAGGCACTGCGGGAGGTTGCTGGCACCCGCGTCTTGGTCCTGGACACGTTCGAAGAGAACGTTGCTCGGTACTTTGCAGATGCGTGTTTTCTTGCGCCGCCCTTGAGTGATGCCGATCGGTTTTTGGAATATGCGTTGCGGCTGTGCCAGCAGGAGGCGGTCGACACTGTGTTTGCTGCGACCAATCATGAGTTGGATTTGCTTTCGCGACATCGCGCCGCTTTCACCGCCCTGGGAACTGTGGTTCAAGTCTCGGCATCAACGGTCTTGGCACTGGCTGCGGACAAGTTAAAGCTTTACGGGTGGCTCACCGATGAAGGATTGAGTTGCCTTCCATTTTTTGAGAACATCTTGGACCCGGCTGCAACACCCCCGTTTATTGGGAAGCGGCGTGATGGTTGGGGTGGGCGCAATGTACAAGTCGTAAATTCGATCGCAGAAGCCCGCTCCTTCTCTGATCCAGGCAAGGGCGCTTTTGTCTGGCAACCGTTGCTACCCGAGTTCGATGAGTATTCGATCGACTGTGCCGTGGATCAACGCGGAAGGATTTCGCCGCTGTATTGCCGACGCCGGATTCGTACGTTGGGTGGCTTTGCAATTCTCGGCCAGACTGGGGCACCAGACCACGTGCTCAATTTGGCAAATTCCTGTTTGAACCGACTCGCAGCGCTTGGTGCGCTGGGGCCTCTGAATCTGCAGATTCTGCGGCAAGGTGACGCGAGTTGGGTTTCTGACCTGAATGCCAGGGTGGGCACCTCAATGCCTTTGAGCCTTGTCGCCGACGGCAACCCGATCGAGTTCTTGTTGAATGGCGTCAGCGGCTCAGCGCTTGGTTCGGCGGCTGGACCGCGGGCGCGCAGCTTGCGCTACCTCAGCGAGCGGTATGTTCCAGACCTTCAACTTGACTTAGTGCGCGGCGTGGTTTTCGATCTGGACGACACGTTGCTCGACCAAAAGGCCTGGATCCTGGCTAAATTGGAACTGACGTGGCAGTCGGCGACGGATCGCTTGCCCGCACATGATCATTTCATGGCACTTGCTCTGCACATCATTGAAGAGGGCAACCGAAGCCATTTGTTCGACGCGTTGGCGAAGGAACTCGGCTGGGAGTCACTAACCCGAACTTCCATGATCGAAAGTTACAGGATGGCATTGCCTGAATCCGCGCCCGTGTATCCAGACGTATTGGCAACATTGACGCAGCTTCGCCGCCTCGGATACAAGCTGGGTTTGCTGACGGATAACCCAGTGGCTTCGCAGCAGCAAAAGCTGGAGGTTTGCGGTCTGGGCCCACTGTTTGACGCCTTGTTGTTTACGAGCGCGTTGGGGGCAAACAAGCCTGACCCGAAAGGATTCCATGCCTGCAGTGAGGCACTCGGGATGTCTGCTGGCAGCCTGGTAATGGTCGGGGATAACCTTTTTCGCGACATACTTGGTAGCCAGAGCGCGGGCTTCCGGCACGGCTTCCTGGTTCGCCGCAAAGGCTCGTTTTTCAATTTCAATCCAGCGTTGGCGCGGTACGCGGGCCTGGATCTGAGGCAGTGCACCCCCGTAGATGAGTTGAGCGAGCTCTTCGCGCATTTGCGTGGTGTATCTCCGGGGGCGAGTGCACCTGAGTCAGACACTATTGTTGATTGAGCAATGTGCCTACTCGCCATTCGAGCTGGTGGCATTCGGCGACTGCTGTTTTGGTGGGACTGGCTACTGACTCGAGCGCGCTGTAGCGGTCGGCACTATTTTTGCTGCCGGATTGGCCTCGTGACAGATACGGCGTGAGCCGGAGGACGCATGGCATGAAGAAGATCGTAATCCTGCAATCGAATTACATTCCCTGGAAAGGCTACTTCGACCTAATACACGATGCAGATCTGTTCGTGTTTTACGACGACCTGCAGTACACAAAGAACGACTGGCGCAACCGCAACAAGATCAAGACCTCCCAAGGGATACAGTGGCTTACGATTCCCGTCGGCACCAACGCCAATCGATTGATATGCGAGGTTGAGTTGATCGACCATTTCTGGCAACAAAAGCATTGGGAAACCATCCGGCAGCAGTATGGCAA
>Ga0163144_10029385_pt1 | contig 10555 bp, 8 predicted proteins | sample OliLak19BULKMAT1_FD_123175 | JGI IMG/M metagenome (GOLD analysis project Ga0163144, IMG submission 123175) | Freshwater microbial mat bacterial communities from Lake Vanda, McMurdo Dry Valleys, Antarctica - Oligotrophic Lake LV.19.BULKMAT1 | ecosystem: Environmental > Aquatic > Freshwater > Lake...
GCAGGCTCATCCAGGGATAGATTCGTTCGGGTGTGAACCTGCTTCCGAGAGCCAGGATCAACACCCCGAGCGCCAAGACGGAGGCGGTGTGCATCATCGCGACGGCAACGCCGGCTGCCGCCGCCTGGCGAACACGTGCGCCGCTGCCAACCATGTACGCGGCCATGAGTGTCTTGCCATGCCCGGGCGCCAGCGCATGTGCTGCGCCGAATCCGGCAGCCACCACGATGACGAGCAGGCTCAGCCCCTCGCCACCCAGGAGGTTGGTGAATCCGTCGGTCGCTGAGGGGCGCGCTGCCGGTGCAGCCGAACCGGCCGCTGCGCTCTCAGGTGCGCCTTGACCCACATCACCAGCAGGGGAAGTCCCGTCAGCCGCGGGATCAGGTTCGAAGGAGGCCTTGGCGGTCGTCAAGGCGCTCGTCGCTGCTCCAGGATCGGCGGGATAAGTCCGAAGCATCTGGGTGGGGCTCGAAGTGGGGACCGTCGCACCCTCGAGCAGGACTCCTGATCCGCGCAGCGTGACTTCGCGCCAGCCTGTCTTGCCTTCGAACGTCCCGTCTTCAAACGCGAGTTCGCCCCGCTCTTGCGCGATGGGCGCCGCAAAGGTCGAGTCGAGCCGCAGCGTGGGCAGTCCCGCTTGCCCATCGAGGACGGCGGCGGTGGTACCCACCAACGCCAACTCGAGCGGCTTGCCGTCAACCGACACACGCAGGAGCGACGCGTTCATCCCCGCCTGAGCGTTCGCCCAGGTCTGCAGTTCGCTCGCGGAGGCTGCCCCGTCCCCATCGCTGTCGATACCTGCCATCTCCTGCGCGGTCGGAATCTCAGCCATGTCGACGACGTGATGGACCAGAAGTTCGCTCGCCGTGACCTCGATGTCCGAGGCAACGTTGACCGTGAAGTTGCCGAGGGGGTGGGCCATCGCTGCTGCAGTGCCCAACAGAATCCACATCGCGCACAGGCTGAGCAACTTTGCCGCGCGAGGCATCATCGGGCCTGCTGCAATCTCGCAAGCTCTCGTGCGGCCCGGGGTGCATCCAAGATGGAGAAATGGGGATCGGTCGCCAACGCTTCCTCCAGGAAGTCGGCGGCAACCGCCTCATGCCCACGAGCGAGTTCGATCATGCCCGCGTGGAACAGGAACGAAGCCTTCCGCGTCCCGAGGTGGAGCGCTCGCTCTGAGGCATCGGCCGCCTCGTCGTAGCGACCGGCGCGATAGAGGGCCCAGGCGTAGGCATCGGCCACGTGCACACTTTTGCGAACCCGCCATTCGGCTTCTGCGGCATCCAGCGCAGCGCTGTGGTCACCGTGATTGGCCTCAAAGAGCACAACCTCCGGACCCGGCGCCACCCCGTTGGCGGCCGCGAGCTTCCGCTCAACCACCACGACCGCATACTGGGCCGCGGCATCGGCGTCGCGCTCCTGGCTGGCGTAGAGATCCCCGAGAGCGGTCAGGTACTCAGGCATCGGCAGATCCTCGACGACGCGCCGATAGCGCGCGATGGCCACTGCCACCTCACCCCGGGCCCACGCCACATCGGCCAGGCCCGCGCGGGCGGGAACCGACCCCGGAGCCAGCGCCAACGCGCGGTGATACCACTCCTCAGCCGCCTCGATGCCCCCTCGATGGCGCTCGAGCGCGCCGATCTGGAACGACACCCACGCGGCATCGGCGGGCGAGGCGGCCATCGGCAGCGCGTCGCGCATCGCCTTGATCGCGCCGGCGACATCGCCCTGCAATTCACGCGCATACGCGATCCGCGTGTACGACGCCACATCGGGGCGAAGGTCCACCATCTGCTGCAAGGCGACGAACGCCTCGTCGTAGCGGCCAAGTTCGATCAGCGCATCACCGATCACGCCGTGAGCTGCCGCGCTCTGCGGATTCGTGTCTCGCGCGAGCTGACCGAAGTCCAGGGCGTCGGCGAACTCGTGTCGCGCGAGCGCCAGCGTGCCCATCCCGATCAACGCGTCGGTGTTGTTGTCGGGCTGAAGAACAAGGGAGCGACGAAGCGCGGCTTCGGCCTCGGGGTAGGGCGAGTAGTCACCACTCACGCGCGCCTGTTGGACCAGCACGGCACCGAGCGCCGCGAACGCACGTGCGTCCTCGGGTGCCTCTGCCGTTCGCGCACGGAGTGCCACCGTGGTGGCCTCGAGCGAAGAGGGGTCAGCCATGGGAAGGGAGCCGCTGCCCGATGGGCGTACGGGTGCAGTCCCGGCCGACGTACCGGATGAGGAAAGTCCGATCCCGCCGATGATCAGGAGGGCAACGGAAAGCGCCAGCACGGCGACGGCCTTGGCAGCAGTGCTTCGCATGTCGCCTCCTCTCGTCAGACGCATCGCTCACGGGCAGTGAGCGGTCGTGCAACCCGCGTGGCGGGCTCCCCGAAGGGAACCCGCCTACGGATTACCGTTGGTTCAGTGCGGGTCGTTCTCGGACCCGTCACTTGGTGCCGCGAGGTACGGGAACTCGGCCCCGAACCCCTCGTCATTCGCGTTGACCCCATCACCGAGCGTCGTCTGCTCGATCGCCGTCAAAGAGATGTCGATCACGTCATCTCCCAGGCGACGACCATTCGGATACCCGGCCACGTCGCCGTCGATGACACCGAGACGCGAGTACTCCGCGCAGTCACCGGATTCACAGGTCGGCGTGGACATGTTGAGGCGGAGCTGCTCGCTGGGCACGACGCCCGCAGGCTGGTTCAGCCCGTTGATCCCGGTCAAGAAGATCTCGACCAGATCGTTGCGAGGTGTTGCCGGTGCGGGGATCGAGTACACCGCTTCAATCAGCCGTGCGACCTCCGGGTCTTGGACGTAACTCAGGAACTGTCCGTCACCCGTGGGCTTAGAGCCGTTCCACTTGTCCTTCAGTCCCACCGGAATCACGACTTCATTGACCAAGGGAGCGCCAAGGCGGGAAATCTGTACCCAGTTGCCCGTGTAGGTCCTCGTGCCGTTGGGGTTGGTGACCGCCGTGGACTTGCGGGAGGTGGTCGTCCAACCGCCGATGATCGGGTTGGTCGTGGCGTTGCCGCCCTTGGCCAACTTGTCATCGTCGATCTGGAGCACGATTGCGTTCGTGTTGAACCCGGTCAGGGTGTCATCGCCCGTCTCGCTGAGGTTGCCCCCATAGAGGAGGTTGAACACCCGCAGGTCCAGGTAGAACGGATCGTCGGACTGCCCAGCGAAGGACACACCGCCAGCGAAGTCACGGTCGCCCGCGCTCCACAGGTCACCGGCATAGTTGGGCATGGAGGCGTTCCCCACATCCGACGGCACAACCGGTGCGTTGTCCAGCAGGAGTTGGGACTTGCCGTTGTCGACGTTGACCTTCGTGAGGTCATAGGTCTGACGGAAGTTCAGATCCGCGTCACTCAGTGAGGTCACCGGGCCCGTGTTGTACAGGAACGTGTTCGGGTTCTGATAGCTGCTGGAGAACTTGAATCGGTAGATCCAATCTGCGACGGCGTCGCCGTCGTTGTCGATGTTGAACTCATAGCGAGCAGACGGATCAAACGGATAGAAGTTCGGTCCACCTGCGGGCTCTTCGAACGGCCAGAAGTTGGCTACGAGGACGACGTCATCACCCTGCGTCGCATCGACCGTGTTCGGCGAACGGAACATGAAGAAGTCCGTAGCGTCGACGGCGGGGTCACCCGCGATCATGGGCGCTTCCCGGTGGCTTGATGCACCACCACTGATTGGGCCGAGTGCGAACAGACCCGCGATCAGCACCGCGCTGACCGTGAGTGCTACCGCACTCCGCTTTCGTCTTGAGGACAAGGTCATCCCTCCTTCAAGGGCATGGGCCTCCGGTTGAGGCCTTCAGAGGCACTTCGGACGGGAGCGTCGACCGGATGACTCTGTCTGCCGCCTGATCGCCTGAACGCTTGTTTCTGGGAGCCATCCGATGGCCTGCGGCGTGCGAAGTCAGGGTGAGATGACTATCGCCACCACGACCCTCGAGCGCCCCGCCCCCCGGATGCTGCTTCTGGCAGCACTCCCCGCTAGGGTGGTGCTCACGATGCCACCGCCCGAACTGGTCACCTCCGCAGCCTCGGCCTCCGATGCCTCCGATGCCTCCGCGATCCAGCGGATCGTCGCCGGCGACGCGCAAGCGTTCCGCGAGGTCTTCGCCGCCTACGCCCCCGTCGCCAATGCACTTGCTCGCCGCATCCTGCGGCAACCGGCGCTGGCCGAAGAGGTCGTGCAAGAGGTCTTCATCGGCGTGTGGGACGCACCGGAGCGATTCGAACCCGCCCGAGGCTCGTTGCGAGCGTGGATCATGACGCAGGTGCATCACCGAGCGGTCGATGCGGTTCGCAAGGAAGAGACCGAGCGCCGCCACTCGACCGCCGCAGGGATTCGCGACGCAGCGATGCCGGGGGATGATCCCGGCGAGACGGTCCCCGCCTCCGTCGATCTGCCCGAGGAACGACTGAAGTTGCGAGCAGCGCTCGAGGGCATCTCCTCCGAGCAGCAAGAGGTACTCCAGCTGATGTATTTCGAGGGTCTTTCTCAAACCGCGGTGGCCGCGCGACTGGATGTGCCGCTCGGCACCGTGAAGTCTCGCGCATCGATGGGGATGCGCCACATGAAGTCCGCGATCGGTGGGTGGGAATCATGAATCACGACCACATAGAAGAATTGCTGGCACTCGAGGCGCTCGGCGATCTCTCCCCCGCGGATGCATCGCTGCTCGCCGACGAGCAAACCGCGCACGGTCCCACGTGCGCGGACTGTGCGCGCCTCGAGTCCGAGATGGCCGAGACCACCGCCGCGCTCGCCATGACGCTCGACCCGATTCCGCTCCCCGCCGGCATGGCGGACGCAATCTTGTCGCGCCCCGATGCTCGCCCCGCCGTAGCCACCGCACCGGGGCCGGTCGTCAGCCTTGCCGATCACGAGACGCGCACGGAGAAGAAGCGAGGCGGCGTCACGCGTCGCATCCTGGCGATCGCTGCCGCCGTGATCCTGGTCGCGGGCGTGCTCGGCGGCGGCGCGCTCTATCTAGGCGGAAGCCAGCAACGGCAACTCAACGCGTTCAAGGCGGAGCCAGGCACCGAGGTCTACCCCTTCACGACCGAGTTCGCCGGCACGCTTGAGGTGGCCTCCAACCCAGACGACGGACGATTCTTCGTGGTCGGGGAAGGCATCCAGCCCATGAACGAGGGCCAGGAATACCAACTCTGGATGATCACCGGCAAAGACAAGCCCGTCCCCGGCCCCACCTTCACGCCGAGCGATGGCGAGGTCCTCGAGTCCTATGACATCAGCACCTCAGGCGCCGACGTCATGGCGGTCACCATCGAACCCGCTGGCGGCTCGCCCCAACCCACCACCGACCCCATCTTCATCGCCGAACTCACTTAGCGTTGCTCGCGACTGACTCGTCTCGCAACTTCGGCAGGTCCGATGACTGCCATCTCCATGCCGCAGAGCAGGTCAGTGACGCGGACAGTTGCGCTGAGCGGCTGCGGTTGTCACGAGCGCTACGGCTAGAAGCCGCCGTAGCGGAGGAAGATCTCGAAGCATGTTCGCTCAGGCGAGGATTGCCACCGCGGCGCGCACGGTGTCGTTTGACCCCGAGTTTGCTGAGGAGACAACGATGTCACACACCATCTTGATCCTGGCGTCGGCAGTCGCCTTGATCCTCACGTGGAGTCCGCCGCCTACGCCGCCTGGGGAGAACACAATGCTGCTTAGCGTTCCGCTGCGAACCTGGCCGGTCACGTTCTCGCCCGCAAGGATGTATCGCACCTTGTACCCGCGCTTGGACCCACAGCCGAGGAAGGTGAAGGAATCGGCGAAGATCCCATCGTTTTGGACGGCGATTTCGAAATCGACAACCCCGCCACTGCTGACCCCCAACCAAGCCGCCTGGTCGGCCCCGCTAGTTCCGATGATGTCTTGTCCGACCCATCCGACCATCGCGGGATTGATCATCGCGTCGGGTTGGTAGGGGGCGGCGGCCTGGGCGGGGGCGGCCAGGACAGCCACGATGGCGACTGCGACGATGCTCACTCCGGTGCGCTTCATGATGTTGCTCCTCTCGTCGGTCCGAGCGACGTTGGCCGCCCTTCTTCAAGAAGTATCGACTCCCCATCCCCGGCGCCCTGTCGTGCCCACGACACCCACCCTGTCGCATATCCGACCGAAAATCTACCGCGCTCGAGTGCTCAAAATCAAGCCGTAATGATGCTCGCTAGTGTTGTATCAGTCGAGGCGAACTCCAATCCTCGATGATGTTCTTCGTCGATATCATCGCTACGTGGCCGGGCAACAGAGCCAGCACTATGTCTCACTATTGATATCTATTGCGCTATCAAAGTTATGAGTTACCTGATTGCTATATCATTATTGATATAGAAGGCATCATATCCATTCTTAGATACTCGCAATATATGTCAGATTCGAATAGCATGCCCATATGGTCCACAAATCAACCCTCAACCTCCTTGTCCCTTTCCTTCAGGATCAATGGGGCCTCGTGACGCGACGCCAGGCCGAGGCCGCGGGTATCTCGAAAGCCACCCTGCAACGAATCACCTCTCCTGGATCAATCCTGAAGCGGGTGAGCAGCGGTGTCTATCGCATGAGTGGTGCGCCGATCCCGGATCATCTCGACCTGAGAGCCGCCTGGCTCCAACTCGCACCCGGGACCCCCGCTTGGGAGCGAACTCAAAATCAAGGCGTGGTTTCCCACAGATCCGCTGCCGCCGTGTACCGCATTGGGCACTTCGCTTCGGACGTCCAGGAGTTCACCCTCACCAAGAAGAAGTCTATTCGGCGTGCTGACGTCCGCCTTCACACACGGCGCATCACTGAAGAGGAATGCGAGATTGTGCAGGGGCTTCCAGTCACTCGTCCGCCGCGAATCTGTTCGGACCTGCTGTTTCAGCACGAGGACCCCGAGGGAGTCGGCCAACTGATTGCCGACGCGATTCGCCATGACCTTGCCGCGCCGAGTGACTTCACTGCTGCGCTCGCGTCGCATGCACTGAAGTTTGGCCTTCGGCGCGGGGACGGTATCGCCCTGTTTCGGTGGATAGTCGGCCTGGTCGATGCCGACGAGGCGCGGGCATGGATTCAAGCTGCGCAATCCACCAACCGAGATGTGCAGTTCGCGGCGCAACCGCTGAAGACCGTTCCATGAGCCGCCGGTATGAGAGTCCCGAAGCCTTCCGAACCGCACTGACCGACAAGCTGCGCCAAAGTGCCTCGAACGGCCCCTGGACCCTCCCGCAGTTGCAACGACAGATCGCGTACGACCGACTGTTGGAGCGACTCTATGCGGTCGATGAAGGGTGGATTGTCAAAGGCGCGACCGCACTTCTCGCGCGCGATATCGGTGTGAGGGGGTCACTCGATGTTGACCTCTATCGGGCCGCTGCTGCGCGGGTGGCAGAGTCCGATCTCCGCGCGGCGGTTGCGAAGGACCTTGGAGACTGGTTTCGGTTTTCACTCGGGACAGCCACAGGGGTTGGCGCCGGCTCCGGAGTAAGAATCCCCGTCGACACCTTTATTGGAGCTGCAACCTGGTCCCGCTTCCACGTCGACCTGAGCGGAAGTGACCTTCGAATGACGGGGCAACCCGACCGAGTGCCGCCAATCGTCAGAGTCGCCATTCCCGGAGTCGAGCAGCACGGCTACGTTGCCTACCCGCTGGTGGATCACATTGCAGACAAGATCGCCGCCACTTTCGAAGTGCATGGGCTTAGTGCCAACCCCTCGACCCGCTACAGGGACCTCGTAGACCTGGTGGCCATTCTTGGCGTGGCCACGATTGACGCAGAACCACAATCAGATGCCCTAACCTCTGAGTTCGAAAGGCGCGGTATCCCGCTGCCAGCTCGGTTCTCAGTCCCTGACAGAGTCCTTTGGGAAAGCGGCTATAGCAAGGAAGCAGCAGATTCGCTACTCGAAGTTGCGCTCGTGCTGGACGAGGCCCTCGCGGTTGTCTCTCCCTTTGCAGGTCCCCTGTTTGCGAGAAAAGCTGAGGGCAAATGGCATCCCGAAGAATGCCAATGGCTACCGACATCCTGACCACGTCCGGTCCCTCAAAACGCCTTTGGAAAACGACCACCCCATACTCCGGCGGACACGGGGTTCGATTTCCTCAATCGTGTGCGGATTCGCCTGCCCCCGAGCTCGATACCTACTCAGACGGTCGAGAACTGCCCGCGGACTTCCCACTAGTAGCCGAGTTTCCGACTCGGCGGTCTCGAGTCCTAAACATTGATGCGTACTTGCACGACCGAGCAGGAACGGCAAGCATGGATGGCTATGGCCAAGATGGTTCCGACGCCGATGTTGCCGGGGGCAGTTCCGGCTGAGGTGGCGTTCTATGAGGGCGTGCGCGGGCAGCTGGACGAGCGGTTCGTGGCCTATCACGGGATCAACTGGCTGCGGCTCGAGCGGGGGCAAGTGCGCGAGGAGGGTGAGTCGGACTTCCTGATCGCGCATCCGGACCTCGGCGTGTTGGTGATCGAGGTCAAGGGAGGCGATGAGTTCACGTTCGATCCGAACTCGCGCAGGTGGCGGCGTCGCACGGGCTCGCACTGGAAGGACATCCCCAAGGACCCGTTCGTCCAGGCGCAACAATCCGTGCACTGGCTACTGGACGAGCTGCGCGACATCCCGGGCTCGGACAAGTGGATGCCTTCGGTTGGGCATGCGGTGGCGTTCCCCGATGGCAACTACGACGGCGAGGCGCACCCGGCCGCCCCGGAAGAACTCGTCATCGATCACCGCGCCATGATTGTGCTGGCCACGCGCATCCCGGCCATCATGAAGATGCACGCCCGCGGCGGCCGCACGTTCGGCGACCAGGGGATGCGCTGGCTGCACCAATCGCTTGGTTGCCGCGTCGAGGTGATGGTCTCCCTCGGCACGCGCCTGGACGAGGCCCGGGTGCACATGCACGACCTCACCGACGAGCAGCTCTACGTCGCCGCGCTGCTGGAGCGCATGCCGCGCGCCGGTATCTCTGGCACGGCCGGCTCAGGGAAATCATTGCTCGCGCTGCTGATCGCTCGCTCGCTGGCCCGTCGAGGCAAGCGCACGTTGGTCACGTGTTTTAATAAGCGGTTGGCCGGCTCCATGCGCGAGTCACTCGCGGACGAGGCGAACATCACGGTCAGCCACTTCCACGAGCTGGCCTACGAGATCGTCACGCGCGACGCGCAGCCGCTACCCGTCCCCGCTGAGAACACGACCGCGGATGCCCGCTTCTTCGTCGAGGATCTTCCCGAGCAGCTCGCCCTCGCCGCCGAGACCATGCCGGACGCGGACAAGTTCGATGCGATCGTGGTGGACGAGGCGCAAGACTTCCGCGCGAGCTACTGGGACGCGCTGATGAAGCTGCATCGCACACCGGCCGACGGGCCGCTGTATCTGTTTTCGGATGAGGCGCAGAACATCTACGACGGCGTCTCGTTGCCGCTGGAGCCCTCCGAGCTGCTGCCACCTCTAATGGTGAACCACCGCAACTCGGCCGAGATCCAGACGTTCCTGGCCGCGCTGCGCGGCGACCTCGACTTCGTCCCCCACGAGGACGCGGCCCGCACCGGCCCCGTCCTCGTCCAGTCTTACGCGGACCCTGACGCCATGGTGAAGCAGATTGCCGCTCGCCTTGACCACCTGATTCGAAAGGACGAGGTCGACCTGGAAGACATCGTCCTCCTCACCCCTTCGAAAGCCGAAAACAGCGCTGTGCGAGGTCGGCCCGAACTCGCCGGCATCCCGCTGTCCGAAGATGTCTCCCCCGGCACCCTCCTCACAAGCAGCCTCCACGGCTTCAAAGGCTTAGAGCGCCAGGTAGTCCTGCTCGCCGAGCTAGGCGAACGCGGCCACATCACCGACCAACGTGCCCGCGAATACCTCTATGTCGGAAGCTCCCGCGCCAGCCTCCACCTCGAGATCTTCGCCACACCAGACATGGCGGCGATCCTCAGCAAGTTCCCGGCCACCGAACTCAGCAAGCCGTGACCCTGCGATCCATCAGCGCTCCTGGCTCGGTTCGGTGCGATGTGGCTGGACGGCGGCGAGGTCGCAGGCCTTTTCTCACGACCAATGGCGGGTCGATGACGCCGAGGCTGGCATCTACTCCGGCTACGGCATCCACGGCCAACAGGTCCTCGTCCACCACCCCACCCGCAGCGTCGTCGTCCACCTCTCCAGCTGGCCCCGCCCGTGGGTAGACAGCTACAGCACCCTCGCCGACGCAGCAGCCCGCGCCCTCTGCCACGCCAGCTCCTAGTCGACCGGATCTGCTCCACTGGCCCCAGCAACGTGCGAGATCCACGCCTCCCGAACAGAAGCCGGAGCACTCCAATTCCTTGTCACCGTGAAACTGCCCGGCTCGACGGCCCACTTCTCGCAAACACAAGTGGCGCTGTAGGGCCCGGCCGCGTTGGCGCCTAGATGAGTCACCAGTAGATGCGCCGACGGGGGCGCGTCAGCCTTCTTCCCAACGCTCTTCGATGCCATACTTTCCCCCTCGCCGAATTGCGCGGAACAATTCTTCGTCAATGGAATCCTACGATCGACC
>Ga0163144_10029388_pt1 | contig 10554 bp, 7 predicted proteins | sample OliLak19BULKMAT1_FD_123175 | JGI IMG/M metagenome (GOLD analysis project Ga0163144, IMG submission 123175) | Freshwater microbial mat bacterial communities from Lake Vanda, McMurdo Dry Valleys, Antarctica - Oligotrophic Lake LV.19.BULKMAT1 | ecosystem: Environmental > Aquatic > Freshwater > Lake...
GAACAATTGGGTCTCTTGCAAGACGAAGCCGATCTGGCGGCGGAGTGAGCGGATGGTGCAGTCGCGAATGTCGTGGCCGTCGATCAAGACGCTGCCCGACGGCGGATCGTAGAAGCGCTCTCCCCGTGTTAATATCGCTCAGAAACGTGAGCATCTCAGCATGCTCCGTCTTGACTGTGACATCGGCCGTAATCTGTCGAGAATCGAAATAAAGGTGGGTTTCGCGTACTGTCGCTCATCACCCGTGAGTGAATTGCTTCCGGACTCCCATCACCGTCGTTCCCGCTAATGAGCCTTTTCAACGGCGGAGCAATACGAACCCCACACGCCAACTGCTTTTCGTTTGGCTCGAGACTCCGCTGACTTCAACTGATCATCCCGGTCGGAGCGTCGCGAACGATATACAATCGCCAATCCACGCTCTACAAGCTCTCCATTTGCGTAATGAGATCCGATCTCAATATGTCCAAGTATTCTTCCGTACTTATCGCGTCGCTGAGAATCGACGATTAGCTGAACCTCGCGCTTTTCCACCAACTCTTTGAGGTATCGAGACGCCTCAGGTGCAAGGCACTGCACAGCCTTACCTGGATATTTAGATTCTGGAGCGTCAATCCCCGCTAGCCGGACACGGCTTCCATCGGATAGTTGAACTGTGTCGCCATCAATGACTCGTTCGACAAGCACCCTCCGGCCGTTTGCGATCTGATGCACCGCATTTGGTGCGTCCGAGCGATGTTCCCGTCGGTCCACTGACACACCGTCGGGCCGCTGAATCTTGCAGCCGCTCAGCATAAAGCAGAGCGGCAGTACCATCCAATTCGCTCGTGCCGCTGTCCTCTTCATTTCGGCATCGTTTTCTTCTGGCTCGACTGCTTCAAATGTCGTTGGATTGCCTCACGGTCGGGCTTTATTCGAAACGTGGTTCGGCGATTCCGCTTGAAACAATCTTGCGTCTCTTCCGGACACAGCGGCTGACTGTCCGCCATCCCAACCGCCACCATCTTTATTCCCGTCTCGGACAAGCCGCAACGATCAAACTCGTACAGGACGGAACTGGCGCGCCTGGAACTAAGTTCCCAATTGTAAAGATAGCGGGCTTTTACAGTGGCCGCACTTTTGGGTTGTTGACTGTCCGAATGCCCCTCGATTTGAATAAATAGTTTTTCCCGATCGGCCGCTTTCCAACTGGAAAAAGACGCCTTCAAATCCAGACACGCCCGATCCAACGACTGCTCAAAGCCAGCATCAATTTCGGCTCTGTCCTCCCTAAATTGAATCTGCACGGAGACGCACATATCTTCAATATCACAGCGGGAGACCGTTATAGGCGGCTGCAGTGTTCTTTCCAGTACATCGCGCACCTTTTCTTGGAGTACATCGATTTCCGCCCGAACAGATGCTTCTATCAATTTTTTCGACGCGAATATACTGAAAGCAATCAGCGCCGCGAAGCAGGCCACCAACAAACCCGAGAATAGATCGGCCACCACTGGCCACGGATCTAGTCTCCTCACTTCTTGCCTCTCCAGAGACCCCACCAGCGACCGTTCCCATTAAGATCTTCGCCCTTGTCGGCTTTCCCTCGAACAGGCGCTAGTCTCCCGTCCAGAACTGCCTCGAGTCGCGCGACAGTTGCAGTAAGTTCGCTGATTCGTCCATCGACGCTCTCGACAGAACTGGAAAGGCGGTCCACCGAACCAGAAAAGTTTGACGTGGTACTAACCGCCGTAGCGGTCGCGCTAATGAAGCGGTCTGCTGTGGCCTTCGTTTCATCCCGCATCTTGCGAACCTCCCTCCCAGCTAAAGTTAGTGTTTCCAACATCGGTGGGACGTCGTTCCGGAGAAAAAGTTGGATTTGATTCAGCGTTGATTCGTAGTCAACGAAGATCTGCCGCACGATAGTCGCAGTCCCATTCACCATGATAGAATTGGCGTGTGTCGACGCTGTAACCATCGCCGCTGCAGCTTCCGACAATTTCGTGTTCGTATTGACGAGTCCATTATTGAGACCTGCCAGGCGGTTCTCCTCATTCGATATCAATCCCTCAGAAAGTTCTTGCCACGTCTTAGTCGCCGTTTTTGTTAAGTCAGCCAAGCCCTCTCGAAATCCGTCGCCGAGTGCGGACCCCGCCCGATTTAACTGATCAGTAGAGGCGAGTAGCGATGCGCGAACTGGCTCAAGCGCCTGGAAATACTGTCCACATGCGGTGGACCACTGCTCGCCGACGGATCCTTTCAATTCTCCCAAGCTTGATCGGACGGCTTCTGCCATTCCCCCGGCAACGTTACGAATATGCCCAGCCCCATCCTTAAGATCGTTCGCTGCGTCCGACATGACGCCTTCAAGTTTCTCCATCCGCTTGAGTAGCTCGGTAGTACGCAGCGTCAAACGGTCCCGGCTCTTTTGAACTTCGCGAAGATGCGCCTCACTCGATTCGACAGCGCCTTTCAATCCGCTAACGGCGGTCGACAGCAGAACGGATGATTCATTGAACGTGGATACGGCAATGGAGAACGGCCCGAGGCTTTCCCCGATTCTCGTCATTGACCCTTCAACCCTTTCCAAAAAAACGTTAATAACGGGAGTGATCTGCTCCCCCATAACTTTCGCAATATCCTTGAACGGATCCATTGCCTCGCGGATCGCCTCCGCCAAACTAGTACTGGATTGACGTCGATATTTCATTGCGCGTTGCGTCGCTCCTGTAACCGCGGACTTAAGCCTCGCTTCCAAGATTGAGACAAAAATGTGACCGGAAATCGTGAAGAAAATCCCCACGATACTGACAGGGAGCGCTTTCGCGAGTCCGCTGGAAAGCGAGGAGCCGATCAGTCCGGTAGGATCTCCGCCAATGTTCAGTTGGGTCGCCATCGCCTGCGCAAAATCAAATAGGCCAACGAACGTCCCGGCTACTCCCACCACCAAGAACAGATTCACCAGACTCGATATTCCATCAATCAATCCGGAGACCCGTGAATCCAAACGGTCTGTAAAATCCGTCGATGGAACCAGAATTCCGTGCCGGCCCCAATGCTCGCTTTCCTCTACAAACTGAGCTAAGACGCCAGTACACTCTGTCTTTCCCGCGTCCCCAGGAATCCAGCTTTTCAGCCCCTGTAATTCACCATCTATAGAACGAGACTTCTGAATGACCAACACCGCGAGGCCTAGGTGAATCAACGCAAAAAGCCATCCATGTACGAGATAGTTTTCAAGAACTAGTAGAATATCCATGTCTCACTTCGGTGAATCGTTTATTCGGCGGAGCGGCAGAATGACACAACTGTCCAATCTGTCACCATACGGGACTCGCCCAGTCTGCTGTAAAAATTTCTAACTAACTCACCAAGCGAGAGAATTCTGTGGGGCGATAGCGCCAGACTACTCGTACCGTATCTGTCTAGTGATTTCCTTTGCGCTGAATCGGCCTGATCGATCTGCGTTACCGTTCGTCGCCCGTTGACCTTGAGCGGGAATCGAATCGTCGCGGGCGAACCAGTGCAGGCCGGAAGTGAATCGCACGAAATGGTGGTTCTAGGGTGGTTGTTGGAAAAAATAAGGGGCAGTTTATCACCGGACCCCACCCGGATGGGCGGATCAAACTCCAAAACGGGAATCGATGCAATCCCAGCGCAGGTGCTTCGTGCAGTGGATGACCGGGTCGTAAAAGTCACTTCACCAATGACCCCGGAATCGCACGAAATCCGCCGTGCATTGCCGGTGCCATTACCGCGAAGTGTGGCAAAATTCTTCGATTTTCGAAATCGGTCAGGAACGGCGGCAGTGTGAATTTCTTCTGCCTCGCCGATATAGCCGGGAAATAGCTCCAGCGGCGGCTCGACAACGATTCCCGCCGCACTGGCGCGCTGACCTGTTTGGGCGAAGTCTTTTGCGCGGCGAACAAGTTCCTGCACAAATGATCGTCCCGTCCTCGCCTCCTTACTGAGAACCAAAAGGAATCCGTATCGTGGACCAACGTAGTCAAACTCAAGCAGTCTCCCAACTCCTAGCTTGGCTCCGCTAATCTTGACCGTCGTGTTTAGGTCTTCGGTCACGGACTTCATTGTTTTGGCCGCATCAAAGGCAGCCAGCTCATGCGGTTCCTCTGTATACAGAATTCCCGCGAAATCAAGCTTTATTGGTACCAGCCAAATGCCGGTGTTCGACTCTATGGACCCGCCTACCTTTGCCCTGGCGAAGTTCTCCAACCGCATCGCAACACACGCCGTGTCCACCCCTCGAGCACAATCACTTCCTCCGCCGCTCGCCGTCGAGGCAACTCCGTCGGTGAAAATAATTGTCAGCTCACGGTCGGACGCCGCGGCGACCGCCTTATCAAGCGCTGTCTCGCCCTGGCCTCTGAATCCATCCCCACTCGGTCGTCCGCTCCTGCAGCGCTGTATCCCTTGGGCTCCCCCAAAGTAACAGGTTCTTAGGTCGCTCGACTCACCTGCAGGTCCGCTGCTTAATGACTGATCGATCCAGCTCGCTACACCCGATACACTCTTGCGGAATCCCGACATGGAACCCGAGTCGTCAACTAGAAACTGGATACTGCCAACCGCCCCCGGTACGGACGCAACACAACTTTCGCTATTACCGCTCGGGCTGACAGCCGCCTGCTTCCCCGGAGGACTGCCTTTCGTTGGTACGCCGGGTCCTCCACAACTCAAACCGGCAATCCATCCCACCCCAAGCAGCACCGGCCCAATAATGTTGCGACTAGTCATCATTCCAGCCGGCTCCAAAAATGTTCGAGGATAATCTGCAACGGTCCAACCTGAAATCGGCCGTTACTCAACGATTGAACTAACTTCTGGAGGAGCGCTTCCTCGGTTGGCACGTTCGCATGATTCTGCGGAAAGGCGTTTTGAAGATATGTGCGCCAGCTCTTGGACGGGGTGGGTTGATAATCCTTTTCTATCTGACTAATGCCTGCCTTTATGTCCCCATCAGGCCCCTCGACGACTAGGCCGCCTGGGCCAACCAGTTCCCACCAATCTATTTTCCGGCCCGCCACGTTAATAGTTCGCCCACTAGGCAATTTTCCGGAAATGGTCGCGTTCTCTAACTCTTTTTGTTGTCCACTCGTCGCGTTCTTACGAGATCCGAGCGCGACAATGTGCTTGGTATTACCGTCACTGATCGGCGCAGTCCACAAAGAAACGTCCTCGCAGCCCATTGCATGCAATAGGGGTTGATAGCGATCACAAAACGCCGAGTGTGGGTCTTGGTGCAGATCTGTGAGTGTCGAAAGCCTCCACCCATTACCGACTAGGACCACCTTAATGTGCCCTTGAACCCCGGTCGTGCGCAGCGACTCTATTTGAATGCGGAGTAACTCAAGCGCTCTGGGGATATGCATATCATAAAGAGTCTTCGCCCCTGCGGTAGAGAACGCCGGATCAGGTACTCCACGGGCGAGACTGTCACGCAGTTCCCAGTACCGCTCATCATCCACCCCTGCTAAATGCCGAATACAAATCTCCCCGCCATACTTGACGGAACCTATTTGTAAGAGGTGCGAGTTCCCGTCAAGCTTGGAATCCCACGCTTTGACTACGGCTACATCAAGGCTTCCCCCGCCCATGTCCGCAACAATGAACATTTCTTTGGGCTTTATCGTTCCGATCACCTCAACGCATGCGTCGGATTCGCTGATCGAATAGCACGTAAGCGCCATTCCGAACCTCTCGCGACTCGTGGTCTGTAGTGTTTTTAGCGAGTCTCTAAAGGACGTCCTTTGGGGATGGCTAAACGCCAGGGGAAATGCCACACCAAGGTTGATTGATGCAGGAGTACTGTAAAATTTTGAGCGTCGCAAAATTGCAGGAATGCTCCAAAAAAGCAACTCGGTAAGGTACTCCGTCCGTAGCCTAGCGGTGTCGTTGTTTCCAGTAGTCCACTTAAGGTCCCCTCGCGCTTCGCTGCCAGGTATTGCGGTATTAATCCCGGACCATCGAATTCCACGGCACTGATTGCTGTGGGATACCCATAACGCGGATGGAAAAAGCGTATTGTCGCCAGCACCTACCGGCAATATCCCACCCCCACGGTGCTTTTCGGATTGTGGTTTTGCAAGCCAGTCGATGTTTTGAAGAATATCCCCCTGCGTTAGGAATCCATGACACTCACCCGTTGCATGAAACGCAAGGACGGTACTCGTTGTGCCGAAATCTAGGCCGATGTCGATCGTATTGCTGCCGGTAGGGATTAGCTCAACATTTCGCTTCCACAAGGCTCCGGTGTCGCCGCGCCCCACGTTCTCTACCGCAACTAGACGCGGAATTCCAGGTACCTGAATTAACGCATCCGAGACGTTGCGCGAACCATCGTCTGTGGCCCTCGAAATCTTCCAACCCTTCAGCTCGCCCGTCAGGAACACGCGATAGTCGGACCATCCTTCAATTTCCTGTCGCGGGAAAACGCACACGCCGAGTTCGCTCGCACGAGCTATGGACAATCCGGCGTGGACTTTATGGAATTCCTGCGGCAATCCCTGTACACGGATGCCCGCGAACACGATGTCCGGTTCATTGCGAACAATTGTCGGCCATCCGATTAACCAATTTGCCCACTCAAGCTTCAACGGCATCGAAGGGCCGGCGGATCCGCAGTCCAGGAATTTCGAATAAAAAATTGATCGAACGGATGCTTCCTCAATCGGGTAAGGCGTTTCGAGCTGAAGCGCCAGGAAACGCCGGTCGGCATGCATAGACTCGGATGCGGTCCATTCGAACTCGATCCGGTTGCCGGATCGTGACGCTGGCGGCGGGGGCGACTTAACGGGATCGTCGCCAACCGTTACTCTGTCGGTCCAGATGATTGCCTTCGTCCGTTCAGAGGAGGGAAAGGAAATGAACAAATTTTCGAGCGGCACTGCATTCAGGCTGTCGCAAACGGGACACTTCAGATGGATTTTGTCTGATTCGCAAACAACGGGTTCCTGATTACGTGCCGACAATAGAGCCGGATGCTTGGCGCATTGGCCACATGTGGGGACAAATCGATTCCCAAATCGGTCAAACACATTAGCCTGAACGGCAACGACATTCGAGCTCGCAATTTCAGGTACGGATTCGTAGGATCGGAGCAGTTGAAGTGTATGTACCGTATCCAACACGCTCGTTGACGGGCCAGTTATTCCCCCGGACAGATCGGCGGTTGCAAGAGCTTGTTGCCGGTCAATCCATTGGTCTTCTATGATGCTATGTAGCGCGGAAATGACCGGCGTACTACCCGACCGCACAGATTGCAAGGAGTCGGCCAATAGTTTAAGAAGATGTATGACCCCATCTCTCTTTGCTGGGTCTGGAATCGGGATAAGTTCACATTCTGTGGCCGAGACATCCGGGAGCGGCCGCACAATGGTGATCGGGCTCAAGATACCGACAACCCGTCCACTATGTCGAAGCTCCCTTACCGAGGTGAGTCCGTATCCGCCCAATAGCCGCTTGAGGTTCGTCGGAACCTCTCCTTCGACAACTGTCAGCTCTCCTCCTATGAAAAGGTCAAGTAAGCGTTTCCAAGCCGCCACTCTTGAGGCCCACGACAGCGAGAGCTGGTCTGGTGCTTGCTCGAGCGCCCAGAGATAGGCGAGGTCCCAATGAAGCAGGTGGGGAATAGAGGAGGGTTTGATCGATAGCCCGTTCCAATTCGTCATAAGAATCAGGGAACTCCGGAACCGTTAGCGAGTCTGGCGGCACAATAGTTCGTCGCTGCCGCCACGGCGCGGGCGGAATCATCTTCGCTCTTGAATGCTCCGCCCAGCGGGTCGGGTCCCAGGTTTGGCCATTTCAGTTCCCGGAAGGAATTCGGCGTAGCAGATACTATGCCGCGCGCCGGGAATAGACCCAATGTCGTCATTTCGGAACGCTCTATTGAAAGCTGGACTCCCGCCTTAAGATGCTTCTGAATCTTACCCAGAAATGACGTAGGATCCGCATCGAGCCCGCGACCCTTCGCGTGAAGCGCGATAAACGATGACGCAAAATTCGCGAAGTTTCCCCAACAGGGCTTTGGGAACGGCTCGCGACAAATAGCGGTCATCGGGGAGTGACGCTGAAGCACAGAAAGCTGAGCGCGCGCATTGTCAATACCTTGAATCGCGTCAGCATAAAATAAAGCAGACTTCATAGTATTCCAGGAAACCGCCTTGGCAGAGAAAGAGTGCCCTTGATCTGTCGTCGTGTCTTCAGCCAAGTGCTTATATGCCACGACCGCACGCCAAAACGGATTCTGCTCCGTCGGGAATGGTGCCTCCGTTGTCGGCAAGGCACTTTTCCCATCTAGCTTTAGGTCATCAATCAGCGCGTATTTCCAAAGCTCGGGAACCGCATGCTCCAAAAGGGTACGCGTCATCAGCCAATTGGAGCGGAATCGCGTGACGGCATCGTCCAATTTACCTTCGTCTGGATTAAAATATTCGCCTAGTGCAATGCAGAATAGGCTTGTGGCTGGCTCGCAAATCGTTTGAAGCTTGGCCAATATTGGAACGATCAGACCACCACCGGTTCCGCCGATCATCGAGCCGATTACGAATATTCGCTTTGCATTCGCCACCACAGGTTCGTTGATTCGATCCAGAACGGTTTCCGCCACCAGAACGCTGGATAACGCGGGGCGCCCATAGAGTCCCTCTTCGGTTTTAAGCGCAAGTTCCTCTCGCGAAAAAAATGCGTTAAGCGTATTCTCATAACTCGGCATCGCCGGTAGTGTCTTGCCCGACAGTTGCTCATGAACCGTTCCGGCGCCAAACCCGCCGCACGGCATCAGGGAGATTTGGGGTGGCGGCTGAATACGTTGACCGCCATGACTAACAAGGTCCTTCAGTACGGATCCGGAATGTTTATAAAAAGCCTCCAGATAAGCCAAACTACCGAGAATCTGATCGGTATCCACCACATAGGCCGCATACGAGTCTTTTATCGCACCGGTTAGGTACATCGTATTTATGTGGTGCAGTATCTCCTGGCCGGTGCCCCCCACGGCGAAAATGAGATTCACGCTTTTACTCCCAAACGCCTCGACGAACTGGACATACTCCGCTTGACCAACAGGTATTGAATGAGCCAAGTCAACAGTGCTGTGAAGCCGAAAATCACGACAATTGTGACGATCTGATAGATGACGAAATATACAGCCGGCTCGTTCGCCGAATTATTGATATCTCCAATCAAAAATGCCTGGTGAGAAAAATCTATGCCTCTGCAATCGAGATACCTATACTCCACTTGAAAAAGGGAGAGTACGGAAACCCCTATTCCAACTCCGTGTGCCGCCTCCAACCACGGCAGCAACAGTAGTCCCAAGAACACCAGGGAAAAAGAGGCAGCTACGGTCAAGAGCCGCGAAATTGACCGCGTGAGCCACCACCACCTAAAATGGCAGACCCAAGGTATGACAACGAATGCCATGAAGAAGGCGAGAAAGGCTAATCCTGTCGCCAATAGATGGAATGTGCTGACGAATGCGGCGTCCTGCGCGCTGCAGGTAGTTGGCGTAGGGCTCTCCGGCTGCGCCCCGAGTGAGGCGGACCCGAGAATGCTGAGCAACACAATCAGCGACCGCATTAAAAATATCCTCTCAAGGATTGTGGAACTTCACACCAGAATCTAATGAAGTTTGAAGTATATCACCGGTATTTTATAAAAGTAAGAGTAAAACCTAAGATCCACGCGGTGCTCAGTACTACTACTTCCCTCAGTGTGTGGGATGACTACCGATTGGATTTGAAATTCTCAGCCAGGCTGAGCGATTAATAATGAGCTCTGCCAATGGTTTGCGCGGCTCCTCACGCACGCCCGATCCTCAAATGCCTCCGCCACCTCCCCCACACCGCAAACACCTCGCCACCCACGGAATCTCACCCGCATCTTCAAGAAAACGCTAAACTTACCTTGCTCATACCCCCGCTCCAGCATTGGCTGGCACCCGTTGTATGGAAATCTTTGTGAACTTCTGCGGAACAGAAAACGGTCCTTTTGCCGTGGTCGAGTGGCCGAAAGACCGCGGTCCGACTTGCCGAACGTGCGCGGGTGGTGTGTAGCCGTCCGGTTGCAGCGGCGGCCGGTCTGTGTTCTCCAGCCAGTCGCCTTCGCCACTAATCGTATTCGTTCGGCTGCACTCCCCGGCGATTACATAACGCCCGGATCGACTCGGCGCTGTTTTCCACTTCTGCGATGAACTCCCGCCAGAAGCCTCGGCGCTCTTCTCCTACTGGTCCTGCGGTATCCGTTTCAATGGTCCGGGAGGCCGGTCACGAACAGGAGAAACTCTGGGGTTTCGCGAATGTTTGCAAAATCTCTTTCGGCGGCAAGTTGAGATTTGCTGCGTACGTTGCCGGATTCTTTGGCAATTTTGAGCCAGCGAAGGGCTTCACTCAGATTATTCTCAATTGCTTCGAGGCATGCCATGTTGTAACTGGCCAACTTCGGGTCTAGCCTAGCGCCGTTTTCCAAACAGTGTCGCGCTTGCGCTAGCAGGTGATTTGCTTTATCTGGTGGGGTCGCATAAGAGTGAATGATTAGCGCCCCGCCCCAGTCGCTCCA
>Ga0163144_10029390_pt1 | contig 10554 bp, 7 predicted proteins | sample OliLak19BULKMAT1_FD_123175 | JGI IMG/M metagenome (GOLD analysis project Ga0163144, IMG submission 123175) | Freshwater microbial mat bacterial communities from Lake Vanda, McMurdo Dry Valleys, Antarctica - Oligotrophic Lake LV.19.BULKMAT1 | ecosystem: Environmental > Aquatic > Freshwater > Lake...
CATGTGATGCGGCTGCCGTTGCATAGGGTGCAGGAACTGAAATCCGGTGGTGCTGCGAGCATCTTGCGACAAGACGCTGGTAGTATTGGCGAGTTGGTCTTCGGAATGCTTTACAATCCCTGGCGGGCCGTGGTGCAACTCGCGGGAAGTTTGTGCGTGCTGGCTTGGGTGGATTGGCGGTTGCTGCTGGGCGCGCTGCTCGTGATTCCCCTTGTTTACACCACGCATCGCACTTGGATCGAGAAGATTCGCCCCCAACATCGCCGCATTCGCGCGGAGCGCGAGAAGGTCGATTCGCTTGCCACCGAAGCTTTTGGCGGTATGCGGGTTGTGCGCGCCTTCGGTGGTCAACGGGCCGAGGCCAGCCGCATCATGCGCGGCAACCATCTCATGGGTCGCCAGGAACTGTACGCTTGGTGGTGGATGCGGTGGATCGAAATCCTCTGGGAGATTCTGATGCCTTTGGCCACTGCGGGATTGTTGCTTTATGGTGGGTATCGTGTGATGCAAGGGCCGCTTACGACCGGCGATTTGGTCATGTTCCTCGCCTATTTGTTGATGCTGCTCGGTCCGCTGGCGATGCTCGCGCAGAGCGCGGCGGAATTTCAGAATGGTCTGTCGGGACTTGATCGCATTCTTGATCTTCTCGAAGAGCCGCAAGAGATAATAGCCTCGGCAAATGCCAAGATTGAAAAGTCGGCGGTCGAGGGACAAATCCGCTTCGAGAATGTGTCGTTCAGTTATCCGAGTGCCGATGCGTTTGCGCTGGAAAAAATCAACTTGGAGATCGCCCCCCGCGAAATGATCGCACTGGTCGGACCAAGCGGTGGCGGGAAGACCACGCTCTGCAACTTGGTTGCCAGGTTCTATGAACCCACGAGCGGACGAATTCTGCTTGATGGTCAGGATCTGGCCGACTTGGACATGGACAGCTATCGCAATCTCATTGGCATCGTCGAGCAGGATGTGTTTCTGTTCGACGGCACCATCGCCGCCAACATCGCCTATGGGAATCGCCACGCGAGTGCCGAGGAAATCCGCGAGGCGGCACGGTTGGCCAACGCGGCGGAGTTTATTGAGGTGCTGCCCAAGGGGTATCAATCGCTCATCGGCGAACGGGGCGTGAAGCTCAGCGGCGGGCAGCGGCAACGGCTCGCCATCGCCCGCGCGGTGCTCGCCGATCCCAAGATTCTCATTCTCGACGAAGCCACGAGCAATCTCGACACCGAGAGCGAACGCACCATTCAAAAGGGACTCGCCAATCTCATGCAAAGCCGAACTTGTTTGGTGATCGCTCATCGGCTCAGCACCATCGCCCATGCGGACCGCATCGTCGTGGTGGAGCATGGCCAAATTACCGAAGTCGGGACGCACGAGACGCTGATGGCGACCAACGGCAAGTATCGCCGGATGGTCGATCTGCAAACCGCGCCGCAGTTGGCGAGCAAAGCGAATGCTTCCGCTTAACTCAGCCCCCGGCGCGAGCAGTCAGCGAAGTGAGTTGCCAAAGAGCGTGTTACAATCGCGATTTACCATAGAGGCTGGCACATTTTTATTAAAAACTTGGGGAGAATGTGACCACGGAGGCTCGGAGAACACGGAGGGAATTTGTGGTGGAAAACTTGGTTTGGCACAAAGAATCGCATTAAATTTGCCAGTGGATGATTGGGGTGTTAAACTGTCTTCTACAAGGAGAACTTATCATGCATCTTGAACTTCCCGCCGAATTGATTGATCGCGTCCAACGAACAGCGGCAGGGCATGGCGCGAGCGAAGCCGACGTGATTCGTCAGGCGCTCGACTCACTTGATTGGCAAGATCAAGAGCGGCAGGCGATCCAAGCCGGGATCGATGCCTGGCGCGCCGGTGACGTACAAGATTTCGCGGAGTTTGATGCGGAGTTTCGCGCGAAGAACGGCATTTCGACGGATGCTTAAATGCCGCACCTTCTCATCACTGGTCCAGCCAAAGAGGATGTGCAGTCTGCTCACGATTGGTGGGCTGAGCATCGTTCAGTCGAACAGGCAGCTCGTTGGTATCTAGGAATTTATGCAGCTATCGAATCACTGCGAATCATTCCGGAGCGTTGTTCGTTTGCCACGGAGCATGATTTGTGCAACTCCTCTACGGCCTGGGACGCCGCCCCACGCATCGAATTCTGTTTGGCATTGAGAGCGAAACAGTCATCATCTTTCGAGTTCGTCACACGTCGCAGGACGCGCTAACCGGTGAGGATTTGGGTACGTAAAATTGGTAAATCAAATGCATCTAGTACCAGCAGTAGCAAAATGTGATGAGTGTAATCTGCCCGCTACGCTTGAGCTGCGCGACAAGAATTCAGGGATACTGTACTTATGCTGCGAGTTACATAAGCCAGATCGTTGGCCTGACAAAAATGGACATCTAGTCGTTCAACGACATCGCTTGCCAACAGATAATGGATGGTCTCATGCTATGGCAACTCCTCATGAGTCTGCAGAACATCAATCAATTCGCGAAGAAATGTGCAATACGCAGCTACTTGGTTCTGAGGGCGCATGTCGCTATTACATTAGCGTCTTGACAGGAATTGATCACTTCGCCCTTTGGTCAAACGAATTCATCGACAATGTACGAGAATTCATCATGAATGAAACGGCTGGCGCAGCCGGATACTTCCAATTCGATGGTTATACGGTTGGCTTCATGATGCCATTTTTTAAGTCTCAATACACAAAGCGATTTTCAATAGCGGGCATAGATTCGAGCAAATCTGACCGAGCGGTCGAACTACTTTTGCGTAACCCTTTCTGGACTGATGAGCAAATCGCATCGGCCGTCTCTACAACCTTAAAGCAACTGCAGCGATTCAGCGGATATACAGTTCTCCGCACGCCTCATTTTATAAAGAGCACGATTTAGCAAACGAATAACTGTGCGTACCGCACCAGGATGGTGCGACTACTTGGCGTGAAGAACTGCGATTCAGGCCTGCGCGGGAAGGACGTGATTGCAAACACGGCCCGGGAGCCGTCAGGAGAACTGCAAAGTCCGCCTGAATGTAGCAGGCACACTCCGTGTGCCGTGGCTGCCCCGAGAAAACGCGGTGATTTCACCAAGGTGGTTACGGCACACGGAGTGTGCCTACTACTTTGCAGTTCTCCCGGGGGGCCATGCTACGTTTGTCCGCACAAGGATTGTGACCCCGCCAGGAGGGCGGGGCTATGTACCGCTGATGGTGTCGGTGTTGTTGCCGAGGTTGGTGTAGTCGATTTTTTCTTGGGGGTTCGTGCCGTTGAGGAATTCTTCGACGTTGGTGTAGCCATCGCCGTCGAGGTCGGTGGCACCGTCGGCGACCTGATTGGGATCGAGGGCGTGAGACTTCTCCCATTCGTCGGGCATGCCGTCGGCATCGGTGTCGGCGGGGACTTCGGCGGAGTCGAATTTGTAGTCGGGATAGCCGCCGACTTGTTTCGGATCGGCCACGATGCCATCCGGAGTGATCGTCTTGCCGGTGCGGACCATTTCGGTCACGCGCTGGTCGACAGCGTCGCGTTTGGGGAGCGTGGCGCCGGCGAGTTTGAGGACCGTTTCAAACGCTTCCATGGCAGTTTGTTGTTTGACGGGCCAACCTTCGAAGGGCGTGTTCACGCGGGCGAGTTCGCTACCCGCACCGCGATCTTGTGATTTCATGCCTTGCCAATTATCGGCGGTCACTACCGGCGAACCGTCGAAATAATTGCCGGCGACATACCATTTGCCGGGGCGATCTTTTTCTGACGGATACCAACCGCCGGGCTCGAAGCGCCGGCCGGGAGAGTACATGTCGCGCTCCTCGATGCGGGCGATCGTGTCGCGCATTTCGTCGTTGGTGGCGGGGCCAGGCTTGTAATAGTTGTTGATGACGTTGATGAGCGAGGTTTCGTCGCCGCCGTCCATCGTGCGATGGGCCCAGTTGTAGATCACATTGTTGCGATAGTCGAACTCGCCGCTCATGCCAATCGACGGGTTGCGACCCGTATTGCAGGCGAAGAGATTGTGATGGAACGTGCTATCTTCACCCCCCCAGGTGCCGCCGAAGGCGTGGTGTTTGGCATCGAGGGCCTCGCTCGAAATACAGTACTGCACGGTGAGATTCCGGACGGGAAGTTTGGTCTCGCTGCCGTCGGCTTCAGGACGCATGTAGCGATAGAGCGAGAGGTTTTCGTCCATGCCCCAACTCGCTGAGCAATGATCGACAACGATTTGCTCGACGGGATTGCCACCGATGTTGTCGGAGCCCTGCCCTCCTTCGGTCATGCCGCGGCGGACCCGCAGGTGACGAATGATGACGTTGCGAGTGTTGATGTTGAGCGAACCATAGGCGACGCAAATGCCGTCGCCCGGCGCGGATTGGCCGGCGATGGTGATGTCGGGGTTATTGATGTCGAGATTGCTCTTGAGCGGAATGATTCCCGCGACTTGGAACACGACAATACGTGGACCCTCGGCTTCGATGGCAGCGCGGAGGCTACCGGGGCCGCTGTCGTTGAGATTTGTGACGGCGATCACCTGACCACCACGGCCACCAGTGGCGAAGATACCGCCGCCCCAGGCACCGGGAAACGCGGGAATGCCCATGGGGGGTCGGTAGGGCAATGGGGGAATCTGACCGGAAGTGGGTTCGGCAACCTCGGCGGCTGTCATGGTGTTGGAGGCGAGCAACAGGGAAACAATTAGGGTACGAAGAAAGACGGGAGTATTCATGGCAGGCCTGGGCGCGGGGATGAGGATTGTGGTACGACTCTCCGAGTCGTCAAATTACGAGTCGGAGACTCGTGTTACTCTGAACATGATTTTGACGTATCTCGGCCAGTAATTGAACGGCCAAACTAGGCAGATTTTTAGAAACTAGGGGACGAAAAACGCAGTGAAGTCTTTATACTGGAAGTTATTCAGGCGTTTTAATCCTTACGCAGAGTCCGGAGAAATTAGCCACGGATGAAACACGGATTGAACACGGAAATTCAATGGTAGAAAAGTCGTTTCCCATCAGCCACAACAATGCTTGCTACCACCAGGAACATCACAGGCAATTATCCGTGTTTAATCCGTGAAATTCCGTGGCAATTTAATCTGGACATTCCGCTGTAGAACTAATCTCATCATCCTTTCGAGGGCAACATGCCAATTTCTCCAAAATCTTCGCGGCGCGAGTTCTTGCGGCGTTCGCTTTCCACTACCGCGGCAGCGGGCGTGGCCCCTTATTTTCTGACCAGCCGCGGCTGGGCCGCCGGAAGTGCTGAGCACCCCAGTGACCAGATTCGATTCGGCGCGATTGGACTGGGAGGTCGCGGGGCGGATATTGGCAAGACGTTGGAAAACTATGGTCAGATCGCGGCGATCTGTGACATCGACAGCGATCATCGCGCGGCGTATCAAAGCGCGCTCGTCCGAAGGGGGCTGCAACCCGCGCATGGTTACAAAGATTACCGTGAAGTTCTAGACCGACCCGACATCGACGCCGTGGTGATTGCCACACCCGATCATTGGCATGTGAAGATTGCTATCGAAGCAATTCAAGCGGGCAAGGACGTTTATTGTGAAAAGCCGTTGTCGCTGACAATCGATGAAGGGCGGCAGATGATTCGCGCGCTCGAGAAATCGGACCGCGTGATGCAGGTGGGAACGCAACAGCGCTCGATGCGGCAGTTTGTCGAAGCGATTGCCCTGGTCCGTGCGGGGCGTATCGGCGACGTCAAGAAAGTGACCATCGGCATCGACCGCGCGCCCTACAGCGAAGCGATTCCGATGGTGAGCCCGCCGGCCGCGCTCGATTGGGACATGTGGCTCGGCCAATGCTCGCTGCGGGATTATCGTTTTGGCCAGAATTTGAAAAAATGGACGGCGGCCAAGTCGCTGGGTGATGGGGGCGAAGACGCGAGCAATGGCCACGCGGAATTTCGTTGGTGGTATGATTTCAGCGGCGGGAAGCTAACCGACTGGGGTGCCCATCACATCGACATCTGCCAGTGGTTGTTGGGTCAAGACGGCAAGGACGGCGGCGTAAAAAAAGTGACGCCGGTGCATGTGGAGCATCCCGTGGAGTTCGACGAGCAAGGGAATCCCAAGCAGACCGATCGGTATAATGTGGCGACGAAGTATGAGTTTCGACTCGATTTTCCGAACGACGTGGAAGTGATCGTGTCGAGCGACGCGCGGAACGGCTTGCTCGTGGAAGGCACGAAGGGGCGCATCTTTGTGAATCGTGGCGGCTTGGAAGGTAAACCGGTTGATGAACTGAAAGACAATCCACTCCCCGAGGATGCCGTCGATCAGGTGCGCGGCGTTGGTCGGCCTTGGGATCACATGGCTGATTTTATTCACTGCATCAAGACGCGCGAGAAGCCGGTGTCGGATGTGTGGTCGCACCACAAAGCGGTCACGAGCGGCCACCTGGCGGCAATCAGCGCGCGACTGAATCGTGCCATCGAGTGGGATGCCGACACGGAAACGATTGTTGGCGACGACGTGGCGAACGCCATGCAGAAACGCACACAGCGGAAGGGGTACGAGATTCCGGAGGTGTGAAGTTGGCTCGGCATCGGGATCCGCCGTGGCGGACCGGCTAACCTCATCACTTTTCCTTAACAGTGAGAAGTATAATTCGAGATCAGGAGTCCAAGCTTATGACCAATTCATCACTCACTCGCCGTGAAACACTCTCATTACTCGGCGCTTCGGCGATTGGCGCTGCTGCTTGGGGTGGCATTTCGCTTTCCGCGAATGCTCAAGAAATCAATTCTGGTCGCAAACGCGCGCTGCGCGTCGCGCATCTTACCGATTTGCATGTGCAGCCCGAATTGCGAGCCACCGAAGGCATGGCCACTTGTTTGCATCACGTACAAGAGCACGCTGATCGGCCGCAGTTGATTCTTACGGGCGGCGATTCGATCATGGATAGTTATGATGCCGACGACGCCCGCACCAAGTTGCAATGGGACATCTGGCACAATGTGCTCCAGCAAGATTGTTCAATCCCCGTGCGCTCGGCGATTGGCAATCACGACATCTGGGGTTGGAACAAGCCAAGCAGCAAAACCACGGGCGAGGAACCGAACTACGGGAAACTGCGGTCGACCGAAATGCTAAAGCTCGACAACCGATACTACACATTTGACCAAGGGGGCTGGCAATTCATCGTGCTCGACAGCACGCAACATCACCCCAAGGATCGTAGCGGCTACACCGCTCATTTGGATGAGGAACAATACGATTGGCTCGCACAAACCTTGCGCGACTTGCCAAAAGCAATGCCGGTGCTCGTGCTTTCACATATTCCGATCATCAGTGCTTCGGCTCTGTTGTGGGCCGAGCAAAAACAGGATGCTTTCCAAATTAGTTGCGCGCTGATGCATACCGACGCCGTCAAGCTTAAGGATCTGTTTGCGAAGCACCCGAATGTAAAGCTTTGCTTGAGTGGCCATCTCCATTCACTCGACCGCGTCGATTACAACGGCGTGAGTTACCTGTGCAATGGCGCGGTGTGTGGCAGTTGGTGGAAAGGCCGCCACAAGGACTGCGACGAAGGCTACGCCGTACTCGACTTGTACGACGATGGTTCGTTTGAGAATGAGTACGTGAAGTATGGGTGGAAAGCGGAGGTGTGATATGAATTTGGCCCGCGAATAACGCGAATGGACGCGAATACAGGATGATTAATCTCGATAACGGGTCGGAAATTTGGCCTAAAAAACGCTACCTGCCAAGCACTTACAAGAAAGCTAAAATTACCGCGGGAAATTTCTTGCATCGTCTTGGTTTACTGTTAGGATAAACCGTGCCGGGGCAACTACTTTCCCCCGGATATCACTCTATCTTTTCAAATTTTGAGAACTGCTACTGCGCCCACACACATGGAATCACACTCCCCTCTTGAGGGTTGAACTGATTCCTTGTTTCTATAGCTTGGCGACTCCTCAGCTTGCTCGCAGCCTCTTTTGATGTCTTGAGCTAGCTTCGTTCCCTGATGTCTTCAGTTTAACTCTTACTCGATATTGCTCGGTTTGTTACTCACATAAGGTCACGAAGATGAAACGATTGCTCTGTGCTGTGTTGCTGGTAGTTCTGTCACCCTTGCTGGCGGCTGCTTCACACGCCACATCGGAAGCAATCACGGGGCCGGCAAAGATTGATCCTCGCCTTCGCAGTGCTTTTCTGTTGCGGGCAGTCGGCATGCCCCAAGAGTACCGGCAAGCAAATGCTGCCGGACTGCGTACGCAGTTGCAAACCCATTTCGATGCGGTGCTCGAAAAACTGGCCGCGAATCGGGAACGAAGCCTGGTGCTTGCACTTGCTCGACTGGAACAGCGCCAAGGTGTGCGATGGAGTGCCGCTCAACGCGAGTATTGGTACGGATATCTGAGCCATCAGCGCAAGCAAAATATCGAACGGCTAGTCGCCTACCGCGACCGTGCCTTGTTCCCGCTCAACGAAGGCCATGCCGACGAAGGGGCACCCATCTTTGTCGACCGGCACGACACGGCCTGTGCGGTTGGCCATTTGATGCGCGAGTCGGGTTGGAGGCGCGAGGTAGAGCTCATCGCGACCACGAACCTGTTGGTTTATGTGACCGATGTGTCGTCGGGGCCGGTGGCGAACTGGGTGTTGCAGTCGGGTCTGACCCAGGGCGAGGCAGCGCTCATACAGCCTCAGTACGCTCCACCAATAGCGCAGATTCCGTTGAGTACTTTATCTGCACCTGGTTCAGGATTCACGGCGCCAGCCACATTCTTCAACGGAACGGAAGAACAAACAATTGCGAATGGACTGCGTTACGAAAATTTCCGATTGAGAAGGTTGACTAATATTACTTCGACGCCGGGTCCCTACATGACCGAGTACAGTGGAATTTTCTTTCCCCTTGACGGAGGTATCGAAGGAACTTGGCAACAAGACACTCCTTCTAACATTGGAGTTCGGACGGACTACGATGTAGTCTACGGCCGGCCTGACTGCGACATCTGCTTTACAGATTATTATGCCGCATGGCCCTATGCGAATCTATTGACGCTCGCGCCTGGGGCAGACAGCTATGCCATTAGCCAAGGTTTAAGCGCCGTTGCGATTTCTTTTGATGTCGTGGCTAGTCACCCAACTCTATCGATTGATCGCGTGGGTTCGTTTATCGCGAACGGATTCTCAATAGGCGCGGTTGAGGCTTGGACCTATGTGTCTCTTCCGCCGACAACGGTCGAAGTAATTAAGTTTCCAAACAAAGATGTTGCATTCGAGGAAGAGGAACCTGACGTTACATACACGATTCAGCCGATTGTCACGCAAGTGAATTCACCTGGTAACTTGTTGGCGACGTTACACGTAGCCCCATGGAACAATCCTTCCGTACCCTACGAAGATTCGGTAACATTCAGTCCCGCGGAGCGAGTGACTGTCCACTCATTTATCCTTACGCGGAACTCCCAGTTTAGCAGTGGTGTGTTCGGCGCGATCAGTCACGAAATTCGCGTATCCTATCTGGCTCCCGAACCATCAAGTCTCCTATTACTGAATTTCGTGAGCGTCTGGATGTTAATTTGTCGACGCGGCACTCGATGGTAATAGCTTGCTCGTATTGTCATTCCCCATTCAGGAATGTCGGGTCGTCGAGGTCGAGACGGTAGAGAATCTGGTTGAACTAACGTGTATGCGCGTGGCATGGCTTCTGAGGGCCCCCGAAGTAGCCATGTTGAATCGTGGAAACATGCCCACGACGGAGTGCCTCCGAGGGCCGAGGCATCAACCGGCATCGAGACGATGCCGGCTAACGCCTATTATATTATCGCCCGATCTTTGGTCGCCATTTTTTCTTCGCGGGGCGACCTTCGGTGGCACCCGCTGTTGCGGGGCGGCGGGGCTTTTTTGTGGCGGTTCCTTCTTGAGCGGCGGGGGTGTCGCTGCGGGAATGTCGGGTACCCGACGATTCGCCTTGCGACTTCGCCTTGGCGGGACGCGACTGGGTTTTCGCTCCGCGGGATTGTGTTTGCTCGGAGCGGGACTTCGTTTGCGGCGAACGTGACTTTGTTTGCGCTCCGCGACTCTGCGACCGGTCGTTGTAACGGGCAAGTCGTTCATCGGAGGTGACGACGGCTGGGCCTTGGTCGGTGTATTCCGGGTGATTTTCTTCCACCACAATGCGGTGCTTGGTGAGCCGTTCGATGCGTGTCAAACGGGAACGCTCATCACGGTCGCAGAACGACGTGGCGAAACCGGTCGCGCCCGCGCGGGCCGTGCGGCCGATGCGGTGGACGTAAGTTTCCGGCACTTCGGGGAGTTCGTAATTGATCACGTGCGAAATACCGCGCACGTCGAGGCCACGGGCCGCAATGTCGGTGGCCACCAACACGGGGGGCTTCTCCGACTTGAATTGCTCCAAGGTTTTCATGCGGGCATTCTGGCTCTTGTTGCCGTGGATGGCGGCCGCGCGAATGCCTACTTTAATGAGATGCTTCACGATTTTGTCGGCACCATGCTTGGTACGGGCAAACACGAGGGCACGAGTGCTGGCATTGGTTTGCAGATAGTGCGCGAGCAATTGGG
>Ga0163144_10029391_pt1 | contig 10554 bp, 11 predicted proteins | sample OliLak19BULKMAT1_FD_123175 | JGI IMG/M metagenome (GOLD analysis project Ga0163144, IMG submission 123175) | Freshwater microbial mat bacterial communities from Lake Vanda, McMurdo Dry Valleys, Antarctica - Oligotrophic Lake LV.19.BULKMAT1 | ecosystem: Environmental > Aquatic > Freshwater >...
ATCCTGCACCACCAAGTGATGCAGAACCAGACCGATGATCAGGTCACCGTAGAGATGGTAAGCCAGGCCAAGAAGCGCTTTGCCAATCTCAACGTGTGCAGCTTTGACAAGGGGTTTCACTCAAAGGCCAACCAGGCTGAACTCCAAGACATTCTGGAGTTGGTGGTGTTACCCAGAAAGGGCAAGCTCTCCAAAGAATCCCATGCAATAGAGCAGGCCCCCGAGTTTGTCAAAGCCAGGAGAGCCCATTCTGCGGTGGAGTCCGCCATCAACGGTTTGGAGGTGCATGGTCTTGATGTCTGCCCAGATCATGGCATCACTGGATTCAAGCGCTATGTGGCGCTAGCGGTGGTGGCCAGGAACATTCACCGCATTGGCGCCATCTTGTGGCAAAGGGATCAGGAAGAACGAAAGCGCGATCAGTTGCGGGAATGCAAGCGTGATCAAAAACACAGGGGGCTGTGTGAGCCAGAGATACCGCACAGGCTTGCGGCTTAACTGCCCAGCGTTTGATTCGACTTTGACCGGTTGCGCTGAACTCCGGGGATGGGGCTCGCCTAAAAACTGAGAAATCGCAGCGGTTTGGCTTTGGGATTGGAGATGTCTGCTGGTGGGGGAGTGTAAAAATTCAAAAAAAATCGAATTGCTGAAGTTTTAAGCAATTCGCTTTTTAAAACAGGGGGGTTTTCTGGCGGGCACTAGGTATAGAGCTGCAGGCGCAATTTCTCCGGTGTGGTGCCGCCTATGCCTTGGTGAAACACCGCGCAGCCCTGGCGCTGCTTTCCTTGCTGGTCAAACATGATGCCATACAGGTTGGGGCCCAAGTCGTGCAACTGGGCCGCGACCTGCCACACCGACCACTGCGGGCGGTCCTGCCACAAGGAAAAATGGCTTTGCATTGAGGCGTGCAGCTCGGCGTTGCTCCAGTGGGCGTTCGGTCCCGCTTCCGCGACATTGATCACGTCGCTGGCGGCGGTAGGAATCATTTCTACACCGGCTTCGGCATAGGCGTTGACCACGCTCAGCGTGCGGGCCGGTCCACCCGAGGGCAGCAAGCTGGTGTTGTAGCTGGAAAATACCGAGGTGGTGATATCCGACGTGCGGTCGGTCTCGATGCGCACGGTTCTGAAGTGAATCGACTCGAACAGGCAGGAGTAGGCCGCGCCGGGCGCACCGGCTGCAGTGAAGAACTGTAAGGTTGCGGGTGCCTCTGTGGCTGAAAAGCCGTGCGCCGCGCAATAGTGACCTGCACCACCGGATGGCTGGCACCAAAGGTAAAGCTGCCAGCCCCCCCTGACGATCACTTGGGTTGCTGTCACGGTGATGGTCGGTGTGTTCACCACAAAAGAGCCAAAATAATTGGTCGTCCCGCCGATGACCTGGTTGAAGTCGCCACTCAGGCGGTTCATCGGTCGGGTGCGGTCCACATCGACCCGCAGCTCGCTTTGAAACGCGCCCAAGGTGCCACGGTAGCGTCCGCTCACCGCGCGCTTCCTGATCGGAAAAGGAGTCGGGATGGGAATCGGAAACGGTATGCGGCTCGGCAATCCAGGTCCGACGTCGGCCAGCGCTGGCGCACTCTCTGCAAGGGCCTGCGTGGGCTCGCCAAGGTTGGATGCATTAGCTGCATGGCGGCGACGTCTTCGATCGACATCTCGCCCAATCCAAATTCACTTTCCATGGCATCGGCGCCGGTGGGATCTTGTGGTGACATTTTTGATTCTCCAATTCGTTATATTTCAAAAAAATTACGTTCAATATTCAGTCAGTTCGTTGGTTTAATATTTCTCGCATTGCCCCCTTCGTGGTGACACCGATACGAGTGCTGCGATCACTCGCTCAGTGAATGCGGCCGATGGGCCTCGGCCAGGGCGTCTGGCGTTTGCGCAGTGCAGGTCAGCTTTGGTTTTCTTTGCGGCGACGCGCCACGGTGCCCATGAGCCCCATACCGACCAACATAGGGGCCAAAGTCGCTGGCTCGGGAACCGCAGTTACCGCGTAGTCATTGAGTTTGAGGTAGTCGAACCCATAGAAATCGCCCAACTGGTTCCGATCAATCACGATTGTCAAAGCCCCTGTGCTGTTAATGGAGCTCAAAATGCCTGCGCTCAAATCCCGGGTTTGAATGACGGTGTTTGGAAGACCATCGTTGTATGCCCAGTTTTGTACGATGCCATTGAAGGTAACCGCCGTAGCACCGAAGGTAGAAGCCCGAAAGTCGGCCATGTCGATTTCCAGATGCCCGGCGGACCAACTATTGCCCAAACCCGTGAAGGTGAAGGTGGCGACAGTCCCCATGCCATATCGGTCGTTGTCGCCAATCATGAAAGACGCCGCAGCTGCCGGCCCCGCAGCGACTGCCACCAAAATTAATCCCATTGCAGTTCGTAATTTCATGTCATCACCCTATTTGTAGATTTGAAATGCCGTCAAGTCTCACAAACGATATCCCCATGAGGCTTGGAAGAATAGTAGAAACGATGGGCAGGTGCGCGCTTGCGAATACGCAACGGGCGTGCGACAAATTTTGCAATGGTGCACGGCGTCGGTGTATGCCAGCAGATAAAGCGTTGACACGATTGCACGGGCTGGAAGCCTAATCTTGCTTCGACTTGATTATTCGCAATACAGGCGCCCGGTTAAATGCGATTCTTGCGCCTCAAAGAGGTGGCACATATGGAAAATAGTTGGATAAATACCCAAAACCCCCACATGGTCGATGCGACGCGAATACGGTTACGCCCCGACGGATATTGCTGGGCCTCGCTGGAGGATGATTCCCCAATCGGGCCGTTCGAGACACAAGGCCTGGCGCTTGACGACAAAGATGCCTTGGCATGGGCAGAGCCATTACCTGACGAGGACCCAGATATCACCGCAGCAGACTGGATGGAGTCTGACGAGTGGGGCGATGGGAACGCCCCCCTTTCACTTCATGTGGACGAGGGGTAGACCATGCGCGAAATGCGAAAGGGTTCCGGTAGCCGTTGTGTGGACGTGTGCAATGGCGATGCCGACGGCCTGTGCTCAGTCCTGCAGTGGCGCTTGCACGACACCCGAGAAAGCACCATCTTGACACTATTGAACAATGAAACCAGTCTGGCCGGGCGTGTGCACACGCGGCCGGGCGACGAGTTTTTGATTTGTGATGTCCCTTTAGAGCCCAATCGCTCCACACTGAAAAAACTTCTGGACGGCGGGGCGCGGGTTCAATACGTCAATCACCAATTCACCGACGACGTCCCCTGGCATCCCCAATTTCAAGCCACGGTTGACTCCTCCGAAAACGCCTGCAGTAGCCTGATTGTGGACCGGCTGTTGCATGGAAAGTACCGCGAATGGGCCTTGGTGGGCACCTACGGCAAGCGCTTGACCCTTGTCGCGGACCAACTGGCGACTGATATGGGGCTGCTAGGCAATGACAAGATTCGCCTGCGCGAGCTGGGGGAGCTGATCAGCTACAACGCCTGCGTCGCAAACGTAAAGGATGCCTGCATTGAACCCGCTGCGTTGTATGACCGGCTGTCCCGCTATCCGCAACCCATGGACTTTTTGAAATCAGAGTCACTGATTTGCGAGATCGATGCCGTGCGCCGCGAGGACATCTACCGGGCCTCGGAACTCACCCCTTATTGGCAGGATGTCGATGCCAGTGTCTATGTGCTACCCGACACCCCCTGGGCCCACCGGATTGCCAGTGGTTTGGACCAACGAATAGCCGCGGACGATCCAACGCGCGCGCACGCCTTTCTTCGACCCGTCGAAAACGGCCACTTCGACGTCAAGGTGCGCGCTGCGCGCAGCGCAGCAGCTGCGATACGTGGCGAACGCCCTTGCGCCTGGGTCGTTGAGCACCTTCCTCAGGGGGAGATTGATCATTTCATCCGGGCATTCTCCGCCTGTCGGTGGGGGCGACTGCGGTCCCCCGTATACCACTCCATTAGCTGACACGGCCGCCGCGTTCGCGGCATATAGGGTACGCACATCTATCAACAACCCATTCGCCCCCAAGCCAAAGGGACAATCTCAGTTAAACCACCATCAAGGCGGGCTCGGTGGCTACGCGGTTGCGTCCAGCGTTCTTCGCGCGGTACAGGGCTACGTCGGCTCGGCGCAGCAAGTCGGCAAACGCGGCCTCGCCGGCCAAACAACTGGCCCCGATACTGACGGTGTAGTCAATGGTGCGCCATCCCAAGTGCACCGGGCTGATAGCTACTGTGTCCACAATACGTTGCGCCAAGGCGTAACCGCCCTTGCGCGTGGTGTTGGGCAGCAAGACGCAGAACTCTTCTCCACCCAGGCGTCCCATGACATCTTGCGTGCGCAAGACCGCAGTAACCGTCTGGACAAAGCCCTTCAAAACAGCGTCTCCCCCAGCATGGCAATGCGTGTCGTTGATTTGCTTGAAATGGTCCAGATCCAGCATCAGCACCATCAGCGGCATGGAATAGCGCACCGCGCGCGACAATTCCTGCTCAGCTACGGCCAAAAATTTTCGCCGACTCAACGCACCCGTCAGCTCATCGACATTGGCCATGGCCATGCTGGCCAATTCGGCCGCTTTGACCTGGCTGATGTCATGGTGGCTCACCACCACCTGTGCGTGCATGCCTGAAACGGGTGTGACCTGCATCGTGAACCAATGGTCCTGCGTGGGGCTGGGCACACAGTGGTCCATTTGAAAATGGGGTATTAAGCCGCTTGAAACCGCCTCTATACCAGCCAGGGCCGCCTGAAATACAAGAGGTTGTGCGGCGCTGATGACCTCCAACACGTCCCGATACGGCGCACCCACCACGCCCTGCACGCAGGCAAACCCGTTTTGGGCCGCAAAGCGCTCGCAAGCCGCGTTGGCTTGCACCACACGGCCCTGCGGGTCCAATACGGCGATGAGCAGGGGCAAGGCGTCAAACACCGCCTGTTGCCCGGGGTCGGCGTCATGCAGGGGCTGCGGGCGCGCCATGTGGCGAATGAGCCCCAGCCCAAGCGCCTGGTTGACGAATTCGATTGCGATCGTATGCATACCCCACTCCTTTAATACTCCAAGCGCCCCGGTGTAGCGTTCTGGATAGCCTCGTTTTATCTCGTTCTAATGCGATGGAATTCTATAGACGCGACAGGCGGCACTAGCCTTCATAACTCCGCAAGGCGTCGGGCGACAGGATCACGATTTGCCGGTTGACCACTTCAAGAATGCCCAGGTGGGCCAGCGCCGAAAAGGCGCGACTGACCGTCTCTAGCGTCACGCCCAAGTAGCTGCCAATGTCCCGGCGCGTCATGGGCAGGGTAAGGCAGCGGGGCGAATAACCCATAGAGGCAACGCATTCTGACTGCAACTGAATGAATCGCGCCACCCGCACCTCCGACTTGGCCGAGTGGGTAAGAACGTACGAGGTCTGGCCTCTGAGCACTTCACGGCTGATAGCCCAATAGGCGGCGTGCTCAAGGTCGCTGCAGCTGCGTGCGCCAGAGAACAACTCAGAGGAGGGCAGACGAATCAGGTCACAGTCGGTCAGGGCTACCGCCTCGTTGCGGTATTGGTTCTTGCAAATGCCGTCTATCCCCAGCAAGCTGCCCTTCATACCAAAGCTCAGAATATGCTCACAACCGTCGTCATTTGTGACGGCAGTCTTGAGGTTGCCGAACCGCACCACATACAAGCCATCAAAGTCCTGGCCCATCAGAAAAACCGACTGCCCCGCCTTGACGCGGCGACGGCGAAACAGCAGATTTTCGTCGAGGCCGCTCAGACGGCCATCAAAGCGCAGCAACTCGCACACTTCCTTCAGGTCGGACCACCGGTCATCGGTCGTGGGTTTGAACCGTGTGCGGCCGATCGCCGGAAGCCATCCAGACGAAATTGGTGATGTTAGGCCTGTCGTCTGAATATTTAACATGATTTCTCCTTGTTTTTGGTGCTGCGCATCCGGCGGATGCTGAACCTGATCTTGTGGGGAGACTGTAAGTAATGGGTATGTGCCCGTATGTAGGGAGTTCTAGATTGTTTGTGCCAGTAGGTATGGATAAATGCGCCTAAACAGGGCCCTAAATTTACGGGGCACTCCGAGCTTGAATCCGCCCTAGCCCAAAGGCAGCTCGATTGCAAATACAGAACCCCTGCCCAGTCGGGACTGAACCCGTATCTCTAGGTCCAGCAAGGAAGCGGTCTTGGCAACAATCGCCAGGCCCAGACCACTGCCCATAAAGTTGCCATTGCGACGGGGGTTGTCGGGGTGCGCTTGCAGGTATTCCTCGAAGACCAGCGGAATTAAATCCGGCGCAATGCCGATGCCGCTGTCCCATACCTCAATCCAGGTCTTGCCCTGGCGGTGTCGGCAGGCAATCAGCACACCGCCGTGCTCGCTGTAACGGATCGCATTGGTAATGATCCGCTCTAGCATGTTTGCCAGCAGTACCGGGTCGGTATGGGCCTGCAGGGCGCTGGGCCGACAGCGCAGGCGCAAGCCCTTTTCTAGGGCCCATGGTGTACGCACTGCCACCAGCCGGGACAACAGGTCGGCAACGGGGAAGCGGCTGGCCTCGGGGATCACGACTTCGGCGTCGAGTCTGGAGATGTCCAGCAGGTCGTTGAGCAGATGGCTCAGGCCGCCGATGCAGCGCTCCATATTGGCCAGCAACTTCGCATCGGTTGGCTGCAACTTGATCTTGAGCACTTCCACATACAGGCTCATGGCCGCCAAGGGTTGGCGCAGATCGTGGCTGGCTGCAGCCAGAAAACGAGACTTGGCGTTGCTGGCGCGCGCAACGTCTTGCTGGGCCGCCAACAGGGCTTGTTCTGCCGTTTTGCGTGGGGTGATATTTTGGTGCGTACCTATCATGCGCAGCGCTTGGCCACTGGTATCGCGGTGGGCCGCAGCGCCACGGCTCAAGACCCAGCACCACGAGCCATCCTTGGCCCGCATGCGGAACTCCACCTCAAAATGTTGCGTTCGGTTCTCGAAGCACTCCTGGTTGGCATCGATCACACGTTGCCAGTCCTCGGGGTGAATCAGTTCGCTCCAGGCGCTCCCGTTCATGGGAAAGGCACCTGGCTGGTAGCCCAGCATGTGGTAATAGGCCGGGCTGAAATAGCCATTGTCGCTGCCGTCTCCCGAGTCCCACAGGCCGTCGACATTGGCCTGCATGGCTAGGCGAAAGCGCTCTTCGCTGCTATCGGTCAGGGCTTGACTCTTGCGCAGGGCCACCAGCGCCTGCTTACGCTGCGCCCACGCGCCGAGCAACAACCACCGCCCCCAGCTGGTCATTAGGCTGAACAACACAATAAGCGCAGTGAGTATCGCCAATTCATGAAACCAGGGGCGCAGGAAGTCATGCCGGCTCAAGCCAATAATGACGTAGTAGGGGTAGTGGGAAAGCCGGTGGTAGGCGTACACCCTGGTGATGTTGTCGATAGGCGCGCGTTCGATGACGAAGGTTCCCGCCTGCGGATTGCGCTGCACCGCACCCTGCAACGCCACCGCGATCGGGTTGAAGTCAGATGTGCGTGCCCCTTCGATGTGCGGTACGCGCACCATCAACCCCAATTGCGCATCGCGCAAAGCGACGGACCCCTTGCTCCCCACCGGTACATTGGAGAAGTTGGCGTTAATGTGTTCCATTCCCACGTCTGCAAATACCACCCCGGCAAACGTACCATCCGCGTGGGTCAATCGACGCGAGAAGACAATGACCGACTTGCCAGATTTTTCATTCACTATCGGCTTGGATATGATCAAACCGGCAGAGGGGGTGTCGCGTTGCGCAATAAAAAATGCACGATCCTTGATAGAAGCGTGGGGCGATTGGTCGCCATCCAGACCGACCGTCACCACGCCCTGCGCATTGGCAATGCAAAGAGACTGCATTGCCGCATTGCGCACCGTCTGGCGTCTCAACAGGGCGCTAAGCCCGAATTCATCCGTCAGATCAGAGGAGAATGGGCGTGCATACTGATCCGCTGCGACGAGGAGTGCCTCGTCAATGGCGTCAAATTCAGAATTCAGGTCTCTGGCCAGCAATGCGCCAATATTGGTCGCCGTGGCCAAGGCGGTTTGCACATGATTGTTGTAACTAATGCGCAGTGATTGCCCAACGACGGCGAGCACAAACAGGTTGATGACGATCACATACAGCACTAGCCGCCTGGAATATTTCATCGCACCCACTCCCATGACTCGTTATTGACAGACGGGGCCTCGCGCGCGACAAACCAAAACGTCCGGGGGAGTGTAACGCTTGCCTCTATCCGGGTAAGGCAGGCCAACAGGCAGGCCAAGCGGGAAAACCAAGCCAACGCTATAGCAATGTCCGCGTCACTGGTTTGTGAATTGTCAAGATCATGGTCTTTGGTGCCCATACAATCCCGCGGAACGCATGAAAATGGTTGCGCACGGGTAAACGTAGGTGCAATCCTTACCCGACACTGAATTTTTTTTGAGCAAAAAATGGATAGCCGAACCGATACTGAATCTTCACTGGACGCACGGGGCAAAAATCTCTGGCAGGGTGCCGGGGCGGCTGCGCTCTTGACCCATTCGGAGGCCGAGGCACTCCACACCATCATCAATGCGTCCAGTGACGCCATCATTAGTGTGGATGACCGGGGCCGTATTCAAACCTTTAGCCCAGGCGCGGAAGTGATATTTGGCTTTACCCGCCAGGCCATGGAGGGGCAGGGTATTGAATTGTTGTTCCCCTTGCGCCACCGGGCGTGGTTTGGGCTCAAAGACGATATCTTTGCGCAGCCGGGAATCGCCAGTTGCACGGCTGGCCTGCGTTTGCTGAAGGGCCTTCACGCGAATGGTCACGAGATCGTTCTGGAAGGTCACATTTACCAAGTCGGCGGCGACAGCAGAACATCGGTTCTCGCGTCGCTGCGCAACGTCACAAAGCGCGTGCGTGCCGAAGAGCGCCGCCAGGTGGAGCGGCTCCAATTGTCGCAACTGGCCCGTAAACTGATGTTAAATGAGCAAGATAACTTCAGTCGCCTTGCCCGCGCCATGTATGACCAGTTGGGGCAAACATTGGCTGCCATTCGGTTAACCCATGACGCCATGGGTGCTGTGCGCGGGACTGAAGAGTCGCAGGAGTTGGTTCTAATGGACCAACGCCTTGATACCCTGATTGAGCAGGGCGTGCGCCAGGTTCGCCAGGTTTTGGCCGATTTATGCCCGCCTTTGCTCGATGAAAACGGCCTAGAGTTCGCTCTGGACAACGAACTGTTTAAACACAACCGGGAGTCGGCAAAAGCCCGTGTTTCGCTGAATGTGGCTGTCGGTTCAGAAAGGTTGCGCTGGCCCGCTGATGTGGAATACGCAGCCTTCATGATTGCACGCGAGGCCGTAGGCAACGCGCTGCGGCACGCCAATGCCCGCTCTGTGGCCCTGCGTTTGTGCGGCACGTTAAAAGAGCTGAAAATGGAAATCGTTGATGACGGCTCGGGTTTTGCAGCAGAGTCCCTTGCGCAAGACGGTCAGTTGGGACTTGCCGCCATGCGGGAGCGGGCCAAGGCCATTGGTGCCGAACTGCGGGTGGGGCCGGGTAAGGGCAGCGGCACTCGGGTTGGCCTGCATTGGCAAGCAGCCGCATGAGTAGCCTGTACCTGGTGGACGATCACCAACTGGTGCGCGAAGGTCTGCGTGCGCTGGTGCAGGCCTGGGGCCATACCGTGGTGGGGGAGTCGGCCACGCCGACCGAGGCCCTGGCCGAGATCTCCCAACTTAAACCCGACGTGTTGTTATTGGACTTGCACTTGGATGGGCGTTCTGGTTTTGAGTTGCTGGCCAATATCCAGCGGCGCAACATGGCAACCCGCTGCATTGTGTTGACCATGTCGACCCAGCCCCGCCACGTGGCAGATGCTTTGCGCATGGGTGCCATGGGTTATGTACTCAAAGGCTCGGCTGGCAGCGAGTTGGCCAGCGCCATTGATGCGGTCATTAAGGGCAGACGCCATCTGGGCCCCGAAGTGGCAGACCTTGCATTGCAATCCTTCACACAGCAAGACAAGGATGACCCGCTGTCTGCCTTGTCGCCGCGCGAGCGTCAGATCATCACCATGGTGGTGGAGGGGGCGTCCAGCACCGAAATCGGCTTGCTGCTGCATCTATCGCCCAAAACGGTTGCCACCTACCGTAGCCGCTTGATGGCCAAGTTGGGCGTCTCCGACGTGCCCGCGCTGGTGCGTTTGGCCGTGCGTTACAAACTGGTGGATTCTGAAGTGCTGTAGCACGAGCACCCCAAATGGCAACACCGGTTGGGAATTGAGAATTCGCAACACACATGGCTCGTCTCTTGTAAACAATTGCAGTTCTGCTAGGGCCTAGCAGAACGTCAAAATATATTACTGGGGCAAAACATGTTTAAACTAAAAAACCACCACCGCACTATACGGGGAAACCTGCTTTCTACCGACGCCTTTATTCAAGAGTCACTAGAAATTGTTCGCAGGGCGCGGGGGCGTTTCACGACCCGTACCGCGAAGACCTCGCACCCGCGCGGCAATGGTGCGCATGCCATGGCGTCGTCGCTTTGATGCCGACCCATAAAGGATTG
>Ga0163144_10029393_pt1 | contig 10554 bp, 5 predicted proteins | sample OliLak19BULKMAT1_FD_123175 | JGI IMG/M metagenome (GOLD analysis project Ga0163144, IMG submission 123175) | Freshwater microbial mat bacterial communities from Lake Vanda, McMurdo Dry Valleys, Antarctica - Oligotrophic Lake LV.19.BULKMAT1 | ecosystem: Environmental > Aquatic > Freshwater > Lake...
ACAAGACCCTCCATCAAACCCTCAAGCTTACGAAGATTCTCTGCAACCAGCTCTAGATAAGTTCCGGCCAAAACCCAAGACTCGATCTGATCGATAATGCCCAAAGCATCGGTCAGGTTGGTCACTTGTCTTTTGGTGAAAATCGGAGACAAAAGAACCTCCTCTTCGCTCTTAGCGCCCAAAACAGACTCAAACAGGGCCTCAAGGCCCACAGCCTCAAGCGCCGACACCCCGATAAAGCCCTCGGCGACCTGCGAAGAAATGTCGATTTTTGATTTAACGAGAACAAGCTTCTTCTTTTTCACTTTATCTAAAAACTCTTGGGGCGGGCGCTCTCCTTGGTCCGAGACCCAAACTAAAACATCCGCTCTTTGAATCGCTTCATAACTTCTTTCGATTCCAAGTCGTTCTAAAGGGTCAGAGGCGTCTCGGATTCCAGCTGTATCTAAGAGTAAAACCAGTCTTCCGCCAATTTTAACCTCAACTTCAAGATAATCGCGGGTAGTGCCCGGGCTTTCGTGAACTAGGGCACGATCCTGGCCCAGTATTTTATTAAATAAAGAAGACTTTCCCGCATTCGGCCGCCCAATCAAAGCTACGCAACACTGATTGAGGTAGTTCTCGTTCTTTTCAAACACCCGCAACCAAGCTTCGAGGTTTTGTTTAAGACTTTTTAATTGATTTAGAAACCCGACAGACTCCCAGTCTCCAATGTCTGCCTCAGAAAAATCGAGCTGAGCCTCCACTTCAGATGCCAGACCCAAAAACCTAGCCCTGATCTCAGCTGTCTGACGTTCAAAACCGCCCAGTTTCGCCTCTATTCCAGTACGCACAGCGATTTCAGTTTGAGAATTCAAGACCAAGTCCAAGGCCTCAAGTTCATGAAGGCTCATTTTACCATTCAAAGCCGCTCTTAAAGAAAACTCGCCAGGCTTGGCCATGCGTGTTCCACGTGAAACCAGATCTCTTATTATTCTGTCACAGAGAATAGGGTTGCCGTGAACGCTCAACTCGCAAAGATCTTCTCCAGTAAAGCTATTTGGAGCTTGAAAATAGACAATCACAGCCTCATCGAGAAGCTTACTGTCCTTGCCATACAACTTTCTAAGGCTTGCGTTTCTATGGGCTGGCACTGGCTGAGTAGGACTCATGTCCTTCAAAAGACTCAAGACCATGGGGCCAGAAATTCTGATAATCGCGAGAGCCGCCCGTCCGGCCCCCGTTGAAATAGCGCAAATTGTGTCGTTCTTAGTTTCCATTCACTACTTGAAGGCTATTCGATGCCGGTCTGGGCAGTATTTTGTCGAGCTTCTTATTAATAAATAGCTGCTGAGCGATCGAAAGGGCCGAGTTGACTAAGAAATAGAGGGTTAGTCCGGCGGGCAAGAAGAGCATAATGGCCCCAAAAAAGGGCGGCATCCACTTCAGCATCACTTTTTGTATCCGCATTGCCTCTGAGTCTTGTCCACTATCCGGCATCGGCGTAATTCTCTGCTGATAAACCATGAGTGCGGTCATCGCGACAGGAAGAACAAAGAAATGATCGTAGTGAGCTAGGTCTTGGATCCAAGCAATGAAGGGGGAGTGTCTCATTTCAATAGAGGCAAAAAAGACTCGATAGAGCGCAAAAAAGACCGGCATCTGGACGAGCATCGGAAGACAGCCTCCGACAGGATTCACTTTCTCTGTCTTATATAAAGACATCATCTCGACGTTCATTCTCTGGGGATCTTTTTTATACTTCTCTCGCACCTCCAGCATTTTTGGTTGCAGAAGAGAAAGCTTTCTCATCGAAACAGCCGCTTTATAGGCTAAAGGAAAGAGCAAAGTCTTCACCACCAACGTCAGTAAAATAATGGCGACTCCAAAATTCTTAAACAAGCTTTCGAAAAAAAGCAGAATGCTCAAAAGAACCCGGGAGATCGGACCAATCCAGTTTCCATACTCAATCGAGCGGGTGAGAGATGGAGTTAGTTTTTCTAGGTCCGAAATCTTCTTGGGTCCAAGATAGAAAGCGTACTCCAAACTTGCCGTGTCCCCAGGCGGAATCTGCTTTGTTGAGGTAGTAAATCGCTCTTCGATTTTCAGAGCGACCCTAGTGAGCTCAACATCTACTAGAGAAGTGTTTAGGGGCACAAAAGCATATAAGAAATACTTATCTGCGAATCCCGCCCACTGAAACGTCTCTGGACTTTCGAGTTTGTGGCTAGCGACCTCCTCAAACATTTTATAATCGAGAGAGTCCTTTTGCAGCCAAACCACTTTCTGAAAATTTGCCTGAGGCTTAAAAATTCTCTCTAAAAAGCTACTTTGCTTTGCTGGATCAATTCCTTCAGCCAATCGCACCTTTACTTTGGCGTCTGCGCTACTGGCTCCTTCATTCTTAATCTGATCAACGACCCGCAAGAAGTAGGTGCCGGATTCTAAGCTCATGCGTCGGACAATTTGAAAACTCCCGGTTTGGCCCAAAAGCTCGAGGGTCTCATCCGTAAGAATTGCCGACTTCCACTGAACCTCTTCGCTCTCAACAAAAACACTCGATAAATTAAAATTGTTTGCTTCAGAAAAAGAGCGAGAAACTTTTTCTTCTGAATTTGGCTCTTTCGAATACTTTAAAAACTGAACGTTCAAAACTTCTCCGAGGGAGTTTATTTTTAACTCTAAAACTTCATTACTTAGAGTCTTCAATTCAGTTTTAAGCTTTAAAAGTGCTTCGGCCGCGGGCGCTTGATTTTTAGTCGTCTCTAACTTGACGACCTTTCCATCTAACTTTGAAGTATTAATGGGCTGAGTGGTGACCTGAGGTGTTGCCGCATCGCGTTGTGGCGGCTTAGAAGGTGGGTAGGTTAAAAAGAAAATTGCGACCATCAAAATAATTGCGCCTAAAGTTCGGAAATCCAAAACATCACCTCAGTAATCACTGCAAAGATTTAAAAATTTTGCCTCGCGCTATAATTTTATAGAGCGGCGAACAAGCCAAGACTCGTAGCACAATCCTGGCTAAACATCGCGGTCCAGAATCTTCATTTTGAATAAGCTCTTTTGCAAATACCGAACAAGATCTTGGAAATTTGCAATTTCCTCGAAAGCCCAAAAAAACTCCAAATGCATGCACTGCATAATGAATTGGGAGAAGCAGTCTAAAAACTCTCATCCTTAAAGGGTGGGCTGACGCCATACTGAAAACTTTTCTTTGAATCGTTCGAGTTCGGCACGGACAGAGGATTTTTCAAGCATAGAGCTCGGGCCATCCCACCTAAAAATCATATGGCCCTTAAGCCCGGCAGAATTTTGTCGAACAAACTCTCGAATCGAGCGCTTTAACCAATTTCGCTTATTGGCCTTACGAATTCTTTTTTTCGCGACACTCAAGCCAATTCTTAGATTTTCATCGGGAAAAGAAACAAAAACTGAGAAAAGGGAAGAACGAAAGATCTTCCCTCCGCACCTCGACCCATCAAAAACTCGGGTAAACTCGTCACGCGTGCGCAGACGAGCCGCTTTCGGAAAGCCGAAGCCCGAATTACTTGGAGTAGACGTCTGTGGCGATGCGCGCACGGCCCTTAGCTCTACGATTAGACAATACTCGGCGCCCGCCAGGAGTGGCCATTTTGCCCAAAAATCCATGTCGGCGTTTTCTTTTGAGCTTGCTTGGTTGATACGTACGTTTCATAAAATCTCCAGTTCGGACAAAAAACAATCAAATCGGAAGCTAGTCAAGGTTGCAGCCGTAAAAAAGCTTTGACCTCATTCACCCACTCAACGTTACTACTCTTCGTTACTACTACAGGCGAGCCAAAACACATATGCGAAACACCAACGAGAATCAAGACGATGAGATGAGCGTTCCCGCTCCAATGAAGGACGCCTGGAATCGCACGCTTAAGTCGATCGAAGAGTCAGTCAGACCTCAATACTTTCAGTCATTTATCCTTACCATTCGTTTAATTAGCTCCAAAGATAATACCCTCGTCTTGGGCTTTCCCGACCGATTTTCGAGAGACTGGGTCTTTGATCATTACTCAACTCTTATCGAAGAACGGTTTTTAGAGGCCTGCCAAAACGCCTTTCGGTTGGAGTTTTCGGTTGAACAGAAGCGAGCAGGCCACGCCGCGGCGGCTCGCCCTTTGGCGCGACCCATTGCAACGGTGTCGACTCAGAATCTAAAGAAGAACAACCATGCCGTGTCTCCCAGCTTTCAAAGAAATTCTCCTTCGTCGCTTTCATCTGAAACGCTCTTGAATACGAAGTATGGATTTGAAACTTTTGTAGTCGGAGCCAGCAATCAGTTTGCCCACGCGGCGAGCTACACGGTCACCGAAGCTCCCGGAAAGCATTACAACCCACTCTTTATTTATGGAGATGTTGGACTTGGAAAAACACATTTGTTGAATGCTATTGGATTAAAGATTCAAGAAAAATATCCACAGATGAGAGTCCACTATACAACCTTTGAAAAGTTCACGAACCACATGATCGAGAGTATTCGCTTCGAGAAAATGGAAGAGTTCCGAGAGAGATATCGAAAAAATTGCGATGTTCTTATCATCGATGACATCCAGTTTATTTCTGGCAAAGAACGGACCCAGGAAGAGTTTTTTCATACTTTCAATGCTCTATACGAGCATCAAAAGCAGATTGTACTTTCTTCGGATCGAGCTCCCAAAGATATTCAGGGTCTGGAAGATCGGTTGCGAAGCCGATTCGAAATGGGATTGATTGTCGATATTCAGCCTCCTGAAATGGAAACTCGAGTCGCCATTATATTTAAGAAAGCCGAATCCGATGGAATTAATCTCTCCGAAGAAGTCGCTTTCATGCTCGCTAAAATTTATCGCTCCAATATTCGAGAGTTAGAAGGAGCGCTCTTAAAACTGAGCGCCTATGCATCTTTGTCTGGCTCAGAAATTACGGGCGAGCTCGCTCGGCAGGTTTTGAAACCCGAAGCTCAAGATGGATCCCCAGTATTTAGAGATCCAGAAGAAATCATGAAGCTTGTTGCAAGACAGTACCGCTTAACGATTTCTGATTTGAAGTCCGAGAAGAAAACTCGAGATCTGGCTACTCCGCGACAACTCGCCATGTTTCTCTGCCGAAAATACACGAACCTTTCTTTGCCCGATATTGGGACCCTTTTTGGCGGAAAAAATCACACTACTGTTCTTCATGCAGTTCGCCGAATTGGACGAATGCAGGATTCCGATCCTTTCTTGAAAGATTCTTTAGGAAAAATTGAATCTCAAATTCGTGAGATGACCGCTTAATCCTAGTCAGAATCGACGACCACACCTCTTACAACACGCTATCCAAATTTTTTAGAAACCGGCTGAAAATTTAGCCTGAGGTAAAGTTATGCACAGGCATACACATTTTATGCACAGAGTTATGCACAGGCCTGTGGATTATAAACATATGATATTACTGTGTTTTTATGATTTTATCAAAGTTATGCACAGGGAGCTATACCGCAGCCCGCTAAGAACTGTGCATAACTTTACAAAACTGCAGTTATGCACAGGCAGTTATGCACAGCTGTGCATAAAATTGTCGGGCCTGTGCATAAAGCCTGTTAATTGGCTGTGCATTCTGTCGATAAAAGGAGTCCGCTGTGCACAAAAAATCAGAAAGCTCAAATTGTGCATGATTCTCGCACAGGCGGTGTGTATAAATTTTCTATTAATTTCAAATACTTAGACGATTTGCACAGAAAACGAGGTCCCTACTAAGACTAGAGAAATAATAAAATTTATTTAAAATACACTCTTAGAAGATCCTGGCGAGCTTGTTGATAATTACGCACAGTGTCAGACAGCCTCCTTTAAAACTTGGGATGTTCTTTTAAGATAAACAATTTGAAAGAGAATTGAGATCAGTAAAGCTTTCACGTATGTAACGAAGATCTTTTGGGCCGGTAGCTCAGTTGGTAGAGCGCTACAATGGCATTGTAGAGGTCGTCGGTTCGACCCCGATCCGGTCCACCAAAAGCTTTGGCAACTCTAAAAACGAATTTACAAACCCACCTTAGCCCCCTATTCGTAAGGCTACTTTTATGAAGAGCCATCAACGAGCAGGCTTTGAAATTGATCGCGAGACCTTGTTGAAAGCTTTGCAAAGGGTTCAGTCGGTGGTCGACAAAAAGAATACCATTCCGATTTTGAGTCACCTTTTGATCGAAGCTTCAGACAATAAGGTGGTTTTTACCGCGACCGATCTTGAAGTTGGATTACGACTAACTTATCCGGCCAAGGTTTCTAAACCAGGCAAAGTGGCTGTGCCCGCAAAGAGTTTGTATGAAATCGTACGCGAGCTTCCGATAGATAGTTCTGCTCAGTTTCACATTTTCGATAATTTTTGGATCGAGCTCATTTCTGGCAAAAGCGTTTTTAAGTTAGTCGGACAAGATGCCGATGAGTTTCCCCAACTTCCTCAGATCGATGATTCAGCATCTTTTAAATTAACGAGTGATCGATTTGCACAAATGATCGATCACACGATCTTCGCCGTATCTAATGATCAGACTCGATATGATTTGAGTGGAGTGTTTTTAGAGCAGACCAAACAAAATGGAAAAAACATTTTGCGGATGGTCGCTACCGATGGGCATCGCCTCTCGATGATGGATCAAGAATTAGAAGCCACGAAAGAAGTGAATTTTGAAAAAGGAGTGATTCTTCCTCGTAAGGGATTGTCCGAACTCCGACGCTTGTTAGGAGAAGAAGAAAGTTTCTACGGATGTTTTATGAATTCCAATGCAGTGTTTTGGAATGGCAACCAGCAGATTCAACTTTTCATGAGGCTCTTGGATGGAGAATTTCCTGATTATACTCCTGTAATACCCAATTCGAATGATAAGGCCGTTATTGTTAAGCGGGAGCAGCTCTTAAATTCTTTAAAGAGAATCAGTGTTCTTTCAATGGAGCATTCAAGATCAGTGCGTTTTGAATTGGCCAATGGAAAATTATATTTATCGTCTAGTAACCCTAAGTTGGGTGAAGCGAAAGAAGATATCGAAGTCGACTATCAAGGAGACGATATTGAAATTGGCTTTAATGCCGGCTACTTCATCGACATTTTGAATGCCATGGATGATCAAGAAAATATCGTAATGGAATTAAGCGACGTTCTTTCTCCGAGTCTTATCAAGGGAATGAGGTATGACGGATCTTTAAATGTCGTCATGCCGATGCAATTAGGCAGTGAAGTTAATTAGTCGGTGCGAATCGCTAATCTAAAACTGATTAATTTTAGAAAATTTTCTTTTTTTGAGGTGAGTGGTTTTGGTCCCCAATTAAATGTGATTGTGGGTAACAATGCACAGGGGAAGACCTCTCTTCTTGAATCTCTCAATATTCTTACTCAGTTAAAAAGTTTTAGAACTAGTAGATATCAAGATTTGATTTCTCATGGTTCTGTAGAAAGTTCGATCACAGCCGACTTAGAGAAACCCCAGACCTCTCGCATTATTTTTGGTTTTGATCAAACTCGAAAGAAATTACAAATCGATGGTAAACCTTCGAGTGTTCGATCTCGGTATCCTTTTATGGGAACCAGCGTATCGTTTGGTCCCGACGATTTAGGCCTGATCAAGAGTGGGCCCGAAGGACGGCGGGATTTTATTGATCAGTTGGCTGTGAATATTGATCCACAGCTTTCGCAGAGTTTTATTCAGTTTGAAAAAAACCTCTCCCAGAGAAATCGCTTGTTAAAGCAACTCCGAGATGGGGAAGGCTCGCTTAGGGTTCTGGAGGTCTGGAACGAGAGTTTTATAAAAGAAGCTTTGAGTATTTATCAAATTCGATCTCAGGCTATTCAAAAATTAAATTCTATTCTTCCTCAAATCTATAATTTGCTCTTTGGAACCAGGGAAGAAATCAACCTCCGATACCTTCATCAGTTTGAGGAGAGTCTTCCCTCTGAAAAAGACTTTTTCGAGCGGCTAGAGAAGCGCCGTGAGGCCGAGCTGGCGGTTGGCCATAGCTTGATCGGGCCCCATCGAGATGACTTAGATATTCAAATCGGCGGTTTATCGAGTCGGGCCTTTGCCAGTCAGGGCCAATGCCGAAGTTTGGTGATCGCTTTAAAAGTGGCTCAGCTCGAATTAACGAAAGAGGCTCAAAAACTGGCGCCCATTTTGTTATTGGACGATATTATTTCGGAGCTCGATGAAGAAAGAGTGAAGAGTTTACTTGGATATTTGAGCCAGTATACCGGGCAAATGTTTTTGACTACGGTCGAAAAAACGAAGATCGAAAATCTTCGTCAAAACTTCTCTGATTTTCAGACCATTGAGCTCTCTTCTGAAGCTTTCCAAAATGGCTTTAAACTGCAAAAAAAGCCATTATTGGAGTGGTCTGGCGACTTGCGAATCTCCTAGCAAATCGCTAGGCTCCCCTCTATCAGATGGAAAAAAATGCGGCTCAATCATACGGCGTAAACGATATTAAAGTTCTCGAAGGTCTTGAGGCGGTTAGAAAGCGTCCTGGGATGTATATTGGGTCGACGGGACCCAACGGTCTTCATCATTTGGTCTACGAAGTCGTGGACAACTCGATCGACGAGGCTATGGGCGGTCACTGCGATCAAGTGACGGTTACACTTCATAAAGATAACTCGATTACCGTTGAAGACAATGGCCGCGGTATTCCCGTCGGGCCTCACCCTACCATGAAAGGCAAAGACACCGCCGAAGTGGTGATGACTGTGCTACACGCCGGGGGTAAGTTTCAAGAGGGAGCTTATAAAGTTTCGGGCGGTCTTCACGGGGTGGGAGTTTCGGTTGTAAACGCGCTTTCTCAGAAATTGATTTTAAAAATTGAGCGCGACGGAAAATCTTATGAGCAAAGTTACGAACGAGGTAAGGCGACTTCTCTCGTAAGAGAAATCGGTGATAGCAGCCGTACGGGAACGGCGATTACTTTTTGGCCAGACGCTGATATTTTTGAACAAACCGAGTTTTCTTTTGATACTTTAGCAACTCGTTTTCGCGAGCTTGCGTTCTTAAATACAGGCGTAAAAATTACTTTTATTGATGAGCAAACGAAGAAGACGACTGACTTTCATTATGAAGGCGGCTTGAAATCATTTGTTGAGTATCTCAATAAAAGTAAGCATCCGATTCACGACATAGTTCATTTCAAAGGTGAAAAAGAAAAAGTCATTATTGAAGTTGCGCTGCAGTTTAATCAAACCTACGTCGAGACCTGTTTTTCTTATTGTAACAACATCAATACGCATGAAGGCGGAACCCACCTTTTAGGTTTTAGAACCGCTCTCACTCGTGCCCTCACTACCTATGCGGGTTCTCACGATATGATGAAAGGCTCAAAATTTCCGGTTACCGGGGACGATTGTCGCGAAGGTTTGTGTTGTGTAATTTCAGTTAAAGTTCAGGATCCACAGTTTGAAGGTCAAACGAAAACGAAATTAGGGAACTCCGAAGTAAAGGGTCATGTTCAATCTTTGGTTCATGAGCATCTAAAATATTTCTTAGATGAGAATCCCTCTGAAGCTCGAAAGATTTTGCAAAAAATTATCGATTCGGCACGGGCTCGCGATGCGGCCAAGAGAGCTCATGAGCTCGCTCGTCGAAAATCAGCACTCGATTTTCAGGGACTGCCGGGAAAGTTGGCGGACTGCCAAGAGCGGGATCCAAAACTATGCGAACTTTACGTTGTAGAGGGAGATTCTGCGGGCGGCTCGGCAAAGCTAGGAAGAAATCGAAAGTACCAAGCGATTTTACCTCTTAAAGGGAAGATTCTTAATGTCGAAAAATCTCGTATCGACAAGATTTTGGGTCACGAAGATATCAAAACGATTATTACAGCACTTGGAACTGGAATTGGCGACGAGAGCTTTAATCTTGAAAAGCTTCGTTACCACAAAATTGTAATCATGACCGACGCCGACTACGACGGCTCGCATATTCGAACTCTGCTACTCACTTTCTTTTATCGGAAGATGAAAGATATTGTTGAAAACGGGCACCTTTTCATTGCGCAGCCCCCACTTTATAAAGTGAAAAAGGGAAAGAAAGACACGTACTTCAAGGACGAAGAAAGTATGTCGAACTTTCTCTTAGATGAAGCGATTCAAAACACAAGCTTGATCTGGAAGGGCGGAGAAATTTCTGGCGACAAGTTAAAGCATTTTACCAAGAAAGCTCAGTCTTTTGCGAATGTGATTCAAAGAGCGGGGCAAGATTTTGATCCAGAGTTTTTGAGTTATGTGATCTTAAGATTGGCCGAGACACCCAATGAATTTAAGAACGTAAACTTCTGGGATTCTATCAAGAAAGATTTGGAAGACCGTTTTTTGAATAAGACCTTTAAGGTTCATCTGACGGGCGATGAAGTCGTCGTGAACACTTTTGAGGCAGGATTTCAGAGAGATTTTACAATCAAGCAATCGGATTTTAAAGAAGGCAACCTTGTGCGTGCTTATCAACAGGCAACCGAGTTGGTCGCCTTGGGTCGACTGCCCGCCATCTTGAAGGGTGGCGAAACCGAAGATCGAGTGTTCTCTCCTCAAGAACTTTATTCTCAAATTCGGGGGCGA
>Ga0163144_10029395_pt1 | contig 10553 bp, 12 predicted proteins | sample OliLak19BULKMAT1_FD_123175 | JGI IMG/M metagenome (GOLD analysis project Ga0163144, IMG submission 123175) | Freshwater microbial mat bacterial communities from Lake Vanda, McMurdo Dry Valleys, Antarctica - Oligotrophic Lake LV.19.BULKMAT1 | ecosystem: Environmental > Aquatic > Freshwater >...
GACTTCGGTCGGGCTACGCCCTCACTGCGTCACACCCAAACGTGGTGCCCGCAACCACAAAAACCCGGCAGAACTCCACCTATCTCTCGCGGGAAACTGTTCAGACAACCGGAACCAGCTCTTGGCGCTATCGTAATCGCCCCGTCCGGTATCGGCCAAGCTAAGGTGCAAGTATGCGCCCACGATGCTCGGGTCCAGCTTGATCAACCGCGCGAAGTCTTTGCTTGCGAGCGCGAATTGGCCTTTGGCGAGATAGGTTTGGCCGCGATAGCTGAGATATAGCTGCTTGTCGGGCTTTAGCTGAAGCGCGCGCGAGAGGTCGGCGACGGCGCGCTCGTAATCGCCTTTGGGCCAGAAATAAATCATGCCGCGCCAGCCATAGGCATCGGCGTATCTTGGGTTCAACCGGATAGCTTCGCCGTAATCTGCCAGTGCGTGGTCCGTGTCACGCGCAAAATCGTAGGCGCGAGCGCGATTGTAGAAATACCTAGCCAGATCTTTTCGTTTTTCTCTTCCAGAGTTGATCAGCGCCGTGCATCCCGGAATCTGCAACTCAGCCGCCCACCCTTCCTGAACGAGCGCTTTGCCTTCGCACCACGCCCGCTTGTCACCAAGTTTCTGTCCCGCAGCAATTCGCGTCTTTGCTTCCCTGGCGTTTTTCAAACACAGCTCATCGAAGCCGGCTAGCATGCCACCCAATTGCTGTGCATGGGTGCAATCTGCAATCGCACGGTCATAGTCGCCCTTGCTGGCATATATCGAACCGCGAAACGCAAAATATATTCCCGAGTCCGGTTTCAACTTGATGACTTGACCGTAGTCGGCAATGGCGTGATCGTAATCGTGCTTGCTATTGTAGAGTATGGCGCGCGTGGCATAGGCATGGGCATAGTCGGGCTTCAGTTCAATCGCCCGGCTACAATCTTGAAGCGCAAGGTTCTCGTCCACGCCAGGCCCTGAAGTTTTCGTACCCTTCTCGCTGAGCGCCTGGCGGCTGGATCTCCGCAAATACCCCTCGCACCGATTGTAATAAGCATCCCCAAGACTTGCGCCTTGCTCTTGTCCGGACGCTACGACCGATGTGCAGGCTGCAATCCGAGCGTCATCGCTGATGCTCTCATCCTTGCACGCCGTCCACGCAGATGTATCCGCGCGCGGCGCAGGGGAAGATTGCTGGGGCGTCGAACACCCACCAAGAGCCAATAATCCGGCCGCAGCAACAGCGCACTTCAGTGGCAATGTCAGCATAACCAAATTCGCCTCGCTACTTGTACCCAAATGAATTGGCTGGAGCTTGATGCTGGCACTGCCCAAGAGAAATATCTGACCCGCCCCCATGAGCCGTACCACGATCTATGTTAGTCCAAATTGCTGTCCGAGGGCGAGGCCTTCTGGCCGCAGCATCTTAAGCTGACAGCTCTCACTCCGGCGCTTTGCAGACGAGGTCGGACGGCGAGATGATGCTTAAGAATATCCCACCATCGGCGTCGTCGCGCCGCAGAAAACCCGACACTTTCGCCGGCACACCGTCGGCACACGCCGCGTAGCGCACGTCTCCATATTCGAAACGCGCGCGCAATGGCTTGGGCCCGCAGATGATCCCTGGCGCTGACAACTCGTATTCGTCGATCGTGTCAATAATGCTGTAGTCGGCTTTCCCATCACGTCCAATCATCGGGCGCACGGTGCTGCGCACGAAATGGATCGTTCCGCGGACGGTCATGAATTTGTGGGTATCCGGCCGGCAGTGTTGCGCCGTGTCGGCGAGGGCGGGAGCTATCGCAGCGATCGACGCCACGGCGCAGGCACACAGAAGCCTCGCTTGCTGGGTCACGTCCAGTGGAAATCTGCGACGCTTGAACGAGGTCGGCGCCATGGGTATTCTCCGATTGCCAACGCTACAATGTTCCCTGCATGCACTGATTGCTAAAAATGCTAACCTAACAGCATCCTTTGCCTCTAAACGGATTCGATTGTTGCCCACCAATGTATGTGGTCCGAGTTTTTCAGCAAACTGCTAAAGTTGCGCGACTCAGTTGCAGGTGTCGACATGATCCGAATTCCGGCTTGGGCCAATCCGCTCGGTTGTTTCGCTTTTGCGGTGATCGCATTCATGGGGTTGTCCGGCGCGGCCGCTGCCGCCGACGAGGATTTGAAGGCGTGCCAACAAAAAGATACGCCGGCAGTCAGCATTCCCGCCTGCACCAGGCTTATCGACTCCGGCGAGGAGAGCGGCGACTTCTTGGGAACGCTCTACGCTCTGCGCGCGCTCGCGGACGTCAGAGCTGGCGACTACGCCAAGGCCGTCGCGGACCTGACCGAAGTGCTTCGGCTGAAGCCGCACGCCCCCGAGCGCGCGTACTATTTCAGCTTCAGGGCGCTCTCCCATTTCTACGCGGGCGAGTACGCCCAAGCGATCTCCGACTACAACACCTGCATCCGGCTGAAGCCAAAGGAGTCGTTCGGCTATAACGGGCGTGCCTACGTCTATCTGAAGCTCAAGAACTATGATGCGGCGATGAAGGATTACGACGCGGCTCTGAAGCGCGATCCGAAAAGCGCGCAGTCGCTCTACGGGCGGGGCCTCGTCAAACGGGCCAAGGGTGACGCCACCGGCGCCGATGCCGATATGAGCAAGGCCAAAGAGATTCAGAGCGACGTTGCGGCGGGGTTCGTTCACGACGGCGTGGATGCGCCGCCCTAACGCGGGCGCGCGCCGATGTAAAATCGTCCGCCCTATTGGCTCTGACGCAAAAGGGGACGAACGATGTCTTCCGTCTTATACCGCTTTCTCGACATGACAATCTCCCAGGTCACGCTTCAAGGTTACATGCAACCCGACTGCGTTCTAAGGGATCAGGTCATTTCGATGCGGTTGAACAGGCGGTCTCTCCCTAAGAACACCGCAATCCATGGCCTCGTTTTCGTGAACGAGAGATTTGCCGCACTGCATGCCGTGGTGCAGCGCATACCGTGACCCATATTCCGGCGATTTTCTGCGTGCCGCTCCCGGACTCCGTTCGTTTCTGAACCTCGCCTGAAAGCCGCATTCGGAACGAACTCATGGCTCCCGCGTTACTTACACGATCGAACGGCTGCGATCGCAGACCCCCACGCGCTCGATTCGTTCGTGGTCATCAGTTCAAACAGGAGTTTCGTGAGATGAAAGCTTTCTTGATGGGTGCGGTTGCACTGAGCGCTTTGGCGGCGGTTCCCGCGCGCGCAGACGATATTGCCTTGGGCATTCCCGGTTATGGCGGCTCGGGCTGTCCGGCCGGTTCGGTTTCGACGACGCTGAGCCCCGACTTCAAAACGCTCAGCTTGATTTTTGACCAGTATGAAGTCGCCGCCGGCGGCACCACGGGACGGTCCTACGACCGCAAGTCGTGCAACGTCGCGATCCCGGTGCATGTGCCGAACGGCTACAGCATTTCAGTTTTCTCGGTCGACTATCGCGGGTTCAATCACCTACCCTCCGGCGCGACATCGCAATTCAACGTTGAGTACTTCTTCGCCGGCGGGCGCGGACCTTCGTTCCGCCGTTCGTTCCGGGGCGTGCTTGAGTCCGACTACTTTATCAACAACCAGCTCTCGGCGGAAAGCCTTGTCTGGTCGCCATGCGGCGTCGACGTGAACCTGCGCACGAACGCAAGTTTGCGCGTCAACACGGTTGCGAACCGTGAAGCCAGCGCCACGGTCGACTCCGAAGACGTAAATGCTGGGATCATCTACCACGTTCAGCTGCGCCGCTGCTCGTAAGCACGTTGACTAACCAGTCTGACAAGGCCACGGCCAATCGTGGAATGCGACTTGAGGAGAATTCCAATGTCCATGAAACGATTGGCCGCCCTTGGCCTTGTGACGCTCGCCGGCGTGTCGAGCGCGTTCGCCGATTCAGACGACAGAGAGCGACGCGAGAAACAGAAAGAGGTCCGCGCGCTGAGAGGGCGCGTGGTTGAAAGCCAGGGCTGCCCGGCTGGCACGTTCAACATCGTGACCTCACCAGACGGCGGGGCGATCAGCGTGCTGTTCGACAATTTCGCGGTCAACGGCACGGAAGCGAACGGCGGCTTTGCGCGCATGACATGCGGGATCGAGATCCCCTTGCATCTGCCGGCGGGTTATTCGCTGGGTGTGTATCAAGTTGACTATCGCGGGTTTGCGCATCTCGACGATAAGCAGCGCGCGGAGCTGCAGGTCAACTACGGCATCGGCTCTGGCGAACGTAACCGCGGCCGCCGATTCCACCGCGACGTCAAGGGCGTTTACGATGGCGATTTCACTTTCAACGAACGGCTGAAGGGCGGCATCTTGAAGCGCATGGGCTGCGGCAACGAGGCTGTGCTCAACTTCGCGGCGACGCTGACGCTGCAGTCAAAGCGCGGCGCGAGCTCCGGCACGATGACGCTCGACTCCGTGGACGGCGCGCCGGCGGGCGGGCTCGCATTCGGGCTCGATATGAAGAAGTGCGACGGGTGAGCCTGCCGGGCAACGTTTGCTGAACGGCCGTTTTCGGACGCGGTCAGAGGGCGGGCTCTCGCGCGGACGGCGGGCCTCGCTTGTCGTCGCTTCATGAACGCATTCGACGCGCACTACGAAGCTCGGCCAGAGTACTGGGACTTTCGCTCAACGTTCTAGGCTTAAAGTCTTGGGCCGGACAACATCCGGCCGAACGGACCCTTGTCCCTTGTCTCTACCGAATATTAGATTCTTGCGCACCGACGCATCTTTCATAACGATTGTGAAGGCCTCCGAGGTGGGGCAGGGCGATGACTTTTCCGGTGCGGCTCATCGGGCGTGGATCGGGGGCATCCTTTTCCAGAGCAAGATGAGTGCGACTCCCGTTGAAGTAGTTCTCCTATTCGGAAAGTACGGCACGCAGATGGGACACATTCCATACAATGACGTGGTCCAGGCATTTTCGTCGGATGGATCCAATGACGCGTTCTGCATATCCGTTTTGCCAGGGACTGCGAGGCGCGACTGGTCTGTCTCGGATGCCACAGCTGCTCAGCCGACGTTTGAACAACTGTCCAAACTTGGCGTCGGTGTCTCGGATTAGATACCGTCGCGCCGTGTCCCATGGAAAGGCTTCGTTGATCTGCTGAGCGAGCCATTCTGCGGTTAGGTGAGACGTTGTCGTCAGCAGAACCAGACGCCTTCGCTTCAGATCGATGATCGCGAGGGCGTATAGCTCTCGATAGTTCACAGTTGGGACCGTGAAGAGATTTATCGCTGCGATCCCATCCATCTGATTAGCCAGGAATATAAACAGCGCTGACAAAGTGTACCACTGAACCGGCAGCTTCTGGCCATGGAAGGCGGAGCAAAAGTGTACCGGTCCTGCTAGGCCGATTTGATGTCTATGACGGGCATTGAAGGGCCGGAAGGATGTTGACAGTGGAACTCTACGCCAAGATTCGACGCGCCGTGCTGATCGATGGCTTAAGCCGTCGTGATGCGGCCCCGGTTCACGAACAGATGGAGGCGCGCGACGAGCGCGGCTTGGCGCTCCGGGCGGCTCAGCGTCACAGCGCGCCAGTCGCTTCAACCAGAGCTGCAAGGCTCTTTTCTCTTAACCCGACTGGTACACTTTTACGCCGCCCTCTGGCACACTTTGTCTCCGCCGTTGACAGGTGTTTGAAACGGTCCCTGCAAATTTGCAAAATTCCCTGCTGACCTTTTGAAAATTCCCTGCTCCGATGTGCAGGGAAATCGCTCAGAACCCGTTGATTTTTCTCACCTATCTGAAGTCTCACATGCGGATTCCGGTCTGAATCGGTAAAAATTCCCTGTATTTCGGGGGTTTGCAGGGAATTTGTCCCTGTTATCGGGGTGAGCGGTGTGAGGTCGTGACTGCACACACAGCCACCCGGACGTTCGAGGTCTGCTCCGCCGGTCGACACGGCCCGAAAGTCCGGGCCAGCTGCTCCTTTCAGGCCCTCATTCTGCATTGGTGATCGCCGGCTCTGAGCCCTCTTTGGGGCCGAATTCGGCCTTCTGCTCTGGCGTGATCTGATGGACGTGCACTTTGAGAATGGGTGCGGGGCTATTTGGCCGGTTCTGCCAGTCCCAAGCGCGGTCTTTGGCCCGCCCAGGAGGCCGGGAGGTCGAGAGCCGTGAGCGGTTTGATGCTTAGCCTCTGCGGTTCGTGGTCCGATAGAGTGTCCCGCAGGATGTCAGGCGCGAGGGATGAGAAGCGCAACAACTCCAACCCGTCTTCATTTGCTAGTTTTCGTTGAACCCGTTTGGCGCGCGCGTATGCAAACGAGATTTCCAAGAGTTCTCAATTCGAATTATGTCCTCCGCATGCATGTCCGGGGAGACGCGTTGCAGGATGCTGAATTGGAAATGATCTGCACTGCGCTGACGAAGGAGGCGGTTGCCTCCGTGGCCGGAGGCTGCGTAGTTCATCCATCGGCCAAGAATGTTGTCTGCGCCATAGGCTGAGCCAACGTAGCCTCGCCCGGCAGAGGTATCGAAGATGTAGTATATAGCACGCCATTCGGAGAGCTTGGCCCGCCAGCTTGCCGGCAGAACACGAAGTTCGTCCCACGTCAGATTGATTTCATCCCACTGGGGCACTCCCGCATCGAGGACGCTTTCCTCATGGATCGCGAGTACCGGAATGGCGTTTTTGTGGGCGCGCCGCCACCACGATCGCTCCGGCGGCGGCCAACCAACAACCAGCTTACCCTTCCATTGCTCATAGAAGTCGGTACGCGTGAGATCGAACCAGAGGACGGAAGTCCGATCGTCTTCCTCTGCAAAGCCTCTCATGCCGAACGGTTTGAGTTCGGCGTACGCCGGAATTTCCCAAAACTCTTCACGCGTCACTGTTCGCGTCTCTCCGATTGAATAGAGACCAACAAACAATGCTTTCGCCGGCTCATGTCCAATGAACGATGCCACATATTTGGCACCACGCATTGCGTTCTCAACCCGACTGCTGTGAGTTTGCTGATAGGCGTTGAATAACTCTGGCTTTTCCGCGGCGAGCCAGGGCAACACCTTTCTCAACTCTGGCTCGTTTGGCCGGTGCCGAAACACAATCACTTCGCTGGTGTCGATGCCGGTGCCGGCAAGAAGGTCATTCAGGTTCATGCGCAGCATGATACACAAGTGAACAACACATCCAATCAGGCAAACGCAGTGTGTTTCTCTTGACCTCTCCAGAAGGGATCAACTGCCCACAACTCATGCCTGAACCCAAACCTCAAAAGCATAGATCGGTGCCGAGCTCACTTTGGTCTCAAAACGGTTGTGTGCTCCGGCGTGATGCGATGGACGAGCATTTCGGCTTTGCGGCGTGAGGCCGTTTGGCGGGTTCTGCCAGCCCCAAGCGCTGTCTTTGGCCCGCCCAGGAGGCCGGAAGGTCGAGAGTCGTGAGCGCCTTGAAGCTCAACCCCTGCGGCTGATGGCCCGACAAAATGGCCCGCTGGATGTCGGGTGCCAGCAGCGCAAGCCGCAACTGCGCCCGCGCGTCATTGCGGTTTGTGCCCGCCATCGTTGCCAGATCCTCAAGTGTGGAGACTTCGCCAGCGAGGACTTTGTCCATTAGGCCATGCGCTCGAACGAGCGCTTTGACCAGCCGCTGGTCATGTCGTGGCGTGGCGACGGCCCAGTCTTCCTTCGTCCATAGCTCGAGCTTCTTCAGGCGCCCATAGCGCCTCATCTTGTGTGGAAGGTCCAGTGTCAACGGCGCGATTGCGCGTTTGCTGTTTCCTACGGCTACAGGTTTTGGAAACTGCCCAGCTTTGACAAGTTCACCGATCTGCGTGCGATGCATGCCGACAAAGCGAGGCAAGTCGCTTATGCGGTACATTCTGTTGAGTTTATTGAAGTCGTTCATTGGTTGCTCCGTAAGTGCCCGGCGGTTCAATCCGGCATCTATCGAAGACTGGACCAATGCGAAGCGAGGAAGAACCGTCCACAAATGCCAGAATAACGGACGGGTGGCCAGAGACGTGAGGGCCTAGCGGACACTCCCTCTTCGCGTTGCTCTATTTTTTTCTGCGCGCAGCCATTCGTCGAGATGAAGTTCGTTTCCCCGCGTGGAGTTGGCGCTGTCAGGCAGAAAATCCACTTATAGATCTGTGCAGATTTGTGAGGCCACCTCTGACGTCAACGTCTCTCGTGAAATAGTGCCCGCTTAGGGGGTCCTGATAGACTTTTTGGCCCCTTGGTCGTGGCACCCCATGCACCTCTCGCCAACCCAGAATCTTTGCCCATTCGTCCGCCGCTTTCGCCGTTTCGAATGGTCTTCGATCCAGTGGCCCCAGAACGTACGATCATCAAAGAACTCTACACTGATCCCACTTATTCGGCGGTCAAGGCAAGCTTCAAGCGGCGGGTTTTATGCGTTTTGATATTCGAACGGGACAGAGACAGGACAATCGTCAGACATACCAAAAGTGCAGTTCGATTTCTAATTGAACTAGCAACTTAAGCATTTCATGCGAGATGTACCCCTCCTCGTTCTTGCTAGAAGATTTCGCTGGGATTTCCAATAGAATAAAAACGTCTTTCGGGCTGTGCAGGCTAATTAGTTCACTCAGAACAATTTCCCCGCCAATGGCGTCAATCAGCAACCGGATTCGGTCATCGTACTTGTCGGGTAAATCGCCCGAATAACGCAAGTCCGCGCTATTGTTTGTCCAATCCTTTCTTCCGCTCCGATCAACTTCTCCTTTTTTTGCAAAATCGACTTCAATGTCCTTCATTTTGAATCTTGTCCAGTCGATGTGAGCGTCGAATTTGTAAATTGAAAGGAATATTCCCCTCCGGAATTTCGATGTCATCTATAACGGCTCCGGTTCAGAGTTTTTCTTACCATCCCATATATAGAATTTGCCTGTTTTCCTGTCCCTGTAGATGTCGACTTTGCTGCCGCCTCTACTCTTTTTTGCATCGTGCGCATCTTTAAAGCCAGCTCCCCTCGTTTAAAGCCAGCTCCCCTCGCGGCCTCGTCGGCTCCAGCGTTGCTTCCGACCGGGACAAGGTCTTGGATGTTTACCGGATAAACTATATCCCAAATGCCTTTCACCACGACAGCAGTGGTTAACACTTTGGCACCAATACGAACGACTTTAGCCCGCCAGCCTCCACCAGCGGGATGATAGTTCCAGAGCATCGTTCCAATGATTGCTGCATTTGCGCTCGAAGCGTTGTTTGCTCTCTTTCCTTGCGCTTCCTGTTGCTCGGTGACTGAGGGTTCTTTCTCCTCAGGCTTTGAAGGGCGAGTACCAACTACGGTCACCGTTTCGACGACGGTTTCGACGCAATTCTTCCCTTTTGTGTCACATTCAACCGCCTCACCACTCGGATCGCTCGCATTCAGCGGATCGTTTCCCACATACCCATAGAGGTTCATCTGATCCCCGTATCCCACCGGGTCCGTCTGCAAGAACCTCCCCAAGCTCGCGCTGTAGTACCGTGCCCGGTAGTAGTAGAGCCCCGTCTCGTGATCCAACCTGCGGCCCGTGTATTTGAATGGCACACCGACGAGTGGCGCCCCGTTACCATAGGCGTCGTAAGTGTAGGGACCTTCGCTCATAGTGCCCGCGTCGTTGGACATCGCGACCGTCGAGCCCTGGCGGTTGGCGTGGAAGTAGGCGTGGGTGTTTGAGCCACCGCTTGGCGTCACCATCGCGATCGGTTGATCGGTGCCCGGTCCGGGGACATAGCGCCTGAGAAGCGTGCCCGCGCCGTCGTACTCGGCGATCTCTTCGTCGCCGTCGGAGAGGAAACTCGTGACGATGCTGCCGACGGTTTTCGCCTGACGGCGCCCCAGCGGATCGTAGGCGTAGCTATTGGTGGCGCTCGTGGTGTTCGCCGATCTCAACCTGTTCTCCGCATCGTAGGTGTAGACCCAAGTGCCGTCGCCGGTCAGATTGCCGTTGGCGTCGTATTGCAGCGTGACCGTGGGGGCGGCGCCTTTGGTTACGGCGACATATTGGTTGAGGGTGTTGGCGGGGCTGTAACTCGTCGTCTCGAACACCGCCGGCAGATACTGCCAGGCGGCATTCGACACACCTTCGTATGCGAGCTGATGGGCCTTGGTGAAACTATTCGTGTAGGTGGCGTTCGTGCCGGTCAGCGTGTGGGCGAGCGTCAACAGATCGCCTTGCGTCGAATAAGTGAAGGCCTGCGTGGTGCCATTGCCGTAAATCAGGTTGGTGCGCCGCGAGAGGGGATCGTAGAGATAGGTCGCCAGCACAAAAATGCCGTTCTCGGTCGCCGTGGTCATGCGGTTGAGCGCGTCGAAGGCGTAGGTGACGTAATAGCCATCGGCCCAGATGGTGCGGGTTTTGTTGCCCACAACATCGAGCAGGTAGTTGACCGTTCGCGTGCCCGAGAAGTTTGGCGCGCTCTGCGCCACGGAGATCACCCGCTTGGCGGTGTCGAAGCTGTAGCTGAGGCTCTGACCGGCGGTGTCGCTAACCCCGGTGGTGCGGCCTGCGAGGTCGTAGGTATAGCTGGTCAGGATCGCCGATGCCGGTGAAGGCTGGGGCACCGTGTGGGTGACCATGCGGTCGAGCGTGTCATAGGTA
>Ga0163144_10029396_pt1 | contig 10553 bp, 7 predicted proteins | sample OliLak19BULKMAT1_FD_123175 | JGI IMG/M metagenome (GOLD analysis project Ga0163144, IMG submission 123175) | Freshwater microbial mat bacterial communities from Lake Vanda, McMurdo Dry Valleys, Antarctica - Oligotrophic Lake LV.19.BULKMAT1 | ecosystem: Environmental > Aquatic > Freshwater > Lake...
CCAGGTACGGCACCGAGTGATGCCATCATTTTGTTCGATGGCAAGGATCTCTCTCAATGGTGCCACGTCGATAGAGAAGACCCTAGTCAGCTCATTGAAGCTCAATGGAAAGTGGAAGATGGCTTTTTTGAGGTGACTGCTGGAAAGCGAAACCTGCAAACGATCGATAGCTTTGGATCCTGCCAATTGCACATCGAATGGCAAACTCCTGCCAAAGTCCGTGGCGATAGCCAAGGACGCGGTAACAGTGGCGTTTTCTTTATGGACGCGTTCGAAGTCCAAGTGCTCGATTCCTACGACAATCGGACCTACGCTGACGGCCAAGCCGGTGCGCTATACGGCCAGTACTCACCGATGGTCAACGCCAGTCGCAAGCCAGGTGAGTGGCAGATCTACGACATCATCTTTGAAGCCCCTAAATTCTCGCTTGATGAAAAGCTAGAAGAACCTGCGTCTATTACCGTCATGCACAACGGTATCTTTTTGCATCACGCCAAAAAGTACTACGGTCCAACCGGTGGCGGCGTCATTCCTAAATATAATCCGCTCAGCCCCGCTGGACCGATCAGGTTACAAGAGCACGGAAACCCAGTGCGATTCCGTAACATTTGGATACGCCCATTGAACCAATCACAAGAGTAAACACTGGGCGGGGGCTTTGCATCTGTCGCGAAGCGTCTATTCAACGATCGGAATTTTATAGCCTAGCGCACCGATCGCTTTTCCCGCTGGAACACCTTTGTAATTGTCGTGGCACATGACGCACTTCTCCATCACAACGGGAATCGCGGTTGCCGCGAGCAAGTATCGCTTGTCACCCTCGGTGATCACTTCGTCAACCACGCTTTGGCCCTCAACAAGTTTTTTGATCGCACGCTTTTCAAACCCTTCCTTAGGCGCATTCTCCGCAACATAGGGATCGCCCGTCGCGTCGATCAAACGCACTTCGTGCCACCCTTTTTCTCGAACGGCATCGAACAAGGCTTTAAAGGCACTGCCGGCGGGTAGTGCATCGGCGTTGTCGACGTAGTGCGTCGTAATCAGCACGATGCTGGTCTTGTAAATATCATCCAGCATGCGGACTTCGCGCCTGGCACGTTCCACCGCCGGATCTTTCGCTTCCGCCTTGGTTTTTGCAGGTGCGGATTTATCCTCCGTGCCATGAACTACGGAAATACAAAAGCCAAGTGCGAGCAACATTCCAAGTGGAAACAAAACTCGCGGTACTCTGGAAGCCATATCATCCCCTCTTCGTGGAAGCAGTGTTCAAAATCAACAAACAAGACTACGGTATCCTGTTTCCGTTTTAGCCCCCTTGAAAGCGGATGTCAATGTCCTGTTTTGGCAAAAGGTAGGTCGTTTGTTTACTCAATCCGTTGAATATGCCCTGCGGGCCGTCGTATTTTTGGCCATGCATACTGATGAACCACAAAAAACGGCTGACATTGCCGCAGCGACGAAAGTCCCCAGCGCGTACTTGTCCAAGGTTCTTCAGGGCCTGCGCGAAAAGCAGATCGTCACATTGCTTCGAGGCGTCGGAGGTGGCGTGCAATTGGCGAGAGCCCCAGGGCAACTAACCATTCTTGATGTCGTCAACGCAGTTGACCCGATTCAGCGCATCAACACATGTCCACTGGGGCTGAAGAGTCACGGGGTTCGGTTGTGTGCGCTGCACCGCCGCATGGACGATGCCTTGAAAGTCATGGAGGCCGCGTTTCGAGAAACAACGCTTGCGGAGCTGCTTCAGGACACCAATCCAAGTGTTCCCTTGTGTAACCAGACCGATGATTTAACGCTCGATCCTTAACCCGATGATTGCGTGTCGTGAATCGCGATTGTCGTTTTTGCCAGACTCGCAATCACGACTAGCAGGCATAACGCAACTGTGCCAAGCACCATATAGATCAGCCATGGAAATCGCTCTGTAAATGGCTGGGGTGGCCGCACGAAGTCCGCGTTCTCAATCGTTTTCATTAATCCAGCTCGCACCGACACAGGCGGATTCTCTGGCAAATTCCTTGCAAAGTCATAATTTGGCAAATCAGCACCAGGGTTGCAAAAAAACAAACGCAGCTCGGTTTCCGGGGGCGTCGGCCTCGCAAATACAACCTGCCTTGCTGAAGCGCTCAGCTTGACCGCGCGAATGGTTAATGGTGCGTTGCGGTAGTCGGCAACGAGCAAACGCAGCCGACTGGCCTGCACCTCGGGAAACGAGATCGTCATTGGTCGTTTGGGCTCGCCGATTTTTCGTTGCCAACTTGTATCCTTCGCCTCGTAGATGCTGACAAACGTCATTTGTCCCAGCGGTCCATAAGGCTGTTCGATTTGAATTTCAACATCGCGAACAAATTCGCTGTCTTGGACTTCGACCTCAATTTGGTCACACGGAACATTGCTGCCTTGCAGGTCGATTGTCCACGTTGATCCGGGAGAACCATAGACACGAGTCGGCTCCCTTTTGCTAACGATGCCGTCCCAGACAATGCGTTCGCCCGGAACGTCAACTGTTCGCAGCACTTTCACTTCGCTGATTTCAAACGAGTCATCGTCGGTTGATGTGGATGGATTCGGATCAGGCTGAACTCGGACGCGTATGAACCGGAGTCGGTTGTCCTCGTACACCAGCGACTGAGTATCAATCTTTTGGTCTCCATCGGTGAACCGAACCAAGTTCGCCGTCACGAGACGTCGCCACTGTTGCTTCTCGTCTTCTCGCCCGTCGACTTCAACGGCTCGGCGAAATTCTTGACCCGTCACAATGATCTGGATTTCATTGTGCTGAACGTTTTCGGGCTGCAACTCAAGCGTCAGCTCTTGCGGTCCGCTCTCCGGTTCGGTGCGATTGAACTCGGTTGCGGGAATAACTTCGCGAATCGATTTGGGGGCCAGGACGCGCAGCGCGTATGGCACCGCCTCGTCGACAGAATTGAACATTCTCAAATCAGCAAGGTCGGTTCTGGCGTGGGAGAAAACTTCTGAGCCCAGGATCAAATCAACCAGCGGTGGAACGGCACCAGATTGTCCGCCTATTTCTGAATCCGGTGGCAAGGCGATTGGCGAGAAGTATTGCCATGCTGATTGCTGCTCAACAAATGGCTCGCTTGCCGGCTCCAGATCTTCAACTTCAGAAGCGGTATCGGCATCGACGATCGCGGTGTCGTCTTGGGCAGTCGCTGGAAGCAAAAATGCTAAGAAGGCAAATGCTAAATACAAGCAGACAGGCTGGAAGCCAAGCTCACGGTGCGAAGAGCAGAAAGAAATAGTCTGGGTCATGAATCGTTTCCTTATTTGAATCGCTGGTATGCTCGCGCGACCAAACCAAGTACCACCGCCAACACAAAGAACGCAAGAATTCGATAAAGCTGTTGCACATTTGCCATATCGACCAAGAACAACTTCAGGACCGTAGCGCCGTACAGGCTCATCGCGAACCATCGCAACCGAGCCCGCTCCAACCGGAACCCGAGGATCAATAGGCATGATGCGAACAGAGTCCACAAGACCGTTAAAGCCAATTGACCACGCCATCTCCAAACCGAGATGTCGCCGCCATAGAGAGACTGCGAAACAAAGTATCCGTAGCACTCATTCGAGAGCACTAATAGCAATAAGCAAACACCAGCAATGCTCGCCACCGTGATTAGATTTTTCTCTGCTGACTTCAATCGCGTTAAGAACGGATTGGCCAGAACCACAGCGGCCAGGATACAAATCGCGACGCAGAGCGAAGGCAACGCTACCCAGTTAAACACCGGAACGAACGGTTCTCGAATGTAAAATGGCAAGTCTTCCGTCAATAGTCGCCACGTCGCAGCAACGCCAAACGCACCGGCCATGATTCGTAGCGGTGGCGCGGCGACTCGCAAGCCAAACCACCACAGCGCGGCCCCCATTGCAGCCCAACCTACGGCGACCCAAGCGACAGCTTCGCCACCTGCTGCATCGGCTTGAATCGGCAATGCCCAGGCGATAAACCCAAATGACAAAGCCAACAGTGTTAGCAGCAAGCGATTATCGTTTGCTCGCAACGTAAGTGATGCTCGCGCCAAGATCGCATAAACGGTCGCCATCGAAATCGCTGCCGTCCCCAACCAAAGTCGATAGTCATCGCGAAGCAATGTCTGAAACATCGCAAAGCTCAACAATGCGACGACAACCAGCCTGCACAGTTCTTCGCGATCAGCCGGTTCCGAACATCGTTTCGCTGTGACGACAACGTGAGCGATGTACACTACGAAAATTGCAAGTTGAAAGCCGATCGCCCACACAAATTTTTCTGGGTGATACTGACTGATGTACCAGAGCCAAAACAGCAGTTGTGTTCCCAAGTATGAAAGGGAAAGGATTGCTGGCCAGCGTCGGTAAATGTTGGCAACGACAATTCCAACATTCAAAATCACGAGATAAGTAAAAAACGACCAATACGTATCGCGATCCGACGCCAACAGCATCGGCACCATTAAGCCGCCAATCACCGACGCCAAAGCGACCGACATCGAGCCATACAAGACGGCAATCACCATCGACTCAAAGACAATCGCTGCCAGGAAGAATCCGGCATGCGTTTGGGGCAACAAGCCATAGACGCCGAACGCGCAGTAGGTTGTTAAATAGACAATCACGATCCCGGCAGACGTCAACATGCCGGAAAATCGCGACATGCCATCCTTGAAATATCGCCAACCGGCCAGCACCAACATCACGCCTATCAATTCGCCGATCGCAACTCTTCCAACCGGTCCAATGAAATTATTCTGGAACGCATACCGTAAAAAGAATACGGCAGAGAAAACGAACAGGATGACAGCCACCCAACCGAAAGCTTTCTGACCGACAAACGTTTCCCAACCAACGGGTTCTTCCGACGTAGTCGAGTTCGCTACGGGAGCTTCGCTTTGCGACGGCGATACGGTCAATGGACGCGGCGAGGCAAAGTCAGCGACTGGCACTGCATCGAGCGAATTTTGCGGCGTGGCTCGCGTGACGTCTCCAACGATAACGTCCTCAACCGGAACGCCATCAGGCCGAGCCGAACCGGCCAGACTACGAACTTGCTTTTCTAGCTTTGCAATCCGAGTCGTTAGTTCAACGATGCGATTGCTGCGGCGATAGGCAACAATCGACAATACCAATGTTACCACCGGTAACGAAAGTACCAACAATCCGATGAGACCGACGAATAGCAGTTCACTTGGCATTGGAAATTGTCGTCGCTACGCGCCAGTATTCACGGTCTGTGACAGACCATAAGCTCTCATGGTTGCTTCCAACGAACGAATCTGAGCATCTTCCAGTGGCGTCATCGGCAATCGCAATTCGCCGGTATCACGTCCTAGCAACTGCATCAGCGTCTTGATTGGAATGGGGTTGGTGGCCAAGCCAAGCATGTCACGGCACAGGTGAAACAGCTTGTGATGCCAGAGTCGCGCGGTCACGTAGTCACCATCCGCAGCCGCTCGCACCATGGCCAGCACGTCTTCAGGCACCACGTTGCCAACCACGGAGATCACACCCTCAGCGCCGACTGACATCATCGGCAGCGTTAGTGAGTCATCGCCGCTAAGCACGGTTAGATCCGTCGCCGCCAAGATGCTACTGCACTGATCGAGCGAACCAGTGGCTTCTTTGACCATCGTAATATTCGGCAGCTCAGCCAGCCGAACAATCGTATCGACTTCGATATTCTTGCCGGTGCGGCCAGGGATATTGTAGACGCAGACCGGGATGTCAATCGCATCGGCGATTGCTCTGAAGTGCTCGTAGAACCCGGTCTGAGTTGGCTTGTTGTAGTAGGGTGCAACTTGCAATGTTGCGTCCGCACCTTCGCGTTCGGCTCGTTTGGTCAGACGCAGCGCTTCGGCAGTACTATTGCTGCCCGTGCCAGCCATCACTTTTACGCGGCCAGCAACGGTTTGAATGACCTCTGCGATCACTCGCTCATGCTCGTCGTGTGACAACGTTGGCGATTCGCCCGTAGTCCCCACTGGCACGATGCAAGATACGCCACCGGCGATTTGGAACTCAAGTTGCTCGGCCAGCCGCACATAATCGACTTCACCGTCCTTGAACGGCGTCACGATTGCAACCGACAAACCCGAAAAATCGCTACCTTTACGCTGCGTCATGACTAACCCAAAATCGTCATTGAGGAGGAAACAAAATAGTGAAGCAAATCGTCGCGGCGACTCTCCGAGACGCCGTAACTTGGGAGTCTTGGAGAGACTCGCCCACTGCTTCGCGAGCCGAGATTGTAGCGTCAATCAAGCAAATCGTGGAAGGGTTAGTATCGAACGATCCTTATGGTGCGATCGAATCCAATATCCGGCGCATTTCTGCGACGGCGTCCCGCATCCCCACCATGACCGCTCGACTGATGATCGCGTGGCCGATATTCAGCTCGATCATTGACGGAATTCTCGCGACTTGGCGAACGTTCACATAATTCAGCCCATGGCCCGCATGCAGCCGCATCTTGGCTTCAACGACCTGTTTGCCAGCAATGGACAGGCGGGCGAGCTGTTCATTCAGCGCCGCTTGACCAGCCGACGGGTGTGCCGCGATTGCATAGGGCCCGGTATGCAGCTCAACGGCGTCAACGCCGAGATCGGCTGCGGCGTCGATCTGATTCTGGTCTGGATCGAGAAACAAACTCACTAAAATACCGGCGTCACGGAGCCGAGCCACAGCGTCTCGGACGCGGCCCGAGTCCCCGGCAGCATTCAGTCCACCCTCCGTCGTGACCTCCTGGCGACTTTCCGGCACCAGCAACGCCCAGGTTGGCTTGAGTCGACAGGCAATCCCCACGACGTCATCCGCAGCAGCGATTTCAAGGTTTGTCTTGACGGTCACGGTTCGCATCAAGACTTCAGCGTCGCGGTCTTGGATATGTCGTCGATCTTCACGCAAATGAAACGTAATCCCGTCGGCACCACCTTGCTCTGCCAGCGCCGCCGCCACAACCGGATCAGGCTCATACGTCCGTCTCGCTTGCCGGATGGTCGCCACATGATCAATGTTGACTCCAAGCTCAATCATTCAACTCTGCCTTAAAAAATAACACTAACTCTGTTCATTGACCTAAGCCCAATTGCTCACCAAACCATTTCAACTCATGCGCAATATCTGTCCCCAGCCCAGCGGTCCTGAGTTCCTGCGGCATCACAGTCCATGCGTACGTTTCAACTTCCCAGTGACCGGTAAACGTCGGCGCGTTCGTTGACTGCATCGCTGCGATACACTCGGCAATTTCACGTCGTGTCGTCCGCAATTGACCGAATCGCTCAAGAAAAATCGGTACGTGGAAATGAATGCGGAGATGTTTGTCATCGGCACCTTCATCGCTTGTCAACCATTCTGGCAAGTCTTCGACCAAGCGAAACGTGCCGTCGTGGCCGAGGCACCCGGTTTGGTGAAGGTAGCGATCTTCTGCGAATTGGCGAAGCTGCTCAGTCGCAACCGCGCGCTCCGTCGATTGCATCTCGAACAGCGGTACGTCAATCGCGCTGCTAACCTGTACCTTCCCAACAGTAATCCCTGCGGCTCGATATCGCTGAAGTGTTTCTGCTTGTTCCTCAAACATCACTGCACTGTGGCAAACATCGTGGCAGACACTGATGTATCGACGATGGTTCGCGTTCGGCAGGTGGGCCGCGAAAAAATCCAGGACGTCTTCGCATCGGTCCAACAAGCAACCTGGCTCCGGTTCGATGGCGACCGTAATCTGACGTCCCGTATCTCGTTCGATCTGCTCCAGCTCGCTGACTAGGACTCTTAGGTTCGCACCCGCTCGTTCGAACTCTTGATCGTCGTCATCGCTCGGCCAGCCGATCGGCAACGTGCTGATCGATCCCACGGACGTCGCGGAATCTTCAGGTTGAAACGACTGCAATACCGCCAGGATGCGGGCCAACAAGCGTGTATAGTCCAGTCGCCTTGAATCGCCCCAGGTGGGCAGGTAGACACGATGCTTGACAACGGGCAAATGAAAATTATCGAACGGGAATCCGTTCATGGTGAACGGCTCAAGCCGACGGTCTGCCAGCCATTTGCCGAAATCTGCCGCACCGCTGCCGATCGAAAGCTCCGTCGCCGCCGAAAACGGCAGCCACAACCCTACGCCAAGCTTCGCGGTCGAATCGGCAAGTTTAGCAGCGATCGGAGCAGCAAATTCCTGCAATTTTGAACGAATCGTCGCCATGTCGGTGCCGACGTGGACGTTGGTGCAATAACCAATTTGCGGTTTCTCGATGGGCATGCGACTAAATGACAGAACACGTTTGGGATGAAGCAAGGAGATAGATTAGACTAGTTGCTTGTAGAGCATTTTGTCCGATTTTCGAATCATTGGATACTCACTTAACGAGACATCGTGATTGATCGTTGCCTAAGAATTCGCAGCCTGCTTTTGCTCTTATTGTTGTTGCCAATCACATCGGCCGGCAACTTCGCAATAGCGCAAGAGGTGCCCAACAGCAAATTTGGCGGAAGGCCAGATCCATTTTACCCGATCGACTCTTGGTGGGCGACACCCGGGGAGCAGCGACTGGGGTCAGGAGCTCCCGGTCCGGAGTATTGGCAACAACGAGCCGACTACATCATCGACGTGTCGTTGGACGACGATCGCCAACGGATCACCGGTCGGGAAACCGTTCGGTACCAAAACCAATCACCCCATACGTTGCGTTACGTTTGGTTTCAGCTTGATCAAAACATGTACCAAACAAACTCCGAAGGTTTGCTTGGCTCGCCGTCACCAAATTTGGATGGCAAAGTTCCGTTCTCGCTCTTGCGGTCCATCCTTGCCCGTGAATCGTTTCAAGGGGGATTTGAGATTGACGAGGTAACCGATGGCAAAGGCAATCCATTGGTTCATACGATTGTCGGGACTTCGATGCGCGTCGACCTGCCGATGCCGCTCGAGGCGGGCGAAGCGACTGAAATTCAGATTGCGTTTGCCTATCGAATCCTTGATGCCAAGTTGATCTTTGGACGCGGCGGTTACGAGTATTTTGAGAAGGACAACAACTACTTATATGAGATCGCGCAGTGGTATCCGCGAGTCATCGCTTATACCGACTACTCCGGCTGGCATCACGAGCCTTACGTTGGTCACGGTGAGTTCACGGTCGAGTTCGGTAACTACACGGTGCGCATCACAGCTCCGGCGGACATGATTGTCGCAGCAACGGGAGAGCTGAAGAACCCCTTAACCACTTTGACCCTAACGCAGCGAAATCGACTTGCCGATGCGACCGTCGCGACAAAACCAGTTTTCATCGTCACACCCGAGGAAGCAAAATTAAACCAAGCGAACGCCAAGACCGTTGATCGATCCCAGACCAAGACCTGGGAATTTACGGCAACCAGCGTCAGGGACTTCGCATTTGCCGCCAGTCGTAAGTTCGTTTGGGACGCCGTGGGTCACAACATCGGAGGTCGCCCCGTAATGGCGATGTCCTATTATCCGATTGAAGCGGAACCACTCTGGAGTCAGTACTCAACCGCTTCGATCACTCATACACTCGATGTCTACAGCCGCTTCACGTTCGACTATCCGTATCCGGTTGCGATCAGCGTCAATGGTCCCGTCTTTGGCATGGAGTATCCGATGATTTGCTTCAACGGCCCGCGACCAGAAACCGATGGGACGTACTCCAAAGCAACGAAGTATGCGTTGATCTCGGTAATCATCCACGAAGTCGGTCATAATTGGTTTCCCATGATCGTTAACAGCGACGAACGGCGTTGGAGCTGGATGGACGAAGGCCTCAATACGTTCCTGCAATACCTTGCCGAACAGGAATGGGAAGCGGACTATCCGAGCCAACGTGGGGAGCCTGCAAATATCGCGGCGTTCATGCGCAGCAACGACCAGCGTCCAATCATGACGCAAAGCGAATCGCTGTTGCAGTTTGGAAACGTCGCCTATGGAAAACCCGCGACGGCGCTCAACATCCTGCGCGAAACCATTCTTGGGCGAGAGCTATTCGACTTTGCCTTCAAGGAATACGCGCGTCGCTGGCGTTTCAAGCGACCGATGCCAGAAGACTTCTTCCGCACGATCGAAGACGCGTCCGGCGTTGACCTCGACTGGTTCTGGCGAGGCTGGTTTTACTCAACCGATCACGTCGACGTCGCCATTCAAAACGTCAAACTGTATCAGATCGACACCAACGATCCCGATGAATCTGCAGAACAAAAGCGACGCGAAAAGAAAGAAAAACCAGAGTCGGTTTCGAAGCAGCGGAACCAACCTCTACCAAAGCGAGTCGACCTCGAACCTGGGCTTAAAGATTTTTATAATGACTTCGATGAACTGCAAGTCAGCGAGGATGACCGCAAGACCTTTCGAAAATTTATCGATGGATTGAACGCTGAAGAACGAAAACTTATCAAACGAAAAACAAACTTCTATGTCGTTAGCTTTCAGAACGTCGGTGGCTTGGTCACGCCAATCATTTTGACGGTTCGATATGACGATGCGACCAGCGATCGAATCGAGATCCCTGCTGCGATTTGGCGAAAAGACCCCCGCAACGTTGCGAAGCTGATCA
>Ga0163144_10029397_pt1 | contig 10552 bp, 11 predicted proteins | sample OliLak19BULKMAT1_FD_123175 | JGI IMG/M metagenome (GOLD analysis project Ga0163144, IMG submission 123175) | Freshwater microbial mat bacterial communities from Lake Vanda, McMurdo Dry Valleys, Antarctica - Oligotrophic Lake LV.19.BULKMAT1 | ecosystem: Environmental > Aquatic > Freshwater >...
GCGGCCCGCGCTTCGATGCGTCTGTCAGCTTTGTGGTGCCGAGGCCGCCGGGCTGGCGAATGTCAGCGACCTGGTGACTTCAAGCAGGCATGTGACGCAAGCCCTACGTCATCTGCCGCGCGAACGAGTCGTTTCTTCAGTAGCGGCGTCTGTCGTGATGATCTCGCTCAGCATGTCGTAACCATCACCGAACGCACCGTCTGTGGTGCAACCATTGCACTATAATGCCGCATGGCAACGCTGATTCGGCTCGCGAAATCCAAGCTCACCATGTACGCTGGCGACCACAACCCGCCGCACTTCCATGTGTTGGCCAACGATGGCTCCGAAGCCCTGATTGACTTGGCATCCCTGCGGATCGTCGACGGCACGGTGCGGCCGGCAGTGTTGAAGGAAGCGCTGGCTTGGGCCAGCCAGAATGTGGCTCTGCTGGCCACGAAGTGGAAGGAACTGAACCCATGAGGCCGAAACAATTCACTCTGTCCAGCGTGAAAGCAACGCCGAGCGCGAGCTTGCTGCTGCGCTATGCGGATGGCGAGCAATTCGAAGTCAGTCTGGTAGACACCATCAAGCAGCACCCTACGCTGGACCGGCTTAAGGATCCCAAAGTTTTCAGCTCGGCCACGGTCGGTGACCACGGCGCATCTGTGATCTGGGCGAACGACGACGAACTGGAGTTGGCAGCCGACAACCTGCGCGCTCGTGCCGTTGAGCAGGCGGGCAGCGTATCGCATGAGTTCATTTGGAATTGGATGGCCAGGAACAACCTGACCCTCGACACGGCAGCGGTGGCGCTGGGCGTATCCCGTCGCATGCTCGCCTACTACCGCAGTGGCTCCAAGCCAGTGCCGCGCACCGTCGCTCTGGCCTGCCTCGGGTGGGAAGAGGTGGTCAAGAACGATGGCGGTTACGCACTGGCCGCGTAGGTCCGGCCCACCGTTGCTACCAGCGGCGGTAGGGGCTGTTAAAGAGTCCTAAGTCCATGACTCTGCGGCACGAACGTCGGTTTGCGGGCCTCGAAATCGGAGGCTCGAATGTCGCCGAAGGGTCGATAGGACCATTTCATTGCCGGCGAGAGCAGTCGCTGGATCGGCATGGCCGTCGGCTGGTCATTTGATACCAAAGAGTGGATTTGCCGGAGCCGTTGTGGCCCGCCAGTACGAACGCGGGTGGTCGCTGTTCGTCGCTGAGCCGCGTGGGCGATGCAATGCTCGGTGGTGGCGTCCAGGATGCCGGCGACGGGCACCTTGCCCTTCGCCTCGGTCATCGCCACTTGCTTGTCGATCGGTGGTCGGCGGCGTAGGGCGTGACGACAGGCGGCACGATACCGTGGAGTTGCAAGGTCGACATTGCGGCTCGCTTCGTGGGGCAAGCGAAGCATTGTCCATGGCCTGCGGCGGGCGTTGGAGAGGGGCCGATGGCCTCGATAATCCGGGGCGTCGCCCCGCCCGGCCCTGCCGGTCACGCTCCCCACCACCATGGAATCCGTCCTCGCTGCCATCGTTCTCGCGCTTTGCGTGCTGATGCTGCTGCGCATGGTGCTCGGCGAGCGGCGGCGCCAGCGCGTCGACGCGGCGGTGTTGCGCCTGGGTCGCTCGCTGCGCCGATTCGGGCACGCGGTCTGGCACTGGCGTGCGCGGCGCCGCGATGCTGCGAACGCGGCCGACGCCGTGATCCGGCGCGCGCGCCGGGCCGACCACTTGAAAGTCGTGCCCAAGCCGCCGCAGGACACGCTGCATTGACACCACACCGCCCCGAGCACTGGGCGGCCGACGCCGGTGCGCGCGATGTCGTGCGCCTGGACATTCCGGCCGACGCCGCGCGCGATCGCACGTTCGAAATCGATGTGCGGCTGGCGGTGCGCACCGCACGCGCCGACGCCACGCACGCGATGCAGGTGCGGGTCGACGGCGCGCTCGAGTGGTCGCGAAGCGTGCCCACGCACCCCGGCGGCGATTCGCTCGACCTGCGCCTGCGGCGCACCGTGGCCCGCGGCCGGCCGCTGCGGCTGGCCGCGACCTGCGCATTGCGCGGCGCCGTGCGTGTCAGCCTGTCGATCGTTGCCGACGAAGTGCCGGATGACTAGGCCGACGGACCGGTCCGCGCCCGGCGGTCGCCTGCAGGCTGCCATGCGGCCCGATGGCGATGCCGCTAGGCGCGTTGAAGGGCGTCGGCGCCGCTGCCGCCGGAGCCCCTGCGCGGATTCAATCCGGAAACGCCCCCTCCAACTCATCCACCAGCGACCCCACATACGCCACCGCCGCCCGAATCGGCGCGGGCGAGTGCAGGTCGATGCCCGCCGTCTGCAGCAACTCCAGCGGCTTCATCGTCCCGCCAGCCTTCAGCACCTGCAGCCAGCGCTGCACGGCAGCGTCGCCTTCTTCCGCCACGCGGCCCGCCATCGCCGTCGCGGCCACCAGGCCGACCGAATAGGTGTACGGATACAGCCCCATGTAGTAGTGGGGCTGGCGCATCCAGGTCATGCGCGCGCCGTCGTCGATCTCCACCGCGTCGCCCCAGAAGCCGGCCAGGATCTCACCCTTGCACTGGTTCAGCAGTTGCGCCGTCACCGCCTGCCCGGCCTCGGCCATCGCATACACGCGGTGTTGCAGCTCGGCCTCCAGCAAGTGGGTAACGAAATTGTGGTGGTAGGTGCCGAGCACTTGCATGATCACGCAGCGGCGCATGCGCGCATCGCTGCTCTGGGCCAGCATGTGCCGCGCCAGCAGCATCTCGTGCATGATCGAAGGCGCTTCGACGAAGGGCATCGCCGGGTGCGTGTTGACGTAGCGCTGGTGCTTCATCGCCAGGCTGAAGTGCGCGCCGTGCCCGAGTTCGTGCGTCAGCACGAACACGTTTCGCATGGTGTCGGCCCAGGTCATCAGGATGTACGGGTGCACGCCGTAGGGCGTTGCGCAGAACGCACCTGAAGACTTGCCGACGTTGTCGGCCCGGTCGACCCAACGCTGCTCGAGTACGGTGCGCACGAGTTGCACGTACTCGGGCCCCATGCAGGCCAGCGAATCGAGGATGAGTTTGCACGCCTCGTCGTAGCCGATCTTCGGCTCGAATTCGGGATCCAGCGGCACCTTGATGTCGCAGTACAGCAATTGCTCCAGGCCGAGCACACGGCGGCGCAGCCGGGCGTAGCGGCGCATGTGCGGCGCCACTTCGGCCTGGAGCGTCTGCAGGATGTGCTTGTAGAACGACTGCGACACCTTGTGCGGCTGCAGCAGGCAGGCCTCGGTGCTCGGGTAATGGCGCAGCCGCGCCAGCGCCACGTTCTTGTTGATCTCGGTGGCCAGCGTGGCCGCCCAGGTGTGGTTGTAGGCCTTCAGCCCCGCGCTGAACGATTGCCAGGCGCCGCGGCGCACGCTCACGTCGGAGTGCGAGTCGTAGGTCCACTCGAACAGGTTGACCGAGTTGGCGCGAACGGTGCCTTGCGCGTCGGTGAAGGGCTGGAACTGCAGGTCGCTGGCCTTGGAGCGGTGGTAGATCGTCCACGGCGCGTCGAGCACTTCGCCCAATGAGGCCAGCACCATTTCCGTTTCGGCGCCGAGCCGGTGCGGCTTCGTTTCCAGCAAGTCCTGCAAGCGCACCTGGTGCGCCGCCAGGCCGCTGTCCTGCGCCAGGAACTTCTGCACCGCGCCGTCGGGCAGTTGAAGGATCTCCGAGTCGACGAAGGCGATGCTGGCCTCCAAGCGGGCCTCCAGGGCGTCGACGCGCGCCAGCGCGGCCTGGTACTCGGCATCGATGCCGTCTTGCGCGTTGCGCAAGTAGGCGAAGGTGCCGGCACGCATCAGGCGCTGTTGCAGCATCTCCACCGTGTTCAGGCAGGCCAGCAGGGTGGCCGCACTTTCGCCGAGACGCCCCTGGTACGGGTGCACCTCGGCGCGCGCGGCGTCCAGGGCTTCGAGCTCGGCCTCCCAATGCGCGGCAGAGGCGAACAGGTCGTCGAGGCTCCAGGTCATCTGCACCGGGACGTCGGCGCGTGCGAGGCGAATTTGCATGTCGGTTGGCCCTGTCGGTTGGCTGGGATTGTGCAGCGATGCGGAGCCGGGTCAGCAACGGATGCGCGACATGCGCCGCCGCCCAAGTTTAAGGCTTAACATTTTATAAAATATTTAATCTGTGATAGATTGGTGCATGGACGCGATCAACACCCCCACCTACCTGCGCCTGCGCAGCCAGATACGCAGTGACATCGTGGCCGGTGTGTGGCCGCTCGGAGCGCACATCACGCTGGCGCAGCTCAGCCAGCATTACCAGGTGAGTACAGCGCCTGTGCGCGAGGCGATGTTGCAGTTGCAGGGCGAAGGCGTGATCGACATGCGCATGCACCGCGGCGCGGTCATCCCCGATGTCGACGCGCGCTACATCGACAACATCTACAAGCTGCGCGGTGCGCTGCAGGCCATGCTCGCGCGAGAAGCGGCCGAGCGCGCCACCCCGAGCCAGGTCGACGCATTGCAGGCGCTCGGCCGGGTGCACGAGGAAGCGGCAGCCACGGGCGACGTGGGCGCCTGCGTGCGCGCCAACCGCGCGCTGCATCACTTCATGGACAGCCTGGCCGACAACCCGCCCGCCCTCGAAGTGCTCGACGCGCGCTCGAGTCTGGTCGACGCCTTCCGCCATGCCCGGGGGTATGGCGGTGGCCGCCTCGACACGGTGATCGCTCAGCACCGCAAGCTGCTGCGCGCGATCGCACAAGGCGACGGGGAAAAGGCCGCGCGCGTCGCTTTCGAGCACACCGAATCGTCACGCAACGACCTGCTCGGCCTGTTGCGTAAACCACCGATCCCGCACAAGGAGTCACGATGAGCACCGTTTCGAATTCTCTTCCGCGCACGCGCCGCAGCGTGTTGCGAGCCAGCCTGCTCACGCTGGCCGCAGCGTCCGCTGCGCTGGCTGCCGGCACCGCCCACGCTTACCCGGACAAGCCAGTCACGCTGTTCGTCGGCTTTGCTGCCGGCGGTTCGGCCGACACGGTCGCGCGCGCCCTCGCCGAGGAGATGAGCAAGACGCTCGGCCAGCGCGTGATCGTCGAGAACCGCCCGGGCGCCTCGGCCAACATCGCCTCAGCAGCGGTGCTCGCCGCGCCGGCAGACGGCCACAGCCTGCTCTTCGCCGGGCTCACGCTGGCCACCAACCCGCCGCTCATCGGCGTCAAGTACGACCCGCTTACTGCCTTGGCGATGGTCACGCAGATCACCAGCGTGCCGGTGGTGATGGTCGCATCCAGCAAGGGCAGCCTCCAGTCGCCGGGCGACGTGGTGGCACTGGGCAAGAAGACCCCTGGCGGGCTCAAGGTGGCCTCGGGCGGCCTGGGAACCTCCTCGCATCTGGCGCCCGAACTGTTCTTCCAGAGCCAGCAGCTGCCTTACCTGCACGTGCCATACAAAGGCGGCGCGCCGGCCAACGTGGCGCTGCTGGGTGGCGAAGTCGACCTGATGTTCGATTTGATGTCGGGCACGTTGCGCGGCTTCGTGGACGCAGGGCAAGTGCGCCCGCTCGCAGTGATGCAGGAAGGCCGCATCGAGGCCCTGCCCAACGTCAAGAGCGCAAAGGAATGGGGCCTGCCGCCCTCGACCTTCATGCGCAGCTGGCAGGGCATCGCGGTCAAGGCGGGCACGCCGGCGCCGGTGGTGGCGCAGATCCACAAGGCGGTACTGGCGGCCGCCAACACGCCTTCGTTCCGGGCTCGGGTCTGGCAACTCGGCTCCGAGGTGGTGACCAGCCGCGCGCCAGCCGAGTTCGACGCGCTCTACCGCGCCGAGCTCACGCGCTGGGCCGCGCTCGTCAAGGCGGCCAACATCAAGGTCGAGTGAGCGAGCGCCGCATGAAGATCACCGAGGTCCGCTGCCACCTGATGCAGGCCGGCGCGCCGCCGCACACCGGCTGGACGGCGACCGGCAAGAGCGCGCTGGCCGGCAACCGCAACTGGCTCTTCGTCACGCTGCACACCGATGCGGGCCTGATCGGCACGGGCGAAGGCTCCGGCTGGCCGCGCGTCGTCGCGCAGGCGGTGGCCGACCTGGCGCATCTGCTGGTGGGCGAAAACCCGCGAGACATCGAGCGCCTGGGCCAGAAGCTGCGCGTGGCGATGATGGGCCACGGACAGACCGGCACCGTTGGCATGGGTGCCTTGGCGGCCATCGACATCGCGCTGTGGGACCTGAAGGGCCAAGTGCTCGGCACCTCCACGGCCGACCTGCTGGGCGGCCTGGTGCGCCCCCGCGTGCCGTACTACGTGCACGCGTCGAATGTCGAGACCGCCCGCGCAGCTGTAGCACGCGGCGTGCGTGCAGTGAAGGTCGGCGGCATCGACGGCATCGTAGAGCGCACCCACGCGATCCGCGCTGCCCTCGGCGCCGAGATCGACCTGATGGTCGACCTGCACGGCCCCCCCTGGCTGAACGCGGCCGATGCGGTCGCGATCGGCCGCGCGCTCGAACCCTTGAACCTCGTGTTCCTCGAAGAGCCGGTCGCACCCGACAACCTCGACGGGTGGCGACGCGTTCGAAGCCAAGTGGCGCTGCCTCTGGCCACCGGTGAACGCCTGGCCACACTCGCCGACATGCGCCCCTTCATCGACGAACGCCTTTGTGACGTGCTGCAGCCCGACACCGGCCGCTTTGGTGGGCTGACGCAAATGCGCAAGCTGGCCGGCCTGGCGGAAGCGCATGGCCTGGCCATCGCGCCGCATTCAGGCTCGCTCGGCCCCGTGGCCGAGTTCGCCGCGGTTCACTTGATGGCAGCGATACCGAACGCACTGATGCTCGAACGCATGGAGCCCGACTGGGACGGGCGGGGCCAAGCCATCGTTGGCGCGCTCGAGGCCCGCGACGGCCAGCTCGCCGTGCCCGACGGGCCGGGCCTGGGGGTGGAGGTCAACGCGGCCTTCATCGATGCGCACCCGAGCATTCGCAACGCCGGCCTGCCTTCGGGCGGCTGGAACGCCGGCACCGAGGCCGAAAGCGTTTACGTCCAGGCGCGCCGCGAGCGCCTGCACCTCACCCGAAGCAACACAAAGGAGCAGGCATGACCGAAAGCCAGAGGCCCGCATCGGGCGTGCCCGTGAACCGCTTCAAGCAAGCCCTGGCCGCCGGACAGACCCAGATCGGCTTGTGGAACAGCTTGGCCAGTGCCGCGACGGTGGAGGTGATTGCGGGTGCCGGTTTCGACTGGGTGCTGGTCGACATGGAGCACTCACCCAACGATCTGCCATTGCTGCACGCGCAACTGCAGGCGATGGCGGCCTACCCACAGACGGCCGCCGTGGTGCGCCCGCCGTGGAACGACATGGTGACCATGAAGCGCCTGCTCGACCTGGGCGTCCAATCGTTCCTGATCCCCTGCGTGCAGAACGCCGCCGAAGCCGCGGCCGCGGTGAGCCACACGCGCTACCCGCCCCGTGGCGTGCGCGGGTTCGCCAGCGCCTCGCGCGCCACGCGCTTCGGGCGGATTCCGGCGTACTGGCAGCACGCGCACGAAGAGATCTGCGTGCTGGTGCAGGTGGAAACCGTCGCGGCGCTGGCCGAGATCGAAGCCATCGCCGCGGTCGACGGCGTCGATGGCATCTTCATCGGGCCGGGTGACCTGTCGGCGTCGATGGGCTACCTCGGCCAGCCCTCGCATCCCGAAGTGGTGCGCACGATCGACGACGCGATGGAACGCATTGCCGCAGCCGGCAAGCCGAGCGGCTTTCTCACCGGCGACCCGAAGCTGGCGCATCATTACCTCGACCGTGGCTGCAGCTTCGTCGCGGTGGGCGCCGACGTGGTGCTGCTGGCGCGCGCGGCCGATGCGCTGTGCGCGAGCTTCAAGTCGACCCAGTGAACTGCATCCTGCTCACCGGCGCTGCGGGCAAGGTGGCGCGCCAGCTGCGTCCGCACCTGGCGCGCCGGTGCAACGAGCTGCGGCTGGTGGACATTGCAACCTTCGACGCCGAACTGGCGAACGAGACGGCTCACGTCGCCAACCTCGCGCACGCCGCCCGGCTGCCCGATCTGCTGCGCGGCGTCGATGCGGTGGTGCACTTCGCGGGCCACCCGCGCGAGGCCGAGTGGCCGCAGCTCGTCGAGGCCAATCTGCTCAGTGCGATCCATCTCTGGGAAACCGCGGTGACGGCGGGCGTGCAGCGTATCGTTTATGCGAGCTCCAACCACGCCGTCGGCTACTACGCGCGCAGCGCCTCGATCGACGGCCGCGTGCCGCCACGGCCCGACAGCCGCTATGGCGTGACCAAGGTTTTCATGGAGGCACTCGCAAGCCTGCATGCCGACAAGCATGGTCTGCGGGCGATGGGTCTGCGCATCGGCTACTGCAGCATGGCGCCCAGCGAGGCGCGCATGCTGTCGCACTGGGTGCATCCGGACGATCTGGCCCAGCTCGTTGAAGTGGGTCTCACGGCCGATTACCTGCACGAGGTGGTCTACGGCGTCTCGGCCAACAGTCTCAGCTGGTATGACAACCGGCGCGTCGAAGCGCTGGGTTACCGGCCGCGCCACAGCGCCGACCGCTGGGCCGCCGAGCTCGGCGGCGTCGGCATCGGCAACCCGGTGGCCGAGCGCTACCAGGGCGGCAGCTTCGCGGCGGCCGGTCATGTCGGTGATCCTGAACGCCCGGCACGCGCGCGCTGAGCGCGTTGACATCGCGCCAGCACACCATGCTGGGCTGGCGGGGCTGCGCGCGTGGCGCGTCGACAACCGTGTCGGTGAGTCGCCGACCTGGGACGTGGCCACGCAAACGCTGCTGTGGATCGACGTGCGCGCGCCCGCTTTGCTTCGACTCGACCCTCGGACCGATGCGCTGACCCGATGGGACCTGCCCGAGGTGGTGGGCGCGCTTGGCTTGGCCGCTGGCGAGCGGGTGGTGCTGGCGTTGCGAAGGCACCTGGCCGTGTTGGAGCTGCCCACCGGCCGACTCGAGACGCTGCTCGAAGTCGTCGGCGAGCCTGAAGGCAACCGGCTCAATGACGGCAAGGTCTCACCCTGCGGGCGCTGGTTCGTGTTCGGTTCGATGGACGACGCCCCGGCCGGCAAGCGCGCCACTGGCAGGCTCTACTGCGCCGGAGTCGACGGTTCGCTGCGCACGTTGCACGATGGCGTGACGGTCGCCAACGGCATCGCCTGGAGCGCCGATGGCAACGCGCTGTTTTTCTCGGACAGCCATGCCGGTCGGGTTTGGCAGGCGATCTGGCACGCAACGACCGGAACCATCGGACCGTCGCAGCCGTTCTGCGAGTCGCACGAAGCCACCGGACGGCCCGATGGCGCAGCGGTCGACGAGGCGGGCATGTACTGGTCGGCTGGCGTCTCGGCCGGTTGCCTGAATGCTTTCGACGGCTCCGGCCGACGGGTGCGGCGCTTGCCTGTGCCGTGTCGCTGGCCGACGATGCCCTGCTTCGGCGGCAGCGACCTCGGCGCGCTGTTCGTCACGTCCCTGGTTCGGCCGGGACTCGCGCTGCATCCTTCTGGGCTGGATGGCGCCTTGATGAGCTTCCACGCTGACGCGCGCGGTTCGGCGCCCGGGCGCTGGCAATTCAGCGTCGGTCCGGACGCAAACCGTTGCCAGCCCCAAGTCCTTGCAGATTGATCCCGACGCCGCAGCCGCAATAATATTGCTGCGATGCAGCAAGTCAGGCGCTCTACCCCTTCTCGCACCGCTGGCGGCCTGTGTGCCGGCGCGGTCGCGTCGCTGTCTGCGCTCGTCATCGCACTGGCGCTGGCCTCGCTGGGTGCACACGCTGCCCAGGGGTTCGGCTTCGACGATGTGGCCCGCGAAGCCGAGCGCCTGGCGCGCCTGGCCTACCGGGAGCCGCCGCCGGCCGATCCGGCGATTGCCGCGGTCGGCTACGACACGCACCGCAAGCAACGCTTCCGTTCGGAGCTTTCTACCTGGCGGGGCGGCGGCACGCCGTTCGAGTTGCAATACTTTCCACTCGGCAACGGCGTCACGCGGCCGCTGGCCCTGTTCGAAGTGGTGGATGGCGTGGTGCAGCCGATGGCGTTGCCAGCGGGCGCTTTCGAACACACGGCCTCGAACGGCGTGGCCGGCTGGCGGCTGAACCGCTGGATAGACGCCCCGCGGCGCAGCGACGAAGTGGGCGCTTTCCTCGGCGCGAGCTATTTCCGCCTGGTCGCCCCCGGTTTGCAGTACGGCGTGTCGGCACGCGGCCTCGCCGTCGACACCGCCCAGGCGTCGGGCGAAGAGTTTCCCGCCTTCAGCACCTACTGGATGCAGCGCCCCCAACCGGGCGACAGCGAGGTGAAGTTCTACGCACTGCTCGAGTCGCCACGCGTCACGGGCGCCTATGCCTTCGTGCTGCGCCCGGGCGACGGCACCACCCTGATCGACGTGCGGGCCCGCCTGATTTTGCGGACGCCCGTGGCCCGATTGGGCATTGCGCCGCTCACGAGCATGTTTCTTGCCGGGGAGACGCAACCCATGGCCCAAGATTACCGACCCGAAGTGCACGATTCCGATGGCCTGCAAGTGGCCAGCGGCACCGGCGAGTGGATGTGGCGGCCGCTGACCCACCCGCGTGGCA
>Ga0163144_10029398_pt1 | contig 10552 bp, 10 predicted proteins | sample OliLak19BULKMAT1_FD_123175 | JGI IMG/M metagenome (GOLD analysis project Ga0163144, IMG submission 123175) | Freshwater microbial mat bacterial communities from Lake Vanda, McMurdo Dry Valleys, Antarctica - Oligotrophic Lake LV.19.BULKMAT1 | ecosystem: Environmental > Aquatic > Freshwater >...
CGCGACCGTGCGACCGTGCGCGATCGCCAGCGAGGTGGGATGGAGAATCGTCAGCGACCCGGCACCGCTGGTGACGGTGCGGGAGACATCGGTCAGTGCGATCATTCAGCGGCTCAGCACGTCATCGACGATCGGCTGCAGCAGCGGATACAGCATCTCCGCCATCATGCGCTGCCCCTCGGCCGTCGGATGGATGCCGTCCTCCAGATTCAGGCGTGTCTCACCCGCGATCCCGGCCAGCAGGAATGGCAGCAGCTTGACCTGGTGTGTGGCGGCGAGGTCGGGATAGACCGCGCGGAATTCGGCTCTGAACTGGTCGCCCAGGTTCGGCGGTGCCTCCATCCCGGCCAGCAGCACCTGGATGCCGCGCGCCTGCGCCGTCGCGATGATCCGCGAGAGGTTCTCGCGCGTGAGCGCGGGTGACAGGCCGCGCATCGCGTCATTGGCTCCGAGCGCGACCACCAGGATGCGCACGGTCGGCTCCAGCACCCACTCGAGCCGCCGCAATCCCGCCGCCGTTGTGTCGCCACTGATGCCGGCATTGACGACGTCGATGCGGCCGTAGCCGTCCTCCTCAAACTTCTGCTGCAGCAGCGACGGAAAGGCCTCGGACTGCAGCAGCCCGAAGCCGGCCGTGAGGCTGTCGCCCAGCACGGCGATCTGCACCCGTGGGGCCTCGGTCCCCGCCAGGGCCGCCCGTTCGGACTCCAGGATCACGGGCTCCGTCTGAGGCGTCCGGCCGCAGGCCGCATCGCGCACCGAGCAGCCCATGGCCAACAGCAGCAGGAGCGTCGATCCCCAGAAAGAGATGCGTGGTCGTGTCATGGTGTCCGTCTTCCGTTATTGTATGCCGTGCATCCTTGGAGGTTCTGAGAGGCTGATGGCGCGCGGCTGGGAGAGCAAGGCGATTGAATCGCAACAGGCCGACCGGGAGGCGTCTGCTGCCGCGTCCGCGCGGGGGCCCGTGTCTCCCGAAGACGCGGCGCGTGCCGCGCGCCGCCAGACCTGTGCGCTTGCGCTTGCGCGCGCCCAGGCCGACCTCCGGACCGCCACGCACACCGCGCATCGCCGCATGCTTGAGGCGGCGATCGCCGCACTCACCGATCAGTTGCGAGAGGGGCCCCCGTGAGTTTTCGTCGCGCGCTCGGACCATTCGACGCCACGATGATCGTCATCGGCGGCATCATCGGATCCGGCATCTTCATCAACCCCTACCTCGTCGCCCGGCAACTGGACTCCTCGTCACTGGTCCTGCTCGCCTGGGCCGTCGGCGGCGCCGTGGCCCTGGCCGGGGCCTTTGCGTACGGTGAACTCGGCCAGCGGCTGCCCAGGGCCGGCGGCCAATATGTGTATCTCAGTCAGGCCTGGCATCCGCTGGTGGGGTTCCTGTACGGCTGGGCCCTCCTCTTCATGATCGAAACCGGCGCGATGGCCGCCGTGGCGATCACCTTTGCCCAGTACGCGTCACGGATGGCGGGCGGCGACGGGGCCGACCCCCACCTGATCGCGGTCGCGGCGATCATCGTCCTGTCCGCCATCAACTACATCGGCGTGAAACCCGGCAGTCAGGTGCTCAACGTGTTCGTGATCCTGAAGGTGGCCGCGCTCGCCGCCCTCATCATGTTCGCGTGGACGGGCCCCGCGGCCCCGGGATGGCTGACCGCCGTGCGTGTGGATGACACGCCATCCACGGCGCTCACGTTCGGCGTGGCCCTGATTCCGATCCTCTTTGCGTACGGCGGCTGGCAGAACGCGAACTACGTCGCCGAGGAGATGCGCGACCCGCGGCGCCATCTGCCCATCGCCTTACTCGTCGGCACCGGCATCGTCGTCGTCGTGTATCTGCTGGCCAATGTCGCCTACCTGCGCACGCTGGGGCTGGATGGACTGGCCGCCACCGAAACCCCTGCCGCCGAAGCGGCCGGACGATGGTTTGGGTCGATGGGCGAACGGCTGATCGCCGGCGCGATTGCGATTTCCACGTTCGGGTTTCTCAACCTCGCGATCCTGGCCCCCACGCGGGTGTACTTCGCCATGGCGCGCGACGGCGCGTTCGTACCGGCCCTGGCGCAGTTGCATCCGCGGTTCCAGACGCCGGCGGCCGCGATCGTGGTGCAGTCCGCCTGGGCCATTGTGCTGACGCTGACGGGCACGTACGGAGACCTGCTGAACACCGTGGTGTTCGCGGATTGGATCTTCTTCGGACTCACCGTCGGGGGTCTGTTTGTGTTGCGGCGCCAGCAGCCCGACACCGACGGCTTCCGAACGCCGTGGTATCCCGTGCTGCCGGCGGCCTTCGTGCTGGTGGCCATCGTCGTGGTCTACAGCGTCATCTCCAGCGATCCGTGGCGCTCAGCTGCCGGCGCCGGACTCCTGTGCCTCGGCATCCCGGTCTACTATCTGTTTCGAAGGTTATCCCGCTGATGCTGACGGCTCCTCTTGCGCCATACATGCTCTGGGCAAAAACTCGCGAGGCCGCCGAGATCGATCTGGCCGGCAGCAACCTGTTGCCATGCACGCTGGAGGATCTGCCGGGCATCACCGAGGCGCTCCAGCTCACGGCTCCCAACGACAACGGCTTCGCGCCGCTGGTCGAGTCGATTGCGGCCCACTCCGGCGTTGCCCCTGATCGCGTGGTGACGACCACGGGATGTTCAGGCGCCAACTTCCTCGCCATCGCGGCGCTGGTTGGCGCGGGTGACGACGTCCTGGTGGAACAGCCCGGTTACGATCCGCTTGTCGGCGCGTGCACGTTGCTGGGCGCGCGGGTCACACGAATTCCCCGCCCCTTCTCACGAGGGTTTCAGTTCGACCTGGATGCGGTGCGCGCCGCGGTGACTCCGGCGACGCGCCTCATCATCGTGACCACCCCACACAACCCATCCGGTGTCAGCCTGGACGCGGCGACGCTGCGCGACCTGACCGCCATTGCCGACCGCGCCGGAGCGCATCTGCTGGTGGACGAGGTCTACCGGGATGCAGTGAGCCTTGCCGCCGATGGCGCGGCCGTACCCCCATCCGCCACAGCACTGGACGGCCCCGTCATCGTCACGAACAGCCTGACCAAGTCCTACGGACTCAACGGCCTTCGATGCGGTTGGGCCGTGGCGCCCGCGCCGGTGGCAGAGCGCATGCGCCGGGTGCGCGACCTGGTGGATGCGGTTGGCAGCGCGCCGTCAGACCGGCTGTCGGCGTTCGCATTCCAGCACCTGCCGGCCCTGGCGGCACGCACCACCCGACTGGTGACGGCTAATCTCGCGCTGGCGCGCGCCTTTGCCGACGCGCACCCCGATCTGCGTCTGGCCGAACCTCCCCGCGCGACGGTGATGTTCCCGGAGGTGTCCGGTGCCGCCGACACGACGGGACTCGTGGCGGACATTGCGGCGCAGTACGGCGTGGCCGTGGCCCCGGGCCGCTTCTTTGATGCGCCCGCGCACATCCGCATCAGCCTGGCCGGTCACACCGGCCGATTAGCCGAGGGACTGCGCCGGCTCACGCGAGCCCTGGCGGAACGCTGACCGCGATGTCGGGCGCCGACTCGATTTACCTCAAACCCGCCGAGGCGGCCGTGGCGCGAGAGTCGCGGAGACGCCGCTTCTACACCGAGGACGTGCCACGACTCCGGCTGATCGGGTTTGTGCTGAACGCCGTTGGCGTGCTCCTCCACAACTGGCTGGTCTTCGGACAGTTTTCGATGGGCGAAGCCGCCCTCGTCACGACTGTGCTGGTGGGATACGCCGTGGGAGCCTGGGCCGTGTTGGCCTGGGGCTGGAACCGTGTGCGCGGGCTGAACCTGGGCGATCTGTTTTTTGCCCTGGATCTGCTGCCGATGATGTTCGTGGTCTACGTGACGGGCGCCAACCAGAGCCTCCTGTGGTTTGTGTTCGTGGCACGGGCCGCCGATCAGGTGGCGATCTCGTTCCGCCATGCGCTGGTGTTCTCCCACTTGTCGACGGCCGCGTATGCCGCGCTCGTCCTGTGGGTCAGCTGGGGCGAAGGCCGCGTCGTGGACTGGCCGATCGAGATCGCGAAGATCTGCTTCCTCTACATCCTGTGCCTCTACATCACGTTGTCAGCGCGGGCCGTGGCGGCGCGCCGGAAGAAGTTCGATGCCGCGCGGCGCATGGCTGAACAGGCCGTCCGTGACGCCGACGATCGGCGGCGCGACCTCGAACATGCCCTGGCACGCCTGGAGGCCGCCAACCGCACCAAGTCGGAGTTCCTGGCCAACGTCAGCCACGAAATCAGGACACCACTGAACAGCGTCATCGGCCACGCGGACCTCCTGCTGGACACCCCCCTGTCGCGGGACCAGCGGGACCTGATTGGCGTCATGCGAGACTCCGCCGAGTCGCTCACACGCATCGTCAGTGACATTCTCGATCTGTCACGCATCGAAGCCCAGCGGCTGCATCTGGAGTTGATTCCACTGCGCCTGCGGGAGTTGACAGGGACCACGGTGCGTATGTTTGCTGCGCGCGCGCATCAGAAGGGCCTCACGCTGGTGTGCCACGTGGAACGCGATGTGCCCGACAGCCTCCAGGGTGATCCGCACCGCCTGCGACAGGTGCTGACGAATATCATCAACAATGCGATCAAGTTCACCGACACGGGCGAGGTCGTCTTGCGCGTCGCACTGGAAGAACAGCGTGACAGACGGACCGCCCTCCGATTCTCGGTCCGCGACACCGGCATCGGCATTCCCAAGGCCAGGCAATCGGCCATCTTCGAGGCCTTCACGCAGGCGGACGGGTCGGACACGCGACGATTCGGCGGCACCGGCCTCGGCCTGACCATCGCGGCCCAGTTGGTCGGCCTGATGGGCGGACGCCTCTGGGTGGAGAGCGAAGAGGAGCGTGGCAGCACGTTTTCCTTCGTCGCCTGGTTTGATCAGACCCAGTCGTCCGAGCGCGAGCGGCCGCCGTGGGGCGCCACGGCCCTCCGTGTGCTGGTGGCCGACGCGCATGCGGCGAGCCGTGCGGCCGTCGTCGAGTTGCTCGCCACCTGGTCGGTGTCGGTGGTTGAGGCGACCAGTGGCCGGACGGCCCTGGCGGCGATGGAAGTGGCACGGGACGCGGGCCACCCGTTTGATGTGGCGTTGCTGGACGCCGCGTTGCCCGGCCTGGACGGCTATGCGATCGCGGAGCGCATCGCCACCGAGCCGGCACTGGCGCGGCAGGCAGTGGTGATGCTGTCGACCGCGCAACTGGCCACCGGAGCGGAACACGCCGTCACGCTCGGCGCGGCGTACCTCACCACGCCCCTGACCAGTGCGGCGCTGTCCGGCCTGCTGACATCGATCGCCAGTGGTCAGACGATGCCCGGCCCCTTCTCTGGAAGTCCACGCCACACCAGGCGGCCGCTGCGGGTGCTTGTGGTGGACGACCACATGGTCAACCAGGCGGTGGTCTCCGCCACCCTGCGCAAGTGGGGACATGCGGTGGCGTCGGCATCTGACGGGCACGAGGCGGTTGACAAGGCAACGCGCGAGTCGTTTGACGTGGTGCTCATGGACCTGCAGATGCCCGTGATGGACGGCCTGGAGGCCACCCGGCGGATTCGGGCCCGGGAGCAGGCCGACCATCTTCCCCGCATACCGATCATCGCCATGACCGCTCGGGCCATGGTGGAAGACCGCGATCGATGCACGGCAGCCGGTATGGATGACTTCCTCGCCAAGCCGATCGACGCCCAACAGTTCTTCGACCTGCTTGAGGCGATCGGCCAGACGGCCACGCCGCCTGATCACGGCGTCACGCTGACGCCCTTGATCGCGGATCCCGACACCGGGCGCCACGTCGCCGCGATCTTCATCAGCACGGTCCCCGCGCAACTGGACCGCCTCCGCCGCGCCGTCCACGATGACGACATGGCGACCATCGCCACAGTGGCGCACGCCATGCGCGGCGCCATGTCACACTTTGCGGGCGTCTCACTGTCCGCGCTCGAGCAGTTGGAGGATCGCGCGCTCGCATCTTCGCTGGACAGCGGGCCGCAACTGCTTGAAGATGTGGAACTGCAGACCAACGCACTGCTCGCTCGCCTGCGGCAGTTCCTGGCGCAGGAGTGATTTTGCCGTTCCTCATTGCCGCATGGTTGTTCACTGCCGGCGCCACACCGTCGGCGCAGGCGCCAGCATCGCCGGCCGTATCCGTCGATCGCGCGCACCTGCTCAAGGACCTGCAGACCTTGTCCGCCGACGACATGGAAGGCCGGCTGGTCGGATCGCCTGGCGGGGCCAGAGCACGCGCCTTTGTCATCGAACGCTTCAAGGCCTCGGGCATCGTCCCGTTTGGGAGCAGCTACGAATCGCCGTTCACCTTCACGGCCGGGCGCGGCGCCACCGCGGCCGAACGGCGTGGCGTCAACATCCTCGGCTACATCTCGGGCACACGCGAACCACAACGCTACATCGTCATCACCACACACTACAACCACATCAAAATGCGCAATGGCGTCACGTTCAACGGGGCGGACGACAACGCATCAGGCACCGCGGCCCTGTTTGCCCTCGCGACCCACTTTGCCGCGAATCCTCCAGCACACTCGCTGGTCTTCGCGGCGCTGGACGCCGAAGAGAGCGGCCTGCGTGGGGCGCGTCACTTCGTCGCGCAGCCGCCGGTCGATGCCGCCGCACTGCTGATCAACCTCAATATGGACATGATCGGACGCGACGCCAACAACCTGCTCTACGTCGTCGGCACGCATGCACAGCCTGCGCTCAAGCCCGTGATTGAGGGCGTGGCAGCCTCAGCCGCCGTCACGCTGAAGATGGGGCACGACGACCCCACCCAGAAGAACAGCGAGGACTGGTCGAATTCGTCGGACCACGCGCCGTTCTGTCAGGCAAAGATTCCCTGCCTGTACTTCGGCGTCGAGGACTTCGAAAACCACCATAAGGCCACGGACAAGTACGAGACGATGACCCTCGACTTCTACGTCCGGGTGGTCGAGACGATGATCCGGGTGACGAAGGCGTTTGACCGAACGCCGCCCGTGCGCTGACCGCCGCAAAATAGCCGACAATAGGACGTGGGCTTCGACGTTGACGCACTCTGGCACGTCGTCGTCGCCGCGTTAGGCGGCCTGGCGGTCGGCACTGAACGCCAGTGGAGCGGGCATGCGTCCGGGGCCAATGCGCGATTTGCGGGCCTGCGCACGTTCACGATGATGGGCCTCATCGCCGGCCTGAGCGGCTGGTGGTGGACCGTCGGCCTGGCGGGACCGGCGGTGGTCCTGCTGGCCGGCACTGTCGTCATCATCGCGTTGGCGTACTTTGCCGGCAGCCGAAGCGACGTGGACGCCACCACTGAAATCGCGGCGCTGGTGGTGCTGGCCGCTGGGGTCACGGCGGGCGCCGGGCAGACCACGGTCGCCTCGGGCATCATCGCGCTGACTGTGCTGCTGCTCGTTGAAAAATCACAACTCCACCGCCTGGTCGGGCGTATCGGTGAAACCGAGTTGCTGGCTGCGGCGCGGTTCGCGGCCATGGCCGCGATCGTGTTGCCGTTGCTGCCCACGGAGATCGGACCATTCGGCCCGATCGGCGTCATTCGCCCCAGACAGCTCTGGGCGCTGGTGCTCTTCTTTTCGGGTCTGAGTTTTCTGGGCTTCCTGGCTCGTCGCGCGCTCGGCGCGCACCGCGGCTACGCGGTCGCGGGTGTCCTGGGCGGGTTGATGTCGTCAACGTCTGTGACGCTGACCTTCTCGCGGCTCAGCCGAACGGGAAAGGCAGAAGGTCTCGCGCTGGCATCCGGGGTCCTGGGGGCCAACGTGGTCTTGTTTCCGCGCGTGCTGCTGGCGAGCGCGGTGCTGGCGCCGTCTCTGGCGGCCGCGTTGTGGCCCGCCCTCGTTGCGCCGGTGGTGATCGGTCTGGTGTTGTTTGTCAGGGGGCTGCGCCACCAGGGTGCGACCGCGGGTGCGGGTGCGTCAGGCCCGGGCAATCTGCTTGAGATCCGCGCGGCCCTCCAGATGGCCGTGTTGTTCCAGTTGGTGTTGTTCGGCGTGGCGTTCGCCGAGGCGCAGTTTGGCGCCGCCGGCCTGTATGGGTCCGCGGCCGTTCTGGGGTTGACTGACGTCGACGCGCTGACGGTGTCGATGGCGCAGCGCGCGGCTGCCGATACACCCGCCGCGATCGCAGCCACGGCTCTGACCGTGGGCGTGCTCGCCAACACGCTCGTCAAGACCGCGATCGCGCTGGTGGTGGGGCGGGGAAATTTCCGGTGGATGGCCACCGCCGGCCTTGGATTGCTGGCGGTGGCCCTGTCCCTCAGTCTGGTGTTCTAACGATGCCGGACCTGAAGGTCCGGCCTCCAATTACTTCTCGGCGGTCTTGAAGACCTTGGTCGCCAGCGCCACCATCGACGCGACGTCGCTGACATTGGCGGGCAGGATCAACGTGGTGCCCTTCTGCGCCAGATTGCCGAACTGCTGCACATACTGCTCGGCGACCCTCAGCTGGGTGGCTTCCACGCCGCCAGGCTGCCGAATGGTCTCAGCCACCAGCCGGATGCCCTCTGCCGTGGCTGTTGCGACGGCCATGATGGCCGAGGCCTCACCTTCCGCCTCGTTAATCTGCTGCTGCTTGCGCGCTTCCGAGGCTTTGATGACCTGCTGCTTCTCGCCCTCGGCGTTGTTGATGGCCGCATCGCGCTGCCCTTCCGACGTCAGGATCACGGCGCGCTTTTCGCGCTCGGCGCGCATCTGCTTTTCCATCGCGGCCAGCACGTCGTGCGGAGGCGTGATGTTCTTGATCTCGTACCGCAACACCTTGACGCCCCAGGCCTCTGACGCCTTATCCAGTTCAGACACCAGCGCGGCGTTGATGTTCATGCGCTCTTCGAACGTCCGGTCCAGATCGATCTTGCCGATCTCACTGCGCAGTGCCGTCTGCGCCAGCTGCGAAATCGCAAAGCCGAAATCCGAAATGCCGTACGACGCGCGCTCGGGATTCAGCACCTTCAGGTAAAGGATGCCGTCCACGCCAACCTGCACGTTGTCCCGGGTGATACACACCTGCTCCGGGATATCGACCGCCACTTCCTTCAGCGAATGTCTGTAGCGGATGACGTCCAGGAACGGAATCAGAATGTGGAACCCGGCCGACAGGATTCCGCTGAACCGCCCCAGCCGTTCCACCACGAACGCGCTCTGCTGCGGCACCACGACCGCCGTCTTGGCGATGACGATGACAACAAGGATTGCGAGGACAAGCAAGACAACGGTGCTTTCATTCATGAATGAGCTCCTTCCGGTTCAATATCCAGCATGAGGCCGTCCACCCGAACCACGCGACACCGCGTGCCTCGGGCGATGGCGGCGTGGCTGACATTGCGCGCGGACCATGCGGCCCCGCGGACTTCGACGCGGCCGATGGCGTCTGGCGCCAGGACATCACTCACGACGCCAATCTCGCCCACCAGCGTGTCAACTTCCGGTCGCTGGGGCTCCAACTGAAACCACGCCAGCATGCGCGACCGAAACAATGCCAGAGACAAAATCGAGAGCACGGAAAACAAGAGCAGCTGCGTCCACAGCGGTCCCGCGATGCCCAACCCAGCCATGACGCCCACGATCAACGCGCCAATGCCGAAGAAGATCACGAAGAACCCGCCGGCCGTGGCCATTTCCGCCAGGACCAGAAGCAGACCAACCACCAGCCAATGCCACCACAGGAATGTCATAGGGAACTCCTCGGCGATCATACCCGCGAAACTGCACGCCGCATGTGGAATCGGTCGCCTGACGGCCTGCATCGGCCGCCACGATCACAATCCATCCCATATATACCTCGCGCGCACCCTACCATAACTCAGCGAACGAAGCCATTGACTTGTACGCGGACGCCGCGGCCGAAGCAGAGCTCTCGTTCTGGACGGTGGATAGCGATCGCATCCGGCGCCGCATACCTCTTGAAAGCCGCGATCCAGCCGCGCGCCTGACCGTCGGCAGCAAATTCACGCTCGGCCGCGACCACGTCGTCAGGCGTCGCCGGCGCCGCATTCGCATGAGCCATCATCGCTATCCCCACCGCGCACACCAACAAGCCACGCATGCTTTTGGTGGATAGCATCCGGAAGTGGATACATCCGCTCCGCGCCACACGTCCGCGGAGACGTAGGCCCGCTTGTTCCCCGGCTCCAACAGCATCAACCCGTCGCGTTCGCCCTGAATGATCAGCCTCAGCGCCTCCGGGGTCATGCGGTGAAATTGTTCGGCAGCCGCCACGCGCTCAGCAGGCGGCGCAGTGCGTTCAATGGTCGTCGTCGTGGTGAATGTCCCTGGCAACATCATCAGGAGGATGATCATGAAGAACAGCGCTCCGCAAAAGCCGAGCACCTTCGCGCCCGTGTTGGAGTCGCTCTTTGCTAGTAATAACAGAAATACATTCATTTAGCATATTAAATGACCCATTGAAGGAAAAAGTATGTGAGGATCAGCCCTAGGACGATTCCACCAATGAGGCTGGATGCTGTCGTAAAGGTTCGCCCGCAATTCGGGCATTTGCTCGCACTCGACGAGATGTCATTTTCACATTCAGGGCATTGCTTCA
>Ga0163144_10029399_pt1 | contig 10552 bp, 8 predicted proteins | sample OliLak19BULKMAT1_FD_123175 | JGI IMG/M metagenome (GOLD analysis project Ga0163144, IMG submission 123175) | Freshwater microbial mat bacterial communities from Lake Vanda, McMurdo Dry Valleys, Antarctica - Oligotrophic Lake LV.19.BULKMAT1 | ecosystem: Environmental > Aquatic > Freshwater > Lake...
GCCTGCGGCACCGGTGATCTCTCCGAAGCCTTCGCCCGCTCGGTCGCCGCCCACGTCACCGGCCTCGACTTCACCCAGGAAATGCTCGACATCGCCGAGCTCAAGCGCCGCAAGCTTGCCACTTCCCGCCACCCCGAAAAACTCACCTACATCCAAGGCGATGCCCAGAAACTCCCATTTCCCGACGCCTCCTTCAACATCGTCTCCATCGCCTTCGGCATCCGCAACGTCGCCGAGCCCGCCCGCGCCCTCGCCGAGTTCTTCCGCGTTCTCACTCCCGGCGGCCGCCTCGTCATCCTCGAGTTCGATAAACCCCGAATCCCCGTGATTGGTGCCCTCTCCGATTTCTACACCCGCCGCATCATGCCCCTCACCGCCACCCTCATCAGCCGCGACAAAAGCGGGGCCTACAAATATCTCCCCGCCAGCGTCGAAACCTTCCTCAACCGCGACCAACTCGCCGCCGCCGTCAAAACCGCTGGTTTCCAGCGCGTCACCTCTGCCCCGCTGAGCATGGGCGTCTGCATCTGCCACGTCGCCGAAAAACCATAAACGTTTTTTTCGACTCATCGCAGATTTTTTCAACCGCTTTTCGCACCACCTCAGCCCTCATCCCGCGCACTTCGTGCGCTCTGTTGTTCGCGCCTCCTCGTGCGTCTCGCGCACAATATGCGCAGTCCGCTTCGCGCGCAAGCCATCACCTGCCCGTCGCGCAGCAACTGCCCGCTCCGCTCGGGTTATCCGCTCGCCGCGCCCTCTCCCACGCACGATCGCCGCCGTTCCCCGCGCGTTATCAGCGCACTCGCAGCTTTTGCGCCCACAAATACACACCCGCCTCAACATCATCTCGTTCGAGCCCGCCACCCGATTGTTTCACTTCGACGCTCTCGGCCGCCGCGACGGACTTCGCAGCGGCCCTTCTTTATCCCGTCGGCACCTGCAGCGGTGGAATCGCTCCCGGGCCTGAATCGAGTGCCACTTTTTTTCGCGGAGCCCCCCATGAACGCTGAACTCCTCCAGGAACGTTTCTTCGAACTCCTCATCACCGGCGACCGCCCCAAGGCCCGCACCTTCGTTGAGAAGCTCCTTGAACCCGGTGCCGACATCCACGGACACCCCACCTACACCCCGCAAGACCTCATCACCGAGCTCTTCTGGCCCGTCTATGAGAAGCTCGGCCAGCTCTACCGCAAAGACCAGCTCGCCGCCCTTTCCCACCACACCGCCACCCGCCTCCTCCGCATGCTTGTGGATCAGAACGCGGCACGCCTGAAGTTCCAGCCCACCGCCAACCGCACCGTATTCTGCATGTGCGGCCCCGCCGAGTACGACGAGATGGGCGCTCAGATGGCCGTCGATCTCCTCGAAGCCTACGGCTTCAGCGTCACCTTCGGCGGCGGCGGTGTCGCCGCCGATGAGATCATGGCCCGCGTCAACGAGAAGAAGCCCGACGTCCTCCTCATGTTCTCAAACACACCCGCCGACCTCCCCGTGATCCGCGAACTCGTCGATAAACTCCGCGAGATCAACGCCTGCCCCAATATCCAGATCGCCGTCGGCGGCGGCGTCTTCAACCGCGCCGATGGCCTCGCCGAAGAAGTCGGCGCCGACGTCTGGGCCAATGACCCCCTCGAAATCGTCGATGTCCTCATCGCCGACCACGCCAAACGCGCCACCGCCAGCCAGCGCACCGTCGGCAAAAACCGCCTCAAGAACATGCAGCCCAAAAAGGCCGCCGCCTGATCGGCCCCGCGATCTGAACGCGCTCCTCTCAGTCAACACCCGCCGGCGGCAAGCCCCAAGCTCTGCCGCCGGTTTTCGTTTTTGTCACTCCTCCTTACGCCCCGCGACGGACCACCATCCACGGAAAACTCAGGATCGCCGCGCCGGCAACATGAAGCGTGATCAAGATCAGTGCATCCATAGGCAACATCCGTCCACAGTCAGTCTCGATCCCGACACGCACACGCTCAACCAGAAACACTTTCTTGCTCGCGCGGCCCACTTTGCTCCTTGTGCTCGCCGCGAACACCGCAGCAGTCTGCCACCCTGTCCGCTAAATACCCGCAATGGACAAAACAAAAAGATACAGTGCCACGAACACGTCCCCGGCGGCCGCCGCCATAAGCCCGATGGCTACGGCAATCGTGACTCGACTCCCGCCCTTTCTCCCACGCGATACATACACGATCGTTCCGAGGTGAACCTGAGACGCCACAAACGCCCCCAAAAGTGCCAATCCGAGTTGGTTGTTCCACGGGAATGCGACCCACACCTGCGCCCACCCCGGCCACGCGAATGCCGTCACCATCGCCACGGTGAACGGAAGAAGCGACACGCCCGCGATGGTGCCAATCGTTCTCCCTGCTCGCCGAACCGCCGCGGCATATGCCGCTTTGTCCTCGCCCGTCGCCGCCTTCGCGTGCGCCCCGCACTCCGGGCACACCGTGCCCGTCAACCCTGTCAGGTCATACTTGCACTGCAGGCACTTCCCCGGCCACGCCGGCAACTGCATCTGAAAGTGCAAGTACACCGCCATCCACGGCGCAGCCAAAAGCGCCGAGGCCATGAGCAGACACACAGATGACAGCATCAACTCCATTGGCCCAATGTGCCCCCTTCAGAGCCGCGGCCCACACTCCGTCGTCCTGCCCCCCAAACTCGCGCCTCGCGCCAGCCACCCGCTCAATCAAACTTAAACACGCCCTTGCGGTACCCATACACATACGCCACCAGCGTCGTGAAGATGAAGAAGAAGATCCGCGCCAGCCACACACCGCTCTCTCCTACCGCATGATTCAAGTTCGGGAACGTCACGGCCCACGGATACAGGAAGATGATCTCGATGTCGAACACCAAAAACACCATCGCGATCAGGTAAAACCGCACATTAAACCGCTTCCGCGTCGAGCCAATCGCCTTCATGCCCGACTCGTACGTCTCACCCTTCGTCTTCCCCTCGCGCCCCGGCCCCAGCATGCGCGACAGCACCAGGTTGCCCACCGCAAAGCCAATCGCCATCACGATGAGCAGAACAATCGGGGCGTACGCGTTGAGATCAAGGGCAAGCACGGTCATAGGCCGCAACTATAGCGGACCCTCCCCCGCCCATCACCCCAGCCACACCGGCCTGATTCCCAAGTTCCCACCCCCCCCGCGGCCGAGCGCTGGGGGTCCCCACATCGAATCAAGTAGGCTTCCGCCCAGCCATCCCCACCAGCATATAACAGGTTCACGAACGGTTTCAGCGGTTCACTGGCGTGAGGGCACGGTCTTACGCAGCCTCGTTGATCGCCTTGCCCGTCACCTTCGCGTACAACACATCCGGGTAGAGGTCAATCCCACGCCCCTCCCACGGCCAGCACACCGTGCGGGTCTTGGGATCGACAATGACCTTGGCAAACTCGGCCGGGTCGCTCCAGCGTGAAAACACTCCGCAGCCGACCAAGTGCGCAAGGTCGACCTCCCCCTCCACGCCGTCGGTGAAACGAAGCCAGAGACGGAAGTTCGCGAGCGGTTGCGCGGCAACGATGCGTTCCATAAGTAATCTTATGGTGAGCGGGGCGATGGGATCGAAAGGGGCGGTCGCTGCGGCCTGTTCCCAGGCGCGACGGAGTTCCTCGCGGTGCAGCATCGCCCACTCCGCCACCAGACCGTACACACGGGGCGGAAGGCGGCCGCGCATGATCCGCAGCGTGTCGATCGATACCTGAGCCACGAATTCGCCGTAGAACGCGTGGAAGTGAGGGGGCTGATGGTCGCCGAAGTAAAAGCAGATCGAGATGCCGAAAAACTCGCTGACGGTGGGCATGGCGGTGATGATCGAGCGCCCGCTTTCCATGCGAGCCAGCTCCGCCCGATCGATCTCTGCCGACTCCACCGTGCCCGCCAGCGCCGCCCAAGTGATGCGGTGACATGCCTTTTGGTGTTGAGCGCGGGGGCCGGGCAATGGTGACCCACGGCTCCGCCCAGCGCTCAATCGTCGCCCGAACCTCCGGCAATCAGTCAATCAATCAATCAACATCCCGCAAAGAACGCCCCGATGTAGTCCGCCAGATCATCAGGATTCGTCTCGCCATCCAAGTTGAAGTCACTGCCCGCACCCGCGGGCTGGGCGAAGTACGCGCCGATGTAATCGGCCAGGTCATCAGGGTTCAACTCCCCGTCTTGATTGAAGTCGGCGGGGCACGTCGTGCAGGCTTGGATGGTGAGCGTGGCGGAATCGCTGGTGGCAATGCCGCAGGCGCTACCGACAATACAGCGGACGCGGTTTGTCCCGCCCGCCGAGGCGACCAGAACCGTGTGCCATGTCCGCTCGGTAGCGCCCGAGGAGGTGCCGATGAGGGTGCCGCCAAGGACTATGGGGCCATCGACGAGCTCGATAAACGCCGCTGGTACAGCGAATGTGTCCTCAATCTGCCATTGATAGCTCAGAGCACTCTCGCCGAGCCCACCGACGCCGTTGTCGGTCGTCACGGTGAATGTGGCGGTGGCTGTGCTGCACACTTGGACGCTTTGTGGTTGCCCATCGGGCGCGATCACGGGCGCAGCATCGAGGGTGAACAGTGCGGAGTCGCTGGTGATGTCGCCGCCGCAATCGCTCGTCACGATGCAGCGGAGGTTGTAGCCCTTGTAGTACTGCTCATCGAGGGCGGTGCGGGTGATGCTGAGCGCCGGCCCGTCCACGGCCTCGGTCACGAAGCACGGCTCACCACTCGCGTTGCTGATCGTGCCAAGGGGCAAATCGATGAACTCCGTGCCCGGGCCGCTGGGCTGCCACTGCCAGCGGTAGGTATTGCTCGCTGGCGTCGAGGTCGTAGCGGCGACGATGAACGAGGCATTTTGCCCGGGGCAGAGCGCGGCGGGCTGCGGCTGGCCGGTGGGCGCGATCGTCGGCGCATCACTATTGATGGTGAGCGTGGCGGAGTTGGATGACACGCTATTGCAGCCATCGGTGATCGTGCACGAGAAGGCAGGCACCAGCAAGAACGCGGGCAAACTCACGCTCAGCGTGCTGGTGAGTGATCCTGAAGCCGAAAAAACCACAAGCCCGGTCGCTGGGTCCATGACGTCGCCATCGACCAGATCGTAAAGCGTGGGGTCGGCCGGGTCTGGCTGCCATTGCCACTGATACGTTGGGGAGATGCTGCCGGTGACGCCAACCGTGAACGATGCTGAGCCAGCGGGGCATGTTTGCGCGTTGAGGGGCTGATCGGTGATGGAGCTTGCATCGATGATGCTCAGATCGGCCGGGGTGCTCAAGGCGGAGCCACAGATCGACGACAGCACAACGTCGTACCCGCCGGCATCGGTGTCGGAGACTGCGGCGATGGTCAGAGTGTCGGTTTGCGCGCCCGATACCCGGCCATCGTCTACGAGCGGGACGCTGTTGAGCCGCCACTGGTACGAGAGTGGGCGGGATAACGGAGGCGCTCCGCCCGCGACGGCGAAGGTGGCGGTGCAGCCTCGGAAAACGGTGGTCGGGAGTGGCCTGGAATACACAATGGGCCAGTTGGCGAGATCGGCTTCCCATGTATCGCCGAGGTAGTTGAAACCTGCCTGTCCACCAAACAGGACCACGCGTCCGCGGAAGCTGTCGTAGACCATCCCTTGACTGTCGCGTCTGGGAGGTGCTGCGGGAGTGATGAGGCGACTCCACGCGCCGCCGGATACGCCCGAGTACTGCCATGTATCACTCACCGACAGACCGGTCGAACCGCCGAAGAGCACGCACACGTTGCGTGCCGAATCGAAGACGAGGGATGTGTTGTGTCGCGGACTTGGGCCGGGGATACTGATCTGCGTCCAAGTGCGCGCGTCCGCGTTCCATTCCCATGTGTCGCTGGCATTACCGACGATAACAGAGAGTCCGCCGAAGAGGACGCCCACACGTCTCGTTGAGTCGAAAGCCATTGCCGCGAAGTCGCGTGCCGATGGACCTACAACGTTGAGCTGGGTCCAGGTGGAGTTCGTGGCGTTCCATTCCCACGTATCGCTGAAACGTGTGGTTGGTACTTGGAGGTTTGGGCGGTTGCTGCCCCCAAAGAGAAGCGTGCGATTGGTGGGCGAAGGTACGTAACACATGACATGACGGGAGCGGGGGGCGGGGCCGGTGAGGGCCCGGACGACCCATCCTGAGGAGGTGAGTTCCCAGGTGGCATTCTCGTAGCCGCCAAAGGTCCCCGCACCGGTCATCCCGCTGAAGCCGCTGAAGAGGATTAAACGCTGGCGGCTTGAGTCGTAGACCATCGCGGCCCCATCGCGGCCGCTGGGGCGTGGTGAGGACGTGATCGAGAGCCACGAGCCGTTGTACCGCCACATCTCGGAGGTGAAGACCCCTAAAATGGTGCCTCCGACCACGACGGAACGGAGGTTGACGGCGTCATAGGCCATCGCGTGCCCCGAACGCTCGGCGGGGCCAGCGACGAAGGACTGCGCCCAGCCGGCGCCACAGGAAGACTGGGCTCGGGCGAGGGTAGCGAGCGCTAGCGCAGTGGCAAACGGCATGGCTCGGGTGAGTATGGAGCGGTATGTCATGGTGTGGTCAGGGTGTGGTCAGGGTAACGGAAAGTGCGGATCGATTGCGATAGGAAGCTGGAGAAATCGGATTGAGATTCCAGATTTGAGAACAGGGCTGGGCCCGAGGCGGGCAGCGTGAGTTGATTGGCGGTGCCCCCAGCCGCGCACGCTTTGCGGTACGCGCTGTGCGGCGTGCCGGTCTGTCCACCGTTCGTGGGCACGGCCAGTTCGTCACTGTCGTCCACTGCCTCAACGCTAAACCCACACTCTTTAAAGCGACAACGAGCCCCGCACCCGGACAAGATTTTCGTCGATTCCAGGAACTTCCGCCGGCTCTTCCCCGTTCCCGTGCGAACGCTGGCTCCGGCACCGGTTCACCAGCCCTTCCGCGCCGAGCCCTTCCCCCTCACCCCCGTGAAGTCGGTCCGGCAATCAGCCCGCATGTCAGTCTACACCCAAGCCGGCGTCGCCCAAGCCCCAAATCCCAACAAACCGCCGCCGGAAGCGATTCCCAATCCTGCGGCCACTGTGCCCCTGACTTATCAGCCATTTCGCCCCTTGGTTCCCCTCTCTTCACCTGCCCCTCTAACAACCAGCAAAGAACACCCCGATGAAGTCGGCAAGATCATCCGGATCGGTCACTCCATCGCCGTTAAAGTCACTCCCCGAACCCGGCGGTTGTGAGAAAAACGCCCCGATGTAATCGGCCAAGTCGTCAGGGTCGAGAATGCCGTCACCGTTAAAGTCCGCCTCGCAGGTCGATGCCCGCGGCGTATCGAACCGCAGATCGTCGAATCCAACCGTCGCACTCTGTGAGAACATCCGCACGCGATGAATCCCCGGTGCGCTGACCATCAGCGGGTTTGGAGAACTATCGGGCTGAGTATCGACGCCGATGAGATCGCCGCGCACGTTGTACGCCTCGAGTGTTTTCGTTCCGGCGATCGGGAACAGGTCGCCGCGAACCGAGACCACCGACACCACCAGCGGCACCGTGCCCGACGCATCGAGGAACTGCGCGACAATGGCCTCGGTCGAGCGATAGCTGAGCGTGCCGCTGGCGGTTGAACCCCCGATGATGCGCGTTCCACTTGGCGTGCCGGGCCCGTGAACCACCACAGCCACGAACGGCGCCCCTGAAGTGAAACGCACATGATGCGACGCGAGATACTGATCGGCGAGCCGTGATTCCGCAGGAATCACGCTCCCAGCGGCGTTGCCCATCCCCGTAATTTGCTCAAAGTCGATCAGAATGGGCTGCGCGATTGCCGACGTCATGGGCATCGCCATGAGACCGATCAGGACCAGCAGACACGTACGGCTCGTTTTGAACATATTTGTCCCTTACCCACTCTTTGCTTCGCCATCACCTGCCCGCGGCCGCGCACCCGCAAGCACATCAACACCCCAGTCTAACACGGCGTGAAGTAGTTCCGTGATCTTGTCAACACACCGAGCATACCCGCGCGCGCATGAGCGACCAGCGAATTGATCCAGAACAAGCCACAACCCGCGTGATACCCACGCAGGTCCGAAAATCGGACCGCAACGCGGGCTCGATCCTCGGCTTCGCCTATCGCGCTGCCCGCCGCTCCTCTTCCAGCATCACTGCGCCGGAATCCGACCCCCTGCTCACCCAAGCCCCACCCCGCTGCTCCGTAGCAGCGTCTTAAACTGCTCCCCAAATACAAAGTTGTGCGCCGGGAAATCAACCCCCGTCTGCCCCGCCCCGCCCGTGTTGTTGTCCAAATGGCTAAACACCAGATCAATCGTCCCCATCGCCACAAACCCCGCCTCCACTCGCGCCGGGTCGAAAATCTCAACCGTCCCCTTCACCGCCGCGCCCTGCGCATCAAACCGCTCCATCAGGGCGGTGTACCGCAGCACGCACCCCGGCGTCGCATCGCGCGTCAGTTCCGCCCGGCTGATCTTCGCCAAAATCACCTTCTCTTTGAACTCCTCGGCGTGCCCCACCAGAATGCCGCCCGTCTGCGCCATGCCCTCAATGATGAAACACGCCGGCATCACCGGCTCGGCCGCCAGCCCGTGCTTCTCATCGGCCGCAAAGTGATCGTGCAGATGCTCTTCGGCCAGCGAAACGTTCTTCACCGCCACCATCTTCTGCCGCGGCACAAGCTCCACCACGCGATCGATCCACATCCAGCGCATGCGCGAACTCCTCCGCGGGCCCCCGGCCCGCCAGCGTGACCGCTCACACCTTCGCCGCCAGCTTGCCCTCGACAAACCGCACCAGCGTATCGACCGTGAAGATGTGTCCAACCTTCGTCAGTTCCGGGTTCTTCTCAAACCCCGAGAAGTCCACGTGCGGCAGCCGCGCCTTCAGCGTTGCGATGCCCTCCGCCGTCACCTTCCCGTCCTTCACAAACTTCGGGTCCTGCGTCACGTTCTCAGGAAACAGCTCGCCCTTGGCGATCTTGAACCCAAACGCCTTCTCAAGCTGAAACACGATGTCGAGGAAGTCGATCGACTCCGCGCCAAGGTCCTTCACCAAAGACGCCTGCGGCGTCACCTCATCTTCATCCACCGCAAGGGCTTCGACCAGAACGTTCTTCACCTTGGCAAAAATATCATCGCGCGTCATAGCTGCTCCAACACCACTCCGCCCAACGAGTCCAAAAACACCGCCGCCAGCCCGGCAGACACATCCGCCGAACAGCCACGCGAATCGGACAGAACCCTATCAAGGGCCCACCCAATCACGTCCGCAATCGTATTCCGCTTTCAACCCATCTTCACGCCCAATCCGCCCGACTCGCCGCAGGTTCCTCGCCGCAGGTCCTCCTCCTCACCGCTCCATCACCCACGCACAGTCCACCGCCCGCGCCCCGGTCCCATCGTTCACGCTGAACTTCCCCCCCTTATAAAGACACGCCGAGCCAAACGCCCCGTCCTTCCGCAGCGCATACAGCGCCACGTTAAAATTCGGTCGCCCCTTAGCATCCAGGTTCCGCTTTTCCTTCGTCCGATCGATGATCCGCTTCGCCACCTTCAAACACGCCTCCGTCGGCGTGAGCCCGTTTTCCATCTCCTTCACAATCGCAAACGCGGCGCAGTTCACCGTCGTCGCTTCGCCCCGACCCGTTGCCCCCGCCGCCCCCACTTCATTGTCGCAGTAGTTTCCCGCCCCGATGATCGGCGAATCACCCACCCGCCCCGGAATCTTCCAAGACAGCCCGCTCGTGCTCGTCACGCTCCCAATGTCCTTGTCCTTATCCACCGCCGCGCAGTGCACCGTGCCATAGTGAAACTTCAGTTCTTCCCTCGTCCACCCCTCACCAATCCGCTTCGCCTCTTTCGGGTCGCTCTTCCACCGGTCAATCTCATCATCACCCAGCCAGTCATCCTGCTTGCTGTGATTCTCCTTCCAGTCGAGCCACGCCCGCCGCGCCTTCTCACTCAAAATGTTCTCTTCCACAAACCCGTGCGCCTTGGCAAACCGCAGCGCACCCTCACCCACAATCAAACAGTGATCAGTCCGCCGCAGCACCTTGAGCGCCACCGCCGCCGGGTTCTTGATGTTCCGCAGCGCCGCCACCGCACCACTCTTGTGCGTCGGCCCGTGCATCACACTCGCATCCAGTTCCACCACCCCATCCTCATTGGGCTCCCCGCCAAACCCCACCGTGTCATCCTCGGGGTCATCTTCCATGATCTTCACCCCCTCCACCACCGCCTCACACGGGTCGGCCCCTTTCCCAAGCATCTCCATCGCCTTGACTGTCGCCCGCAACCCATTCAACGACGAAACCACACACACCCCTCGGTGCTGATCGCCCGCCGTTGGTTCCGCCTTCACCCCCTGCGCCTCTTGGCCAGCCAGCGCTCCATTTCCACCAAACAAACCACCTCCGCCCCCAACCCCACCGACCCCCACCGCCGCGGCCGACCCCGCCAGCAAAACCGCCCGCCGCGAAATCCCACCCGCCGTTTGATGTTCGTTGCTCATACCCAAATCAATACCAGAAACCAAGCCCGATGTCGAGACACCCACGGCCCACCAACAGAGCCGACC
>Ga0163144_10029400_pt1 | contig 10552 bp, 8 predicted proteins | sample OliLak19BULKMAT1_FD_123175 | JGI IMG/M metagenome (GOLD analysis project Ga0163144, IMG submission 123175) | Freshwater microbial mat bacterial communities from Lake Vanda, McMurdo Dry Valleys, Antarctica - Oligotrophic Lake LV.19.BULKMAT1 | ecosystem: Environmental > Aquatic > Freshwater > Lake...
GATGATGGTTGGGGTGAGCTTTTCAGGCCAGTCATCGGTAATCGACCTCTTTCTAACATCTGTCAAAACTGCGTTCAATAACTTGAGCGGTTTCTTGTCCCTTCCATAGGTGAATCTTCAATCATGGCCTTCAAAATAAACAAAAATTGGCTGGTGCTCATTGCTGCACTTGGCATCGGAGGACTGGCCGCAATTGGCGCCAAAACCTACCTCAGTCGTCAGGTCGCCGAAATCGAAGAGCGCGACAAAAACAAGGCTATGGTTCAAGTCGTTGTTGCCAAGGCGGATCTACCCAAGGGCAGCCGTATAACTTCAGAAAATTTGGCGGTGCGTGCCATGCCCAAAGAGTGGGCGCATTCTGGTGCAGTCACCCCCGACCAGTTTGACCGCGTCAATGGCTCCATGCTGGCCTATCCGGCCAGTGCCGGAGAGCCGTTGATATGGGCGCAGCTGGAAGGACAACGCACTGCCACCTTTTCCGCTCGTCTGGAGGCCGGACGCCGGGCCGTCACAGTGCCGGTGGACGAAATCAGCTCCCTCTCCGGCATGGTGGAGCCCGGTGACTTGATCGACATCGTGGTTTCTGTGAACAAAGACAAGCAGAACTTCACTTTTATCTTGTTGCAAAGCGTCACGGTACTTGCCACGGGCACCAAAGCCACTCAGCAGGACAAGGGCGCAGAGGGGCAGCGTGCTAACACTTTCACCACCATCACCCTGGACACCAGCCCTGAGGATGCCAAGCGCGTGATAGCCGCGCGCGAAGTCGGGCGCGTCACTGCTCTGTTGCGGGCGCCGAACGACATCAGCAAGGTTTCCGCGCAGCGCGTGGACGCGCAAGCGCTGCTTGGCTTTGGCGGTAGCGCACCTCCAGCCGGTGTCAGCGCGGTCCCCGTGATTTATGGTGGCAAGCCCATCACAGAAGGGCTGTATCTGCCCACCCGCGCGGTCGTTGGCAATGCCGACCCCGCACCCTCGAAATAAGAAAGATTACCGAGTAGTTGATATGAAGCGCAATGCAAACAGTTTGGTTGTGGGTTGGATACTGACCTTATTCGCCGTAACGACCCATGCGGACGCTCCCAGCGTGCCGACCACAACCATCGCAGTGGAAAAACCAAAGTCCGTGCAACAACAAGTGGCACGTAGACCCACAGAAGTGAAACCGCCCGCGCCTTTGCCTCCACTCAATTTGGTTTCGAATTTTGCGGGCGAAATAGAAATGTTTGCCGGTGAATCCCGAACTATTGCAGAACCTAACGTGGCGAGGCTGGCCGTTGGCAACGGCAAAATACTGTCCGCTGCTGTGCTCGACAAGAAAGAAATGCTGCTAATGGCTAACGACGTAGGCGTTTCAACCTTGCAAATATGGAGCAGCGACGGGCGCAGCAGGCGTATCAAGGTCACCATCCGGGCCGAAAATGAAAGGGTGACGCGCGAAATCGCCGCTTTTTTGGCGACCTTGCCAAATGCCAAAGCGACCATCATTGGTGACAAAGTGCTGGTCGATGGCGACAAGCTAAGTGATCGCGATCTTTCCAAGATTGACGAACTGGCCAAACGCTATCCCCAAATCGTCAACTTCACCAACCGCGTAGGTTGGGAAAAAATGATTGCCATGGATGTGCGCGTGGTCGAATTCCCCAGCGCGGTGCTAAAGGAAACTGGGCTCAAATGGGGTGCGACTGGCGGAGTCGCAGTAGGCGGAGTTTGGCAGCCCATACGCGGTGGGGTCGATGGTCCCTTTCAGGTCAATCTAGCCAGTGGCAACGCCCCCATCACCAATCCGGGCGGTGGTCCCTTGGTGCTACCCAATACGCTCAACGTGCTCTCACAGTTAAACATGGGATTGAACGCACAACTCAACCTGATGGAACAAAACGGCACCGCCTCCATCTTGGCGGAGCCTACTCTGTCAACACGCAGCGGATCCAAGGCCAGTTTCCTGGTAGGGGGCGAATTCCCCTATACGGTCAGTAGCTTGCACGGCACCACGGTATTGTTCAAACAATACGGAATTCGGCTGGAGATTGAACCGCGCATCGATCACAACGGCGTGATTCGCGCCAAGATCATGAGCGAAGTCAGCGACATCGACACCTCGGTCAACAGTGGCAGTGGCCCCGCGCTGCGCACCCGCAAGACTGAGACCGAATTCAATGTCATGGACGGTGGCACCATCGTCTTGAGCGGGCTTCTCAAGCGTGACGCTAGCACCTCTGTGGACAAACTGCCACTGCTCGGCGACATCCCCATCCTGGGCGCATTATTTCGTTCCAAGCGGTTCCAAAACAACGAAACCGAGTTGGTGGTTTTCGTGACGCCGCGTGCAGTGGATAAGCATACCCCTGAGCAGCAAACCAGCATGACCAACGCCGTGGAACGGCTAGAGAAGACGCCCCGGACTGGGACGCCCGACGTACGTAGCATGCCCATGCCTGATCCGGTGACCACACCTACCGCTGAAATGCAATACGACCCATTGGGCGTCCCCATTGGTCGTCGTCGGTAACCCATCTCGCCCAACCTCCATTCACAGCCTGCCACCCACTGCGTAACAGCCGCTTCACGATCAAGCCATGTTTCAAGTCAGCATTACCGACTCCGATAAAAACCGACGGGTGGAACTCGTCATGGGCACGGCCGCGCTGGTGGGCAAAGGGCGCAAGTGCGCCATTCGCCTCGCAGGTTGGCGTGTAGGCCAAGAGCACGCCCGCCTGTACCGTGCCCCCAGCGGTCTATTTATTCAGGACCTGGGGCAGTTTTCGGGCATTCTTGTAAACGGTGCCAGAGTTGAGCAACACGGCCCGATAGCTCAGACTGATGAAGTCGTTATCGGCTCCTACACCCTCATGGTTCAGGACATGTCTGACACGGCAGCCCCAACCGCCAACACAGACCATGCAGCCTTGCTACCAGTGGCCGACGACGCGGGACGCAGAGCCCCGCCCGTAGCCAAAGGTTCCAACCATGTTTGGCATCGCCGCATACACGGGCAACTACTAGATGCCATCGACTTGCGCCGCCACGACATGATGCGCATGGGTGATGCTGAATTGCGCATAGAGGCGGGCGCCCTCATTCGTGAACTCATCGCCAATGAGGCAGCCAAATTCAATCCCAATCACTCAAAAGCGTACGGTGCACGGGCCAGTGAGCGGCGCCTTGCACAACGCATGACCAGTGAGCTCGATCGCGAAGGTCTGGTGCGTGACGTGCTCAATGAAGCGGTTGGTTTGGGACCGTTGGAAGAGCTTCTGGCCGATGACAGCATTACCGAAATCATGGTCAATCGCTTTGATGAAATCTATGTTGAGCGCGAAGGTCGCTTGACACGTCATACGGCAGTTTTCACCAGTGATCGGGCCGTGTTGGGTGTGATCGAGCGCATTGTGGCCCCGCTGGGCCGACGCATTGACGAATCCTCCCCCATGGTGGATGCCCGTCTTAAAGACGGATCCCGTGTGAACGCCATCATTCCGCCTATCGCATTGCGGGGGCCAACCCTCACTATTCGAAAATTTGCCCGCAAGACGTTGCAGGCGCAAGACCTGATCAACTTTGGAACTATCAGTAGCGGAATGGCGGAATTTTTGCGCCTTGCCGTGCTGCACCGAAAGAACATCATCGTGTCAGGTGGCACCGGCTCAGGCAAAACCACTCTGCTCAATGTGCTGTCCAACTTCATTCCCGATGGCGAACGCATCATCACCATCGAAGATGCCGCCGAGCTGCGCTTGGCGCACTCGCATCTAATCAGTCTGGAAGCGCGCCCCACCAACGCTGAAGGGCGCGGGCAAATTGCCATCCGTGATCTGGTCAAAAACGCATTGCGCATGCGCCCCGATCGCATTGTGGTTGGCGAGTGCCGCGGTGGCGAGGCCTTGGACATGCTGCAGGCCATGAACACCGGACACGAAGGCTCGCTAACCACCTTGCATGCCAACACACCCAGAGATGCGTTGGCCAGGTTAGAAACGCTAATTTTGATGGCCGGCATTGAACTGCCCCTGGTCGCCATTCGTGACCAAATCGTGTCGGCAGTGGACATCATCATCCAGCAAGAGCGGCTCAGCGATGGTCGGCGCGTCGTAACCGGCATTGTTGAAGTCACCGGTTTGGAAGCTCAAAGAGTGCAGCTGCAAGAACTCTTTCGGTATGAGCAAAAAGGACGTGACGAACGCGGGCGCATTACCGGCCGCTTCACTGGTTGTGATGCGGTCCCCACTTTTTATGATGACTTGACTAAGGCTGGGACGCCCCTGGATTTGTCTATCTTCAACCGGCAGCAAAACGCATGATCGTCATTGGATTCAGCCTTGCCATTGCGGTCGGTGTTGCCTTGTTGGTCTGGGCGCTGACCGACATTGGCGGCAAGCTGCTGGTGATCTACCGCGAACGCTTTACACGCGACACCCGGATGGACCTGCGGGAGCTTTTTCTCTTTGGTGACCCCGCCAAACTCTACGCTATCAATCTGGCTTTGATGCTGCTGTTAGCGGCTGTGGCATGGCTGCTCTCGGAAAGTTTGCTGATCGCTATGTTGGTGGCCGTATTGGTGGCATTTGCACCGCGACTGCTCTTTGGGTGGCTGCGCCGGCGTCGACTTAAACAGATTCAACAACAATTACCCGATGCCTTGCTGATGATTGCAGGCGCCGTAAGAGCTGGTTTGGCGTTGGGCTCGGCAGTGCGACAAACCAGTACTGAACTGCCCCCGCCACTGTCAGAAGAATTTAGGCTGATGCAGCACCAGCAGCGCCTGGGCGTTAGCTTGGACGGAGCACTTGAAAGTCTTTCGCATCGCGTGCCCCTGCAGTCGGTCAGCCTTATGGTCTCTGCCATGCGAATTGCCTCGGAAACAGGAGGGGGCTTGGCTGAAACGCTGGAGCAAACCGCCGCCACCTTACGCAGTCAGCACACCATTGAGCTCAAGATATTGGCCCTCACCTCACAAGGAAAAATGCAGGCCTGGGTGGTCGGTTTGATGCCAGTATTTTTGCTCTGGGTGCTCACCCGCATGGAACCCGACGCCATGTCATTGCTGTGGACCACCCACATGGGCTGGGGCGTACTGGGCGCCGTGGTCATCATGGAATTTTTTGGCATGCTGATTATTCGCCGCATTGTGGCCATTGACGTATGAAAGTTCCGCTATGAGCGACCAATGGTTCATCACACTCTGCGCCCTCGCGTTCGGCTTGGCCCTGGCCATGGTGGCCTGGGTTATTTCACGACTGATAGCGCAGGTGCCTGCACAAGACCGTGCATGGCTTGATGCCCCACCCCTTGGCTTTCGCCTGCTGTGGTGGCCCGTGCAATGGCTGGCGCACTTCCTGGCACCCATGATTTCGCTGGGGTGGCAAAACAAACTGCAAAATAAACTGCGCGCGGGCGGGGTGGACTTTACGCTGAACCCGGCCCAATTCGTGGCAGGACGAATTCTGTGGGGATTGATCATGGGCGGGGTCGGCATTTTTATGGCGCAAAGCTTCGCGCTTGGCGGCTTGTTGCCATTTTGTGGTGGTTTCCTGCTGGGCTTTGTTTATCCAGTGGTGTGGCTCAAGGACCGCATTGACAGTCGGCTACGCGACACCATGAAGTCACTGCCATTTATGCTGGATCTGATCACTTTATGCGTCGAGTCTGGGCTGAACCTCAACGGCGCTTTCCAGCAGGCCGTGGACAAAGGCCCTCCGGGCGCTTTGAAGGACGAATTTGCCCGGTTGTTGGGCGACGTGCGCACCGGTCTTGCGCGCACCGATGCCTTGCGGGAACTGGCCCAACGCATGAATCTGCCTGCCGTGTCCAGCTTTATAGCCACCCTGATCCAGGCCGAAGCCACCGGCATGAGCCTGGGGCCAATTTTGCGGGCGCAAGCGGAGCAGCGGCGGGTGGAACGCTTTTCGCGTGCCGAAAAGCTGGCCATGGAAGCGCCGGTCAAGCTCTTGTTCCCCCTGATTTTCTTTATCTTCCCGTGCGTGTTTGCCATCCTCATGTTTCCTATTGTCATGAAGTTCATGGCAGCAGGGTCATAAGGCTGGGCAGGCGTCAGCAGGTCGAGAAATTTACTGCAAACGATTTAACTCCCGTTTTAACTGAAAGTACTTCATGAAAAAATCAACTGGCTTAACAACACTATTGGCCCTGGCCTTGGTTGGATGCGGCGGAGGTGGTGGCGGCTCTGCACCAATCCCACCCGCGTCTGCGGCAGAACCAACATCTAAACCCCTCGTAAACTTTAGCACCCTCATCTTTCCGTGGTTCGCCGGCTCTTATACGGGTAGTGTCTGCAGCAATGGATCGGCCATGACATCGACTGAAACATTGGATATCACAGCTGATGGAACCATCAAATTAGGTGGGCTTAGTATTAGTAGCAGTTTCATGGCTGGAAGCATTATTATCGCGGGTCGAAAACTCGATGCCACTGGGCCGATATCGGCGGCAGTAACAGTTTCTGCTGGGAGTAACACAGAGCCAAAAATCGGGCAGACACTTATTCTTGACGGCAAGGAAAAAGGAATGTTCCAATTGGTGCATGCGCTGCCATTGCCCGCCACATCGGTCTTTTGTAGTCAGTCCAGTGACGCAAACAAACCAATGGTGAAATCCATGTACCCCTTGGTAGCAAAGTACATCGATTCACCGTCTGTGACATTGAGTTGCTTTTCAAATGGAAACTCTGTCTCGGATGCAACGTACAAACTACTTGACGGCGCAGTCACATTCAACAATGAGATTTTCCCATTGACTAGTGGTTTGAAGGCAGAGGCCGTTTTGACTGGACCTGGCACGCTGCAGTACAGCGCAGGATCACTCGATGGACGAGCCTACCAGGTGATAACCGATGCTACTGGGGCACCGGTGAGTCTGGGGTTCACTATGAGTAATGGCATTGCAATTGTTTGTGGTTTAAAAAAGTAGTTTCCTGCTGCACCATTGAAATTGGGCCGACTGCGTGCAAACCAAGCAGTTTGCGCCCCTTTTCAGATCAACGTGCGACTGTGATCGCCCCCGCAAGACTTTCTTCATGACCCCTTTCATCACTCGTGCGCCGCTGTCCATGCGCCGCGCCGACGGCTTTTTTAGCCGGCTCGCCGGCCTGCTGGCATTGCCACGCTTGCAGCCGGGGCAGGGGCTGTTGCTGGTGCCATGCGCGTCGGTGCATACCGCTTTCATGCGTTACGCCATTGATGTCGTGTTTATGGATCGTGCGGGGGTAGTGCAAAAAATTGTGCCTAACCTACAACCTTGGCGCATGGCTGCCTGTGCGGGAGCACACCAAACCCTTGAACTATCCGCAGGCCAGGCCGCAGCGCTGGCGCTGGTAACGGGTCAGCCGCTACCCCGCCACGACTTGCCCTTGGCGCAGATGCATCCCAAAGGCAATGTCATATGAACCGTGCCTTTTTCAACCGAACCAAAAAGGGGGGCCGCCAAACCGGTGCCACCCTGGTCGAATTCGCCGTAGTGGTGCCCATCTTGCTGTTTTTGCTGATGAACCTGATTCAGTACGGCCTGCTCTACCACACCAAAAGCCAAATCAACTACGCAGCGTTTGAAGCGGCCCGGGCCGGCACCACCGCCAACGCCAACGCCACCACCATTCGCAGCGCCTTTGCCCGCGCCATGACCGGCTATTACGGCGGAGGCACCACCACGGCCGCCCTGGCCACCTCTTACGCCAAGGCTGTGGCCGACAGTGCCACATCCACCCGCATTGAAATACTCTCGCCCACCAAAGAAAGTTTTGACGACTTCAACAGCCCGGCGCTGGCCACCAAAATTGGTGCTACCCGGGCGATCCCCAATGCCAACTTGTCATTTATCAGTTGCCCGGTCGATGTACCTAGCTGCAATTCAAACCCAGCCAGCAATACAAGCGGACAGACCCTGATGGACGCCAACCTTCTCAAAATCAGGGTTACCTATGGCATTCCCAAGGCCAAACAGATTCCCCTGGCCGGGTCATTTATGAATTGGGCACTGGGTTTTTTGCATCCTGCAGATGCCGATACCTTTCGAGCAGGCCTGGTCGCGGCCGGTCGGATACCCGTGGTCACCCATACTGTGATGCGCATGCAAAGCCCGGGCGTCGAAGGCAGCAACGCCTCGTCCCCCGGGGCAGGCAACGGCGGCACGCCGGTGGATCCGGGGCCGCCGCCGCCAGGACCAGCGTTGCCAACGTGCCCGGTGACGCAGCCTAGTTGTACGTCCAACCCTAATCCGAATCCACCCCCCAATCCCGTTTGCGATCCGCGCATCGATCCAGGGGGGTGTCGCCCGATTGGCTGCACGGCTGGAGATCCGAAATGTGATCCCATCTGTAATAACGGCACCATGTGCTGTATGGCAATTTGACCTTCTCCTATCCAGACCCATAACATGAAGACCAATATACGCATGCGCGCAGCCTTGGCTGCCACCCTTTTGTTGGGCGTGCTCTTGGCCGGACCTGCGCTAGCCTGTGCGCCTCCGCCCGGTGGCTCCACGTGCGGCGGCGGCGGCCCGGCAGCCCAGGGCAATGGCTCTGGCACCAACCAAGGTGTTGGCAACCCCATCAACCTCATCAACGGCAACAAATACCAAGTTGAAACGGACATGCCCGCGTTGCCCGGCGTATTAGGCCTGGAACTGGTGCGCCACTACAACAGCAGCTGGCACGCCCTGGGCCCCATCGGCTACGGCTGGCACCTGAGCTACGAGACAAATTTGTTTGTGGTGGGCAACACCGTACAAATCCTGCAGGCCGACGGCGCTGCACTCATCTTCAACCGTGAGGCCAACAACCCTGGCAGCTGCAGCAGCGCAAACCCAAGCAATGGGCGCATCCAGATCAACACCACCCCACGTGGCGAAGAATTCGTCTGGATCTGGACCAATGGCCGCAAACTGGCGTTCAATAGCAAAGGCAAGTTAGAGAGCATCACCGCGCCCAGCGGGGAGTTTGTCACCCTGCAATACGGAATCAAGGCCGAGCTGCTCAAGGTAACCGACCCCCAGGGCCGCAGCCTCAGCATGGAATACGCCAAGCCCAACGCCACCGGCTTCAAAGGCATCGTGGCCATCAACAGCCCGCTGGGCCGCTTTGAACTGCAGCACAACAACGACTTGAAGCACCCTGGTGTAGGCAACCTGATTGCCATCACCGCACCCGCGGGCCAAGGTAAAGGGGCAAGCAGCCCCACCCCAAGCGCCATTCGGCGCTACCACTACGGTGCGGACAGCGGCGAAGCCAGTCCCCCCGCACCCGCGCTGGCGCACCACCTCACCGGCATCAGCCTGCAAAGCCAGGACGCCAGTGGCAAGGCAAGCCCCCTGCGCTTGAACACCTGGGCCTATGACACCAATGGCCGCGGCATCCTCAGCGTCAAAGGCCTGCCGCGCCAGCTGGATGACAAAGGGCAAACCAAGCCCGGCACCGGCATCGAGCAGGTCAACCTCGATTTCAGCAGCCCCGGCAAAACCGTGCTCACCAACAGCCTTGGCAAAAAGACCACCTACACCCATGCCGTTGTGGCGCATACCTTTCGGCTGCTTGAAGTGCGCGGCACAGGCTGCGTGAGCTGCGGCCCCAGCAATATGCGCTACGGCTACGACAAGCTGGGGCGCTTGGTTGAAGAAACCGTGCTCAACGCGGCAGGCCAACCCATCCAGGGCAGCCGCACCACGCTAGACACGCTGGGCCGCACACTCAGTGTCGAGCAAATTGCATACCAAAATGGCCAATTGCGCACACCCTTGCTCAAAGTACGCTATGAATACGATAGTGCGCAAGCCAGTACCCCCAGCCTGATTGCGCGCCCCAGCGTGATCGCAGGCCAAGAGCAGCGCACCCGCATCCGCAGCAATGCGCATGGCCAGCCGGTAGAAGTGACCGAGTCCGGCTTCAGCCCCCTCAACGCCCAGGGCCAGCTGGCCAGCACACCTGATCAGGCCACTCCCATCAGCCGCAGCACGACTTACCGCTACCAAACCATCAATGGCCGCAGCGTGCTGGTGCAAATCGACGGCCCCTTGGCCAACGGCCCCAAAGCCGACCCCAGCGACAGTGACATCACCCGCTTTGAGTGGGACGCCCGGGCCGACTACGTGGTCGCCCAAGTGCAGCCCGGGGGTGTGCGCAGCACCTTGGCCTATGACCAGGCTGGGCGCATTGAGCGCGTGGGCAATGCCAACGGTTTTGCAACCCAACTCAGCTACAACACCCAAAGCCAGCCACTGCGCATCAGCAGCCAAGGCCCGGGCTGGAGCGAGCCCAGCATCCAAAGCTACCAATATGACGCTCTAGGTCACCTCACCGAAACCGGCCAAGGCAGCCAAGCAAACCACAACTACCGCGCCCAGTCGCGCCAGGCATTTGACCTGGCGGGCAACCGCCAGTGGAACGCTTCGGCTCTGGGTGTGCTGCAGCAAAACCGCTATGACACCGAAAGCCGCTTGCTAGAGACCGGGCGCTACAGCAGCCGCATGGCCCAGACCCAGAGCTTCCGATACGACGAACAAAACCAACTGCCGGCGGTGCAAAGCAACACCGCCGCAGCCTACC
>Ga0163144_10029401_pt1 | contig 10551 bp, 9 predicted proteins | sample OliLak19BULKMAT1_FD_123175 | JGI IMG/M metagenome (GOLD analysis project Ga0163144, IMG submission 123175) | Freshwater microbial mat bacterial communities from Lake Vanda, McMurdo Dry Valleys, Antarctica - Oligotrophic Lake LV.19.BULKMAT1 | ecosystem: Environmental > Aquatic > Freshwater > Lake...
AACGAAATCAATCGGATGCTGGCGACCGGCATGATTCTGAAGCGGGCGCAGCGCGGGCAGTTGCCGCTGGTGGCGGCGGTGAAGAAGTTACAGGGCGAGCTGTTGGCGGGACCCAGCTTGAGCAGCGGGCCGACGGACCTCGTCAAAGCGGCGAAGAAGGTGGCGTTGCTCTGCTTGGGCGTTGCCTATCAGCGCTTTCTTGCCGAACTCGATAGCCAGCAGGAGATTCTGGCCGCGTTGTGCGATATCACGATGCAGGCGTTTGCCATGGAGTCCGTACAGTTGCGGAGCCAGAAGCATAACGTGGCGCCGAAGATGACGGCGGTGTTTCTGCAAGACGCCATCGGAAAAATTGAAGGTCATGCGCGGATGGTGCTGGCGGCCTGTGCTGAAGGTGACGATCTGCGGATTCAACTTGCCGCGCTGCGGCGCTTGGCCAAGTATGACCCGATCAACACGATCGGCCTGCGGCAGGAGATTGCTCAGCGGCTACAAACGGCACAGCGGTATGTCCTCGCCTAAACAGCGAGTGGTAGTGCTGGTCGGCTTGCCGGGGTCGGGCAAGTCGACTTGGTTGGCAAAGCAGGGCGGGGGTGCTTTGTCGTCCGATGCGATGCGGAAACTGCTCCGCGACGACGAAGCCGACCAGACGATTCACGGCGAGGTGTTCGCGCTGCTCCGGCATTTGTTGCGGCTGCGACTCCGGCTGAGCGCGGCAACGACGTACATCGACTCGACCAATCTAACCAAGCGGGAGAGGCGGATTTGGGTGAAAATTGCCCACGATGCCGGGGCGGATTGCGAGGCCGTGTTTTTTGATCTGCCGCTGGCGTTGTGCCTCGCCCGGAACGCCAAAAGAACGCGCGTCGTCCCCGCGGAGGTTATGGAGCTAATGGCGGGACGGTTGGTTCGTCCGGGGCCAGAAGAGGGGTTCGCGGCGATTCGAGTCGTTTCCAGTTAGCGAGCACCAGGCCCCAGAGGAGGACGGGCAGAAGCAGGAGGGTCGCCGTGAGTCCGGCGACGTTTTGGGGCGTCCAACCGCGATCGATCAACACCCCGGCCGAAGAACTCGCCAGCGACATGACGATGACCGCGATGCCGAACTCGGCCGAGAACACGCGGCCGCGGAACTTATCGTCGGTATTGATTTGCAGCAGCGTCGTCGAGCCCACCCAAGTGACCGTGCTGCCCATATGCGCGATGACAATGCCGAGGCAGGCAATGGGCATGGTGGGGGCTTGGCTCAGGATGAGGTAACCGAGCGAAGCCACCACGAAGCCAATCAGGATGGCGTAGCGTTGGCGCGTTTGATTGCGGCCCGCGATGTAGCCGAGCAGGATGGGACCGGTGAGGGCTCCAATGCCACGGGAGCCCATCAGCAGGCTGACGCCTAGCGCGGCAGCGCGTTCGGGAGCGGCGCCGAGCCAGGTGACGGCAAACTTGTCGCGGCCAAGCATCGTGAGCAGAACCCAGTTGGACGCGATGATGGAGTTGCCGGATTTCACGAACAGGGTGGCCAGCATACGCGCGTCTCGCCGCACATAGCGCACCCCTTCGAGAATCGGTTTGAAATCGTAGAGATCCCGCCAGTGCAACGGAGCGTGGCCCTCGGTGTGAGGTTCATGAAACTTCATCCGGCGCACAATCAAGGCCGAAGCGATAAACGAACAGGCATCGATGGCGAAGACTGCTTCGCGGCCCAACAAGGCCAGTGCAATGCCGCCAAAGGTGAAGCCCATGGCGAAATTGAAGCTCCAAGTTGTCGAGCTGAGGGCGTTGCCGACGAAGACCTCATCGCCGGTGGTGATGTTCGGGACGATGGAAGAACGGGCCGGTTCGAACAGGCCCCACATTACAGTTTCGAGAAACAGCAGGACGTAGAGCAGCGGCAGCATCGCCGGGGTGCGAACAAAGAGCATGCAGGCGATAATGAGCGCCCGGCAGAGGTCGGCGAACATCATCACCTTCCGGCGGCTGAGCCGATCGTTGAGCACGCCGGCGGCCGGGGCGGTGAGGCACTGCGGCAAGACCTGAAGCACGAAAGCGAAGCCGATGGATTCGGCCTTGCCGGTGAAATCGAGCAGGAGGTTGTAGAGCGCGAGCGTGAAGAACCAGTCGCCGATTTCACTGATGACCTGTGCGCTCCAGAGCAACCGGTAGTTTCGATTGCCGCGGAGGAGTTGCCAGTAGTCCGTGAGGGTGACACGGCGACGCTCGGTCATGGCGCGATGGTGTAGAGGCCCATACGCTCTTTGGCGGTTTTGACGATGCCGGCGGCGATGGGGGTGACCCGGTCACGACCTTGCCGCAGAACCGTTTCGAGATAGCCGGGATCCGCCATGACTTCGGCGTACCGCTTCTGGATTGGCTCCAAGCCCGCGAGGACGGCCTCGGCCACGGTCTTCTTCAGGTCGCCGTAGCGAAGCCCGGTGAAGTGCTGTTTCATCGCATCGTCGGACCAATCGGTAAACGCCTGGAAGATTCCGAGCAGATTTTGCACACCGGGGCCCATCGTTTCAAAATCGACCGCGGGGTTGGAGTCGGTGGTGGCCCGCATGATTTTTTTGCGGGCCTCTTCGGGCTTGTCGAGCAAGCCGATGGCATGGCAGGAGCCAGTGGCCGACTTGCTCATTTTCTTCGTCGGATCGTCGAGCCCCATTACGCGGGCGCCGACCATGGGAAGGCTGGTTTTAGGCACGACGAACGTTTCGCCGTACAAGTGATTAAATCGTTCGGCGATATCCCGGGCCAGTTCCATATGTTGGCGTTGATCATCCCCGACCGGGACGACGGCGGCGTTATAGAGCAGAATATCCGCCGCCATCAGGACCGGGTATTGCAGCAGCCCATCGCCAATCGTTTCGGCCTCCTCGGACTTGGCTTTGAACTGCGTCATGCGTTCGAGCCATCCAAGGGGGGTCACGCAGGTCAGCAGCCAACCGAGTTCAGCGTGTTGCGGCACGCTCGACTGCACCGTGAGCGAACTGACGGCGGGATCGATTCCGGCGGCGAGGTAAAGGCCGGCGACTTGTCGAATTTTTTCGCGCAGCTCTTCCGGCTTCTGATACACCGTGACGGCGTGGAGGTCGACGATGCAAAAAATGCACTCGTATTCATGCTGCAGCTTGACCCAATTACGGAGGGCGCCGAGGTAGTTGCCTATATGAAGGTTTCCGGTGGGCTGCATCCCGGAGAAGACACGTGCTTTCATCGCCAACTTCCAGTCTACTAGTCCACAATAGAGAGAGTGCAGATTGAAGTAGAAAAATTGGTATACGGTGGCGACGGGCTGAGTCGTCACGAAGGTCGCGTCGTGTTGACGCCGTATGTGCTCCCCGCCGAGCAGGTCAGAGTGGAAGTGGCGCGCGAGCGCAAGGACATGTTGGAGGCGCGCGTCGACGAAGTGCTGAAGCCGTCGCCGCATCGGGTGGCTCCGCCCTGTCCGCATTTTGGCATTTGTGGTGGTTGCCATTATCAGCATGCCGAATATAAGTTCCAGGTGGAGCAGAAGGCGGCGATTGTGCGCGAGGTCTTCGCGCGCATCGGCCGGATTGAAATTCCCGGCGAAATCGGCACGATCGCCGGCGAGCCGTTTGGCTATCGCAACCGGATCCAGGTTCACATTGAAGGCGTGCGCTTGGGATTCAAAGAGGGCGGGTCGCACAAGCTGGAGCCGATTGAGCAGTGCCCGATCGCTTCGCCCAGGCTGAATGAAAGTTTGCAGATTATTCGCGGGATGTTGAAGAACTCCCGTTGGCCGGGCTTCCTGCGCTCGCTCGAACTGTTTACAAACGAGAAGGAAGTGCAGGTAAACGTCATCGAAACGATGGCCGGGCGGCGCGTGGCGCGCAGCTTCTTCGATTGGTGCGAGAACGAAATCCCGGGGGCGATCACGGGGGCGTTGGAGTACGAAGGGTTTCGGGTCAGCCACAAATCGTTCTTCCAGGTAAACCGCTTTCTGCTCAAGCAATTGGTGGAAACGGCCATTGGGGACGCAAAGGGCGAGTTGGCCCTCGAGTTGTACGCCGGAGTCGGATTGTTCAGCATTCCGCTGGCGAGCCGTTTCACAAAGGTGGTTGCCGTCGAGAGTTCGAAATCGGCACTGGCGGACCTGGAAGTGAACTGCCGGCGGGCGAAAACGACCGTGGAGCACCACCGGGCGAACGCGGATCTGTTCCTCGAAACGATGCAGCGGAAGCCGGAGTTTGTGTTGGCCGATCCGCCGCGGGCGGGGCTCGGCGCGGGCGTGGTGCGGGACTTGATTCGGCTGCAACCGCGGCAGATCGCGGTCGTATCCTGCGACCCGTCCACCATGGCGCGGGATGCCAAGGCACTGCTCGAAGCCGGCTACGCCATCGAAAAGTGCCAAGTGATTGATCTGTTCCCGCAGACTTACCACATCGAAACCATTACTCATTTCACCCACGGGGGGTAAGCGCATGCGTTGGTTGGCCGGATTCCTTGCAGTCTTCCCACTTTTTGCGCAATTTCCCGTACTACGGTTCGAGCGGCTGATCACGGGGGTCCGAGCCCCCGTGCAGCTGACTCACGCCGGAGACGGCTCAGGTCGATTGTTTGTCGTCGAGCAACCCGGGGTGATCCGGATCTGGCAGAACGGCGCGCTGAGCCCGACGCCGTTTTTGGATATTCAGGCGCGGGTGCGGTTCGGCGGCGAGATGGGGCTGCTGGGCCTGGCGTTTCCGCCCGACTTTGTGCGGAAACGATACTTCTACATCAACTACGTGAATCGTCAGACGGAGACGATCGTGGCGCGCGTTCGTTTAACGAGCGATGCGAGCGTGGCCGATTCCGCCACCGAGCAGGTGCTGCTGCGGGTGCGGCAACCGTTTGAGAACCATAACGGCGGGCAGATCGCGTTTCATCCGAAAGATGGCTTTCTCTATATCGGCATGGGGGACGGCGGGTCGGCGAACGATCCGCAGAAGAACAGCCAGAACCCGGCGACTCTGTTGGGCAAAATGGTGCGGATGGATACCGAAGGCGGCGATACGCCGCAGGCTGAGATCTGGTCCAGCGGCTGGCGCAACCCGTGGCGATTTTCGTTCGACCGGGAAACCGGCGACCTGTACGCCGGAGACGTGGGGCAGAACCGTTGGGAGGAGATCGATGTCGAACCGAACGGGACGCCCAAGGGACGAAATTACGGCTGGAGCCTGATGGAGGGGAACGCCTGCCAGGACGACCGGAACTGCGATACGCGAACGGACTTAACCCGGCCCGTTTTTGTCTATGGCCGCAGTGAAGGCTGCTCGGTGACGGGAGGATTCGTCTATCGGGGAACGAGATATCCGGACCTGCGCGGCGTGTACTTATTCGGCGATTACTGCAACGGAAACGTTTGGGGATATCGAGACGGACGGACGGTTCGATTTACGGCCACGGGGCAAGCGATCTCGGCGTTTGGCGAGGACGAGCAGGGCGAGCTGTACCTGGTGGACTTGGGGGGCTCGATATCGCGGATAGCAGCGGAGGCCGCGCCGTTCCAGCTTCGCGCCGTAACCAACGCGGCAAGCTTCGCCGTCGGACTTTCGCCGGGGGGCATTGGGACCATCTTCACGACTTCCCTGCCCGGGGTGACGGCGACGATCGCCGCTGAACGGTACCCGCTGCCGACGTCCTTGGGGGGCGTTTCGGTTCGCATCAACGGAAGCGCCGTGCCGCTGTATGCGGTGACTCCGACGCAGATTAATTTCTTTACCCCGTACGCGCTGCCGAGCGTGCAGGCGGAGGTGAGCATCGTCGCGAATGGCGCAAGCGGACCGGCAGCCGTGATCGCGTTGAACGCCGTGCAGCCTGCGCTCTTTTCCGGCGATGGCGAGTTTGCCGCCGCCACGCAGGAGGGAAGCATCGTATCCCTGTACGCCACTGGGCTGGGCGACGTGACCAATCGGCCGGCCAACGGTGCCGCGGCACCGACGAGTCCGCTGGCGATGACGCGGGAGCCGATTGCCGTGGCCATTGGCGGACGAAGCGCGGAGGTCTTGTTCAGCGGACTAGCCCCTGGTTTTGCAGGGCTTTACCAGATCAACGCCCGGGTACCGGCCGGAGTCAGCGGCGAGCCGCCAGTGGTGGTTACCGCGCGCGGGATAGACAGTCCCCCGTTAAAAATCCGCCTCCGCTAGTCCCTAGAATGCTAAACTGAAGTTTGCTAGGTCTCGGGCTCCGTGCAACGGGCGGCTGCAAACCCCGCCAGATCCGGAAGGAAGCAACGGTAGTGGTTTAGCTCGTGTGCCGCGGATCACCCGAGGCTTGGCATTTTCCTTTTAAGCCCCCGCATGTATCAGGTCATCGCGCGCAAGTACCGGCCCCAGTCCTTTGCCGAACTGGTCAGTCAAGAGCACGTCAAAACGACGCTCGACAATGCGATCAACCAGCGACGTATCGCTCATGGCTACATTTTCAGCGGCCAGCGCGGGACCGGTAAAACCAGCGTCGCCCGCATTATGGCGCGGTGTTTGAACTGTCTGGAAGGCCCCACTTCGACGCCGTGCAACGTTTGCGCAAGTTGCAAAGAGATCACGAGCGGCGGTGCGGTCGACGTGATTGAGATCGACGCGGCATCCAACCGCGGTATTAACGAAATGCGCGAACTGCGCGAGAGCGTGCGCTACCGTCCGGCGCGCGATCGTTATAAGGTTTTCATCGTCGACGAAGCGCACCAGATTACGAACGAAGCGTTTAACGCTTTGCTGAAGACGCTGGAAGAGCCGCCCGAGTGGGTCGTATTCATCCTGTGTACGACCGAGTCCCATAAGATTCCCACGACGATCGCCTCACGCTGCCAGCAGTTTTCCTTCCGCAGCGTGGATTTCGATGAGCTCTTACGGCGTATGGAATGGATCTGCGCGCAGGAAGGCATCACGGCGGATCCAGAAGCATTGGCGGTGCTGGCGCACGTGGGCGAAGGCAGCGTCCGCGATTCGCTGTCAGCGCTCGACCAGGCGATCGCCTGCTGCGGTGCCACATTGCATGCGCCCGAAGTGCGCGCCCTGTTGGGCATGTTCTCGCAGGACGCGATGAACCAGGTAACCACCGCGCTGCTGGCCAATGATTCCGCCCGCATGCTGGATATCGTGGACGAGTTGGAGCGCAAAGGCGCTAACTTGCAGCACTTCTGCCGAGAGTTGGCCCGGCACATCCGCAATCTGCTAGTGGCGAAAATTTCCGGCGAAGGGACGCGGCTGATCGCCGCCTCGCCGAACGAGAAGAAGAACATGGCGGCCGTGGCCGCTCAGTTCAGCGAAATGGACCTGACGCGGTACTTGCAGGTGACCCTGGACGTGTTTAAGGATTTGCAGTATTCGCTCCAACCGCGGTTGCACTTGGAGATTGGGCTTTTGAAGCTCGTGCACGCGGCGAAACTGACTTCGATTGAAGAAGCGATCGCGAAGCTGGGTCCGGGTTCTGGTCCGTCGCCTTCGGCGTCGAAACCGCCGCAGTCAAGGCCCACGCCCAGTGGAGCCAGTTTTGCGGCTCCTCCGGTTTTTGAGGATCCGCTGGCCGAACTAGCGGCTATGCCGCCGTGGCAATCGACGGCGAAGGCCCCGGCACCGCCTGTTGTTAAGCCTGCTATCGAAGCTGATCCGCTCGATGAGTTAGCCGCAATGGCACCTTGGCAAGAGACCGTAAAGGCTCCGGCCGGCAATGCGTTCGTGGATGCGGCACCAGCCAAGACAGCGGCCCCGCGCCCGGCTCAAGCGAAGAAAATCGACGGCGATCTTCGCTCCCGCCTCTACGCCGCGGCGCTCGAACTCGGCCTGAAGTTCACAGCCGATGGATTCGAAGCAGCCGAGATCACCGAAGCCAACGGGGTTATCGAGATCGTGGCACCCGAAGAGTGCGAGTTCACGATGAAAGAGCAGGACGTCAACCGCGTCCTCGCGGCCATCGGCATGGTCGGCGTGCGGGCGAAAGTTCGCTTCTCTGCTTCCGTCGTATCCGGCCCATCGCCGGCCGCCAAGCTTGCCGCCGCCGATGATGCGACCGAGCGGGCATTGGCCAATCCCACGGTAAAAAGATTCCAGGAGACGTTTCCGGATAGTTTAGTCCGCAGCGTCCGTAACTTGAAGGAGTAAGGAAATGAAACTTCCCGGTAACATGCAAGGCATGATGCAGCAGGCGCAGAAGATGCAGGCCAAGATGCAAGAAGAGATCGCCGCGATTCGAGTGGAAGCCTCGGCGGGCGGCGGCACGGTCACGGTCCAAATGGACGGGCAGAAGCGTTGTTTGGGCGTAAAAATCGACCCTGAAGTGGCCGGCGACACCGAGATGTTGCAGGATTTGGTGATGGCCGCGTTCAACGAAGCGCACAAGAAAGTGGAAGACGAGAGCCAGAAGAAGATGGGCGGCATGCTGGGTGGACTCGGCCTGCCCCCCGGGTTGTTCTAAACTCCAATGTCGGATCTAGCCGAACCGCTAGCCCGGATGGTGGAAGAGTTCCGGCGCTTGCCCGGAGTGGGGGCGAAGTCGGCCCAACGGATGGCTTTCTACGTTTTGCGGGCGTCGGTAGAAGACGCCCATCGGTTAGCCCAAGCCATCATCGACGTGAAGGAAAAGCTCGGCTTGTGCCGGGTTTGCAACAATATCAGCGATAGCGAATTGTGCCCGTACTGCACCAACCCATCGCGCGATCAGCATGTGATCTGCGTGGTCGAAGAGGCACCCAATATTTTGCCGATTGAGGTGACGCGATCCTTCGGCGGGCTCTATCACGTGCTCCATGGCTCGATTTCTCCTCTCCGCGGGATTGGCCCGGAACAGTTGAAAATCAAGAGCTTGCTCGAACGGCTGCAGGACGATTCGGTGACAGAAATCATTCTGGCAACCAACCCTACCGTAGAGGGCGAAGCAACCGCGGCCTATCTGGCCCGGCTGTTAAAGCCGTTGGGCATCAAGGTAATGCGGATTGCGATGGGAATCCCCGTGGGGAGCGATTTGGAGTATGCCGATGAAGTCAGCATGTCGAAAAGCATGGAGAATCGCCGGGAGATGTAGCTTTCTGCTGGCCGCGGCTTTGAGCGCGCAGCCAGGATCGGTGGCAAAAGCTTGGCATCAGGCCCACCAGAAGGAGATTCTGGCTGAGTACTTCGACCTGTTGAGGCTGCCGAACGTCGCCGCGGATTCGGTGAACATTCGGCGGAATGCCGAGTTCATCGCCGCCATGTACCACAAGCGCGGGGTGACCGCGGAGCTGCTCGAAATCCCGGGTGCGCCGCCGGTGGTCTTCGGTGAGATCCGCACGCCGGGGGCGACGCAGACGATCATCTTCTACGCGCACTACGACGGCCAACCGGTGGACCCCAAGCAATGGACGGTCACGCCGCCGTGGACCCCAGTGATCAAAGACGGTCGGATCTACGCGCGCGCCTCCGCCGATGACAAAGCCCCGATCCAGATGATTGCATCTGCCCTGGACGCGCTCAAGGCGGCGGGAATTCCGCCGCGGTCTAACCTGAAGTTCTTCTTCGAAGGCGAGGAGGAGGCCGGCTCTCCGCATGTCGCGGCATTTTTGAACAAGTTCAAATCCAAACTGGACGGCGACGTTTGGCTTTTCTGCGATGGACCGCAACACCAGAGCCGGCAGGACCAAATCGTGTTCGGAACCCGGGGCGTCGTCGGCATGAACATCACCTTGTATGGCCCGAAGAAGGAGTTGCACAGCGGGCACTACGGCAACTGGGCCCCGAACCCGGCGCAGATGCTGGTTAACCTGATGGCGTCGATGCGGGATGACGAAGGCCGGGTTTTGATCGCGGACTTCTACAAGGGGGTAACCCCGCTGACCGAGAGCGAGAAAGCGGCCATTGCGCGGATGCCGGATGTCGCCGCCGGCCTGCGGCGAGAGATGGCCTTGGGACGGACGTTGGGCGATGGGCAACGGCTGGAATTGCTCGTCAATCAACCGGTGCTGAACCTGCGCGGGATCTCCTCGGCGGCGGTGGGCGCGGAGTCGCGCAACGTGGTGCCGTCGACGGCCACGGCTTCCCTCGACATCCGGCTCGTGAAGGGCGTCACGCCCGCCGGCACGCTCGAACGGGTCCGCGCCCATGTGCGCAAGCAGGGCTATTTTGTCGTCGATCGAGATCCGGACGAGGCCATGTTAATGGCCCATGCCAAGGTTGCGAAGCTGACTGCGGACGAAGGATACAACGCCGTTCGAACATCGATGGAGCTACCGATCGCGAAGAAAGTGGTGGCCGCCGTCGAGGCCGCCCGGGGACCCGTGATCCAAATGCCGACGCTGGGCGGGAGTCTGCCCATGGCCCTATTTGAAGAGATTCTACAGCGGCCACTGATCATCGTGCCGACAGTGAACCACGATAACAATCAGCATTCGCACAACGAGAATCTACGGCTCGAAAACCTGTGGGCCGGCATCGAGACGATGGCCGCGCTGCTCGCCATGAACTAGCGGGACTTTCCCACTTGCGAGCGAAAAAGTCATTTAAGTTGCTTTATTACAATTAGATAGCGGTGCCGTGGTGTATATACCACGGCGCTGGTTCAGTTCAGTTTCGGTAATGCATTGAG
>Ga0163144_10029403_pt1 | contig 10550 bp, 10 predicted proteins | sample OliLak19BULKMAT1_FD_123175 | JGI IMG/M metagenome (GOLD analysis project Ga0163144, IMG submission 123175) | Freshwater microbial mat bacterial communities from Lake Vanda, McMurdo Dry Valleys, Antarctica - Oligotrophic Lake LV.19.BULKMAT1 | ecosystem: Environmental > Aquatic > Freshwater >...
CGCAACACTTCTTCCATGCTGGTAATGCCCGCTTGGCACTTGCGCAAGCCATCGTCCAGGATAGACGCACTGTGCGCCCGCGCCTGCGCCTCCAGCTGCGACTCCGAAGCGCCCTCGTGAATCAAGCGGCGCAAGCTTTCGTCCGCGGCAACCAGCTCATAAATACCGGTGCGGCCGCGATAGCCGCGCCCGGCATGGATCGGACGGTACAACGTGAGCGGACGCTCTGCCGGCTGTTTTAACCACACCAGCTCTTGAGCGCTGGCCTGATAGGCCTCACGCTGGGACGGCTCGATCACGCGCACCAAGCGCTGGGCCATGACGCCCAAAAGGCTTGACGACAGCAAGAACGGCTCGATGCCCATATCGCGCAAACGCGTAACCGCCCCAACCGCAGAGTTGGTATGCAGCGTGGAAAGCACAAGGTGACCGGTCAGGGAGGCCTGAATGGCAATTTGTGCGGTTTCCAAATCGCGGATTTCTCCCACCATCACCACATCCGGATCCTGTCGCAAGATGGCGCGCAGACCGCGCGCGAAGCTCATGTCGACCTTGGTATTGACCTGAGTTTGCCCGATGCCATCGATGTAGTACTCGATCGGGTCTTCCACCGTCATGATGTTGCGGGTTTGGTCATTGAGCCTGAGCAAGCCGGCGTAAAGCGTGGTGGTTTTCCCCGATCCGGTCGGTCCGGTCACCAGCAAAATGCCGTGCGGCCGCCTCAACACGTCCTCCAGACGCGACTGCATGGAGTCGGCCAGACCCAGCTCGGAAAGATTGAGCCGCCCCGCCTGCTTGTCGAGCAAGCGCAGCACCACGCGTTCACCGTGCCCGGATGGGATGGTTGATACGCGCACGTCCACCGGACGCCCCGCAACCCGAAGCCCAATCCGGCCGTCCTGCGGCAAACGCTTTTCCGCAATATCCAGCTTGGCCATAACCTTGATGCGCGACACGACCGGCGCCGCTATACCGCGGTTCGGGGTGAGCACCTCGCGCAGCACGCCGTCCACCCGGAAGCGCACCACTAAGCGGTTCTCATAGGGCTCGATGTGGATATCGGATGCATTCTCCTTCACCGCCTCGGTCAACAGCGCGTTGATCAAGCGAATTACCGGCGCATCGTCCGAGCTTTCCAAAAGGTCAGTCGGCTCCGGCATATCGTCCGCAATTCGCTTCAGATCGAACTGCTCGCCGATATCAGCCACTGCCGCCTCGGCGCTACCGCCGCCCTGTTCATAACCCTCACGCAGCAAGCGCTCGAATAGGGCTGCATCCACAGCCTCAAATGCCGGCATGAAACCGAGGATGCGCTGCACTTCTGCCGCCGTGGACCAGGACATCGGAGGCCGATAAACCAGCGTTGGCGGCCCGGGCTGCGAACGCATGAGCACGCCATAGCGGCGGGCGAAGCCAAACTGGATGGGATTTCGCTGCGGTGATTGAGATTCGGTCATGGCGCTATTGTGCCAGCATGCCGGTAAGGCGACGCCAGACTAGCGCTGCGAAAGCGCGTTTGCGGCTGGCAGCGCGCCCGGAGCTGCGGCAAAGCAACGCCTGCGACTCATGCGTCCTGATTCAATGCTGCGCACCCAATTGCTCACGAAACCACAGCAGACGGGAAGCTGCCGACTCGGCGATGGCCTCAAGCACCTGGATGTGCCGCTCATCGAAAAAGCCAAGCTGCGAGTGCTCGCTATCGATCACGCCAATAAGTTGCTCTGCAAGCACGATCGGGACTGCGATCTCGGACAATCTGGGCGCGTCGTCAAGCACGTAGCGCGGGTCCAGGCGCACATCGTCCACGCGCTGGGTGGTGCGCAACAAAGCTGCGCTACCAACAATGCCTTCACCCAAACGCAGCGAGATAAAGCTCTCCAGCACGCCCGGAGCAGACTGCTTGGGACCAAACGCGGCGTGCTGCACCAAATGCGAGCCGTCGGCCGAAAGCAAATATACGACGCAGTCTTCCAATCCAAGATAGGCCATTGCTTCGCTGGTGATCGCCCAACACGCGGCATGTGCCGACGACGCAGTCTTTAAAGCGTGGTGCAGGCGCAGCAGCGCCAGCTCCAAGCGACCGCTCAAGTCGTGCGCCATGGCTCCAATCAACCCAGTTTTGCTTTGACTCGAGCGGAGACCAGCTGCATATCAGCCTTCCCGGCCAAACGGGCGCGCGCTGGCGCCATCACCTTACCCATGTCCTTGCTCCCGGCGGCGCCGGTTTCAGCCATGATTTCCGCCACCACGGCGTCAATCTCCGCCTCGCTAAGCTGCTGCGGCATGTACACCTGGATCACCGCAACCTCGGCTTGCTCGATGGCCACCAAATCCATCCGATTAGCGGTGGTGAACTGCTCGATTGAGTCGCGACGCTGCTTCAGCATGCGGGTCATTGCTTCAACCACTTGATCGTCACTGAGCACAATGCGCTCATCAACTTCGCGCTGTTTCAGCGCGGCAAGAATCAAGCGAATGGTTTCGAGCTTGGTACGCTCGCCTGACTTCATCGACGCCTTCATATCGTCGGTGATGCGGGCCTTAATCTGGCTCATGTCTATTTCCTTTGGCTCAGCAAAAAAGGCACGATCGGCAAGCCGTCGCGCCCAGAACTACTGTTGCTACCAACCACTGTCACCGGCTTTGCGCCGGAGCGCGGATCAGTACAAACGCTTGCGCTTGGTCACGTCGCGACTGGTACGACGATCTTGCCGCTTGACGGCTGCCGCAGCTTTACGCTTGCGCATTTGCGTGGGCTTTTCATAGAACTCACGTCGACGCGTTTCGGCTAGAACTCCAGCCTTTTCGCAGGAACGTTTGAAGCGACGCAACGCAAACTCGAACGGCTCGTTTTCGCGGACTTTGACTTGTGGCATGGGATCTCCAGTGGTGGCGTTACTTGCTGCGCCGTGATTCCTTCCACGACCAACGCAAAATAAGCCCAAAACTATAACGTTAAAATTGTGGGGAGGAACTTCCAATCAGCATGCGCCGCCCGCTGCATTCAGCAAAGCCTCAGCTGCGCAGGCGATTGAGCGCACTTTGAAAACATTGAAGGCCCCGAAAAGGGACCTTCAAAACTGGTGGAGAGAGAGGGATTCGAACCCTCGATGGAGCTTTTGACCCCATACTCCCTTAGCAGGGGAGCCCCTTCGGCCTCTCGGGCACCTCTCCGAAAACTCACCTAATGACTTGCTTCTTCTTCGCTATTGGGGTCTTCGCGCCGGATACGCTGAAAGATTTCCTCGCGGTGAACTGCGACATCCTTCGGGGCGTTGATTCCGATTCGCACCTGATTGCCCTTTACTCCAAGAACGGTGACCGATACTTCATCGCCGATCATGAGCGTCTCACCCACGCGACGGGTCAGGATAAGCATCCTTTTCCTCCTGAGTTACTGTCGCCTTCACCCTACAAAGCCCGCTATCCAGCAGAGCAACGGTCCATCCTTGCGAACAGGTGAAAGGCCGTTTGCAGGCACTGGCCCGCGAACGAATTTCGAAGCTTAGAAGGGCGCGCGCAAAAAGGCAACCATAGGACACGCCGGGCTTCAGCATTTACTCGGACAGGCGGATCTTGCTCAAGCAAGCGGGCCCGGAACATGCACCCAGCCATCCATGAGCACTCGTGCGCTGCGACTCATGATCGCCTTAGTCAGCGTCCATTGCCCTTCACACAGCTCAGCCTTCGCGCCCACGCGCAGTGCGCCGGACGGATGCCCAAAACGCACCGCGTCCCGGGCCCCAGCCCCGGCAGCTTCGTTGACCACGGTACCCGGTACCGATGCCGCGGTGGCGATGGCCACCGCACACGTGGCCATCATGGCGTGGTGCAATTTGCCCATTGATAGCGCACGCACCCGCAGGTCGATATCGGCTGCGGTGACCACTTTGCCGCTGGACGCCTGATACTCGGCAGGCGGCGCGACAAATGCGAGCTTGGGCGTGTGCTGGCGCGCTGCGGCGAGCGCCAGGTTGGGCACCAAACCCATGCGCACGGATGCATAAGCGCGAATCAGCTCCAAGCGCGCTAGCAGCGCAGCATCGCCATTGACGTGGTCCTGAAGCTCGCTCCCGGTCAGCCCCAAATCGGCAGCGCGCAGGAACACGGTCGGAATGCCTGAATTGATCAAGGTGACTGCAAACTCACCCACCCCGGGCACCTTAAGGCGCTCTTGCACGTGGCCGGTGGGAAACATGGAGCCACCGGCGTCATCGGCGTCTGCCGCCGGATCCAAAAACTCAAGCGCGATCTCGGCGGCCGGGAAAGCCACTCCGTCCAGCTCAAAATCGCCCAGCTCCTGCACCGCGCCGGCGCGGATTGGCACATGCGCAAGGATGCTCTTACCGATGTTTGCTTGCCAAATTCTGATCGTTACAATCCCGTCGGCCGGCACGCGCGCGGGATCGATGAGGCCTTGCGCCAGGGCAAACGGCCCCACGGCCGCGCTCAGATTGCCGCAGTTTCCGGACCAATCCACGAACGGCTGATCGATTGCCACCTGCCCGTAAAGATAGTCCACGTCATGTTCGGCGCGCGCACTGGCGCCGACGATGACGCACTTGCTGGTGCTGGACGTGGCGCCGCCCATGCCATCGGTATGCTTGCCATAGGGGTCGGGACTGCCGATCACGCGCATCAGCAGGGCATCACGCGCGGGACCAGGCACCTGCGCCGGCAGCGGCAAATCCTGCAGGCGAAAAAACACGCCTTTGCTGGTGCCACCGCGCATGTAAACCGCAGGGATCCTGACTTGTACTGGACGGGCCATGGCCACCTCTTCACTGAAGAACGCAGGAGAGTGCGCAAAGGCGGTGATTCATGCAAGCCCTGCACCGGACAGCATCCGGCGCATCCACCAGCATTCGCTGTCATGGCTTTGAAGCTGCGCCGGAGGAGGCGATGCGACGCGTCCGGTGCCAGATCCTTGCAGTGATGGCCTGGTTCAAAAACCTGCGGTCGACAGCGACCCAGCCGCCACCCGTCATGCTGCGCGGAGCGGCTAGGCGCAGTCGCAGAATCCACGGCTTCGGATTGCGACCAAGCCGAACGGCTAGCGCGCCAATACTGCGCATGCCAGCGCGAGCTTCAGGCCCACTCGCTCAAGCCTTCGCGCAGATACAGCTCGCGCCACGCCGGACGCGCCCGCACTTGCTGCGCCAGCGCGTTAAGGTGCGCCCACTCGGTTGCGGGTTTGGGCATGTTTCTGCTCCAGCGCATCAGCATCACGGCCAACATGTCGGCCACGCTGTACTGACCGGTGAGCGTGCCGCCGCTTGAGGCCAGATGCGCATTCAAGCGCTCGAACGCTGCCTCAATTCGGCTGCGCGCACTTTCTTTCACCACGTCCGCGTGCTCCGCACCGGCCCAGGCATTCGGATTAAACCAGGCCTGAAACGCTGGCTGCAGGGTATTGCTCAGGTGAAAAAGCCAGGCCAAGAAGACTTCACGCTCAGGCTGCTCAGCGCTTGGCGACAAGCCGCTCGCTGGATTGCGGTCGGCCAAGATCAGCAACATCGCGGCGCTTTCAAACATCGGCCGCTCATTGAGCACCAAGCAGGGCACCTGACCATTTGGATTCAGCTTGAGATATTCAGCCGTGCGCTGCTCACCAGAACCCAGATCGACCGGGCGCAGCTCATGTGCGACAGCCAGTTCCAAAAGCGCGAGATGCACCACCATGCTCGCCGCGCCGGACGTATAGAAAAGCACTGTTGACATTGCAGACCCCGATTGAAGATGACGCAAGGACCCGAAAGATACACCTGTGGGAAGCGCTGGAAACCTACTCCATGCGGTCGCCACAGCGGCCATTTCGAGCGCAGGGGAACATTTCACGCCAGGGGCGGCTTGAGATCTCTCCCTGCGGTCGAGATGACAGGCATTGGCGAACTTGGCGGCCTGCGGTCGAGATGACAGGCATTGGCGAACTTGGCGCGACGCGTCTCAAGCGTCGAAGTGGCTGGGCGCCGTGGCGTGGGTGCGTTGGCTGCGCGCAATGCGCGTGATTGGGGCTGCTCGTGATTGCGGCCAAGTCACTGGGTCGGCGCAATCCGCTGCCCTTCCGTCAGCCCGTCTTGCAGCGGATAGACCACTTTGTCACCTGCCACCAGGCCTTCGGCTACCCGTAGGTTGCTGCCAATGGTCTCAGCGACCTGCACCGTCCGCTGAGTCAAGGCGCCGCCGCTCAGCAGCCAAACCTTGCCGTCGAGCACCGCGCCAGCTGGAATCAGCACGCCTTTGGGCGGCGCCGCAGTGACCTCGACATCGTCACTGAGAAAGCGCACGCGGGCGCCCATTTCCGGCAAAACCCGCGCGTCGCGCTTGTCGAATCCCACGCGTACCTTGACCGTGGCTTTGGTGCGGTCCGCGGTTGGAATGATCGCGATGACGTATCCAGTGTAGAGATCATCGGGATAGGAATTCAAAGTGATCTGCGCACGCTGGCGCGGCAACACGCGGGCGATGAAGGATTCACCCACGTCAATTTCCACCTCCAGGGAATCCATATCGACAATGGTGCCGATCCCGGTGCGCGTGAAGCCGCCGCCCGCACTCAACGGGGAGATCATCTCACCCGGTTGGGCCGCTTTTGCGATCACCATGCCGGCAAACGGAGCCCGCACAACGGCGTCGTCGAGCTGCTGCTCATTGATTTTCAGCGCCGAGCGTGAAACTTCAATCTCGGAACGAACGCTGGTCAGCCGAGCGCGCAAGATCTCAACAGCGCTGCGCGCTTGCTCAAACGCCTGCTGTGACGTCAGCTTGCGCGCAGAAAGCTCCTGCTGACGCGCAAACTCGCGCTCCGCCTCGCGCAAGGAAACTTCGGTTTCGGCCACTCTTGACGAGGCCGCACGCAGTTGCGAACGCGCCAGCTCCAGCTCCACGTTCAAGTTGGTCGGATCAAGCCGCGCCAGGATCTGCCCGGCTTCTACCTGCATTCCCTCTTCCAAGTTGACTTCAAGCACCTTGCCGGTGGTTTTCGCCGAAACCGTAGCTTGACGCCGCGCAACCACGTAACCGGAGCCTTCCAGCACGGCGCCGCCGGCATTGCGCTGGGTCATCGCGATGGCTGCTACCAGCTCAACTTTGGTCTCCGGCGTGCGCTGCATGTAGAGATAGATTCCCGCCACCGCAGCCAGCAGCGCTGCACCAAGACCCCACCACAGCCATGCCCCTGATCCGGATTCCGAATCGCGCGCTCCGGCGCCAATCGAAAGCTGCTGCAATAAATCTCCGCGTTCACTCATGCTCAAACCCTTAACAACCGATGCCGCGCAGTATCGGCCATCCGTCGTCGATGTGGACGTGACGATTGTCATTGCTGCTCGCGTAGGCCAACTCAGGCGCGCAAGCCACGTGCAGCTGTGGTTTGTAGAAGACCGGCTGCAAGTCGCATCCTGTGCGGCCGGTGCGCAAATGCACATCGACAATGAAGCGATTCAACCTCGGCTGCAATACACTTCGCGCCTTTCGAAGCGGGGAACACATCTCTGTGTGGCAAATTCTAAAAGCAGGCGGCTGGATTATGGTGCCGCTGGTTATTCTGTCGATCGCTGCGGTCGCCATCATTGCAGAGCGCTGCTGGGCGCTGCGCCGTAAAAACATCCTGCCGCCGAATCTTGGCAATGAGCTTCGGCAGTGGATTCGCACGCACCGCATGGAAAAAGAGCATCTGCAAAAGCTCAAGGGCAATTCGCCACTGGGCATGGTGCTCGCGTCTGTGGTGGCGAATCGGCACCGTGCCCGAGAAGTGGTGCGTGAGAAAGTTGAGGAAGCCGGACGCCAGCAAGTGCATGAAATGGGGCGTTTTCTCAACACGCTTGGAACCATCGCGATCGTTTCGCCGCTGATGGGTCTGCTGGGCACAGTGTTCGGCCTGATCAAGATGTTTCTAGTCATCACCAACGTGGGTATTGGCGACGCCAATCGGCTCGCAGGAGGCATTGGCGAAGCGTTGGTAGCCACGTCCGCCGGCCTGGTGGTTGCGATCGTCGCCTACATAAGCCATCGCGCTTTGCGCGGACGCATCAATAACTATGCCATTGAGATGGAGCGCGAAGCGGCGGCATTGATCGACGCGTTTGAGCATCCAGAGCCCAGCGCACCCGCGCCGCCGGTGCGGCGCGCACTATGAAGTTCACCAGCGACCAGAACGACGAACCCGAAATCAATCTGATCAGCTTGATCGACGTCTTTCTGGTGCTGCTGATCTTTTTCATGGCGACCGCCACTTTCGAACAGCAGGCGCGTCTCAAACTTAATTTGCCGCAGGCCTCGGCGGCGCAGACCGAAAGCGATCGCCGAGCCAATCTGGTGCTGCAAGTGCATGAGGACGGGCGCTTCTTTGTCGGCACGCAGGAATTGCCCGACGGCCGGATCGAGTCACTGAGGAGTGCGCTGGAGCTGGCCGCAAACGGAAATCTTGAGCAGCGCGTGACGCTGCGCGCCGATGCCCGGACTCAGCACCAAGCGGTAGTGACTGCGCTAGATGCCCTTGGCCAAGTTGGATTCGTCAACATCTCGATCGCTACCGTGCAGCAGACGCGTTGAACTGGCGCAGGTGAAGCCGCAGTCACCCTCTGCTTGGGCGGTGCTCAAGCTGGCGCTGCCCTATCGGCTGCGCCTGACGCTTGCGGTGCTCGGCATGACCATTGAAGCGGCCGCTGCAGCCGCCTTTGTGCGCATGATCGAGCCGATGCTCGACGACGTGTTTGGCGCGCGCGACCCGAGCGTCATTGCATGGCTTCCGTGGGCCATCGTGGCGCTGTTTGCGATCCGCGGCATGGGCGTGTTTCTGGGTGACTACTCCGCAGCCTGGGTCTCGCGACGGGTCATTTTCGATCTGCGTACACGCTGTTTTGGCCACTACTTGAATCTGCCTGATCGCTATTACGTGCAGGCATCTTCCGGAGAAATGCTCGCGCGTCTGACCAATTACAGCGAAGAAGTTGGCCGCACCATCACCGATGGCTACAAGGCGCTGTTGCTGGACGGATTGACCCTGACCGCGCTGCTCGCCGTGATGTTCTACCAGAGCTGGCAACTGAGTCTGTTTGTGCTGCTGATGGGCCCAGTCATAGGTCTGGTGGTGACCGCCGTGGGCCGGCGCTACCGGCGCGTGAGTCGGCGCATTCAGGCCAGCCTGGCCGACGTCAACACGGTGGCCACCCAGGTTTTGAACGGGCAGCGCGAGGTCAAAGTCTACGCCGCCCAAAGCCACGAGGCAGCGCGCTTTCACGCCATCAACCTGAAAAACTTTCTGCAGAATCTGAAGATCATCGCCACCAATGCGATCAGCACCTCAAGCGTGCAGTTTCTGGCCGCAATTGCGCTGGCCACGGTGGTGTACCTGGCAAGTCATGGGCTGACTGATGAGCAAATGACGCCAGGCGCGTTCATGAGCTTTATCCTCGCCATGCTGGCTTGCCTGCCGTCGTTGAAGCGTTTGACCTCGGTGCAAGCGTCTTTCGCGCGCGGCATGACCGCGTTGGACACGATTGAGCAGGTGCTTGCAGAGCCGCCCGAGAGGGATCAGGGCCAACGCGAATTGACCCGGGCACAAGGCGAACTGGCCTTTCATGAAGTGAGCGTGCGTTACCCGGGAGCCGAAACCGACGCCCTGCATCAAGTCAGCCTGCGGATTCCGGCGGGGAAGACCGTGGCTTTGGTCGGGCGCTCCGGAGGCGGCAAGAGCACTCTGGCAAGTCTGGTCCCGCGTTTCGCCGACCCAGAAAGCGGTTGGCTGAGCCTGGATGGGATTGATCTGCGCGAGCTGAAGCTGCGCGATCTGCGCGCCCAAATCGCTTTGGTCAGCCAGCAGGTGGTGTTGTTCAACGACAGCGTCGCGAACAATATTGCCTATGGCGCCTTGCGCGCCTGCAGCGCCGCGGAAATCGAAACTGCGGCGCGCGCTGCGCAGGCGCATGAGTTCATCATGGCGCTGCCCAATGGCTATGCCAGCAACATCGGTGAGAACGGCGCCACGCTTTCCGGCGGGCAGAGACAGCGCCTCGCCATTGCGCGCGCGCTGCTGAAAAACGCGCCGCTGCTGATCCTGGACGAGGCCACCAGCGCACTCGACAACGAGAGCGAGCGCCTTATCCAGCAGGCTTTCGAGGCGCTGCGCCGGGGCCGCACGACGCTGTTGATCGCGCATCGGCTCTCCACCGTAGAGCGCGCCGACTGGATCATCGTGATGGAACGCGGCGTGATCGCCGAACAAGGCATCCACAGTGAGTTGCTGGCCAAAGGCGGCCTCTATAGCCAGCTTTACCGCCAGGGCAGTGAGCTACAAGAACCCGCTGAACCGTCGACCTAACTGCCGTGGCATGAGGGTTTGGCTCCGGACTCTCGCGTGAGCAGCGCTGCAATCGCCAGCGCCTGTCATCTCGACCAGCGCCTGTCATCTCGACCAGCGCCTGTCATCTCGACCGCGCCTGTCATCTCGACCGTGCCTGTCATCTCAGCCGCAGGGAGAGATCTCCAGCCGCCTTGGGACGGATTTCTCCCTGCGCTCGAAATGACCACCTTGGCACGCAGCCGCCCAA
>Ga0163144_10029406_pt1 | contig 10550 bp, 11 predicted proteins | sample OliLak19BULKMAT1_FD_123175 | JGI IMG/M metagenome (GOLD analysis project Ga0163144, IMG submission 123175) | Freshwater microbial mat bacterial communities from Lake Vanda, McMurdo Dry Valleys, Antarctica - Oligotrophic Lake LV.19.BULKMAT1 | ecosystem: Environmental > Aquatic > Freshwater >...
CGGGCGTTGACGTCGCTCTTCCAAGAATCCGATTCGACCGGCGCCGACACGGTCGCCACGTCGCCGGATGGTCCGTTCCGCCGCATGATCGGGCCGGGTGGGATGCCGGGACAGTACATGGTCGCGATGGCCGATGTGCGGATTCTCGAGCGCATCCTTGCGGATTCCGCGATTCAGGCCGCGCTCCCGCCCGGCAAAGTCGTGCGGTGGGGCGTCGATTCCATCGTCCTTGGCCAGCAGTATTATCGTCCGCTCTACGTGCTCGAGTCGCGTGATATCATCACCGGCGAGTACTTGGTCGACGCGAAGCCGAGCCAGGATCCCCTCGAAGGCGCCAAGGTGGACTTCCAGCTGAACAATGAGGGTGGTCGCCGCTTCCGCTCCGAAACGGGCAAGAACATCAATAACAACATGGCGATCGTCCTCGACGATCGTGTGATGTCGGCGCCGGTCATTCAAGGCGCCATCGGGACGCGTGGTCAGATCACAATGGGTGGTCGCGACATCCAGCAGGCACAGGACTTGGCACTCGTCCTGCGCGCTGGCGCGCTCCCCGTGCCGCTGATCGTGGTGGAGGCGCGCCAGATCGGCGCCTCGCTCGGTGACGACGCCATCCGCGAAGGGCTGACCTCCGGGATCGTCGCGATCGGCCTGATCATCATCATCATGGTCGGCTATTACCGCTTCTCTGGTTTTCTGGCGGTTTGCGGGTTGGGCTTTTACATCCTGATCACGCTCGCCATTCTCGCGGCGTTCGACGCCACGTTGACGCTGCCGGGCATCGCGGGCTTCGTGCTCTCCATCGGTATGGCCGTCGACGCCAACTTCCTCGTCTTCGAGCGCATCCGTGAGGAACTCGATGCGGGCAAGTCGGTGCGCCTCGCGATCGATGAAGGCTTCGATCACGCCTGGAGCGCCATTATTGATACGCACGTGACCACGGCGCTGACCGCGACGATTCTGTACCAGTTCGGGACCGGGCCGGTGCGTGGCTTCGCCGTCGCGCTTCTCGCCGGTATCTTCGCCTCGCTCGCCTCCGCGATCTTCGTCGTCCGCTCGCTCTACTACGTCTGGCTCAGCCGCCAGAAGACGCCCCCCACGACTCTGAGCATCTGATGTTCCGTATCCTCCAGAACACCTCGTGGGACTTCGTCCGGCAGTGGAAGCTGGCGCTGATCACGGTGCTGCTCTTCGTGATCCCGGCGATCATCCTCGTCCCGATCACGGGATTCAACTATAGCATCGAGTTCACCGGCGGCACCGAGCTGCGCTTGCAGTTCGCACAGGCCCCGAACATCGCCGAAGTCCGTCAGGTCGTCTCCGACGCCGGACTGGGCGAGGCGGAGATCACGACGTTCGGATCGCCTGAGGAAATTCGCATCCGTGCGCAGGAGCGTTCGCAGATCGAGCGCCAGGCCGCGGGCGCCGGAACCGTCGCCGACGAACTTGAGGCCGCGCTCCGTACCAAGTATGGCGCGGAGGGCTTCACGCGTCTCTCCGGTGAGGCCGTCGGGCCGCGCGTCGGCAGCGAACTGCGCCGCAATGCCGTCCTCGCGACCATCATCGCCTTCGGCCTCACGCTGATCTACCTCGCGTGGCGCTTCGAGTGGCGCTTCGGCGTTGCGGCCGTGCTCGGGACCCTGCACGACTCCCTCGCCACGCTCGCGTTCATCAAGTACGCGGACATCGAAGTGTCGCTCTTCGTCGTCGCTGGCATCCTCACCGTCATCGGCTACTCCATGAACGATACGGTCGTCGTCTTCGACCGGATTCGTGAGAACCTCCGGAGCAATCGCAAGCAGTCGCTCCGCGACATCATCAATCGGTCCATCAACGAGACGATGCCGCGCACCGTGATGACCGGCACGACGACGATCGCCTCGCTCTTTGCCCTCATCGCCTTCGGTGGCGAGGTCATGCGCCCCTTCGCGCTCATCCTGACCTTCGGCATCATCGTCGGTACCTTCAGCTCCATCTTCGTCGCCGCGCCGCTTCTGCTCTGGATCGAGAAGAAGTACCCGCACGCGACCGACGCGCAGCCGCACACGCGGCCCGCCGCTCCCGCCCGCGGCTGAGCGCTTCCGTGACGGATCGACGGCCCCGGGACGAGTTCGCTCGCGCCGGGGCCGTTCTCATCGCCGGACTTCCGTCGGCCGGCATCTGCCCATGATCGCCCCGTGGATCGACTCCCACGCGCACCTCGCTGATCCCGCGTTCGAACACGATCGCGAGGAAGTGCTGGCGCGAATTCGCGACGCCGGTGGGCTCGGGGTGGTCTGCATCGGTGAGTCGCTGGAGTCCGCCGCCCGCGCACGCGGCATCGCGGCGCAACATCCGGGCTTCGTCTGGTGGACCGCGGGCGTCCATCCGCATGATGCGGCGGGATTCGATCCCACCCGCGACGTCGAGGCCATCACCGCGGCGATGACCCAGGGCGCTGTTGCCGTCGGCGAGTGTGGGCTCGATTATCACTACGACCACTCGCCCCGCGCCCTGCAGCGCCGCGCCTTCGCGGCGCAGTTGGCGCTTGCGGCGCAGCACAAATGCCCCGTCGTCGTGCATACGCGCGAGGCCGAGGACGACACCGCCGCGATGATTCGCGAAGCGGGAGAGGCCGGGATCACTGGGATCCTTCACTGCTTCACGGGCTCTGCCGCGCTGGCCGAGGTCGGACTCGCCGCGGGCTGGTCGGTCTCCTTCTCCGGCATCGTCACCTTCAAGAAGTGGGACGGGGACGACATCATCCGCCTCGTTCCCGACGACCGGCTGCTGCTCGAGAGCGATAGTCCGTACCTCGCGCCCGTGCCCTTTCGAGGGAAACGCAACGAACCCGCTTGGTGCGCGCGTACACTGGAGAGACTCGCCCAGGTGCGTGGCACCGACGCGACCACCCTCGGCCCAATGGTCACCGCGAACACACGGCGCCTGTTCGCGCTCGACTGATCGCTGATTCCTCGTTCCCCCCACCCCCCATCGAGGCTTAGGATTCGCTGATGACCGTTCCTGCCGATATCGAAATCGCCCAAGCGGCGACCCTGCGTCCGATCATCGACGTCGCAGCCGAGATTGGTCTCGGCCCCGACGATCTCGACTTGTATGGGAAGTACAAGGCCAAGGTCTCCCTCGAACTCACGACGCGACCGCCTAAGGGCAAGCTCGTCCTCGTCACCGCGATCAACCCGACCGCCGCCGGTGAAGGGAAGACCACCACCTCGGTCGGCCTCGCGCAGGCCCTGCGCAAGCTGGGCGAGAACGCCGTGCTCTGCATCCGCGAGCCCTCGCTCGGTCCGGTGTTCGGCGTCAAGGGAGGCGCGGCCGGCGGAGGCTATGCGCAGGTGCTGCCGATGGACGACATCAACCTGCACTTCACCGGCGACTTTCACGCCATCTCCTCGGCGCACGCCCTGCTCGCGGCGATGCTCGACAATCACCTGCAGCAGGGCAACGCGCTCAACATCGATCCGCGCCGCATCACTTGGCCGCGCACGATCGATATGAACGATCGCGCCTTGCGAAAGGTGATCATCGGACTCGGTGGCCCTGCGGAAGGCGTGGTGCGAGAGGAACGCTTCGTCATCATCCCCGCATCGGAGGTGATGGCTATTGTCGCGCTCGCGACCAGCGCGGCCGATCTCGAAGAACGCCTCGGCAACATCATTGTCGGCTCCACGTACGGCGCCGAGCGGAAGCCGATCCGTGCCCGTGATCTCAAGGCGCACGGCGCGATGGCCATGCTGCTCAAGGACGCCATTCGTCCGAATCTCGTGCAGACGCTCGAGGGCGGACCGGCGTTCGTGCATGCGGGGCCCTTCGGCAACATCGCGCATGGGTGCAACTCGATCCTCGCCACGCGCGCAGCCCTCGCGGTGGGCGACATCGTCGTCACCGAGGCGGGCTTCGGCTCCGATCTCGGCGCCGAGAAGTTCTTTGACATCAAGTGCCGCTTCGGCGGACTGCAGCCAGAGGCCGCGGTCCTCGTCGCGACCATTCGTGCGCTCAAGATGAACGGTGGCGCCAAGAAGACTGAGCTTGCGACGGAGGATCTCAGGGCGCTCGAGAAGGGGGTCGTGAATCTCGAGCACCACATCATGAACGTGCGCCAGTTCGGCATGGACCTGGTGGTGGCGATCAATCGGTTCGGTACCGACACCGATGCCGAGATCGAGATCGTGCGGAAAGCCGCCCAAAAAGCCGGCGCCCGCGTTGCGCTCTGTGAAGTGTTCGCGAAGGGCGGAGCTGGCGGCGAAGCGCTCGCCAAGGAAGTGCTCGACATCCTCAAGGGCGGGCAGTCGAAGTTCGTGCCGTTGTACGATGCGGCGTTGCCGATCAAGGCGAAGATCGAGGCGATCGTCAAACAGGTGTACGGCGGCGACGGCGCCGAGTACAGTGCGAAGGCGGAGCGAGCGATCACGTATCTTGAAAGCATCGGGCTCGGCGCGACGCCCGTCTGCATGGCGAAGACCCAGTACTCGCTGTCCGACGACGCCACGAAGCTCGGGCGCCCGACGGGCTTCAAGGTCACCGTGAACGATGTGTATCCCGTCGCTGGTGCCGGATTTGTTGTCGCGCAGTGCGGTGAGATCATGACCATGCCGGGCCTCCCCAAGGTGCCGGCCGCCGAACGGATGAAGATCAATCCGGACGGCTCCATCGAAGGCCTCTTCTAGGATGTCCTGATGTCCGATTCTGTCATTCCGCTCAGTACCGCGGCCGCTCCGGCGGCCATCGGCCCGTACGCGCAGGCCACCATCGCCGGCGGCTTTCTGTTCTCCGCCGGCCAGATCCCGCTCGATCCCGCGACGGGCGAGGTGGTCCCGGGCGACATTGCGCCGCAGACGCAGCAGGTGCTCGCGAACCTTGCGGCGGTGTTGCAGGAGGCTGGCGTCACTTGGCGTGACGTGGTGAAGACGACGGTCTTCCTCACCGACCTGGCCGACTTCCCGCGGTTCAACGAGCTCTATGCGGCCGCGCTCGGCGACGCACGTCCGGCGCGCTCGACCGTGCAGGTCAGCGCGCTTCCGCGTGGCGTGAACGTCGAGATCGAACTCGTCGCAAAGCTCAAGTAGTCTCCCGCAGCAAGCTCGCGGATGTCGAGGTGCCGCTCGCATCCTTGATCCGTCAGCCTCCTATCTTCCTCCCATGACGAAAGAAGACATTTTCCGCCTGACGCAGTTCGCACGCGGCGCTGGCTGAGCGTCAAAGATGGGTCCGGGTGACCTGTCCGCCGCGCTCGCGCCGCTGCCGCGTGAAACTGATGCCCGCCTGCTCGTCGGTCGCGAGACCTTCGATGACGCGGGGGTCTTTCGGCTGTCCGCCGAGCTCGCGCTCGTGCAGACGGTGGATTTTTTCGCGCCCATCGTCGACGATCCGTACCGCTTCGGGCGCGTCGCGGCGGCCAATGCCCTCTCCGACGTGTACGCGATGGGCGGCGAGCCGCTCACCGCGATGAACATCGTCTGCTTCCCGGACCAGCGACTTCCGTTGCGCGTCTTGACCGAGATCCTGCGCGGCGGACAGGACGCCGTGCACGAGGCGGGCGCCCGCATCGTTGGCGGACACACGGTCCTCGATGAGGAACTGAAGTACGGTCTGTCGGTCACCGGACAGGTGCATCCCGACCGCATCCTCTCCAACGCCAACGCTCGCGCCGGCGATGTCCTCGTGCTCACCAAGCCGATCGGAACGGGAATCCTCGCCACTGCGGGCAAGCGCGGACTGCTCACGGCGGAGCAGGATGAAGAACTGTATCAGTCGATGGCGGCGTTGAATCGCGATGCGAGTCGTGCCGCGGTGGCCCTCGGCGCACGGTGCGCGACCGACGTGACGGGCTTTGGCCTGCTGGGGCATGCGCGCCACATCGCGAAGGCGAGTGGCGTCACCGTGGTGATTGACCATGCCGCGGTCCCGCTGCTTCACGGGACGCGCGAGGCGCTCATCGCCGGCCATGTGCCCGGCGGGGCAAAGCGAAATGCGAGCTGGGTCGATCCTGACACCGATTGGAACGACGCCGGTGCCGAGGTGCGCACCCTGTTGACCGATCCACAGACCTCAGGGGGGTTGCTCGTGGCCCTCGACGCCGCTCAGGTCGCCGAGTTCATTTCGCGCGTGCCCGGCGCGACTGAGGTGGGTCGGGTCGAGGCGTGGAGCAGCGGCCCGCAGCTGCGAGTGGTCTAACGTGCTGCGCATGCCCAAACGTCAGGCGCCAGGGTGGACCGCATCGGAGCGCGTCGCGTCGAGCCCGAGGCCTATGGGGCGTCTGTGGCCCATGCGGCCCATGTGGCGTCTGGGGCCCATGTGGCGTCTGGGGCGTGCGTCGCGCGTGTGGGATCTGGGGGTGGAGGGGGTCTGGTGGTCCCCGCGGTCTTCAAAACCGTTGCGGCCCGACCGAGTCGGGCTGGGTGGGTTCGATTCCCACACGCTCCCGCCCGCGCGCCGCGCCGCGCGCTCGCCGCGGATTGGCCCGGCTGTCAGCGGCGCAGGGGCGCCCGTGGCGTCCTTCGGGGCGTCCCTCGTGGCGTCCTTCGAGGCGTCCCTCGTGGCGTCCTTCGCGGGGTCCCTCGCGGTGTCCCTCGCGGTGGCAATCGTAGTGTCCCTGACGGCGATGCCCTTCTCGCCGCTCGTCGCGCCGCTCGTCGCGCCGCGCGCGGCCTCCCTCAGCGCACAGACTCAGGCCGGCACCCGCGCTGGCGCCCAGCGCCCGCCCGCCGAGCGCTCCACCGCCGCGCAGGCGCGCGATACCGTCTCGATCGAGCGCGTCGCGCCCGAGGACGAACCCCGAGCTCCTATCACGCCGGGCCGCGCGTTCCGCCTCTCCCTCGTGTTCCCGGGGGCGGGCCAAGCCCGCTTGGATCGCCCCTACGCCGGCGGCGTCTTCCTGTTCGTCGAGGCGCTCGCGCTCGCGATGCTGCATCGCTCGGCCGAGGATCTGCAACTCGCCCGCAGTTTTCGCGGGGATTCCATGCCGCGCACGTACCAGCTCGATGCGACCACCGGGCTCGCGGTGCGCGATACCCTTGGCAACCCGCTTGTCACCGCCTGGGATGTTCCACGCTACACGGACACCTTCGTCCGGACGCGACGCCTGCATCTTGAGGACTGGATGGCGGTGCTGATCTTCAACCACCTCTTCGCCGGTGCCGACGCGTACGTGGCGGCCCAATTGTGGGACTTACCGAGCAAGGTGGCGTTACGGCAGATGCCGTTCGGGCCCGCGCTCGCCTACACCCTGCAGTTCGGTCGCCCGCCGCGTCGCTGACGAGGGGGACCCGTCGCGTCAGCTCGGACGGCGTTGGAGCGCCGACTCCACCACGCGTCCCTCGGCCGTCCATCGGCACAGCTCCAACTGCTCCGGCGTGAAGCGCAGGAACCGCGGCTGATCGAGCCACGCCCCCGGATTCGCGAAGACGCCGCGTTCGGCGCGCTCAAGGCTCGCCACGTGCGAGTGACCAAAAACGATCGCTTCCGGTGCATCCGCCGCACGGAGCCGTGCATGCGCCACCGACCGAAGCCCCTCGCCGCCGTCGCGCGGGCGATGATTCCGGCTCGTGTGCGAACTCCGCATCGCCAGCGCGGTGCCCCAGTCGGGGTGGAGCCAGCGGAAGGCGCGAAGCGAGAGGGGATGCCGCAGGACAGTACGCAAACGCCGGTACGGGGCATCCTCGCGCTCGCGCAGACCATCGCCGTGCTCAATCACCGTGTCCCAACCGCCGAGCGATCCGCGCCAGGGTCCCACGTGATACTGCACCCCCACGTCCTGCCGCAGGATCTCGCCTCCCCAACAGTCATGATTCCCCGCAATCCAGAGCACCGGGATGCCTGAGTCGACCAGTCGCGCCAACTCGCCCAACACCCGGACGCCGGCCCGGGGAACCACGTGCCGCCATTCGAACCAGAAGTCGAATAGGTCCCCGTTGATCACCAGTGCTCGGGCGTCCGCTGGGAGGGCGCGGAGCAACTGCAGGAGATCGCGCTCGGTCTCGGCAGGCGCCACGCCGAGATGCGCGTCCGAGAGGAGATAAACGGGGCCGGGAAGCATCGCTCAATCCTACGCGAGCGGCGCGCCCTTTACAAAGGGCGTTGGCTCCGGGTAGACTCGCCGCATATGGAGTCCCGCTCAGAGATCCGCGTGCGCTATGCCGAATCCGACCAAATGGGGGTGGCCTATCATGCCAACTACCTCATCTGGTGCGAGGTCGGACGCACCGACTTCATCCGCGAACTTGGGATGACCTATGCCGAGATGGAGCGCCAAGGGGTGATGCTCGCCGTCGCCGACGCGCACGTCCGCTTTCACGCGAGTGCGCGGTATGACGACCGCGTGCGGATCGTCACTCGGCTCACCGGGGTACGGTCGCGCATGGTCACCTTTGCATACGAGATCCTCCGCCTCACCGACGTCGGTGCGGAGTCCGACCGCCTCGCCTCGGCCACGACAACGCTCGTCTCGCTCGACGCGTCGGGACGGCCCGCCGCACTCCCGCAGGCCATCCGAACGCTGCTGGATTGCGGGCGCTCCCCGGTGGCGGCATGATGCGCGGAGCCATGATGCGCGGAGCCGTAGTGCGCGGAGCCGTGATGCGCGGAGCCGTGATGCGCCGCGCCTGGTTGGGCGGCCTCGCGCTGCTGCTCGGCGCCGGATGCTACAGCTTTGCCGGCGGCGGATTGCCGGTACATGTGAAAACCGTCGCCGTCCTGCCGCTCGATAACGAAACCGCCGCCCCCGAACTCCCGCTCGAGCTCCAAGCCGCGCTGCGGGAAGGGATTCAGTCGCGCCTCGGGCTGCGCGATGCCCCCGAGGACCGCGCCAGTGCCGTGGTGAAGGGGAAGATCACGCGCTACGAGATCGACATTCCGGTCGCGTTCTCCGCCAACCCGGCCCAGGCCACCTCGGCACGACGCCGGCTCCGGGTGCAAGCGGATATTGAGATCATCGATCAGGTGACGGGGAAAGTCCTCTGGGCGAAGACTGGTATCACCGCTGAGGGCGAGTACGCCGAACGCAATGAGGCCGCCGGTCGAAAGCAGGCCATCGATCGGATCGTGAACGACGTCATCGAGGGAGCGCAGTCGCAATGGTGAGGGCGCGATCTGGCGTCGGAACGGTGGGGTGCCTCTTCAGCATCTTCCTCGTGCTGGCCATCGGGTATTTCGCCATGAACATCGGGCGACCGTTCTGGCGCTACTACCAGTTCAAGGACCGCATGCAGCAAGAGGTGCGGTTTGCGAGCAAGCGGAGCGACATCACCATCCAGCGCCGACTGCGGGATTTCGCTGACTCGCTCCAACTGCCGACGAACGCCACGAAGGTCAAGGTGCGCCGCCGCACCGGGACAATCGAAATCTGGGCCGAATACTACGAGTTGGTTGAGCTCCCAGGTCTCGTGAAGGAGTTCTACTTCGAACCGCGCGCGGTGGGGACGTTCTGAGCCAGGTCCGTGCCCCAGCGGCCAAGGTCATGACGCGGACGGCGGCGGCGCAGTGGCGCGCCGAGCAGCGCGGGCCGGTGGTCTTCACGAATGGCGTCTTTGACCTGCTGCATCCGGGCCACGTCGACGTGCTGCGCGGCGCGCGCGCCGAGGGCGCGCACCTCATGGTCGGCGTGAACGGCGACGCCTCCGTGCGTCGGCTCAACAAGGGGCCGGAGCGCCCCGTGCGGAGCGAACAGGAACGCGCCTATGTGCTCGCCGCGCTTGAGTCCGTCGACTGCGTCGTCATCTTCGACGAGGACACGCCGACGGAACTCGTCGCGCAGTTGCTCCCGGACGTTCTCGTCAAGGGCGGCGACTATCGCCCCGAGGACGTCGCGGGTGGCGATACGGTTCGGGCGCGCGGCGGCCGAGTCGTCATTATCCCGCTGACCGCGGGCCACTCCACAACGGCGACCATCGCCAAACTCCGGACCTGATGCCAGACCATCGTCCCGCAGGGCGCGCGCTCGATGCACTGCGCCCCATTGTCATGCAGCGCCACGCGGCGCCGAACGCCGAGGGATCCTGTCTCATCTCCTTCGGCAATACGCGCGTGCTGTGCGCGGTCTCCGTTGAGGATGGCGTCCCTGGCTGGAAGAAGGGGAAGGGCGAAGGATGGCTCACCGCCGAATATGCGATGCTGCCGCGGGCGACGCACACGCGGACCGCGCGCGAACGTGGGCAGCTCGGCGGGCGCACGCAGGAGATCCAGCGCTTGATCGGCCGCAGCGTCCGCGCGATGCTCGATGACTTCAAGTGGGGAGAGTACACCCTCAAGGTCGACTGCGATGTGCTACAGGCCGATGGCGGCACGCGGACCGCGGCAATCACCGGCGCCGCGGTGGCGGTGGTGGATGCCTTTGACTGGATGGTGAAGAGCGGGCGACTCAAGGTCTCGCCGGTGAAACGTCGCGTCGCGGCCGTGAGCGTCGGCGTGGTGGACGGGCGCCCGGTGCTCGATCTCGAGTACGTGGAGGATGTCCGCGCCGACGTCGATGCGAATGTCGTCATGGCCAGTGCGGATCGTTTTGTCGAGGTGCAAGGCACGGGTGAGAACAACAGCTTCTCGCGGCAGGAACTCGA
>Ga0163144_10029407_pt1 | contig 10549 bp, 6 predicted proteins | sample OliLak19BULKMAT1_FD_123175 | JGI IMG/M metagenome (GOLD analysis project Ga0163144, IMG submission 123175) | Freshwater microbial mat bacterial communities from Lake Vanda, McMurdo Dry Valleys, Antarctica - Oligotrophic Lake LV.19.BULKMAT1 | ecosystem: Environmental > Aquatic > Freshwater > Lake...
CTTCCACTCGAACCGCGATACCTCAACGAACCGTGGGGATCGGTGGTCGTAGCGCTTGACGCGGCTCGGGCCGAGGCGCGCTCGCGCGGCATCTGGGCGCCGCACCTTCCGCTCCAGATGGGAGGGCGCGGACTGTCGCTGCTTGCCTTCGCCGACGTGAGCGAAGAGCTGGGGCGCACGCCGATTGGTCACTACGTGCTCAACTGCCAGGCGCCAGACATTGGCAACATGGAGTTGCTGCATTCCCACGGAAGCGAGGCGCTGCGCGCACGCTGGCTCGAACCCCTGGCCCGCGGCGACATTCGGAGCTGCTTCGCCATGACCGAGCCAGAGCGGCCCGGCTCGAATCCTGTCTGGATGGACGCCCGCGCCGACCGCGATGGCGACGACTACGTGATTACGGCGCACAAGTGGTTCACATCGGCAGCTGACGGTGCGGCGTTCAGTATCGTGATGGCGGTGACCAATCCCGACGCCGCGCCGCACAAGCGGGCCAGTCAGATACTGGTTCCAGCCGACACGCCGGGTTACCGAATTGTCCGCAACATCAAGGTAATGGGAGACGCTGGCGAGGGTTATCCCACCCACTCCGAGGTTCGCTTTGATGAATGCCGAGTGCCGGTGAGCAATCGCATTGGTGGGGAAGGGGAAGGATTTACCCTGGCGCAGTTGCGACTTGGGCCGGGACGCATTCACCACTGCATGCGCTGGATGGGAATCTGCGAACGTGCGCTCGACCTCTCCTGCCGATACGCGGCCACGCGCGAGCTCTCCCCCGGTGTTGTGCTCGCGACCAAACAGAGTGTGCAGCATGCCATCGCGGACTCACGCGCCGAGATCGACGCGGCGCGGCTGCTCATTCTCGATTGCGCGCGCCAGATCGATGCGAATGGTTCGGCTGCCGCCCGCGCATCGGTCTCGACCATCAAGTTCTTCGCCGCCGGAGTTCTGCAGCGCGTGCTCGACCGCGCCCTCCAGGTGCACGGTGCGCTGGGAATGACGGACGACACGCCGCTGGCCTACTGGTATCGCCACGAGCGCGCGGCGCGCATCTACGATGGCGCTGACGAAGTACACAAGAGCGCACTCGCCCGCCGCATATTCACGCGCTACGGCGTGACGCTATCCGAATGAGCGCTGCGCCGCGCGATGCCATCGACGCACCGGTTGCGGTGCGTCCGGGTGAGACGCTCGATCTGGATGCCCTTGCCCGCTTCCTGCGTGAGCACTCGCTAGGCGGCAGCGGAGAGATAGTCGTGCAGCAGTTTCCGCGTGGATTCTCCAACCTCACGTATCTGGTCCGCACTGGTTCGGCCGACTATATCTTGCGTCGCCCGCCATTTGGGGTGGGCAAGGGGGTGGCACACGATGTCGTGCGCGAAGCGGGCGTGCTGTCGGCGTTGGGCGCTGTCTATCACAAGGTGCCGCGCATCCTTGCCGTATGCCGCAACGAGACCGTGCTCGGTGCCCCGTTCTATCTCATGGAGCGCGCGCTCGGGATCATTCTTCGCGATCGCATGCCGACGGGCGTTGCCTCTGCGCCCGACCACATGCGTCGGCTCTCCGAAGCGGCCATCGACACCCTCGCCGAGATTCATGCAGTGGACTACACGGCCGCTGGGCTGGGTGCGCTTGGGACACCGGTTGGCTACGTCGAGCGGCAGCTGGCGGGATGGATCAAACGCGGTGAGGCAGCCAGCACAGGCCCGCAACCCGATCTGCTGCGTATCGCCGACTGGCTGTCGCACAGTCGCCCCGCCGACTCGGGGGCTGCCCTGATCCACAACGACTTCAAATACGATAACCTTGTGCTCGACCCGGCAAATACGGCGAACATTCTGGCCGTGCTCGATTGGGAGATGGCGACCATCGGCGATCCCCTCATGGATCTCGGAACCACCTTGGCGTATTGGGTGGAAGGGAGCGACCCGACGGCGATGCAGGCGTTAGGCATCGGCGTCACGGCACTTCCCGGCAATCTCAGCCGGCGCGGGGTGCTAGCCCGCTACGAAGCCGCGACGGGGAGGGTCGTCCCACATCCGGTATTCTACTATGCCTTCGGGCTGTTCAAGGTGGCCGTGATCGCGCAACAGATCTACGCCCGCTTCGTCAAGGGATTCACGAAGGACCCGCGATTCGCCCACCTCGACCGCGCGGTGGCGGCCATCGCAGCTGCCGCCGTTCATGCCGTGGACCAGGATCGACTCGGCGCCTGACCCGGTGCGCGCCGTTCGAACGTCAGGCGGGATATACCTCGAATACACCCGCCGCACCCATGCCACCGCCGATGCACATGGTCACCAGTCCATGGCCACCGCCTCGGGCCCCCAACTCGTGCAGCAACTGCGTGGTGAGCTTGGCTCCGGTGGCGCCCAACGGATGACCGAGGGCGATCGCGCCGCCGTTGACGTTCACCCGGTCCATCGGCATGTCGAGCTCGCGCGCGACCGCCAACGCCTGCGCCGCAAAGGCTTCGTTGAACTCGATGAGGTCGATGTCGTGCATCGTCAGTCCCGCCTTTGCCAGCGCCTTGGGCACGGCCTTGATGGGGCCCACACCCATGATGTCGGGCTCGACTCCCGCCACACCAAACGAGAGCATGCGTGCCAGCGGACGAAGTCCAAGGGCCGTGGCCCGCTCGGCGCTCATCATCACGACCGCCGCCGCGCCATCGGAGAATGGAGACGAGTTGCCGGCCGTGACGCTGCCACCGAGCTTGAAGGCTGCCGGCAGTTTGCCCAATCGCTCGATGGTGGTGTCGGTCCGCACCAACTCATCCTGCGCGAAGAGCCCCTCCTCCACTGTCTTCTTCGCACCGCTCCACGTTACCCGTTCCACGGGCACGGGGACGATCTGGTCGGCGAAGGTGCCGCGCTCCAACGCCCGGGCCGCCTTGCCATGGCTCTCAAGCGCATACGCATCCTGATCTGCCCGGCTCACGTTCCAGCGGTTGGCCACCCGTTCGGCCGTCAGCCCCATGGCGATCATCTCTTCCGACATGGCGTAGTGCAGCCGCGTGTGGTATCCGGACATGGGTATCTGGCTCATCATCTCGACCCCGCCCGCCACCACCACGTCGGACATCCCGCTCATGATGGCCTGTGCCGCCATCGCCACCGTCTGAAGCCCCGAGGAGCAGAAACGATTCACCGTTGCCGCCGGCACCTCGACCGGGAGTCGTGCCCGGAGGACTGCCAGGCGGGCGACGTTCAGGCCCTGCGCACCTTCGGGCATGGCGCATCCCCACAGCACATCGTCAATCGTTTTCGGGTCGAGGTCGGCCCGCTTGATGGCTTCCTGCATAACGAGCGCTGAGAGATCGATCGGGTGTACCGCAGCCAGCGAGCCATCTTTCTTGCCTCGCCCGACCGCCGTCCGCACCGCGCTCACGATCACTGCCTCTGGCATATCTGTCGTTCTCCGTCCGAAACGTCGGGGGCTTATGGAAGCATCGGTGAGCGGCCCGCCGTTGGTCGGCGCGCCAGTCTCCGGCGACATGCTAATTACGAAGCGGCTTACCGGTCTTGAGGGTGTGCACGATGCGTTCCTGCGTTTCCTTGGTCCCGAGGAGGGTAAGGAAGGCTTCGCGCTCGAGATCAAGGATGTCCTGCTCGGTCACGTCGCGCGGCGGTCCGTCGCCGCCCGCCAGTACATATGCGACATGGGTGGCGATCTTCACCTCGTGATCGGTGATGTATCCCGCCTCCCGCATGGCCCACACTCCGTAGGACAGGTTGCCTAACGCCTCTCGCCCGAGCGCCCGGATCGTCATGGGCGCCGGTGCGACGTAGTCCGGTGCCAGGTCCAGCACACGCGCCTTGGCGTCGGTCAGGAGACGATCGCGATTCATCGAGATGCGGTCGGCGTCGCGCAGAAAGCCGAGATTCCGTGCGTCGTGTGCGCTGGTGCTCGTGGTGGCCATGGTGATCATCTTGAACGCGCGCTTCACGCCTTCGAACGGATCGGTCTCCTCGTAGTTCGACAGTTCTTTGGTGAAGCGGAACAGCAACTCCTTCGTGCCGCCACCGCCCGGCAGCAATCCGACGCCGACCTCCACCAAGCCCATGTACAGTTCGGCGTGCGCCTGCACGCGGGCCGCGTGCAGCGAGAACTCGCATCCGCCGCCTAACGCCAAACCGAATGGTGCTGCCACGATGGGGAAGGGCACCCTCCGCAGCGACATCACACTCTGCTGAAACGTGTGAATGGCCGCCTCGAGCGACTTCCAGTCGCCGGCCATCACCCCGTGCACCACCGCCCCAAGGTCGGCACCCGCCGAAAAGGTTCGCGGGTCTGCGTTCCCGATCACCAGCCCCGCATACCCACCCGTCGTGATGCGACGCTCCGCCGATTCCAGCAACGACAGCACGTCGGCACCTAAGGAGTTCATCTTGCCGCGGAACTCCAGCAGGAGCACGCCATCTCCCAGGTCCAGCAGCGCGGCGACGTCGTTCTTCTCCACGGCTCCCGCGCGCGCATGCAGCAACCCCAGGTCGATGTGCCCCGGAATGCTCTCCACAGGGGCGTAGTCGCCCGCCACCGTCAGGTGTCGCGGACCGCTGCTCAGGTCGCGGTAGAACGCCTCCTGCGCCTTGCCCAGCAGCATGGGCTCGCTCAAGCCACGCTGCGCGTATCCGGCGCGAAGGAAGTCGAGCCCCAACGCGTCCATTTGCCGGAAGGGTCCCAGTTCCCACGCGTAGCCCCACTCCATGGCCCGATCGACCGAGACGATTTCATGCGCAAGCTCGGGTGCCTTGTCTATCGAATAATGCGTCACCGTGAGCAGAAGCGAGCGGACGAATTCCGCCGCCTTTCCGCCCGCAGTGGTGAGCGCCCTCAGTCGTTGAGGCAGGGGCAACCGCTCAAGCAACGCTAACTCGGGAAAGTGTATCGCCTGCTGCGGCTTGTACTCAAGCGTCTTCCAGTCCAGCGTGAGAATGTCCTTCTTCTCGCGCTTGTAGAACCCGGCGCCGCTCTTCTCACCCAGCCGACCGGCCTTGACGAGATCGGCCACCCACGTCGGAAGAGTGAAGTCTTCACCCGTGGTGGCGGCGGTGCCCGACGCGACGTGGGAGAGCACGTCAATGCCCGAAATGTCTCCGGTGCGAAAGGTGGCCGACTTGGCCCGGCCGATCAGCGGTCCGGTAAGCGCGTCTACTTCATCAATGGACAGGTCGAACTCTTCCATGAGCCGCAGCGTACGCACCATGCCGAAGATCCCGAGCCGGTTGGCAATGAAGCCCGGCACATCCTTGGCAATCACCACACCCTTTCCGAGTACGCGTTCGGAGAAGTCGCGCATGGTGGTCAACACCTTGCTCGAGGTGTCGGCCGTCGGAATCAGTTCGAGCAGGTGCAAGTACCGCGGCGGGTTGAAGAAGTGCGTGCCGAGAAATTGCCGTTTGAAAGCCGCGCTCCGTCCCACCGTAAGGATGCGCATCGGGATGCCCGACGTATTGGACGAGACAATCGCCGAGTCCTTGCAAAGCGGCTCTAGTCGCGCATACAGCGCCTGCTTGGGCTCCGCCTGCTCGATGATCGCTTCGACAATCCAATCGCAGTCGGCGAGAAGGTGCAGATGATCGTCGGTATTGCCAGGCGTAATGAGCGCGGCGCGCGTTGTGTCCATGAACGGCGCCGGCTTGGCCTTGAGCGCACGCTGCACGGCGCCGCGCGCGACGCCATTTCTGTCCCCTGTTCCTGGAATGTCGAGCAGTACCACTGGAAGTCCGGCCGACGCGGCCAACGCCGCGATTCCACTCCCCATGGCACCAGCCCCAATCACCCCCACCTTCGCGATGCGCATCTCCGTTTCACTCATGATATAGAGTACCCGCCAAAGTTCCCACCGCGACGGTTGCGACGGAAGTGGGTAGCTGCAATGTTCTCCCACCGGTCGTGCGCCAAGCGGACAGAGCGCGTGTCGCCCACGCCGGGCCATATGTATCAGCAGGGGCCACCTCTTCCATGCGCTCGGCAGTTCCACTACGCTCCACCCATGCTCCGTCATCTCGCGCTCGTCGCATGTCTCGCGCCTGTCGCATTACCCGCCGAAACCCTCGCTCAGTCTGCCCGTGATTCGCTCATGGTGGCAGGGGTGCCCCTGGCCCTCGCCACCCAGCGAGCGTCGCGCATCAGCAATGTGCGCTACGACCTTCTGCTCGACGTCTCGGCTGGCGACACGGCCAAGGGGCGCGTGTCCATTCGATTTCAGCTCCGTCGCCTCGGCGATGTGATCGTCGACTTTCGCGGGCCCAAGCTCACTCGCTCGCGCGTCAACGGGCGAACGTTGGGTTCCGTCGATTTTAATGGCGCTCATATCCGGATTCCCGCCAGTGCCGTTCAGGTAGGCGCCAACCGGCTCGACTTCGACTTCTCCACCCCGATTGCGGCTGCCGGAGCCAGCATCATTCGTGTCAACGATCCGTCCGACTCGGCGACCTATCTGTACACGTTGCTCGTGCCAAGCGACGCCAATCTCCTCTTCCCCTGCTTCGATCAACCCGATCTCAAGGCCAGGGTTTCGCTGACCTTGGCCACGCCCTACGGATGGAAGGCGGTGGCGAACGGGGCCCGACTTAGAGCCGACTCGTCGTCGCGTGGCATCGTCTACACCTTTCGTGAAACGGAGCCGATCAGCACCTATCTCATCGCATTCGCGGCAGGACCGTGGGCGGAGTTTACCACTAAAAGCGCCAAGCGACCCATCACCCTGTACGCGCGCGCGTCGCGTATGCGCGAAGTCGAGGCGGATTCGATCATCCTCGCCAACGACCGCGCCATTACCTGGCTGGCGCGCTACTTCGGATCGGGATACCCATTCCACAAGTTCGATATTGTGCTCGCTCCCTCCTTTCCGTTCGGCGGCATGGAGCACCCAGGGGCGATTTTTTATAACGAGGAAAGCTTCGTATTTCGAGAGCGTCCCACGCTGTTGCAGCGGTTAGGCAGAACCGCCACCGTTTATCACGAGGTCGCGCATCAGTGGTTCGGAGACCTCGTCACCATGAAATGGTTTGACGATCTCTGGCTCAAGGAAGGCTTTGCCACGTACATGGCAGCCAAGATGCAGGATGCGCTGGACCCGTCTGCGGAGGCGTGGAAGTCCTTTTACCTGCGCAACAAGCCGGCGGCGTACGCAGTCGATGTTACCGAAGGCACGACGCCCGTATGGCAGAAGCTGGCCAACCTGGATCAGGCCAAGAGCAACTACGGCGCGATTGTCTACAACAAAGCCCCCGGCGTGCTGAAGCAACTGAACCACCTGGTGGGCGACGAAGCATTTCAGCGAGGAGTTCAGCGCTTTCTCAAGAAGCACGCGTTTGCCAACGCGACATGGCGTGACCTGTTGGCCGCAGTTGGGACGGCGTCCAACCGATCGCTGAACGCTTGGGGTGACGACTACATCCTTCGGCCAGGAATGCCGATTCTCGAGCAGCGACTGGAGGTAAAAGATGGAAAGGTGGCGCGGTTATCTCTCGTACAGCGCCCAGCGCGCTCGCTCTCCGGCGCCCACCCGTGGCCTATCAAGCTCGAAATTGCCGTCATGACGGACAAGGGGGAACTGCAGCGCATTCCCCTCACGATCACGAGTGATAGCACTGCAGTCCCCGAGTTGGAGGGACGTCCGGCGCCCCTCTTCGTGTATGCCAATTCGCGCGACTACGCCTACGCGCTGACTCTGCTCGACCCGGCAAGTGTTTCGTCGTTAGAGCGAGAGATGGGTCAGGTGCGCGACCCGTTTCTTCGCGCGATGCTTTGGGGGGCGCTGTGGGACCTGGTGCGCGAGGCGCTCCTGAGTCCCGAACGCTTTGTCCGCCTTGCCCTGCGTGAACTCCCCCGCGAGCGCGACGAACAAATCGCTGCGGTCATCATCAGCCGCCTCACCCGCGCGACCACTACCTATCTGTCGGGCGTGCAACGCGACGCATCCCTTCCCGATGTGGAGCGCTCACTGCTGTCGGGCAGCAACAATGCGTCTTGGACTTATGGCATTCGAAAGGCGCACTTCGACGCCTTTGTGCGAGTGGCCTCTACCCAGCCGGCGGTTGACGTGCTCGCGTCGCTGCTCGACAGCGCAACAGTGGCCGGAGAGCCCCTGCGCCCTCCGACCCGATGGGCGATCGTCACAAGGATCATGGCAGTCGGTGCTCCGACTGCGGAGGGCAGACTTTTTGTGGAAGCGGAGCGTGACCAGACGCCGGATGGGGTGCGTCGGGCGTTCGTAGCGCGAGCCGCGCGAGCGGACGCTGCCACGCGACGAGATTATTTCACACGATACTTCGGGGACACGAGTCTAAACGAAGAGTGGGCAACGGCTTCGCTCGGGGCATTTAATGCTCCCGAAGCGCAGCATCTCACGCTGCCGTACCTCCGGTCGGCGCTCGACTCACTGGCGTGGATTCAGAAGAACCGTCGCATTTTCTACCTCGGGGCGTGGATCAACGCCTTTATTGACGGGCAAACGAGCGACGCCGCGCTTGACATCGTTCGCCATTTTCTCGCCCAGCGCCCGGACCTCCCACCGGACCTTCGCGCCAAGGTACTGCAGACGCTGGACGATCTCGAACGTACGGTGCGAATTCGGCGTACCTTCAGCATTGAGGCTCCGCGATCCCTTGAGCCGAAGTAGCCGTTGTTGCGCGCGATCAGAGGCTCTCCGGTCGCGCGCATGCTCGGCGATCGAACGTCGGAGTGAACGTCTCGCGAGATGCAGTCTTCGTGTTCACGAATGGGTGAACAACGCGTCAGCAATGCGTCCGCACCGTCGCGCCGCGGTTGCGGAGTGCGTGACGTGCAGAACGACGCGGCAATTCGGAAAAACGGTGGTCGAAGTTGCCAACGGTGGGCGCTATCCGTGTAAACCTTTCATGCATAGTGACTTAGGCTCAGAATATGAAGCCCGTGTGTCTCCTCCCTGCGAAGTCGGGCACGCGGCATGCAAGAATATCTGATGTTAGATCTTGTGAAAAGCTGGGCGGTGCGGAATGATTGCCTCCCAACTACCATCTCGGTGTGGGCCAATGCTTGCTTCTCTCAGTCCTCTAGACGCGTATCGCGACGACCTCAATCGGCTTCACCGCCGATCCGAGTTCGGCACGGCTGACACCGTCTGGCTCCTACTCGCCCATTGCCTAGGACGCATCAGCAAGGTTGGTGATGCCGTGCGCGACCAGATCGCCCTTCAGTCGGCGAACGCGCTACGCGACCTCGCCGACTCAGCCGAGGGGCTCGATGTGTGTGACGCCGCGCATGCGAAGGACTTGCGAATGCTCATCACGGGACTCTCGGCCATCGAAACGCGGGCTGGCGCCGACGCCCTGTCGCGCGCCTGCCGCGGCTTCGCGGCTCGGATGGCCGATGCTGGAGCACTTTCGGTCGCGTTCTCGGTCATCGGTTGCGCGCGAAACGTGGCTGCCGACGCGTCCGATCGAGAGCGCGGCCTGCTCGCCGCCGATCAGGCGCGCATCGCCCGCCAGATGGGCGAACTAGACTCGGCCGAAGAGCTGTATCGTACGGCCTGCGCGATCGGCGAACGGTCGTCCGACAACGAACTGCTTGCCCGCTCGTCTCTAGGTCGCGGTGTCATAGCCCGTGTGCGCGGCAACTATCCGAAGGCCCGGGCCTTCTTCCAGCACGGTCTCAACCTGGCGGTGAACGCCAAGTCGCGCGAACTGGAGTTCTTCGCCCATCAGGGACTCACCATCGTAACCTGTGTGACGGGTGACTGCGACGCGTCGATCAGTCACGGCTGGAGCGCGTTCCGTCTGGCCATCGGCGACGTCACGAGAGAAGCGGAGACGCTGACAAACATTTCACAACTGTGCCTCGAGTATGGATACCCGAATGCGGCCCTACGCGGCTTCATGGCGTCCCTCGTACGCAGCGACGTGCTTCGAATTCGTCTCTCCGCACTCGGCGGTGCTGCGCTGGCGGCCGGACGCGTGTCGGACCGTGTTTTGCTTCAGCGCATTGCGCGGGAAATCACGCAGACCGTCGACCGATCGGCTCTGCCCTTTGAAAATGCGGAGACGCTCTACCATCTGTCGGCGGCCCACCTCGCGATCGGGGACGAGGTGACGGCCGAGCGCTATCGGCAGCAGGTTCAGACTATTGCCAAGGCGCGCGGTTATTCTGAACTAATGCATCGAGCCGAGCGCGACGAAGTAGCGCGTGCAGCCACTCTGGCGGCACGCCGCGAACTCGACGTTACATCGCAAGAAGTCGTGTCCACACTTGAGTCATTTGAACCCGAGGCAGAGGAGCTCGCCTTCGCTGTTACACGTTCGGGTTGACGAAGTTGACGAGCGGGTTGACGAAGTTGACGTTCGGGTTGACGAAGTTGACGTTCGGGTTGACGAAGTTGCTGTTCGCGCACGTTCCCGATCTGGCATCGCACTTCGCTGCAGCAGGACCCATGGGAGAAGACGAGCACGCGGCGAGGCTGGCGGCGGCGATGGCGTAGGCTGCGATGCGAGTCAGGCGGTTCATTCTGAGTTCCTCTGGGCGATTTGGTGGGCGGAGTGACTGGGATAAAGTGCATGGTACA
>Ga0163144_10029411_pt1 | contig 10548 bp, 8 predicted proteins | sample OliLak19BULKMAT1_FD_123175 | JGI IMG/M metagenome (GOLD analysis project Ga0163144, IMG submission 123175) | Freshwater microbial mat bacterial communities from Lake Vanda, McMurdo Dry Valleys, Antarctica - Oligotrophic Lake LV.19.BULKMAT1 | ecosystem: Environmental > Aquatic > Freshwater > Lake...
CGACAAGGTGCCCGATCGCGCGCTCGGCGTCAACCAGGCGACGTTGAACCTGATGCGGTTCGCGATGCACAGCTGGCCGCGAGTTCAGTTCTTCAATCGTTTCCTGGCCGGGACCTGGATGCCCCGCGTCCAGATGGACTTCTTGCCTGCCTGGGCGTGTGGCGCGCACTTCGTGCTGCTGGCGCACCGGCCGCCGCTCGGCATTGACGAAAACATCCAGGCCGGGCGCGCCATGCAGCGCTTCTGGCTGACCGCCACCCATCTGGGGCTGATGATGCAGCCCGAGCTGACCCCGTTGATCTTTGCTCGCTACGCGCGCGAGAACCGCCTCTTCTCGGCCAGCCCGGGCGCGATGGCGGCGGCCCGTGGCGTGGCCGACCGGATGCAGCGGGTCATGGGTGCCGACGCCGTCGAACGCGGCGTGTTCATGGGGCGTCTCGGGCACGCTCCAGCGCCTCAGTCGCGATCGTTGCGCAAAGACCTGAACGCGCTGCAGCGCGCGCGCAGCAGCAACGCCTAGGCCGCGGATGGGCATCGACCTGGAACCCGTGGCGGTCCTGTCCGGCGTCAGTAAGGGTTACCGGCTCGACGCCGTGGACGTTCCTGTGCTGCGTGGCATCGAACTTCTCGTTCGCCCGGCTCAGTTCACGGTTCTGCTGGGGCCGTCCGGCAGTGGCAAGACCACCCTGCTCAACCTCGTGGGCTGCATTGACCGGCCCGACCAGGGCCAAGTGATGGTCGCGGGGCGTGACGTCGGACCGATGTCGGACGACGAGCTGGCCGACTTCCGCGCTCGGAACATCGGCTTCATCTTCCAGAACTTCAACCTCCTGCCGGTGCTCAGTGCCTACGAGAACGTCGAATATCCAATGTTGGTCGCAGGTTTGTCTGCAAAGTCGCGGGACAATCGGGTCGGGAAGCTTCTCAAGGCCGTCGGCCTGGAGGATCGGGCGCGAAACCTGCCCGGGCAGTTGTCCGGGGGGCAACGGCAGCGGGTGGCGATCGCACGTGCCCTTGCCTTGCGGCCAAAGCTGGTGATTGCCGACGAACCGACCGCCAATCTCGACAGCCGCACCGGTGCCGAGATTCTCTCGTTGATGCGGCACATGCAGCGGCGCTACGGCATCTCGTTCCTGTTCTCTTCGCATGACCGGGCCGTCATCGGCGCGGCCGACGACACCATCATGCTGATGGACGGCGAGATCCGCGGCATCAGGCGGCGTGCAGCGCAGACCCTGGTCCCCGAAGCGGTCGAGGCCGTCGAGGCAGTCGAGGACCATCAATGATCGATTTCTCGCTGGCCGTCCGCAACCTGCTGCGCAATCGCCGCCGATCGTTCGCCACCTTCATCGCGCTGGTCATCGGCAGTTCGTCGATCCTGCTTTTTGGCGGCTATCGGAAAAACATCGAGTACACGATGCAGACCGCGTACGTGCGCGGCGGCGGGCACCTGCAGATCCAGCACCGCGATCTGTTCCTGTACGGCAGCGGCAATGCCGTGAAGTATTCCATCGGCGGCTACGAAGATCTGATCGCGGCGATCGCTGCCGACGCGGTGCTGGGGCCGATGGTGTCGGTGGTCTCGCCGACCCTGCAGTTCGGTGGCGTCGCAAGCAACGCGTCCGCCAATGTGTCCTTGACGGTGGTCGGGCTGGGCATCGTCGCTGCCGATCGCAACCGCATGCGGGCCTGGAACGAGTTCAACCTGCCCGAGGATTCGCCGTACTTTGCGCTCGAAGGCGCCGCCGCCGACGCCGCCGTGGTCGGCCACGGGGTGGCGCGCGTGCTGATGCTGTGCGATGCGCTGGGCGTCACCGATTGCCCGAAGCCGGTCGACGAACAGCCGAACACCGGCGAGGACTTGCCGGCCGACATCGCCCTGCTGGCGGGCCGCGACGCTCCCGAGGCCAAGGGCGGGGCGTCGGGCAGGCCCAGGGTCGAGTTGCTGGCCAGCAGCATTGGCGGGGCACCCAACGTCGTTTCCCTCGAGATCGTGCACGCAGAGCGCCAGGGTTTCAAGGAACTCGACGAGCTGTACCTGATGCTGCAATTCGCGCAGGCCCAGCGTCTGGTCTATGGTCGTGCGACGCCCAAAGCAACGGCGATCATGGTGCAGCTCAAGCACAACGCGCAACTTGAACCTGCCCGCGACAGACTCAAGACGCTGCTCGCCCAGCACGCCCCCGGACAGTCACTGAACGTCCTCGACTTCCGCGAGTTGAACCCGTTCTTCGTGCAGACCGTCCAGATGTTCGATGCCATCTTCGGTTTCATCTTCGTGCTCATCGCCTCGATCGTGCTGTTCACCGTGGGCAACACGATGAGCACGGCGGTGATGGAGCGGACCGTCGAGATCGGCACGCTGCGCGCAATGGGCCTGCGGCAACGTGGAGTGCAACGGCTGTTCATCACCGAGGGCATGCTGCTGGGCATCGCCGGCGCAGTCTCGGGTGCGTTGACGGCGCTGGTCGTCTCGATCGTCGTGAACCGGCTCGGCCTGACCTGGCTGCCTCCGGGCAGCGGACACGAGCTTCCGCTGCTGATGCGCGTGTGGGGTGAGACAAACACCATCGTCGGAACGACCCTCGGCCTGATCGTCATCGGCGCCTTCTCGGCCTGGTGGCCGGCACGCCGCGCGTCGCGCCTCGTCATCGTCGATGCCCTTCGGCACGTCTGAACCCGAAAGTGCCGCCATGACGCTCCAAGCCCTGTTGACCACCCTGCTGATCACGGCAGCCACCGCCTGCCACGCTGCACTTGACGCGCAGCGCATCCTCGAAGCCAGCGACGCCGTCCGCAATCCCGGTCGCCCGTTCAGCGTCACCGTGGCGCTGACCGAGTTTCAGGCCGGAAAGCGGGTCGACGCCAGCACCATGGTGACCTACACAAGGACGCTGACGCAGGACGCGCAGTTCGCCACCCTGGTCCGCTTCACGTCGCCGGCGCGGGACGCCGGCAAGCTGATGTTGAAGAACGGCCAGGACCTGTGGTTCTACGACCCGAGCACCAAGGCCAGTGTGCGGCTGTCGCCGCAACAGCGGCTGCTCGGACAGGCCTCGAACGGCGACGTGGTGACCGTCAACCTGGCACGCGACTACAAGGCCAGCTTGCTGGCGGAGGAAGAAATTCAGGATGGCGACCGCAAGACACGTCGCACCTACAAGCTCGAACTCACGGCCGCGGTGGACGACGCCACTTACGGCCGCATTGAGTTGTGGGTCGGCGCAGACAACAACTGGCCGCTCAAGGGCCGCTTCTTCGCGGACTCCGGCCGGCTTCTGAAGACTGTCTTTTACCGTCGTTTCGCAGTCGAGATGGGTACCGAGCGGCCGACCGAGCTGGTCATCATCGATGGCATCAATCCCGCTTCGGTGACGCTGATGCGCCTGTCCGAGTACACCGCCAGAAACATTCCTGTCGGTTGGTTCCAGCGTGACTACCTGCCCCGTTTTCAACCTGAGTAACCATCGATGCTGACCCTTCATCGCAGTCAGGTTCTGCTGGCCTCCCTGGCGCTCGCGGCGTCGTTCAGCGTGCTGGCCGCCGACCCCGACATCTCAGCTCTGGACCTCAAGCCCGAGCTGGCCGAGAAGAGCGCCGCGCCGGGCCGCAAGCTGTTCGTGGAGGGCGCAGTGGGTCGCGCTGACCAGCGCTACGGGCTGGGATCGCGAACGATCAGCCGTGCATCGGTCGACTTTCGGGACAGTGGGCGGCTCAGCCCATCGATCCAGGCCACGTTATCGGCGCGTGTTGACGCCACCGATCCTGACGACCCCCGCATCGACGGCGCCGTCCTCAGCCTTCGCGAGGCCTTCATCGGCTGGCAGGACGAGACCGCCTCCTACCTCGCCGAATTGGGGCGCGTCAACCTGCGCGACGGCCCAGGCTATGGCTACAACCCGACCGATTTCTTCCGTGACCAGGCGCTGCGAACGCTCACCACCGTGAATCCGTTCACGCTGCGCGAGAACCGGATGGGCACCGTGATGCTGCGTGCGCAGAGGCTGTGGCCCGATGCCTCGCTATCGGTGGTGCTGGCGCCGAAGCTTGAGTCGCGCCGCAGCAGCGCTGGCTTCAACGCTGATTTCGGTGCCACCAATGCGCGAAGTCGGGCGTCGGTGGCGCTCAGCAACCGCTGGTCCGAGAAGGTGAACACCCAGTTCCTCGTTTACAAGGAGGACAGCGCCTCGGTGCGCTTTGGCGGCAGCTTGACCGCTCTTGTGTCGCAGGCCGCGGTCTTGCATGCCGAGGGGGCGTGGGGTCGCGAGCCCGACCTGCTGTCGCGCGCCCTGGGGCTTGCGGCGCCCGCCACGTCACGCAGTCGCCTGGCGGCGGGCCTGACCTACACCACCGAAAGCAAGCTGTCGATCACCGCCGAGGTCCAATACAACGGATTCGCGCTTGGCCGCGATCAGTGGCTCGCGCAGGTCCAGCCCAACCCATTGGTGCAGGCGGCGTACTACCTCAAATCGCAGGATCTGCAGGACAACGCCGGCCGGCAGTCGTGGCTGCTCTACGCGGTTCAGCGCGATCTCGGCGTCAAGGGGCTGGACCTGACGGCGTTGGTGAAGGTCAACCGCAACGACCATAGCCGCATGCTCTGGCTGGACCTTCGCCACCGCTTCGACCAGGTCGACCTGGCACTGCAGCTCCTGCGCAACACGGGAGTGGGCGGCTCGGAGTTCGGTGTCATCCCGATCCGTGACTCCGTCGGGTTGGTAGCCACGTTCTACTTCTAGTACCACGCCCTTGCACGGTCCTGCCCATGCCTCGCCCCGACGACGGATCCTGTTCGTCTCCGAAGCCGTCACGCTGGCACACGTCGGTCGGCCGGCGGCGCTGCTGGCCGGCCTTGACGAGGCGCGATACGAAGGATGGATCGCCTGCGATCCGCGCAGCAGGCGGTTCATTGCCGTCGAGCCCGAGCGGTTCGTCCCGATCAGCAGCCTCGACAGCCGTATCTTTGCCGAGCGCCTGCGCTTGGGCCGACCTGTCTACGACGCGGCAGAGTTGCGCGAGCATGTTCGCGCTGACCTCGCGCTGATCGAACGCGTCAAGCCGGACCTCGTCGTCGGTGACTTCAGGTTGTCGCTGTCGGTCAGTGCCCGGCTGGCGCGCGTGCCTTACGCCTGCATCTCCAATGCGTACTGGAGCCCGTTCGCGCGCGATCGGTCGCTGCCGCTGCCCGTGCTGCCGTGGACGCGTTTTGCACCGCTGGCGCTGGCGCAGCGTGTGTTCGACTTCGTGCAGCCGATGGCGCTGGCGGGCCACTGCCGGGCCTTGAATGCCGTGCGCGCCGAGCACGGTCTGGATTCGTTGGGATCCGACCTGCGGGTCGTCTATACCGACGCGGATCACACGCTGTATGCCGACTCGCCCGATCTCTTTCCTCTGGCCGACGCGCCGGCGAACCACCGGCACCTTGGCCCCGTAGTCTGGTCGCCGCCCTGTGCGACGCTGCCCTGGTGGCACGACGTGCCCGACGACCGACCGGTGATCTATCTGACGATGGGCAGTTCGGGCAGCCAGCGCGTGCTCGAACTCGTCATCGACAGCCTCGCAGGCATGGATGTGAGCATCATCGGGTCAACGGCGGGAGCGGCCTTGCCGGTGGGCCGCTGGCGCAATGTCTGGCTGGCCGACTACCTGCCCGGCGAGGCCGCCGCCGCGCGGGCCGCGCTGGTGGTGTGCAACGGCGGCAGCCCCACGTCGCAGCAGGCGCTGGCTGCCGGCGTGCCGGTCGTCGGCATCTGCGGCAACATGGACCAGATGCTCAACATGCGTGGTCTGGTGGCCGCGGGCCTCGGCAGCAGCCTGCGGGCCGATCGTTTGACGCCTCAGCGCATCCGTGCAGCCGTCGAGGCCGGTCTCTACCCGGCGCTGAAGGGGACGGCCAGTCGGCATAGACAAACCCCCTCAGTGCCTTTGGCGCATCGCTTTCAGGCGTTCCTCAGCGATGTCGGCCTCGGCTGAGACCTTCGCGTCCGGCCTTGCCCGCCTGGCGCACGGGCGTGAGTTCCCCGCCTGGGCACAATGCCCCATGCGCCGCGACCGACTCTTCGATGCCGATGCCCTCCACGATTGAAGACACCCGCCCCGAATTCCTGATGCAGGAATGGGACGTCATCGTCGTCGGCACCGGCATGGGCGGCGCAACGATTGGCCACCGTCTCGCACGCGCCGGCAAGAAGGTGCTCTTTTGTGAAGTCGGCGAGGCCGCCGATGCCGCTCTTCTGCGCGGCGCGTATCCTGAACTGAGCGACGGCCGCGGCGGCGCGGTGCTGGATGCATCGAACGCGGCGGGCCTGTTGCAGGCCGGCCGCTATGCCGACACCGTGGTCGACGACAGCGGCAAGCGTCCGCGCTCGTTCGTCCCCTTTATTGGCAGCGGTCCTGGCGGCTCCAGTGCGCTGTACGGCATGGCGCTGGAACGTTTCATGCGTTCGGACTTCCAGCCGGGTTTGCGCGCCGAGCGCGGGGAGGCCGCTGTCGTCGAGAGGTGGCCCATAGGCTACGACGAGTTGGCGCCGTACTACGCCGAAGCCGAAGCGCTGTACCGCATACGCGGCGAGGCGGACCCCGTCGCGACCGCACAGCTCGGTGCGGCCGCCCCGCCGCATCTGCTGCCCCCGCCGCCTATCTCGGCCGCTGGCGCCGAGCTCGCGGCGTTCCTGTCAGCCCAAGGGTTGCACCCTTACAGGTTGCCCGTCGCCTGCGAGTTCGAAGCGGGCTGCCAGTCCTGCCAGGGGTACCTGTGCCCGAAGCCGTGCAAGAACGACGCCGGGCGCATTTGTCTGCAGCCCGCGCTTCGCGAGCATGGCGCCGAGCTCATCGCCGGTTGCCGCGTGCTGGCAGTGCGCACGGTCGGCCGGCGGGCGACAGGTTTGCTGTGTCAGTGGTCTGGCCAGGAACTGGAGTTGCGCGCCCGTGTCGTCGTGCTGGCGGCCGGCGCGCTGCAGAGCCCGCTGATCCTGTTGCGATCGCGGGATGGCAGGGGCCAGGAAGGGCTGCACGGTGACTCGGGGCTCGTCGGTCGCCACCTCATGCGGCATCTGATCGACCTCTACCTCGTGCGGCCGGGTGCGCCGGGTAGCGAGGCGTTCGACAACCGTCGCAAGGAGATCGGCTGCAGCGACTTCTATGGCGAAGGCGAACAAAAGTTGGGCACGCTGCAGTCGTTCGGCCGGTTGCCGCCATCCGCCATGCTGTTTGGCTCGCTGCAGGACGACGTTCGGGCATCGCCATGGGCCTGGGCGGCGCCCGCCTTGCCGCTGGCACGGCCCGTACTGACGCCTATCCTGCGTGACCTGTCCGAGAACTGGCTGACCTTGGCCACGATCGCCGAGGACCTGCCTTACGCCGACAACGCCGTGCTGCCGCATTCAGCCGGGCCTGACCACGCCCGACTGCATTACATGCTGCGACCGGAGGGCCTGCAGCGCGCCGAGCGCTTTCGCCAGCACATGGACCGCGTGTTTCGGGGCAGGTCCTGGCGGCGCCTGGCCCAGGCTGACAACAACCAACGAATCGCCCACGTGTGCGGAACCTGCCGCTTCGGTGACGACCCGCGCACCAGCGTGCTGGACCGCGACAACCGCTTCCATCAGCTCGACAACCTGTTCATCGTCGACAGTTCGTTCTTTCCGTCCAGCGGCGGCACCAACCCTTCACTGACCATCGCTGCGAATGCCCTGCGTGTGGGCGACCTCATCGCCGCACAAGCGCTGTAGACGCGGGGTGACGCGGCGGCCGTCTGCCTGCCTTGCGCGCGGCATGTCGCTGTGATGGAATGCGTCGAGACTCTCTTGGCCGAACGGCCTGAACAAGCCATGTCCGATATTCCGGTGGACCGAAAGGCTGAGCGCTCATATGTGCTCGAGCCGAAGAACAGGTATTTCGAGGCCATCCGCGCCGTGGCGGACTTCGAGCTCCACCCGGCGCCGACGGTCACTTTCATGACCGAGGTGGACCTGACCGAGATCGAACGCGTTCGCGCGGCTTCGCTCGGCGTCAAGCCCTCGTACACGGCGTTCGTGGCCAAGGCCGTGGCCCTTGCGCTGCTCGACTTTCCCTACGCCAACCGCCGGGTGTGCCGCTCGCCGTGGCGGCTGTGGCTGGGGCACCGGCTGCAGCGTTTTAATCGGTGCGACGTTGCCGTGGCCTCCGAGCGCGACGTTCCCGGCGCCGAATCGGTGGCCTTCTTCGACGTCTTCCGCGACGTCGATCGCACCCCGCTGGGCGAGTTGACCGAGGCGCTGCGGGCGCTGGCCGAAAGCGACATCACCACCAACGAGCAATGGCGTTCGTTCAGCAGCCTGATCACGCGGCTGCCGCAGTGGTTGTCGACCTGGTTGATCCGCCTGCCGTACTTCTTCCCCAGTGTCTGGATCAAATACCGCGGCGCGGCCGTGCTGATCAGTTCACCGTCGAAATACGGCGTCGATGCCGTGATGGCGACGCAGAGCTACGCCTTGTCGCTGGCCTTCGGGCTGGTGCGCCTGCGGCCCATCGTGCGTGACGGGCAGGTGGTAGCCGGCAAGACCTTCGCGCTGACGATGAACTTCGACCGGCGGGTGATGGCCGGGGCGCAGTCGGCGCGGTTTTTCAAGCGCATCGTCGAGCGGCTGGAGGGTGCCGAGACCTCCATGGCGCCCTTCCTGGTGGCCGCGCAAGCAGCGTCCGCCGTGCCGGTGCGCCCTTGAGGCTGACGGGGCCCGCGGGCCGGCCGCTGAACCGCGGATCGGCATGAAGCGGCATTGACCCGGTGATGCGCAAGGCCCGTCTCCTGGCAGTGAGCGTCAGCGACGGAAACGGCGCGACGACTGGCTTCGAGGCTCCTCCCAGGGCTTGTGATCGCCAGCATCCGGGTTCAAGGGGACGTATCCGCTGCCTGTCGCCCATGCGCTGAAAACGTCGTGAAGCTCTGATGGCAGATCGAGAACGAAATCAATGTCCATCGGGTAGTTATCACGCAAGAAGAAGCGACAGGCATCCAGCAAGACTTCGCCTTGCCGCCGGTCCTTCGGCTTCTTCGACTCCCTACGTTCCGGTTTTTTCGATAGCCACAGCTTGTGCAGTGCCATCCAGCGGGGGTCAGGAACATAAACCGGACACGCGCGGCGCCGAACAGTGGCGACCACGAACGCGACAGGGCGCCCCTTCAGCAGCCACTCCTGCTCGATGAGCGAGAACCTCGGCTCGAAAGCCTCTGCTCGCAGGCGGCCTCAAGATTCGTGATCACGCATACCGAATCCGGAGCAAATGGGATGAAATTGGTCTTCATATGTGCCATGACTTATGGATTGTTATGACATTTACCCATCCACGCGCAAAAAGTGCGCATGGATGGGGAAGCCGGACGAGCCCGAAAGAAATCGCGCCATTGACGGCCAGGTTCAGAGGCGCTGTGTGTAGTCTCTGTCTTTCGACTGGTCCCGAGAGCGTCAGAGCGCGCGGGACGGGTTTCATGCATCACCTGGACTGGACAATGCCGCCATGAAGCAGATACGCACCGAAATCGAGATCCAGGCCTCAGCCGAGCGCGTGTGGGCCATCCTGGTCGACCTGCCGGGCTATGCGCAATGGAATCCGCTGATCCGTGAGGCCAGCGGGGCCGTGGTCACCGACGGCACGCTGGAACTTTTCATCAGCACGCCCGGCCTGGCCCCGCGCAAGGTCGGCGTGAAGCTGCTGAAGGTCGATGCGCCGCGGGAACTGCGCTGGCTGGGTCGCCTGGGCATGCCGGGCTTGCTCGACGGCGACCACAGCTTCATCGTGCGCCCGCTGGCCTCGGGCCGGGTCAGCGTGGTTCAGCAAGAGAGCTTCTCGGGCTTGGTCGTGCCTTTCGTGACGCCTTGGTTGATCCCCAAGATGACTCTGGGCTTCGAGGCGATGAACGCTGCGCTGAAGCTGCGGGCGGAAGCGCCGTAGTGGACCGCCGTTCGTGCGCCATGAACGGCCGCGGCTGGCCCCACGGGGTGGTTCGGACCGTCCGAGCTGTCGGAAAATTTTACAGTTGCACTGCGGGTGGCGACACAGAAAACATGAAATATCAATAAATTCAACAACTTAGCAACGTTGGCACGGGCGTTGCTACTAGAGAGTGTGGGTGGGGCGTGGTGTCTGCACCCGTAACGAATCTTGAAGGAACTTCACATGCGCAAGAATCTCATCGGGGCACTGATCGCAAGTGCCTTTGCGTTCAGCGGCACCGCGCAAGCGGGCCTGTTGTTTGACCTCAACGGTAGTGCTGCGGGTGGCGTCATCAACGCCAACGCCTTCGACTGGGCTCAGACCAGTTTCCTCGCGAGAGGTGGAAACACGGCGATCGGTGTCTTTGCCAGCAGCGTTGATGCCTCTGGTTTTGCCAACGGTGCCAATTGCGGGGTTTCCGCGTGTAACTTCACTATGCTCACCCACGCAGTCCTGACGGGCTACACGCCCGCGGGTGGTGGCAGTTCCATCCCGCTCCCAGGTGGTTTCGGACAGATCTCTATGGTTGCGAGTTACGAAGAGAGAGTCACCAGTTTCATTTCTGGTTTTGCAACC
>Ga0163144_10029412_pt1 | contig 10548 bp, 12 predicted proteins | sample OliLak19BULKMAT1_FD_123175 | JGI IMG/M metagenome (GOLD analysis project Ga0163144, IMG submission 123175) | Freshwater microbial mat bacterial communities from Lake Vanda, McMurdo Dry Valleys, Antarctica - Oligotrophic Lake LV.19.BULKMAT1 | ecosystem: Environmental > Aquatic > Freshwater >...
CTGGAGACGCGGCGCCCTCGCCGCGTTGCCTCACTTGCTCCGCGCCGAGGGCGGCGCGGCTCCACTCGGAAAACCCCTCGCCACCTGCATTTTCAGCGCGACACCACGCAAGCAATCCGTATCACTTCCCGCCTACCCCGATGCTTTCCACGCCGCGCCCCGCCAACCTTAAACTGACCGGTCTGATCGGCACCATGCGTTGCTGCCAACTGTTCACCGGGCTGTCCGAGGATGATCTCGCCACGATGGCCGGGTTCATCCGCCCGCTCTCACTCGCGAAGGATGATTATCTTTTCCACGAGGGCGAACCTTCGCGCGGTTTCTACGTCATGCAGGCCGGCGCAGTGAATGTCCACCGCGTCAACGCCACGGGCAAGGAACAGGTGATCCATGTTTTCCGCTCCGGCGAATCCTTCGCCGAAGCCGCCCTCGCCTCGCCCACCGGCTACCCCGCCGACGCCCGTGCGGTCGAACCCAGCACCGTGCTGCTGATTCCCAAAGCGCCTATTCTCGAACTCATCGGTCGCCGCCCCGATCTCGCGCTCAGGATGCTCGGCTCGATGAGCGCACACCTGCGCGTACTCGTCGGCATGCTCGACGATCTCACGCTCAAAGATGTGGAAACCCGCCTGCTCAATTGGCTCGTGAAACACAGCCGCAGCGCCCCCGCCAGTAGCGCCGGTCCGGTGATCAAGCTCCCCGGCACCAAGCGCGTGCTCGCCGCCGAACTCGGTACGAGCAGTGAAACCCTCTCGCGCACCCTCGCCCGCCTGCGCGGAAAAAAGCTCATCACCGTCGCCGCGAAGACCATCACGATCCACGACGCCAGCGCCCTCGCCGCGATGCTCCGCCGCAACTTGGGCGAAGCGTAAGCACCAAAGTCCTCGATCAAGTTAACCGCGAATGGACGCTCATGGACGCGATTGGAAATCCCTGACAAGAACCTCCGCTTTGTAGGGCCGGTGCTTGTGGCCGCGCCGAAATGAGCGAAGCGGCACATATTTTTCTTTGTAAGGCCGGTGCTTGCGCCGGCCTCGCACTAGGCCTCCGCAAGCAGAGGCCCTAAATGTCGATCAGTCCCGTAGCGGCAGGCGCTTGCCGCGCCGAAGCGAATCGCAAAGGCAGGCGTCTCTGCCTGTCGAGGTTGTGGTGCGGGGCTCCGACCCGTGTTCCTTATCCATCACGGGTCGGAGACCCGTGCCACTTTCTCCCAATCCCACAGGCACGGATCCGCCTTCGCCGGGCTTCGGCGCGGCGTGGTCCTGTGCTACTTCAATCCCGCCATGACAATCCCCTGACAAAACTTTGACCCGCCACTGACAACTCCACTGGGAGAATCTGCTACAACTGGACCGTCACACCTTCACTTTCATTTCCTCAGAGTCATCGATAGGTGGCGCGCTTGCCCCGCCATTCTGCTGGCCAGCAGAACGAGACAAGCTCGCAACCTACCCCACCGATACATTCAGCCCGCATTATTCCACCTTCACTTTCCCTCTCACCTTCACTTTCCCTCTGCCTCGCCCCATCCCTCCCGGAGAACGCATTATGAACGCCAACTCGACATTCGAAAACACCACCCGGCGCGCCCTGCCTTTTGTCATGACTGACATTACCTGGAGACGCGGCGCCCTCGCCGCGTTTCGGAGCTTCTTCCGCGCCGAGGGCGGCGCGGCTCCATACCAGACAATTACTAAGCCCGACACCCAACACTTGGACATTACCTAGAGACGCGGCAAACCGGTGAGGCCTTGATCGTGCCCGGCAAGGGGCTGCGGTTGCGCGCCGTCGATCGCGAAAAGGTGACGCAAGTCGACCCGCGCTCCGTGGGCGGTCTTCAGCCCGGCACGCTCGCGTTTCATTTATTGCAAGATGACTGGGTGCTGACGCTCGGCATCGAGGCCCTCGAACCTTGGGTGACGGTGCAGGCGCTGTCCGAAGCCACGGTGCGCGAAGGCCAGACGCTCACGCGCATCGGTCTCCGTTATAAAGTCGAGAATGCCGCGGTGAAACAGTTCCGCGTGAAACTGCCCGGCCTGAGCGAAGAACGCGCCCGCACCGTCCGCGCCACTGGCTCCGCCGTGAGCGACATGATCAAGGTTGTCGGTGAAACCGATCTGTGGAAAATTCGTTTTCAACGCGGCATCGCCGGCGAGACGGATGTTCAGATCGAATTTCAAGGACCGGCGGGGCGCGATCAGAGCCAGGAAACGCTGCTGCCGCCGGAATTTCCCGGCGCGCGGCAGACCGTGCAATTCGTCGCCGTGCGCGCCAGTGGACGGCTCGAACTTGAAGCCGGGAATCCCGCCCGTGGTTGGATGAAGAGCGATTGGAGCGCCGTCCCCGCCATTCTCCAGGACCGCAATGATCGCAGTGTGCCCGCGCTGTGTTTCCGCGTCGCCGAGCCCGAGGGCCCGCTCGCCGTGACGGTTCGCCGGCACGAAATCGCCGAGGCGTTGAAGCTCCGCGTGACGCAGGGCGATCTGACCACCCTCTTTTCCCCGAGCGCACTTTTCTGACTACCGTGGAATTGAAAGTCGATGTACTGGAAAAAAGCACGCTGCGCATCCGGTTGCCCGAAGGCGCGGCGCTCTACAACACCTTCGTCAACGGCGCGAGCGTTTCGGTGGTGCGCGAAGGCGACGCCTATCTTTTCCATGTCGCGCCCAACACCGGCGCGGAACGCAACGCGACGGTGCGCCTCGTCTACGCCGCCACCGTGGCTGGCAAGAGCGGACCCGTCGGTCTTATTGGACCCCGCCTGAACGTCCCGTTGGAAAACGTGAAATGGCGCGTCGTGATTCCGCCCGGCTACGTCTTGAAAGATTATGCAGGCGGCCTGCGGCTGCAGGAAGAATACGCGGCGGCGTCATGGAGCATCGAGCAGTACCAATCATCGATTCTTTCCAAACGCTCCGCCAACGCCCAGCAAGCCGTCGCCTTGTTACAAGAAGCGAACACGCTGCTGCAAAAGGGTGATCAACAAAACGCCGGCGAAGTCCTGAGCCGCGTGACGAACGCCCGCGCGCTCGATGAAGCCTCGAACGAGGATGCCCGGGTGCAATTGCGCAACCTGAAGACGCAGCAAACCGTGCTCGGCCTGAACACCCGTCGGCAGAAACTCTATTTGGACAACCGCGCCGACGGGGCCCGCAACGAGCAACTGGAGCAGGCCGCCAGTCTGAATCCGCTCATGCAAAACAAACTGAATTTCAATCCACAGGAGATCGACCAGTTGCTCATGGGCAACACGGCCGATGAAAACACCGCGTTGAAAGGCATCGCCACGCGTCTCGTCGATCAGCAACTCGCCGCCGAACCCGCCCCCAACGCCATCGACGTCACGCTGACGGAAAACGGCCGCGTCCTCACTTTCACGCGCAGCCTGCAAGTGGACGGTGGCGCGCCGTTGGAGTTAAAGCTGAAAGTCGGCAAGATCACGAATTCGCACCTCCTCTACAGCGGCATCTTCCTCCTCTCCCTCGCCGCCATCGCCGCGATCCCCCTCGTACGGCTCACGGAAAGCCAAAGCTGACCGGAATTTTTTTAACCACCACTGAGTCTCGCAAAAGCGGATTACAGGTAGAGACGGACCGCTGGGCCGTCCGGTTTGACGAATTTCACTCACCAATCGCGGCAGGCCCAGCGCTCCCGCCCTACCCACCGGCGTCACCTTAATTAACGAGACTCACTGATCTACCCTAATACTGGACCAGCGAAAGACTCGTTTGTACTTCTCCTCATTAGTGTTCATGAGTGTGGATTAGTGGTTAACCAATCCTCCTCTCTTCACCTGCTGGCTGAGCTCGTATGACCAAGCCGGCTCAATCCTACCTTCCAGCTCCCGCAGCCTGCGCCCGGCTCGAACAGATCGTCGCCCATTGCGACGGTTCGCTGCAAGTGCGGCTAGGCGAGACGCACGTCCCATACGCGTTACCCACTCACGCGTCGGCGGAGCTTCGCGCTTTCCTGCTGCCGCACGCGACGATCAACTTTGAATCCGCCTACATCGCACGCTTGCCGGGCGGGCGAGTCTTCGGTTCGGGCAATGTGCTCTCCCCCGACGGACAGCTGATCGCCCGGGATGTGTCGCCCGATTTCGGCAAACCGTTTTCCGATCACTGGCTGCTCACATACAAAAAAATCCGTCCGCCGGTCCCGTTGCGCGGCACGACGGCGGTAATCGCGACCACGCTCGGCGTGGGCTACAGTCACTGGCTCTTGGAGGAATTGCCCCGGTTAATTGCACTCAAGCCCAACGAAGGTGAAACGCTCATCGCCCACGCTGATCACGCTTACCAACGCGAGGCGTTCGCTCTGCACGGCTTCGCCGGAAATGTTCTCCCGGCAAAACGCTATGCGCACCATAGCGGCGAACAATTGATCGTGCCGAGTATTGGTCATCTGACACCGACGACCGTGCGGGCGCTCGACGGCTTCACCGCTCCGCTGCGACAGACCTCCTCGACATTCGGTGAACGACTTTACATTTCCCGCGCCAAGGCGCGCCGTCGCCGCGTGGCCAACGAAACCAAGCTATGGGCGGAACTCGCAGCGCACGGTTTCGTGAAGCTGCATCTGGAAGAATTGACGTGGCAGGAGCAGATCAACGCGTTTCGTCGAGCCAAGATAATCGTCGCTCCGCATGGCGCCGGGCTGGCCAATCTGATTTTTTGCGCGGCCGGCACGAAAGTGATCGAACTCTTCCACCGCTCGTACGTGAACGGCTGCTACTGGCAACTCGCCGCGCTGAAGGGCTTGGAATATCGTCCGTTGGTGACCGCTGGCGAGGAACCGCTGGCCCAAGACCTGAGCGCAAATCGCAACGATATCGGGGCGGAACTGGATCAGGTGGTGCGGGCACTGACGACGTAGCAGTAAGTTTTAAGGTAGGGCGAATCCTCCGGATGAGCCGTTCGACCGAATACCATGTAGGGCCCGGCCCATCGGGATGAGGCAGAATGTCGTTCACGCTCGGTATTGCCCTGCCGGATTTCTCTCTCGCCTCCGTTGCCCGCGCACGTTCGCCTGACCCTTCATGGCAGAATCCAATCTCTCCCCCGAATCCCCTTGGCGCGCTGGCTGGGAAAGCGCGCGCCAACTTTTCTGGCCGGGACTTGTCCTGCAATCCACCGCGCTGGCGCTCGTGCTGGCTTATTATTTTGCGCCGTCCGCTCATGGCCTGTTTGCCCAGATCGCAGCGTGGCGCGAGGCCGGTGGGTTTCTCTTCTCCCTTATTTCAACCGCCATTTGCGGGGGCGTGCTGCCTTTTTTATATCTGCGCTGGAATCCCGCCACCCGCACCACCCATCCGTGGCCGCAGCTCATCTTCTTCACTTGGTTTTGGGCATGGAAAGGTCTCGAAGTGGATTTACTTTATCGCAGCCTTAGTTGGCTGTTCGGTTCGGAGGCGATTTTTCTCACCATCGCCGCGAAAGTGCTCGTGGATCAATTGGTCTACAATCCGTTCTACGCTACGCCTGTCAGCAGCCTTTTCTACGGCTGGATGAATGCCGGGTTTCGTTGGGCACCCGTCATCGCCGACGTGCGCGCAGGCAGTTGGTATCTGCGCCGGGTCATTCCCGCGCAACTGGCCGTCTGGTGCGTGTGGGGTCCCACTGTCAGCTGCATTTATGCCCTGCCCCCGGTGCTGCAAATCCCGTTGTTCAATGTCGTGCTCTGCTTCTGGTCGCTGCTCTTCGCCGCCATCACCTCGCGGCAAGCTCGGATCAGAACCTCAGATTTTAATCACTAAGGCTCACTGATCTCCTCTAAGCCGATCCCCTAAATTAGTGCCTCATTTGTGTGAATGAGTGGTTCACGTTCCGCTGGCCTTTATTCGGCCAAACCGCTGAATTTTCTTTCGTGCTCCAGCAGCCGCTGCTTGCGCCAGATCCCGCCCGCATAACCGCAGAGCGAACCATCAGCACGAATAACCCGATGACACGGAATCACCAGCGCCAGCATATTGGAACCATTCGCCCGGCCGACCGCTCGGGGTGCTTTCGGAATGCCGAGTTTCTTCGCCCTCTCTGCATAGCTACGGGTGCGGCCTGGAGCGATGCGGCGCAACTCCGCCCACACGCGCTGCTGAAAATCCGAACCGACCGGCGCGAGCGGCAGATAGAACGTCATGCGCTGCCCAGAAAAATACTCCGTGAGCAGGGTCGCGGTCGCCTCAAGTGTGGCGTTGCTCCCCGGTACGATCGCGCACTTGAGTCGGTGCCGCAGCCCAACCAACTCGCGTTCGAGCCCACGTCGATCCACGAACTCCAGCAACCGCAGTCCCTGCGCATCCGCGAGGGCCAGCATCGTGCCAAGCGGCGTCTCGATTCGACGAGCGAGCAGGCAATCCTCCACTTTGGCGCCACGAGGCGGCACACCAAAAACTCGGACGAAAGCTTCGCGAAAACCGCTGGGCGATTCGTAGCCGCGCTCCTGCTGCACTTCGATCACCGGCCTGCCTGCCTTCACGTCGCGCAACGCCAGTCCCATGCGCCGCGCACGGTGATAAGCATGGAAAGTCATACCGTGATAGGCCTTGAACTGTCGTCGCGCCGTCGAGGGTTCGACGTTCATCGCAGCGAGATCCTTGTCGGTCACGCGGCCCTCGACCGCATCGTCCACTGCCCGGCGCAATTTCTCCACGAGAGCTGGCACAGGTTTGGTTGCGTCCATCGGATAGCATAGCCGGCACGGCCGGTAGCCGCCATGCAGCGCCTCCACGATTGTCGGAAAAAACTCCACGTTTTCCAACTTCGGTCGTTTGGCGCGGCACGTGGGCCGGCAAAATATTCCCGTGGTTTTGACGCCCGTGAAGAACACACCTTCGTAAGCCGCATCCCGTCGCGACAGCGCCCGGTACATCGGGCGAACATCAGGCAGGGACTTGGTCTTGGCCGGAACGAAGCAGTCGAGAGCCCAGCGTCGAGAGCTGAGAGCCCGAGCCTCAGAGCTGGTCTGCGTGATTTTGTGACGGAAAATTGTATTCACTGTTTAGTCTGGCGCTAGTCTCTCAACTCTCAGCTCTGGACTGCATTGTTGGGGCTTAGTCGTTGGCCCGGCAAAGAATGCTTCGGACTGAATCATGCTGACACTCTACCACACCCCCGCGCAAGTGCTCCGCCGATTTCCGGGCACGGTATTCCAGGAAATGCACGACCAGCCACAGCCCACGCGACTGACAAACCGTTTTGGGGTTGTCCGCCAAATATTCAAGGCTATGTGTCATGGCGTGACCAAACTCGCTGAAATCCAAGATGCCATCCTGCGACTCGAGCCGAAAGAGCAGCAGGCTTTGCGCCATTGGCTTGATGAGACCGCCGAGGAGACGCCCGAAATGCTCGCCGCCATCGACGAAGGACTGCGCTCTCTGGCGGCATAAGGGGGCGTGCCCATTGAACAGGCACGCCGTCATCTGGCATTTCCTTGTCTCAAATAAGGCGCGGTAGCTAATAATCTAAATTATAAGGACCCTCCAGGATATAGAAACCGCCGTCCTGATGCTTTCCAAAATGGACCAACTTCACCTCGTGGATAAGATTCTCGGAAGTTTACCACCCCCGCCGAACGCTGACGAGCCCTCCGAGATTTTAGACGAGGCGATCCGTCGTCATGCGGAGCTGGAAAGCGGACAAGTTAGTCCGCTGCCGGAAGCAGCCTTTTGGGCCGGTGTGCGCCGACGGAATGCGTTTCATCCGACGTTCAGCGGCACTTCAACGGGGCCTGTGATCACTACGCCTCAAACTGAAGTAGGCCCCGTTGGTTGAACATGCGGATTGGTCGCCTCCAAGCACGCCCTGCCCGACAACACACGACAGAGATCGACTCCGTCTTTCAACTCCCGGCAAACTGCGGATTTGAGGCACACTCATTCGCCCATGTTTCGACCTGCCCCGTTTTGATTCCCCGAGAGTATCGGGAAACCCTTCATGGACGTACCCTACAACCTTCTGATCGCCACCAAGAAATTTAAGGATCTGTTCGCGGGCAGCAAAGCCGGGCTTGTGTTCGTGGCCGCCTTCGAGAAACGTCGCACCATGCAGACCTTCGTCTCGCATATCCCTTGGAAATCTGAGGTGTGGATCACAGAGGACCTCGACCCTATCATCCACTTCAACGGCAACCGTTTTCTTGGCCCCTACCCAGACGGCATGCCTAAAAAATGACTGTAATTCTCCACCAATTCCTCACCTTCGCCTCTCTACGGCCCATGTTGCTGAGCGAGAAATTAGGCGCGGCAAAGACTGTTCTTCCTCTCGCAACCGAGTAAACTTCTCACCATCATGGCCCGCAGCACACTACTGAACACGGACACGGAAGACCTGAAAGAACTTCTCAGCAACGGGAAGAGTTACAGCGTGCCGCCTTACCAGCGCGATTATTCGTGGAAACAGGAGCTTGGGAAGATCTCTGGGAAGACCTGCTAACGATTGAGGCGAGCCATTAAGAGCACTACATGGGTGCCATTGTGCTGGAAAGCGGGGAACGGAAACAATTCCGCGTGATCGACGGCCAGCAGCGAATGGCGACTCTGAGCATCCTGATTCTGGCCTGCGTGGACTATCTCTACAGTCGCGCAGACAAGGGAGTGGATGCGGCAGCAAACAAGGAACGTGCGGCGCTGCTGGAGAGCAGTTACCTCGGAGCGAAAGACCCGACGAGCCTTCGCATCACCCCCAAGCTGAAGCTCAACGCTAACGACGATGATTTCTTCCAGCTGAACCTCGCCCAACGGAAACCACCTCAGGGCGGCGTTCGCGGTCTCCGCGACTCCGAGAAACTGCTGTGGGACTGCTTCCAGTTTTTCAGGGGCAAGATTCAGGAAAAGTTTTCGCACCGGGAGAAAGGCGAAGATGTTGCTGCATTCATTAGCGAGACTGTCACGGAGCGGTTGGTTTTCATCAGCGTGCGCGTGCAGGACCAATTGAGCGCCTACACGGTCTTTGAGACCCTCAATGCACGCGGCTTGGAATTGACCGAGACCGATCTGCTGAAAAACTACCTGTTGTCATTGGCCGATCGTCTCAGCAAATCGCAGATGGATCCGGTGATCCGGCAGTGGGCGCGAATCACCGCCCGTATCGGTATCGCCAGTTTTCCCGAGTTCTTGCGTCACCACCTAAACTCTCAGCGTGAATACGTTCGCCAGAAGCAGCTTTTCAAAACGATCAAGCGAGACGTGACCACACTTGATCATGTGTTTGCGCTGCTTGATCGACTGGAGAAGGACGCAGCGTGGTTTGAAGCACTGAACGACTATGCGAGCCAATTCTGGCTGGATTACCAAGGAGCGAAAGAGCATGTGCGCGTGCTCAACCTCTTTAACGTATCCCAATACACGCCGCTGATTCTCTCTGCGAAGGACGTCTTTACCGCACCCCGGGACTTGGTGGAGATTCTGCGCTACTGCGCGGTTTTGTCCGTGAGATTTAATGGTGTGGGGCGGCGAAGCACCCACATCCTAGAAGAAATCTACAACCGTGCGGCGCTGGAAGTTCGACGGGGCACCGCAACGACACTTGCCGCCGTTCGTCACACGTTACGGCCGATCTACATTCCCGACGAAGAATTCGAGGCAGATTTCTCCACCCTCCGGCTGCGAAACCGAAACACGTCTGGCAAGCGTTTGCGCTACATCCTGGCGAGAATTGAAAAGCAACTCAGTGGGACCGATATCAACGATGAGGGAATGGCAGCCACTGTTGAACATATTCTCCCCGAAAATCCGGGCGAGGTCGGATGGGAACACTTCACCGTTGAGGCGCACGAGCGCAGCTATGAGCGTGTCGGAAACTATTCTCTGTTGGAACGGGGATTGAACGGCCAGCAAGCGGGCAATGCGGCCTTCGCACAGAAAAGCGCGGTGTATGAGCATTCGCATGATCGAACATCAAAGGACTTAGCCCAATTCACCGATTGGACGGAGGAGGCAATTACAAAGCGACAAGCCGATATGGCGAAGGTTGCTAAAACGGTTTGGGCATTGCCGTTTTAACACCGCATCACAAGCGGGGCGGTCTTCCCTTTTTGAGATGTCAGGTCCCAAACGAACCCATCTCGAAGATGCCCACCTCGATATAGTTCGAGGAGCTGGGCTATATGGTCGGGCATAAGCCGTATTTTGCTCACTGTTGAACTGTCTGCTGAATCCGTAATTCCCGATGAAACACACCGCAGATAGTATGGGTTTGGCGACAAGTTGAATGATAAGACCGGCGACTTATCCAATGGGTCGCGTGCAACCGGTGCGACGCCTTGGTTCTAGACACTCGACTCTCAGCTCTCGACTGCCTGATTCCGCCTCAAACCTTCGGGCCACCCTGGGCTAGGTTTCTCGCGCGGAGGCGGAGGCCGTTGAGGCGGATGAAGCCGGTGGCGTCGCTCTGGTTGTACCAGCTCTTCACGCCTTCCATCGATGCGATTTTGTCATCGTACAGCGAGTACTTCGACTTGCGGCCGCAGGTGATGATATTGCCTTTGTAGAGCTTCAAGCGAACCGTGCCAGTCACGAATTTCTGGCTCTCGTCAACCATGGCCTGCAGCATC
>Ga0163144_10029414_pt1 | contig 10548 bp, 9 predicted proteins | sample OliLak19BULKMAT1_FD_123175 | JGI IMG/M metagenome (GOLD analysis project Ga0163144, IMG submission 123175) | Freshwater microbial mat bacterial communities from Lake Vanda, McMurdo Dry Valleys, Antarctica - Oligotrophic Lake LV.19.BULKMAT1 | ecosystem: Environmental > Aquatic > Freshwater > Lake...
CTTTCGGCTCGCCTTGGGTGGCTTCAGTGCGCGCGGGCTTCATGTCGTGCGCGTGCGCGGTCGCGAGGCCCTCTCACGTCCGTACGCATGGGAGGTCACGTTCACCACGAGCGATCCGAGCTTCGCGGCAAGCGCGGTGCTCGGGCAAGCGGCGCGGCTCACCATCGGACCGCTCGCCGACACACCGCGCGAGGTGTTCGGTGTGGTCGCGTCCGTCGCTTCGTGTGCAGGCGTCGAGCACGGCCGCCGCGCCTACCGCGCGCGACTGGTGCCACGGCTCGCCTTGCTCAAGAGGCGCCGCACGAGCCGCATTTTCGAGGGGCGGAGCGTGCCCGAAATCGTGGGCGCGGTGCTCGACCTGGCCGGCGTCGCGCATCGCTGGGAGACACGCACGGAGTACCCGCGGCGGGCCTACTGCGCGCAGTACGATCAAACCGATCTTGCATTCGTCCGAAGGCTTTGCGCCGAGGTCGGGATCTGGTTTCGCTTCGACGCGCCGGAGTGGCCCGACAAGAGCGACGCGGCCGAGGTAGTCGCCTTCGGCGACAGTGACGCGGCGCCGGAGCTCGACGGCGGCGCGCGGCTCGCCCTGCGGCCCTCGCACGGCTCAGCGCTTCGTGGCGATGACACGCACGTCACGGCGTTTGACCCGCGGCGCGAGCTGACGCCCGCGGCGATCACGGTGCGCGGCTACGACTTCCGCCGGCCCATGGTGCCGCTCCATGCGCTCGCGCGGCTCGACGCGGGCGATCCGTCTGCCGCCGACGTCTACGAGCACCATGACCGCGACGAGGACGCGAGCGACGCGGAGAGCGGGCTAGCCGGTGCGTTCCTCGCGCAGCTCATGCAGGACGCGCACACGGCCCGGGGGGCGAGCCTGTGCGCGCGGCTCGCGCCGGGCCGGCGCTTCGTGCTCGACGGTGCCGGCGAGGCGCCCGATGACGCTGCGCACGTGGTCACGGAGATCCGCCACGAGGGGCGCGCGGCGCGGGTGGCGGGCGAGGGGCCCACCTACGAGAACCGCTTTTCGTGCGTGCCGGCGTCGCACGTGCCGAGACCCCAGAGGCCGCGGCGCAAGGTGCGGACGGTGGTCGAGACCGCGATCGTCGTGGGGCCCGAAGGGAGCGAGATCCACACCGACGAGCATGGCCGGATCCGCGTGCGCTTCCACTGGCAACAAGACGCCGCGAAGGGGGAGCACGGCGCGTGCTGGGCTCGCGTGGTGGAGCCTTGGGCCGGTGCTTCGTGGGGCTCGCAATTTCTCCCGCGCGTCGGGATGGAGGTGCTCGTCTCGTTCCTCGCGGGCGACGCGTCGCGCCCCGTCGTCGTCGGGTGTCTTCGCAACGCGACGCACCCCGCGCCCTTCGGGCTTCCGCGCGACAAGGCGACGAGCGGGATCCGCACGCGCAGCACGCCGCAAGGCGAGGGGTATAGCGAGATCGCGTTCGACGATTCGAAGGGGGCAGAGGTCTTGCGCCTGCGCGCCGAGCGAGACCTCATGCAGCTCGCCCAGCACGACGTCGCGGAGCTGACCGGCAACGACGCCGCGATTGCCGTGGGGCGTGACCGCGCGACGACGATCCAGCGCAACGACGCTTTGACGGTCGGCGAGCGGCTGTCCATCGAGGTCGCCGGCAACGCGCGCCAGGAGATGAGCGACAACACGATCGCGCATGCCACGGGTGGGGGCGCGGGCATGGTGCTCTCGGGGGGGAACGCAGCCCTCAAGACGGCCGGAAGCATCAGCCTCGACGCGGGCGGCGACATCACGATCGGAGCGGCCGGCAACATCACGATCAAGGCCGGCGGAACGCTGGTGATCGAAGCGGCCGGCGCGCTGTGCATCGTGGGCGCGACCATCAACGCGGACGCGTGCGGCGCGATCGTGATCAAGGGCGCCACCGTGGACGTGAACTAGGCCGCGCACCATGCGGCGGAGGTGGACCATGGATCTACGAAACGCGACCCCGTACCCCCACCTACCGGCGGTGCTCTACGACGGGCGCGGCGCTGAGATTCTGGTGCTGGTGCTCAAGGCGACGTTGCGCCTTTCAACCGGGGAGCCGCACCCCGACCCCTTGCCGGTGCATGCGTCCGAGGTGCTCTATCCGTCGGGCGCGGTGCGCTACCCGGCCGATCTGGTGCCGGAGAAGATCGGGACGGACATCGTTTGCAATGGTCACGTGTACGCGCCGGGCGGCAAGGCCGCACCGTCGTGCTCGGCCGAGCTGCGGATCGGCGAGGTGCGCGCGGCCGTCCGGGCCTTCGGGCGGCGACGATGGGAACGCGCGGGCGACGGCTGGCGCATCTCGGAGCCCGAACCCTTCGCTGCCATGCCGCTCGGCCTGGAGAGCGCCTACGGCGGGCGCGGGGACTGGCGCAACCCGCTCGGCCGCGGTGCCTTCGATCGTGCGCTCCGCGAGGCAGGGCCCGAAGGGCTGGAGCTGCCGCGCCTGGAGCACGAAGCCGAGGGGGAGGGGATCAAGTCACCGGAGGACCGGCCCGCGCCCGCGGGCTTCGCCGCGGTCGCGCCGCAATGGGAGCCGCGTCGCTCGTTCGCGGGCACCTACGGCGAAGCGTGGGAGCGGACGAGGGCGCCGCTCCTGCCCGAGGACATGGACGCACGCTTCTGGAACGCGGCGCAGCTCGTCAGCGCTCGGCCCCTGGTGGGCGGTGAGCCGATCGCGCTCGTCCACCTCACTCCATCGGGGCGGCTGGAAACGAAGCTGCCGCGCATACCCGTGCGGCTGCGCATCGACGATCGCGAGGTGCGGCCGTCGCTGGATCTGGTGTTGCTCGAACCCGATGCAGATCGGATCGCTCTGACGTTTCGGGTTTCGGTGGATGTGACGGGGAAGCTCGATCGGCAAATGCCGAAGGTGCGGATCGTGGAAAAGCGGCTGCTGCTCGGTGAGAGGGCTTGAAGATGCAACGCATGTTTGTGGCTGGGGTCGGCATGGTGACGGCGATCGGCGATGACACCGAGACGACGATCGCGGCGCTCGAAGTGGGTGCGCGACGCGCGGTAGCAGCGCCGTGGGTGGACCTGGCCGGCGATCCAGTGGTGGGCGCGTTTGCGCTCTCGGTCCGCGCCGACTTGGCGGGCATGGCGCGCGCCGTCGCGCTCGCATGGCCAGCGCTCATGGAGTGCCTCGCCGAAGCGGGGCCGCTTCCAGGTGCGACCGCGTTGATCGTGTGCGCGCCGCTGCGGTGGGGCGCGCTCCCGGATGTCTTCGCGCCCGTGCTCGCTCCCGAATGCGACGAATGGCCCGCGGTCGTCGATGCGCTGGCCGAGGAGGCGGCTGGGCATGGCGTACACGTTCCGCCCGGCCTCCGCGTGCTCTGCGCGCGGGGACACGCGTCCGGTGTGCTCGCGCTGCAACAAGCGGCCAAGCTCTTCGAGCATGGCGAGGCTTCGCAGGCGTTGATCGTGGGTCTCGACTCACATGGCGAGCGCGCCACCTTGGAACGTCTCGATCTGCTCGGCATGCTTCGATCGGAGCGCTGGCCCGAAGGTTTCGTGCCGGGCGAAGCGGCGGCCGTGTTGTGCGTGCGACCTGCCAGGAAGGGCGAGTGCGGACCGTTCCTGCGCGGCTTGGGTACCGTTCGCGAGGTCGACGCCCCGAGCTGCGGGCGCGCACTGACTACGGCGGTCGCGCACGCGCTCCAAGAGTGGGGCGGCGACACGAAGGCGATCGGAACGGTGGCGATCGACCTCAACGGCGTGCGCGACCGCGCCAAAGAGTGGAGCTTTGCCGCGCTGCGAACGATCTACCGCGAGCACGCCGCGCCCGTGCAGTTTCATCCGGCCGATCGGCTCGGCGACGTGGGCGCCGCGAGCTTGCCGCTTCTGGTGGGGTTGCTGGCGCGCGGGCCGAAGAGCTGGCGCTGGGGCGCGGCCCTCGCGGTCGCAAGCTCGTTGGATGGACTTCGAGGCGCGGTCGTGCTGGAGGGCGAAGCGTGAGCCTCGGCAAGCTGCGGCGTTGTTCGCGCCGGGCATGCTTGTGGGCGCGCGACAGCGCTGGCGCGGGCCGTGTGCACTCCAGCAAAGTGCTCGCGCTGGACGAAGCCGCGCCGCACGTGGGGGCGATGTTTGGCGGAAGTGCGTCGGTGGGGCTCGCATAGAGGGTCGCGCAACGGACAGGGCGGAAGGGGCGAGGAGATGAGCGGACGAAAACAAGCAGGCCGCAAGGCGCACATGCGCCCGGCTGACTGGCGATGGATCTGTGATCGTATTCGGCGCGCGGGGGTTGTGGCGCATGACGTGGAAGACGTGGCGCAGGAGGTGACGATCGCGATGCACCGCACCGAGGAGCGGAGGGCCGCGGAGAAAAGCGATCCTCTTCCTGAAACGGAGCGGCGTGCGCTGCTGCTCGGCATCATCTGCCGGCGGGTGAGCGAACATTGGCGTGGGTGCGGACGGCACCGGGAGCGAGCGGCGGACGCCGCGGAGCTGGCGGAGATCCCCGACACGGAGCCGACACCGGAAGCCCTCGCGCTTGCGCGCGCCGAAGCTGAGCCGCTACGGGCGGCGCTGGCGGAGCTGGAGCGGACCGCACCCGACAAATGCGCAATCCTGGTCGCCCATCAGCTCGATGAGCGCCCGATGGACGAGATCGCCGCCTCGCTCGGGATTCCAACCAACACCGCATGGAACCGCCTGCGACTGGCCCGAAGGGCGGTGTTTGCTCTGGTCGTGAGGTGCGCCCGTCGCCGCGCTTGCAACGAGGCCGACGCGCCAAGAGCCCGCCGACCTCCGCCCAGCGCTTGCGCGCCCCCAGCACATCACCAGCAACGAACCGATCGAGCGAATCCACAGCGCCCGCGCGGATGATATGGTCAAGTCCCCGGTCTCAACGTGAACCGATCGGGCGCTTCTGCGGAGGCAGGTGTACCCCGCTTCGAGCTATTTCCTTCGAGAGGCTCCTGTTTGTCACCGCGCGAATCGCGAGGTTTTGCGCGGGAGAGCTGTCCGCCATTCGCCGGGTGACTGCAAATCAAGACTCGCACTTACACTTGTTGGCGCTCTCGATCGACGGAGCCCCTGTTGCTACGGTACCCTCCCGCATTCAGGGGTCTGAGCGTTAGTGGTGGTCGTGCCGACGCTTCCGCGGCGCCCGCGCAAGCGTTCTCGGGGATTCTCCGGTTATCTCCCGTTTGAGGTAGGCGAGCCACCGGCCTCCGCCCAGCGAAGAGAGGGGCAAGTGGTGACATGACGTCCCGCGAGGCTTGATCACGTCCCCTTTTCGATCGTCGAACTCCCAGCTACCAATCAACGGGAGGCGGGCACATCCGTGCTTGCACTCGCCCAACAAGGAGCAACACGCGATGCATCAGTTTTCGCCCGCCACGTTTCAATGGTTCCGCCTTCGCGACGCCATTCGCGAAGCGGTGGAGCGCTACGTCCACGTCACAGATCGGGAGCGGATCAGATCGGAGGCGATGGCCGCGCGCCTCGTCCTTCGGCAAGCTGGTGGCGTCAGGGGATCTGTCCAACATGGGGAGCTGGTATGCCCGAGCCTCACCGAACTCTCACAGACCATCATCCTTGAATGGGAGGACTTTCGGATCGAACTCGTACACGCGCCAGGAGCGAGCGATCTCAACGCTGACAGAGTCGTCTTCGAGGATGACCGCTCGGTGGCGGACCGGTGCCTCTCGCTGGGACCGGCCGAAAGGGCCTAGAGCTTGACTCGCGGTGCGAGCCCTGCAACGCGAAGAGGCATGGGCGGAAACGAGGACTATTTGTCGGGTGACGAGCAGCGACGTTTCCAGGAGCTGATCAAGCTGAAGGGGGCCGCCTGGGTAGCACAGGAGCTTCGCGTCCATGCTCATGACATCGTAGATGCCGCCCGAGGAGACGACATCGAGGAGGACTTTGCGGACGACATTCGCCGGTTGTTGGCTCGCCGATAAGTCACGAAATGCACTTGCCGCGCGGAGGCAGCGGCCCGGACCGCCGCACAACGTCCTCGTCGCACGCACGGGCAACGCGCTCGGCCTGAACGACGCCGAGCTTGAAGGCATCATCGGTCGCGGCCTCGCCCGTGCGCGCTCCGTTCCCTGCCGCGTCTCTTTTGTATGCGACGACGCGCTCGATTCGGTGTAGGCATCGGTCTGCGCTCGCGTGAGACCTTCCCCCCCCGGGTCGCCGCGAGCGCTTTTTTTGCTTTTCGACGGAGCATGAGGGGTCGTCACGAGCCGACGCTACGTCGCTCGCGGGGGATGCGCTTCGAACGGGAGGCATCACCTCGACTCGGTGATCAACAGCGGCCACCCCGCCCGCGAGTGGTCTCGTTTCAGCAACGCGCCTCCTTGACGTCCAGGGCAAGCCGGTGACGATCGCTCGGATGAGCAACACGAGTGAAAGCACCCCGCCGAACGAGATCATCCTGTGGCTTCAGGAAAAGATCGCGGTGCCCCTGGACGAGATCGTGGCCCGCACGTCCACGACCAACCTGCTCCGGGCGCACGGGCAGATGTACATTTTCTTGATGAGCGACGGCTTTGCAGAGGAGGAAAACAGGGAGCAGGGACGCGGTCGCAAGGCCCTCTTCGCCGTGAGCGATGAGCTTGCCCGCCGCATCGACAAAGGGCGCGCGGAGTAGTCAGGCATCGCAGGCACCAACGACCATCTTTGGTGGTCGACGCGGACGCCCGACTGGCACGAATGGAAGCCCATGCCCTGTACGGTCTTCATCGTGCGTGGTGGATAGGGGTAGACAGGAAACCACAGGACAGACTCTCAAGTGCGGGCGCTACTCCTTCGATCCGCTCGCAGCGCCAGACCGACGCGCGCGAGCCTGGAGAGCGGCGCGCCTCTCGTCGTCGGGCACCGCTTCAAGGGCCTCTACCGGGAATTTCTTGCGCTGCGGTGTGGAGCCGGAGAACCACGAGCACTGCACCCATTTGCTAAAGTCGCCTTTGGTGCCAGGCGGACATGGGCCCTCGCAGGTCATCAGCGGACCGCCCGACTTCAGGCGAACGATCGAACCCTTCGCGGGATTGAAAGGCTGGTGAAATGTCATGAAGGCGAAAGCTAGCCGCGAGCGCGCGACGACGCCAACCGGGCGTGCGCTCGCGGGATTGTGTGCGCTTTTACGTAGCGCGGGGCGCCAGCGCTTCGGCCAGCGGCATCACATCAAGCCGGTAGGCGAGCGCCTGCGGGCTCCATCCCAGCTCCCGCGCCCACGCCGAGACGGTCTTCGATCGGCCGTCGTGCGTCACCATGCAAGGCTCGCCGCGCTTGCCGCGAGTGAATTCCGATTGGGGGAGTCACTCGGTCCATCGGCGATCGGCTCGATTCCTCTCGCGAGGATTCAAGATGGTTGAATCCGTGGTCAAATGGCCGCCGAGAGCGCCGGAAAACGGGTCGCCGATGTCCGTTCAAACGCCATCTTTCGCTCTACTCTTTCTCTCCGTCCTTCCCGCCCAACCGCCGCGCGACGCCGCGGAGCAAACGCGTCGCGTCCGAATCGCCCGCCTCTTCCAACAACGTCGCCGCCTCGTGAAGGCGCGCCGCGACTTGACCTCGGAGCGCAGCGGGATCGCCATTCGGCGCCGAGACCATTCGAGACTTTTCCTCCTGGCACGACGTGGAACCACGCGGATCCACATGCGCTCGCCCCCCGTTCTCTTGTGCCGCATTTTGCTGCGAAATCGACGCGTTAGGCGAGTTGCGCCCCTGCTTCCCAAGCTGAGGGTCGCGGGTTCGAATCCCGTCTCCCGCTCCGAGACGTGAAGACGCGCGGCCGACTCGTTCAGCCGCGCGTTTCGCGTTTGTGATGTGCTCGCGAGGGCGAGCTTGGTCGCGCAAGTGGCTCATCCGTACGGGCTTCGTGCCCGCGCAGCTCGTTCGTGCGCAGTCCGTTCACCCGCATGTCCCCATTCACGTCGTGCCCACGCGGCTCGTCCCCACGCAGGCCGCTGACACGCTCGTCGGCGTGCACTTCGCCTGCACGTGGTGTTCGCAAGCAGCCCGGTCACGCGCCCGTGCGGGCATCCTGATATCCCTTGGCCATGTCCCACAAGGCATGGCTCCGCGCGTGCGCGACGCTCCTGGGGGTGTGCGCTCTGCTCGTGGCGGCGTCGGCGTGCTCGAGCACTCCGCACGACGTGCCGTTGGCAAAGCCTCCTGCCGCACACGCTCCCGCGACTTCTTCTGCGTCAGCGGTCGTTGCGCCGCCGCGCCGCGCGCCCAGGACGACCGGCGTTCCCGTCGTGCTCGCGAACCGGCAGGCCACCGTCGTTCCGGGCATGGAGTGGGCGTGGCTGTTGCCCGACGCGCGGCTTGCCACGCTCCTGCCAGAGGACGCCGCCGGTCATCGCGTGGTTTCGGGATCGCGGTTCTTCGTCGGTCCGAACGAGGCGCTGGTTCACCTCGGCAGCGCGGGTGAGCTCGTCCTCGCGGCGGACGGCAAAAGGCACTCTCTCGGGGCGTTCTCGTTTGCAGGGTTCGATGCCAAGGGGGCCAGTGTGCTGGTCTCGAACACCAAAGATTGGGCGCTCTTTTCACGCAGCGGCCAGCGCATCATGGGGGATTTGCTGCACACGAATAACCCATTGCTGCTGCCGTCCGGCCTGATCATCGAACGGCGAGGCGCGTGGACACGCCTCGTGCGTCCGCCCAGCACGGTCCTCCTGAACCAGCGCTTGCAGTGTCCGCACGTGTTTGCAGAGGCCAATCGACTGGTTTGCTTCGACACGTCCGGAAGCCTGGGCCCGGCGACGTCGGTCTTTTCACTCGACACGGGTGAGCGCCTCGCTGTCATCGTCGAGCCGCCGAAGCTGCGTGGAATGCCGGGGTTTGCCGTGAGCAAGGACGGCAGCAAGCTCGCCATCGTCCGCGACGAGGCCAAGATCGTGGAGCTTCGGTCTGGAAAAATCGCCACCCGGACGCGGGTGATCGGGCGCGGGTTGCCACACTCTCGTTACAGCATGCCGGGGCGCATCGCGTTCACGACCGACGACGCGCACCTGTGCTTCGAGACGGGCGAATACCGGCGAGTCATCAAGACGGCGTCGCCGGGGGGATCGCTCCCCGGTGGCAAGGGCAGACAGCCTCTTTGCGCTCTCACGCAGAGACTGCCATTGCCCGTGCTCATCCGCGAGAACATGGACCCTGGAGACTGGGAGGCAGCGCTGCTCGACGCGCCGCTGCACGAAGGGTTCACGCCCGTGCCGCGCTCACCTCACCAGGCGCTCGACGTCGTGACCGCCACCGCCGACAGGAAGATTGCCGCCTTCCTGGAGCAGAAGCCCACCCCGACCGCCAATGGCACCCTGTGGACCGCGCAGGCCGTCGTCTTCGATGCCGTGAGCAAGACCGAGCTTCAGGTCATTCGCGTGGGCGCCGAGGTCTTGAAGAGCGGCCTGGGAGCCGACGTGCAATCGGTCGAGCTGTCGCCCGACGGGAGCCTCGTCCGGGTGTGCTCCGTCATCCTGCCGTCCGGCCTGTGCAATACGTACGAGGTCTCGACCGGCGCGACGTCGCCGCGGGTGTTCAAGGCGCAGCGAGGACAGAGCCTCTCGGACATGCAGATCTGGTCAGGCCCGGCGCCGGAGACCCGCGTCGCCGACGTCGCGTCGGTGCTGCCCCCGAAGGGTGCAAAAGGGCCGGAGGTCATCGCCTGGCGCGACGAGGGCGCTTACCTCTCGGTCGAGATCGGGCTCGGCGGCGGGGTGAGCCAGCGCCTCAATGTGAAAGACACCGAGGCTCGCGTCGCGCGGGACGTCGTTGCCGTCGCCGGTGGCCGGCTGCTGGCCATTGCGTCGCAGGGCTCGGTGCTCCTGTGGGCCGTGCAGCCGCTCGAATTGCGGGCGCTGCTCGTGGCGGTCGAGACTGGCATCGTCGCGCTGTTTCCGGACGGGACGTTCGAGGCGATCGGTGACGCGGAGAGCGCGGTGCGCTGCCAGCAAGGCGACACGATCGTGCCAGTCGCCGAGTGTGGCGAGCTGCGCGCCCCGACTGGCACGTTCGGAAGGCTGATCAAGGAAGCCTCGCGCTGACCGTGGCAGGCGCGGGCAGCGGGGATTGAACGTCGCGGGGGGCGACGGGCTCACGTTCGCGGGCGGGCGCGAGCAGCGGAGTGTGTCGCGAAGCTCGATCAGGTCGTCGATTCAAGGGTACGGAGCCGCCGCGAAGGGCGCCCCGCGCTCCGACGCACCACGACGGACGTCGGAGCGTGAGCTCCCACGCCGATTCGGCCAAGCAAAAAAGTCGCGGCAGCGGCCCGCAGACGGCGTTCTTGCTGCTTTGGTCCTTGGCGCCGCGCCGCCGCGAACCTAGGCCAATGCCATGTCCACACTGCCAGCGCCCAGCCCCCAGCCCATGATGGACCTCGCCCGCGAAGCGGGCCTCGATGACTCGCTCATCGAGCTTTACGGCCGCAACAAGGCCAAGATCGATCTGCGCGCGCTCGAGCGCCCGGCCTCGGGCAAGGGGCGGCTCATCCTGGTGACCGCCATCAACCCGACGCCGGCGGGCGAGGGCAAGACCACGACGTCGATCGCGCTGGGGATGGGCATGCGACGCCTCGGCAAGCGAGC
>Ga0163144_10029415_pt1 | contig 10548 bp, 9 predicted proteins | sample OliLak19BULKMAT1_FD_123175 | JGI IMG/M metagenome (GOLD analysis project Ga0163144, IMG submission 123175) | Freshwater microbial mat bacterial communities from Lake Vanda, McMurdo Dry Valleys, Antarctica - Oligotrophic Lake LV.19.BULKMAT1 | ecosystem: Environmental > Aquatic > Freshwater > Lake...
CACACGCATCAATGGCATGCCCATCGAGCGCGACGTGCAAGCCTTCGACGCTTTCCAGGCCGTGCGCCACGCCGAGCAACTCGAGGTCAGCTACCTCCGCCAGGGCCAGTCGCGAACGCTTCGCTACGCTATCATCGGCCAACCTTCGCCGGCGTTGCCCACAGCGCCGCCGGGCGCCAAGCCCGAGCCAGCTGCTGCAGAAAAACCGACGCTTCCTCCGGCGGAGAGCCCGTCCAAAAAGAAGCTCCGCCGCCCCTGAGCTATTTGTGTCAGCGAGCGAGCTGGAAGCCGGCGATCGCGTCGAGCAGAGCATTGAAGCGTTTTCGCGAGAACCGCGAGCCGCTGGTGATCCAGTCGCGATGAGGCGAGCTGCCGGGCTCGTCGTCGTCGAAGTGGCCCAGCACGTCTAGGTGGTCGGCTTCGCCGGCCCAGATCAATTCTCCGTGCAGCATGCTTAGGGTCGGCACGATGCCGTCGTTCGTCGAATCCCCGATCTCGTAGTCGATTCCGGAGCGCAGCAGCTGTAACTCGCGCTCGTTCGGGCGCGCGTACGGGTACACCGTGGGCACCTTGCTCGCGAACTGGTAAAGGGTCGAGTAGATGGCAGCGGTGAAGGCTGCGTAGGGTGAGCGGATGCGCCGCGCAAAGCGCATCGAGCGAGGTGGCGGCGCCGCTGAAGCCACGCAAGCGTAGCGCACGCTCGGATCGTCCTCGGCGGCAGCGTTGAACAAGTCCACTGCCTCCGGCATCAACTGAATGATGCCGCCCTGGTCTACGCGCACCTTGCTGAGAAAGTTGCCAATCTCGCTTCGCGCGTCCTTGTCGACGAAGCGCAAGATGTTGTCGGTTATGCGGCTGAACAAGCGCGTGTCTCCTCCGAATATCGAATCGATGCCGCCCACGCCGGACAGCAGCCGGGAGAGAATTGCCAGAGGGGGCTCGCCGATCGACAGCGAAATCACCGTCAATAGACTCAGCACGTACAGCATTCGGGTGCCCGAGACAGTCGCGAAGTAGCCAGCCACCGGCGTGCCGTAGTGCGGCGCGTTGATCGAGATGGCGCTCTGCACGCGGCTGCGCCACTCGAGCAGCGCCGGGTCCAGCCCCAGGCGCACGCCGGGCGACAGGACCAAACGTAAATCCAAGCCTCCTGTGGAGTGCCCCACCAAGTGGATAGGTCCGTTGTCCGTGCCTGCTGTGCGTTCGATGGTGGTAGCCACGATGCGCGAGCGGTAACGCATGGAGGATGTGGGCGGCGCCGGCACGTCTTCGAACGACACCTGTTCGCCGGCGGATTGGAAACGATGCTCGAGCCCGATTCGGACGTGATTGAAGTAGTCGTAGCCCGCGAGCCGGCCGAAGCCGAACATTCCCGGAATGAAATAGACGCGATGCGGAGCGCTCATCGGGTGGGACTAGCGTCGATGCGGCGAGCGTTGGGGCTCAGCGGAACGTGACTTCGGCGGAAAGCTCAAAGTCGAACCGAACCTCTGCAGCGTCGAGCGACGCTACAGAGGCGGCCACCTCGCGCAAGCGATGGAAAGCCAAGGCGCCGCTACCGCTGGCGCCGAACAAGCCGCGCGGCAGCTCGCCGTGTCCGTCCGCATCACGGAACGCGCAAACCCCGACCGGGCCCGATTCTCCGCTCACTTCGACGTAGAGCAGGTCGCGCGCGTCCCCTGCACGCCAGCTGATGGGCACGCTGGCGGAGGTGAGCACCTGCAGGAGCGCGGGCAAAGCAGTACCGGCGACGGCAATGTCCGCCAAGAGCTCCGGCGCTTCTACGGCTAGCTCAAGCGCGCCGAGTTGTTCGCTGCCGGTAGTTCTGAGGACGTAGCGCGCGGCGCCCGGGAAGGGCTCAGCGGCTTGATCGCGCGAGGTGTAAACGACACCCGACAAGAGCTCCGTTTGCGAGCTCGGGAATGCGCGCGGCGCGAGCTGCGTTTGTCCTTCCGTCGCTCCGAGCAACACGTCTCCGGCGTCCACGAATTCGGCTCGGTGAAGCTCGAGCTCGGGCGTCGCGTCGCGCTCGCGGTTCGGTGCCGCGCATTGCCCGGCCGGGGGCAGCATGAGCCCCATGCCCGAGAGCCGGAGTAGCCGCTCCGGATCCACTTCTTGCGGCACGCGCACGATTCCGGCGAAGGCCCGACCCGTCGCGTCTTGTTCAGAACCGACGCGTGCGCTTCGCTCGATGCGGACCAGTGCGTGGGTCGTTGTCGCAGTCGACTCGACCGGGCCTTCAGTCTGCTCGAAGCCGCAAGCGCTCGCGAGGAGCAGCAGGCTGAACGCTGGAAGGGAAACCTTGGCGGGCACCGAGAAATGGTAGGCGCTAGCCTCGGGCGGGGCAAGCCAGCTCGGCCAGTGCTCAGAATTTGGCGGAGATTGCCGCGGCCGGCGTCAGTGACAGGCCGGCGACGTCGCCCGTGACCTCAGCCTCGCCGGTAAGCAGGCTTCCGGAGATGCTTTCATAAGCCGCGTCGAGCTCGAGCGCGATCTGGATGGGAGCCAGCCCAATCGCGAAGCCGAACAGGCCACCGCCCCACAGACGAGTCGCTTCCGCCGCGGAGCCGGCTCGCACGTCGGGCGAGACGACCAACAGTAGATCGTACGCGCTTCGTTCGATCCCAGCGCGCAGCCCAGCCCACAGCACGACGACGTCGCCGTCGCTTCGATACCCAACCAGCACGGGCAGGTCCGCGCCGTAGCCGCTCGCGCTCTTCATTTCGATGCTTCTCAGTCCACCGCCGGGCGCCATCTCCTCGGACGGCGCGTCCCAGCCGCGTGCCAGCAGACCTGAGGCGCCCGCGCCGACGCTCAGCGCAAACGTTTTGCCTTCGAAAGCGTGACGAAAATCCAGGCGTAGAGCGCGTCCGGTGTAGCTGATCCCCGCTTCGTTTTCGGAGCCGAGCCCGACCCGCCCCGCCAAGAACGGGGCGACCTTGGGTGCGATGGCGAGCCGCGCGAGCGCGCCTTGCGTGAAGGCCAACCGCTCTCCAGACGTTGTGGCACCGCCCGGTTGCGACGCCGTGGCCTGCATTTCGTCCTCCGCGGAAGCCAGCTTGCCGAACATGAAGTGTCCGCTGCTGCCCGCCGCAAAGCGGATGTGTCCTGCCGGCAACGAATGTGCAGGGTGCAAGAGCGGTCCACCGCCGCCGCAGCCGCCCAAGGCGGCCCCGAACAGCGCCACGGACAGTCGACTGCCCTGTCGCCTATTCACTTGCGAAACCGCGACGGGATCACGTTTTCGTCCGCACGCCGTTTCAGCTCACCGTCATCAGGATGCAGCCGCAGCGCTCGTTCGAGCAGGTCGGCCTCGCCTTCCACGTGGCTTGGATCCGGCAGGCAGCACTCTACCGGGCAGACGGCCTGACAGGCCTCGTGGTCGTAGAAGCCGACGCACTCAGTACAGAGCTCGGGGTCGATGACATAGATGGCGTCGCCCTCCGTGATCGCCTCGTTGGGACACTCCGGCTCGCAGGCGCCGCAGTTGATGCAGTCTTCAGTGATATAGGTGGCCATGATTCGGGGCGTAGGGGCCGCCCGGCGTTCTGTCCGAGGACGGGCAAAGAAGCAAGAATTTCAGGAAATCCTGCGCGAAGCTCGATGCCTTGCTTGGGTTGATGCTATGGATCCGCCCGCTCATGTCACCGCCCTTTGCCAGGCTGCTGCTGCTGGTTGCTTTCGGCGCCACCACCGCGTTGGGCTGCAAAGCCCAGATCGGGGACGAATGCCAGATCTCGACGGATTGCTCGCCCGCCGGCGACAGGCTGTGTGACATCACGGCGCCTGGCGGCTATTGCACCGTCTACAACTGCGAGCCGGGGACGTGTCCGGCGGACGAGTCGCTCTGCGTGCAGTTTGGGTCGCAAAGGTCCATAAGGCCCGAGTGCATAGATTACCAGTCGCCATCGCCCTACGCGCGCGCCTTCTGCATGGCGACGTGTGAATCGAATGACGATTGCCGCCCGGAGTACCGATGCGAGAGTCTGTCAGGGGACAACCCCTGGGGCGCTCTTCTGATCGACCGCGATCGCGGCGGCCGAGCCTGCATGGTACCCCACACTCCAACGGACCTGCCCGCGCTGCCCGAAACGGTTGCTGGTAACGTTTGCCAAGCGGGCCTGTCGACCGGAGGCACGGGCGCTGGCGGTACCGGCGCCGGCGGTACCGGCGCCGGCGGTACCGGCGTTGGCGGCTCGGGCGCCGCAGCTGGCACGGGTGATGGCGGTGCTGCTGGCGAACCCGGTGGCGGCCAGAGCGCCGGTGGCCAGAGCGGCGCTGCGGGATAGGTAGCCGTCCATGCTCGGCTTCTCGCCGCTCCCGCGTACGCTCGAGGCTGGCCTGCGCGATGTTCAGCACGCTCGACCCGACGTCAGGCTCTCGGCTGTGGCTGACCTAAAACGTATGGCTCGAGCAGGGGAGGAGCGAGCCCTCGCGGCTTTGTCGCGCCTGCTAGCGCAGGACCCGGAGCCCTCATTGCGGGCTGGTGCGGCGCTCGCGCTTGCGGATATCGACGCAGTAGCGCACTTGGACGCCCTGATCGGTGCCACCACCGACACCGACCCGAGCGTCCGCCAGATGGCGCTGCTCGCGGTCGGTGAGCTCGCCGCGCCCGGCGACGGCACGGCTCGCGCCGCCGCCAACAGTGCGCTCGTCGATCCGCTGCCCGCGATTCGCTACCAAGCCATCGTCGCACTAGCGCGCCTCGAAGCAGACGCAGCCGGCGAGGCGATCCTGCTTGGGAGTCGTGATAGCGACGCCGAGGTCCGGCACGTGGCGTTTCGAGTTGCGGAGGAGGTCTTTGGCAGCAAGCCGACCGAGCTCGTCCCCCTGCCGCTGCTCCAGCGCGCGCGCGCCGCGTTGCGGGACGACAGCTACGCCGTACAGCTGGCCGCGGCGATCCTGCTTGCGGTGTTGGGGGAGGCGGCAGGTCGTGAGCGCTTGGTGGAGGCTGTCAACGAACGGCGCCGCATACGTCACACGGAAGACGAAATCATCGCCGTGGAGCTATGCGGAGAGATTGGGCTGGTGGCCGCGACGCCGGGCCTCGAACGCCGCGCTTTCGGCATGCTGGGTGGTCGCGGTCCGGTCTCCTGGCACGCGCGGGTTGCGCTGGCCGAGCTAGGGAATGCGCGCGCCAAGGCCGTGATCTTGAAGGGGCTTTCGGCTTGGTCGCGCGACGCACGCACGCTGGCGGTGGCTGCGGCAGGCCGGGCACGCTTGCGTGAGGCGCGCGAAATTCTTTTGCAAATGGCCAACGCGCCCGAACGAGCCGAGACAGAGGCCGTCACCGACGCCTTGGCACGCATCGATGCTGGCGCCTTGACGCGCGGGGCATAGAGATGGCGCTGGACAGCAGGCTCCAGCTCTACCGGGACATGCGCCGCATCCGATCGTTGGACGAACGCTTGACGCTTTTGCAGCGCCAGGGACGCATTGCGTTTCACGGATCTTGTACCGGGCAAGAGGCAGCGCCAGTCGCGGTGGCGCTGGCGCTTCGACCCACCGATTGGGTCTTTCCTGCGTTGCGCGAGAGCTACATCATGTTGCTCCGCGGCTACCCGCTCGAACGCTACGTCGCGCAAGACTTTGGTTCCTCACTGGACGTAACCAAGGGACGGCAAATGCCCAGTCACCAGAGCGCTCGTTCGGTCAACGTCGTGTCCTGGTCGAGCTGCATCGCGACCCAGTTGCCGCACGCAGTGGGGATGGCCATGGCCGCGAAGAAGTCGGGGACGAGCGACATCAGCCTGGCTTTCCTGGGCGATGGCGCTACCAGTCACCCGGACTTTCACGCGGCTCTCAACTTCGCTGGAGTGTTCCGTGCGCCTTGTGTGTTCGTCTGCCAGAACAATCAGTTCGCCATTAGCGTCCCCGTGGCACGGCAGACAGCCAATCCCAGGCTGTTCGAGAAGTCCGCGGCCTACGGGGTTCCGGGACTTCGGGTAGACGGCAACGACGTAGAGCAAGTGTTCCATGCCGTGCAACAGGCGGCAGAACGAGCACGCGGCGGAGGAGGTCCGAGCTTCATCGAGTGTCTCACCTACCGGATGGGCCCGCATTCTTCTAGTGACGATCCAAGCCGCTATCGCAGCGACGCGGACGTGCGGGCTTGGGCTGCGCGTGATCCCATCCAGCTCTTACGCGCACGTCTGGTCGAGGCGGGCAGCCTCGACGAGGCCGCCGACACCGCGCTTACCCGCGAGCTCGCAAGCGAGATCAGCGCTGCTATCGAGCTTGCCGCAGCCGCGCCCCCGGTGCCCAAAGAAACGCTCTTCGATGACGTCTACCGCATGCGCCCGCGCCACTTAGAAGAACAAGCCCGCGAGCTCGCGCTCCCGTCGCCCTAGCTCAGCTGGCGTCTAGGCTCTTACGCCAGGCGTCGAGCACGCGCATATTCCCTAGGGAGTCTTGCCAGCCCATAGCAGGCCAGGGCGCTTCGAGCGCTGGCAACGACGATGCCAAAAGCTCGGCTTGGATCGCGTAGGTAGCGCGGTCGGTCGAAACGCTGACCGTCTCGTCGCTCTGGCCCTCCCGTTTCACTACGAAGCTCGATTCGAGCCCTTGCCGGGAGCCCTTAGGAATCCACGGATCGGGAATCACGATTTGCCCGACCTCGCCGTACAGCACGACTTCCGTACCTACGCGGTGGTGGACCGCGCAAGTGAGGGCGGCGCTGAGACCCGATTCGAAGCTCAAGACCGCGGTCGTGATTTCGTCGGCTCCGGTGGGGCCCTTGAAGCCAACGGCGTGGAGGCGGGTGGGCTCGGCGAACGGCTTGTCTACGATGACACCCGCTATCAGCCGCGCGAACGATACCGGGTAACCGCCAACGTCCAAGATACCGCCGCCTCCCAGCTCGAGGTCGAACAAGCGTCCTTTGGGATCGCGCTGCGCGCGGAAGCCGAAGTCCGCACGCAGGTGTCGAATCTCACCGATCTCACCGGCTTTGACCCGAGCGATCAAAGCCGGGATCAGCGGATGGCAGCGGTACATGAACGCTTCCATCAAGAAAACGCCGCGCCGCCGGGCCGCTTCAATCACGCGCTCGGTGCTGGCAGCGTGCATGGTCATGGGCTTTTCGCAAAGCACATGCTTGCCGCTCTCGATGCAGGCCAGGGCCTGCGCTTCGTGAAGCGGGTGCGGCGTCGCCACGTAGACGACGCCCACGTTCTCATCACTCAAAAGCTCGCTCAAGCTGGTCGACGAGCTCTTCAGACCGAAGCGCTGCGCGAAGGCCTCGGCCTTGGCGGCCGAAGAGCCCACCACGTTGACCACCTTGCAGCGTTCGGAACGAGCCAGCGCCTCGCAGAAGTCCGCCGCGATACCGCCAGTCCCGATGACGCCGAAGCCGAGCGGGCCCTGCATGGCTGCGTCGGCGTCGGCCATCAGACCTCCTGCGCTCACTCAGCCGAGAACTTGTGCACCATGACGTGCTTGTAGGCGACGCCGGGCTTGAGGATCACTTGGTCCTTCCAAGCGGGCACGTTGATCGAGTTCACGATCTTCTGCGACTCCAGGCAGAGTCCCGCGTGCTGCGGGTAGGTGGCGCCTTTGCCCTTGTTCGTGCCATCCAGGAAATTCCCCGAATAAAACTGCACACCGGGTTGATCCGCCTGCAGCTCGAGCACACGGCCGGACTTGGGGTCCTTCACGCGCGCAACCGGGCGCAGCGCGTTGGCATCGCCTTTGACGATCCAATTGTGATCGAAGCCGATCGGCTTGGCGCCGGCTTCCTTCAGGTCCTTGCCGATCAGCTTGGGCGTGTTGAAATCCATGGGGGTCCCCTTGACCGCCTTGATCTTGCCGTCCGGCACCGGATCGCCTGGCGTGTACTGGTCCGAGTGCAGGGTCAGCTCGTGACCCAGTATCGTCCCTGACTCGTGCCCGGCCAGGTTCCAGTAGCTGTGGTGCGCCATGTTGACGAGAGTGGTCTTGTCGGTGGTTGCGCCCATCTCCACGCGCAGCTCGTTGGCGTTGGTCAGCGTGTACGTGGTGTGCGCGGTCACGGTTCCCGGGTAGCCCTCCTCGCCGTCCTTCGAGACGTAAGTGAGCTTGAGCGACGGCCCGTTGTCGGTTTCGCTCGTCTCCGCCGTCCAGACCACCTTGTCCCAACCGACCTTCCCGCCATGCAGGGCATGTGGCGCGTTGTTCGCAGCCAGCTTGTATGGTTTGCCCTCTAGCGTAAACTGCGCGTTCTTGATGCGGTTGGCGACGCGACCGATCGTGGCACCGAAGTACGGGTGTCCCTTGACGTAGGCATCCAAGTTATCGAAACCGAGCACGATGTCGGCGGTCTTCCCGGATTTGTCCGGCTGATGAAACTCGGTGATGATGCAGCCATAGTTGGTGATCTTCGCCACCAAGCCGCCCTTGTTCTTCAGTGTGTAGAGCTTGACCTCTTTGCCTTCCACGTTGCCGAAGGGCGCCTCCGTGATGGCTTTCTGCTTGGCAGCAGCAGGCGCGGCGGACGCTGGGCTCGTGCCGTCACCAGCGGTGGCGCCGGCCGCGGCGGGGGCCGGTTCGGTCGCAGCCGACACCGGTTCGGCAGGCTGCGAACCACCACACGCGGGTAGTAGTGCGAGCAGGAGCGCTCCGAAAGCGGAGAATCCGGCGACGGTTCGGTGTGAGTACGCTTCGCGGTTTGCCATGTCTGTCTATCCCTGGAGGTAGCTGCGCGCGTGGAGGTTTGTCGCTCGAAAATAGTGCTTTCGGGTGCGCGCAGCACCTTCGGCAGCATGCGCCTGGACTAAGTGATGCTGCGCTGCGGATTGGAGTCAGAATTCTAAAGAATTCCAGGCCTTCACCTTTGTCAGCCAGCCACGGGCAGTTCCCAGACGGGCTTTCGGAGGCGGAGCGTCCCCCTCCTTGATGCTGCGTGACAATAGTGACCTTCGTCCCGCGTACTAAAACTCGCCACCTTACTGATTCGACCTACCGGGTGCTGCCCGGCGGCCGGTACGCTGAGCGCCATGATATTCGCGGCGTTGCGGGTCAGACCTAGCGGGCCGGGTCAGCGTGTCGCAATCTGAGGGATTTCTTTGACGCAAAGGCGCAGCGGGCTTCGCCCTCGCAGACTGCATTTGAGGGGTTCGAGCGAGCCACTCGTCATCTGGGCGAATCTGAACCTAAAATTCTTGCGGTTTTCAGCGGCCCTCCGGGCCTGCGTCTTTGCGGCCAAGGAACTTAACCGGTCGCTCCAGCGGGACTGGTGAGACAGGAGCCCTGGATGTGGCTTGAGTGGGGGTTCGTGGCGTTTCCTGTGCCGTTTCGGCAGCTGGTTGCCTGCGCTTGAGAGCGACCCGGCCTTCGGGTATGCCCCCGACATCAAGATGGCTATTGCGGAATACGATGCAATTGTTTTAGGCGGCGGCCCAGGTGGCTACGTGTGTGCCATTCGGCTGGCGCAGCTCGGGCAGAAGACGCTGTGCATCGAGGAAGAAGAGTACGGAGGAGTCTGTCTCAACTGGGGCTGCATCCCTTCGAAGGCGCTGATTGCCAACGCGCATTTCGTCGAAAAGTCGAAGCACATCGCCGACCATGGCATTGCCGTCTCGGGCGTCAACGTGGACGTCGGCAAGATGCAGACCTGGAAAAACGGCATCGTCAAGAAGCTCACCGGGGGCGTCCGCGGTCTCTTGAAGTCCAACGGTGCGACCATCTTGGAGGGCCGCGGCAAGCTCGTCTCCAAGAACACCGTCGAGGTAACGCTCAAAGCAGGCGGCACGGAACAGGTCATCGCGAAGAAGGCGATCGTGATCGCTACGGGTTCGGCCACCATTCAGGTGCCGGGCTTCGAGTTCGACGGCAAGCGCATCATCGGCGCGCGCGAAGCCGTCAGCTTGCCCCAAGTGCCGAAGCGCTTGGTCGTGGTCGGCGGAGGCGTGATCGGGCTCGAGCTGGGCATGACCTATCAGAGCTTCGGGTCCGCTTTGACTGTGGTTGAGCTAACGAATTCGCTCCTGCCGGGTATCGATCCGGATTGCGTCAAGGTCGTGGAGAAGACGCTGAGCAAGCGCGGGGCCAGCGTGCTCAAGGGCGCTAAGGCCGAGAAATACGAGACTTTGCCGGACGGCTCCGTGGCGTTGACTGTGTCGATCGACGGCAAGTCGCAGAAGCTCGAGTGCGACGTGGTGCTGGTGGCGGTGGGCATGAAGCCGCGCTCCAAGGGCATTGGCCTAGAGGAAGTGGGCGTGACCATCGACCAACGCGGCTTCGTACCTACGAACGAGCTGTGCGAGACGAACGTGAAGGGGATCTACGCCATCGGTGACGTGAGCGGCGCGCCCATGCTGGCGCACAAGGCCAGCAAGGAGGGCGAGGTGTGCGCAGAAGTGATCGCCGGTCACCATGCCGGCAAGGACTGGGTAACGGTGCCCGGTATCGTGTTTACCGATCCGGAGGTCGCCACCGCCGGGCTCACCGAGCTGCAAGCCAAGGAGCAAGGTATTGCCGTGAAGGTCGGCAAGTTCCCGTTCGCGGCGCTCGGTCGAGCGATGAGCATCGGAGAAACCGACGGCTTCGTGAAGGTGGTGACGGACACCAAGA
>Ga0163144_10029416_pt1 | contig 10547 bp, 10 predicted proteins | sample OliLak19BULKMAT1_FD_123175 | JGI IMG/M metagenome (GOLD analysis project Ga0163144, IMG submission 123175) | Freshwater microbial mat bacterial communities from Lake Vanda, McMurdo Dry Valleys, Antarctica - Oligotrophic Lake LV.19.BULKMAT1 | ecosystem: Environmental > Aquatic > Freshwater >...
TCGGCAACAACCGAGAGATCATCCGATGCGTCGGTACCATCGTCGGCGCGGTCTCGCCCGAGCCCATGATCACAAGAATTCTTGGAAGTTGAGTGCTCATGAAAAAAATCCGTCGATAGTTGCCGCGTGCAGTATCGCGGCGAATCGCTCAGGGTGCTGGGCGTGGAGGTCATGATCGGCCGGGCTGAACCACTCGACGCGCGACCCCGGCACCATGCTCAGCGCCATTTCAATTGCCTCTCGTTTGGTGGCGGCGAACACGCCACCTGGGCCCTCCGCGGGCACGAACAAGACGGGCACCTTGATGTCCTTATATATATGTGTCGGAACGTGCTCCCATAAACCGCGCAAAACCATCAGGTGGCGCTCGAGAGTGAGCCACGGTTGCACCGTGCCATCTGGCAGGTGATCGAAATTGGCCATCGCGCCATCGATGCCCGACTGTGGCCAGTCGGGGTGCGCGCTCACCATGTAACCGCGCATCTGCTCGGCTGGCGTGCCGGCAATCGGCGGCGGTCGTAACTCCACCGCACACACTTCCCAATTCGGGAAGTGCCGCTGCAACTCCAAGAATCCGCCATCGACCGCGCACACGCCGCGCACCAGTAGAGCGTGCTTGTGCGCCAACTCAAGCACGACGTTGCCACCCCACGACTGGCCGACAACAATAGGTCTGACAAATCCGCGGGGCGCGACGATCGTCAACAACCGTGCCAGGTCGCCAGCAACAGAGGCGACATCGTATCCGCCTTCGGGTTTGTCGCTGTGACCGTGACCGCGCAGGTCTACCGCCATAACTCGATGCCCGAGTTTCGCGAGTTCAGCTGCCGCACCCTGCCACAACAGGGCGTTCGACGCCAAGCCGTGCACAAGCACTATCGGCGCGAGCGGGTTCGCCGTCGACTCGCCCCACTCGACGAATCGCAAACGCACGCCGTTGCCGATATCTATCAGTTCACTGCGATGTTGCAAGCCGTTCACGCATCTCACACTACGCTCGTTTGTCATGGCATTAAATGTTTTGCTCATAACACTCGACCAGTTTCGAGCCGAATGCCTATCAATTGCGGGCCACAAACTAGTCAAGACCCCGAACCTCGATCGTCTCGCAAATGCGGGCGTGCGATTCGCCAACCACTACAGCCAATGTGCGCCGTGCTCGCCGGGCCGCGCCAGTTTGTACACGGGCATGTATCAGATGAACCACCGTGTCGTCACCAACGGCACTCCGCTCGACCGCCGTTTCGACAACGTCGCGCTGCTCGCCCGCCGCGCCGGTTACAAGCCGGCGTTGTTCGGCTACACCGATCAGTCGGCAGACCCGCGCGATACAGACGGCCCCACCGATTGGCGGCTCTCGCATTACGAGGGAGTGCTGCCAGGTTTCGATTGCCAATTGTTTCTGCCGGAGCCGCACGAGTTGTGGATCAATCACTTGCGCCTAAATGGCTTTGATGTGCCGATGAGCGCGCAGATTGCACTGAGCACCGAGCCAGAGCGGCCAGCCCAGTTCAGCATCAGCGCGTTTCTTGCCGATCACATGTGTGATTGGCTCGATAAGCAGGACCAACCATGGTTCGCGCACGCGAGTTTTCTGCGGCCGCACCCTCCGTATGCGGCCGCCGGCAAATGGAGCACCGAGTACGACCCGCAAGATGTCGAGATGCCGATTGAACCGAGCGCGAATAGGCATCCGTTTCACGAGGCGGTGATGCACCTCGAAGGATCAAGCGCACCGGCCGACGAGGCGGGCAAGCGCAATATGCGGGCACAGTATTACGGAATGATCAGCGAGGTCGACTCACAGGTCGGCCGCGTGCTCGACAAGATCGATGCACTCGGCATGTGGGATAACACGATGATCATCGTCACCGCTGACCACGCAGACCAACTCGGCGATCACGGACTGCGCGAAAAACTCGGGTTCTTCGAGCAGAGCTATCACATTGTCTCAATTGTGCGAGACCCCCGGCACCCGCAACAGCACGGCACCGTCGTCACTGAATTCACCGAGAACATCGACATCTTGCCCACCGTCGCAGAGGCGCTCGACCAACCCGTGCCGATTCAGTGTGATGGATTCCCGCTTTCACCTTTTATCCATGGAACGCCACCAAAATCGTGGCGTCTAGCTGCCACATATGAATACGACTGGCGATTCGCGTACATCAGCGGAGAGCCTCGCGATTGGCCGTGGGATCGACGCCTTGAACGCCAAAATGTGACAACTCGAATAGGCAATGACTCGGCCTACGTTCAGTTCGGCGACGGCAGTTGGCTGGCGTTCGATTTGGCGAAAGACCCAACCTGGCGAACGACCTTTGAAGACCCCGCGCGGGTGCTGCCGCTCGCCCAAGAGATGTTGTTGTGGCGCTCGCAAAATACCGAGCGCACCCTAAGCGGAATGCTGATGCAAGAAGGCGGCATCGGGCAGTGGCCGACCGGGGTTTCGTGGCGTTAACCCGCGTGGCGCTGGCGACGTTGCCGACGCCTCTCGAGTTTGGCGGCGAGCTACCTAGCGGCGCACTGTTGTGGGTCAAGCGAGACGACCTTACGGGGCTCGGCGCGGGCGGCAACAAGGCGCGCAAACTCGAGTATCTTTGCGGCGAGGCGCTCGAGCGAGATGCCGACTGTCTGGTCACCGTCGGCGCCGCGCAATCAAACCACTGCCGGATGACGGCGGCGGCCGGCGCGCGCTTGGGTCTTGAAGTGCACCTCGTGTTGTCGGGCGACAAGCCGGCACGATTAACGGGCAACCAGCTGCTCGCCGACTTGTTCGGCGCGAAGCTACATCACACCGGAGTCTCGTCTTTTGACTGGCCCGCGCTCGAATCGTTCCGCGCCGCGCGTACGCAGCAACTGATCGACGAAGGCCGCAAGCCGCACTCGATTCCAATCGGCGGCAGCACGCCTGTCGGCGCGCTTGGATACGTCGATGCCTACGGCGAAATTATGCGCCAGTGCGCCGACGACGACATCGAGCCGGCAGCAATCGTGTTCACGTCGTCGAGTGGCGGCACTCACGCGGGATTAGTGGCCGGGCTCGCAATAGCAAGGGCCAGCTATCTGCCGTGCCCGCCCGTCATCGCGATTGGCGTGGCCAAGGGTTCCGCATTGAACGTCGACAGCGTGCGCACAATTGCCGAGGCGACTCTCGAACTGCTTGGCAGCGACGCCAAAATTGCCGACGCCGACATCGTCATCGACGATCGTTTTATCGGCGAGAACTACGCGGTACCAACTTTGGCTGGCGCCGAGGCAACACAGTGGGCAGCACACCGTGGCGCGTGGATACTCGATAGCGTTTATACGGCTAAAGGTTTTTCGGGGTTGCTCGGTCGCGACTCCGAGGACGAATGGTCGAATTCACAGCAGGTCATCTTCGTGCACACGGGCGGCCTGCCTTCGGTCTTCGCCTAACCTAGAGGCGGCGCTTATTGCGCCATCACCACATCCCGCGCGAAAGGCCCAAAATGCTCGCCAATCTTGCCCGTTTCTGTGTTCGCCGTCGCCGGCTCGTCGTTTTTGGGATATGGATTCCTTTGATCATTGTGATCAGCGCGCTCTCGAGCTTCGCCGGATCAAACTTCTCAACAAAGTTTTCGTTACCCGAGAGCGAATCAAGCGAAGTCTTCGAACTGTTGAGCGACAATGCGCCGACCCTCGCGGGTTTTACGGGGCAAATTGTCGTCCGTGCTGAACAGGGCATCACCGATTCGGCTGTGCAGGCGGCGTTGACCGAGGTTTTCGACAAAGTCAAGGAAATCGACGGCGTCAGCATCATCAGTCCTTACGCCCAAGTCAGCCAAATTAGCCCCAATGGCAACATCGCCTTTGCCCAGGTCGACATCAGCTTCCGCTCGCAAGAAGAGGCCCACGCTGTTGGATCAGAGATCGAAGCGCTCGGCAACAATGTCGCAGTCAACGGCGTCACGGTTGAGTACGGCGGCGAGATCTTCGCCAAATTCGAACTTCCGCCTAGCGAGCTGTATGGACTATTTGCCGCGATCATAATTTTGGTACTGGCTTTCGGCTCGGTGCTGGCGATGGGCTTACCGATCGGCACCGCGCTCGCCGGCCTCGTGCTCGGGTCGAGCATCGTGACCCTACTCAGCAACGTCGTCGGCATGCCCGACTTCACGATATCGATGGTGGCGATGATCGGTCTCGGAGTCGGTATCGACTACGCGCTGTTCATCGTGACCCGCTACCGAGAAGGTTTAGTCGCCGGACTAAGCGTCGAAGATGCAGTCGTCAACTCCGTAGATACGTCTGGCCGCGCCGTGATCTTCGCCGGCCTCACCGTGATCATCTCGCTTCTCGGGCTGTTCTTGATGCAACTCAGCTTCACAAATGGCCTAGCCATTGGCGCGTCAACTGGCGTCTTGTTTATGATGATTGCCTCGTTAACATTGTTGCCGGCGTTGCTAGCGATGGCAAAGCACCGCATCGACATTACGAGCCGCGCCGCAATGGCAGCACTCGCATCTTTCTTGGTCTTGGCAGTGTTTGCCATTGTCAAACGGTCGATGCCAATTTTCATTTCTGCTGTCGCTATAGCGATTGCGATCACCGCGCTGAGTTTCATCGTCAAGCCACTACGTGTGGCATTGCCGCAGCGCAAAACAAAACCGAAGGAGCAGATGTTCTGGTACCGCTGGAGCCGCTTCGTCCAGCACCGTCCGTGGCGTTCGGCGATCGCGGCAAGCACCGTGCTCGTGATCTTGGCGCTGCCATTGGCATCTATTCGCCTCGGCACCGGAGACACCGGTAACTCGCCAACAAATACCACAGTTCGGCGCGCCTATGACTTGCTTGCCGAGGGCTTCGGTCCCGGCTTCAACGGCCCGCTATACATCACGGTGCAAGGCGAAACTGCGCGCACGCCGAGTGCCCTAGAAACATTCGTGACCACGATCAAGAACACGCCAGGTATCGCCTTTGCGCAATCAATACCGGCATCGCAAGATGGCAGCCTCAGCCTGGTGCTCGCATACCCGACGACTTCGCCACAAGACATCGAAACTTCGCGGCTGATTGCCGACCTGCGAGAAAACGTAATCCCCGCGACTGGCGTGCAGGCCAAAGTTGGTGGTTGGACGGCCGGTGGCGACGACTTCGCCACCGCGATTAGTCACCGTCTGCCGCGTTTGTTCATCGGCGTGTTGCTGCTCTCGTTTGTGTTGCTGATGATTGTGTTCCGCAGCATCCTCGTGCCGCTCAAGGCCGTGATCATGAACCTGCTCTCGATTGGCGCATCTTTCGGCGTGCTCGTCGCAATTTTTCAGTGGGGTTGGGGCATCAGCCTGATCGGCGTCGGGAAGGCAGGCCCCATCGAGGCCTGGGCGCCGATGATGCTGTTCGCGATCGTGTTCGGTCTATCCATGGACTACGAGGTGTTCTTGCTCTCGCGAATTAAAGAAGAGTACGATCGCACCGGCAACAATGCCGACGCTGTCGCCGACGGTCTAGCAGCCTCAGCGCGAGTGATCACCGCAGCGGCACTGATTATGGTCTGTGTCTTTGCGGCCTTCGTGCTCGGATACGACCGGCAGCTAAAACTATTTGGTCTCGGTCTAGCAATTGCCGTCTTCATCGACGCCACGATCGTGCGCATGGTTTTGGTGCCGGCGACTATGGAACTTCTTGGCGATCGCAACTGGTGGATTCCGAAGTGGCTAAACCGTGTTCTGCCGACGATCGATGTCGAAGGAAAACACGAAAATGCGACAACCCAAGAGCCGGTCGCCGTAAATTAGAACCTAACGAGGCATTTGCGCGGGCCGTGTACCTGACCGCCCGCCCAAGTCACGCTTGCCGGGTCAACAAGTTCAAATTCTGGAATGCGCTCGAGCCACACCTGCAAGGCGACACGAACCTCGAGTCGCGCCAAGTTGCTGCCCGCACAGCGGTGGATGCCCGAACCGAATGCGACGTGGCGATTGTGCTCTCGATCCAAGATCACCTCGTCCGGGTTTTCAAACTGGCGCGGGTCGCGGTTGGCGGCAGGAAACGGCATCAACACGCGGTCACCCGCCTTCATCGGGCAGCCTTGAAACTCGACGTCGTGGTCGACAACGCGAGCCATCGTCACCGGCGCGTACACGCGCAATAACTCTTCAATCGCGGTGGGCCACAGGCCAGGATTGTCGCGCAGTTGCTGGCGGTGTTCTGGGTGCTGGGCCATGTGCCACATCATTGAGCCAATTGCCGACCAAGTGGTGTCGACGCCGGCCACCAGCATTAGGTTGCACACTCCAAGCACATATTCGATCGGTACTTTCTTGCCCTCGATCTCTGAATTCATTAGGTCGGTGATCAGGTCATTTTCGCGCGGGTTGTCCTGGCGATCTTTTACCTGCGCCAAGAAAAAGTTAAGGATGCTGCTACGCGCGCGCTTACGGCCTTCCATGTCGGTCATGTTCTCGAGCGCGCCGCGCACCCACTCTGTAAATTCTGGCTCCATCTCAAGGGGCACGCCGAGCATGGTGGCAATCACCCGCACCGGAATGTGCTGTGCGTAGTCGGCGGCCGCGTCTGCCGTGCCCCTGTCGATGAACTCATCGATCAACGCATTGCACAGATCTCGAGTGCCCTGCTCGTATTTGGCAATTGCCTGCGGCGCAAACACTGGCAAGATCAACCGTCGATGCCAGTGATGATCGGGCGGATCGGATGTGATCGGCGGCGCAGTCACAGAACCGTAAGCGCCCTCGGTCTGCCCCGGCGGCGGCGGCAGAACCAGAATGCCGCGTGATGTAAACGTCTCATACTCCTGAGCAATGGCCACGACATCTTCGTAACGAGTCGGCATCCACGAACCCTGCCAACGGTCGGTGTGCGCGATCGGGCAATTCGACTCTCGAATCTCGCCGAAGCTCGGGTACGGATCGCGAATGAACTCGGGGTCAAAGATGTCGTAGTCGGTGAGCAGATCTTCGACTGGCTTAATCACTTCAGGCATATACGACCCCCATCGCTGTTTGCAACTATTACTCGGTAATTAAGATCGCCCTCTCAGGGCAGTTCGATTCGGCCCGACGAGCCTTGGCCTGCAACCCGGCAGGAATGTCGCCGCTAATCAGCACGGTCGCATAACCCAATTCGTCGCTGCCAAAAACTTCTGGGGCTGCGATTGCGCACATTTGATGGCCGTGACACGACACAGCGTCGACTGAAACTCTCATACGCCAAGACTAACTGCGCCGCAATTGTGCGGCGAACTCAGAGACTAGGCAATCACCTTAAATGTCATGTGCATGCCAGCGCCGTAGTGGGCCGGCAGGTTGCAGACCAGTTGGTAATTACCAGGCTCGAGCGTCACCGTCAACTTGTTTGTCTCGCCTGCCGGAAACTCGCCAATCTCGTCGATGACCTCGAGCCCCTCAGATGGCTCTGCGAAATGATCGCCGTCCAGCGGAATCTTGCCGTTCTCGATGTCGGTCTTGACCACCAAAAACTCGTGACCGATCGTGCCCTCATTAGTAATTGTGAACGTGACGTCGCCAGCCTTGGCGGTAGTTGCGTCCACCGCTACCGCCCATTCTTTGACGCTGCCAGCAATGTCGTTGCTTGTGGCATCGGACGAGTCGTTGGCGTCGCCGCCACATGCACCGACTGTTGCCGCTGCCAATAATACCGACGAGAAAACCGCGCAAAACCGTTTCATAACAAACCCCCAAATTTTTTAGAGTGACTTATCTTGACCATACACCTAGAGTCAAGGAATGCCCGCGCTTGATTCATTGCTGACTTTTGCCGTCGCCTCGCTGGCCCTCCTTCTGATACCTGGTCCAGCGGTCCTGTACATCATCAATCGCAGCATCTCGGACGGTCGCAACGTCGCGATCGCAGCCGTTGCCGGGTTAGAGATCGGCAACTTCGTGCATGTCGTAGCCGCCACCGTCGGCCTTTCGGCCGTCATCGCCGCCTCGGCGACTGCGTTCAATGTCGTTAAATGGATAGGAGCGGGCTACCTCCTGTACATCGGCGCGCGCACACTTGTTCGCAGACCAGCCGAGACAAACGCAACTGAGGCAGGGGCCAGCCTGAAGCGCTCGTTCACGCAGGGCATCGTGGTCAACATCTTCAACCCGAAGGTGGCCCTGTTTTTCCTCTCGTTCTTGCCTCAGTTCATCGACACCGACCGCGGTTCGGCGGCGCTGCAGTCGCTTGTGTTGGGATCGATTTTCGTCGTGATCGGCCTAACCACCGACATGATGTACGCGCTAACGGCGAGTGCCCTGCGCGAAAAATTGCTGCGCGGCAAGTCGCTTCCGTTTATCCAGCGTTACATTTCTGGAACTATTTTTATTGCCCTCGGAGTTTTTGCCGGTTCAACGAACCGCAATTGATTCGAAGAACCTGTCGGCAATAATTTTGCCTGGGTTCAAAATGCCGTTCGGGTCGAGGGCCCTTTTGATCTGCGCCATCACCGAGACGGTCTGCTCACCTAGTTCGTCAATCAAGAATTGCAACTTTCCAATGCCGATGCCGTGCTCGCCCGTGCACGTGCCCTCCATCGACAGTGCGCGCGCCACGAGCCGCGCATGAAATCGTTCGAGCACTAATACGGCCTCGTGGTTGTCCGGGTTAACCGCGAGCAGCACATGAAAATTGCCGTCACCCACGTGCCCGACGATCGGACCAACAATGTTTTCAGACGCCAGATCTTCTTGGGTCTGCTCGATGCAGTCGGCAAGCCGCGAAATCGGTACGCACACGTCGGTAGAAAAAATTCTGCTATTGGGGATCATGGCCTTGCACGCAATTGCGGCGTCGTGGCGCGCCTGCCACAGCCTGCGACGCTCGCCTTCATCCGTCGTTCTTGTGAAACCAGTGCCGCCATGACGAGCCAACACTTCATAGACAGCAGCGATACTAATTTCGACCGTTTCAGGCGAGCCATGAAACTCAAGCAACAACAGCGCCTGCTCCGGCAGGCCGGAGTTTGAGTAAGCGTTAACCACGCGAACGGCATCGCTGTCGATCAGTTCGATCCTGGCCACATCGAGGTCGAACTGAATCACTTCGATCACACCATTGACGGCGTCGCGCACGCTCGGGAACTGCATCGTTGCGGCGGCAATCACTTCAGGTATCCCGAACAGGCGCAGGTTCAGTTCGGTGATCACGCCGAGGGTGCCCTCCGAGCCGACGAACAGGTGCGTCAGGTCGTAGCCTGCAGAAGTTTTTCGGGCGCGACGCGAAGTCTGAATAATCTCGCCGGCGGCGGTAACAACTGTCAACCCGAGCACGAGTTCTTTCATCGCCCCGTACTTAACTGTCGTCGTGCCCGACGCACCAGTTGAAGCCATGCCGCCGAGACTGGCGTCTGCCCCCGGATCAACTGGGAAGAACAGGCCGTACTCGGCGAGCGCCTCGTTGAGTTGTTTGCGCCGCACGCCTGGCTGAATCGTGCAATCGAGATCTTCGGGGCCGACCCGCAGAACTTTGTCCATCCGCGAGAGGTCTAAAGACACTCCGCCGTATATTGGCGTGCTGTTGCCCTCTAGCGAAGTGCCCACGCCCCATGCCACAACCGGGGTGCGGTGCTCGTTGCAAATTCTTAGTGTCGTCGCGACGTCTTGCGTCGACTCGGCAAACACGACCGCGTCGGGCATGGCGGCCAAGTGAAAACCCTCATCGTGCGAATGGTGCTCAAGCACGGTCTCGTTTAAAGACACCTTGGCGCCGAGTGCGCCTTGCAGTTCTTGAATTGCAGTCACCTAAATCTCCTGCCCGAATCAGCCCAACCAAATTGTATCTACGCGTTGACGACGTTGCGGAAGGTCAAATTGACCCGCGGCTCCTTTATTCGCTTTGATCGCGGAACCTGGTGAACCCAGGCGCGCTGCGAAAGACCAGACATTACGAGCAGGCTCCCCGCGTCTAATTGCACACTTACCGTCTCCTTGCTTTCACGATGCCGCAAATCAAACCGTCGAGTCGCCCCAAAACTCAATGATGCGATAGTTGGCTCAGGCCCGTTACACGGTTCATTATCGGCGTGCCAGCCCACCCCATCAGCGCCATCGCGATACAAGTTGACGAAAACAGCATTAAATTGCGCGCCAGTTTTCGCGCTGCATTCGTCGCGGAGAGATTCGAGCAATTTCGACCAAGGCTGCGGTGTACGCAAGGTCCCCGAATATCGATACGTAATGTCTGCCTCGCTGTGCCATGTAGACAAACGCGGCTCAGCAATGCGCTTCCCAAAGAGCACCACGTCGTGGTCCTCCCAATTCGTCTCGCGCAACAAAGTACCGAATATGTCACCCGAGCGATCGGCCGAGATGAAGTCATGGCACAAGATGGCGCTGCCATCAAAAGGGAGCAGCTCGACAGGCTCTCGAAATAGTGAAGGCGTTAGCACAACGCCACATTACCGCCGTTGACTAGTCGGCTCGCTTGCGCTTCCATTTGGGCCTCGATAATTGGGCTATATTCTGAACAGCGAGGTAAACCGCCTCGCCCGTAATGGGGGTTACATGACAACACAAACAACAAGCGACGACGAACATCGTCTCGCGCAACTCGGATACAAA
>Ga0163144_10029419_pt1 | contig 10546 bp, 7 predicted proteins | sample OliLak19BULKMAT1_FD_123175 | JGI IMG/M metagenome (GOLD analysis project Ga0163144, IMG submission 123175) | Freshwater microbial mat bacterial communities from Lake Vanda, McMurdo Dry Valleys, Antarctica - Oligotrophic Lake LV.19.BULKMAT1 | ecosystem: Environmental > Aquatic > Freshwater > Lake...
CCACCCATGGGCGGACCCTGCATGGGCGGGCCTTGGTTCGGATATTGCTGCTGCGGGTACTGGCTCATCGAGACCCTCCGAGAGAGCTGTGGTTCGAGATGGTCGGGCGATCGTACGGCATCGACCCGCGGGATCATTGGGAAACCGGCCAGCAGCATATCGGCAAGCGGCGGGGCGTGGGAAGAGAGTCGGCGGGGTGGGGGACGAACCGCACGGCGGGTTGGCACCGGTCCGCGCCGACTGTCAGGGGGTGGGCGGGCGGGCGGGGGCCGGGTCCGCGACGTCCAGCAGGGGGATGGCGTTGTCCACGTTCTCGATGGTCTGGCGGAACGAGGCCAGATGGTCTTGGATGGCTCGCAGGGAGGCCTGGATTGCCGCCATGGTCGCGGTGTCCTGCCGCATGGCGGCCAGGTGCTGGTTGGTCTGGTTGATCGCGGCCAGGCGGTTGTCGAGCACGTCGGCGACGCGCGCGACCTCGGCCTTGACCAATCCCAGCTCGGCGTGGGCGCGGTCGATCGAGGCGCCGGTCGCGGCGATGCGGTTGTCAATGTCGCGGAACACGCAGCCGGGAAGCAGCAGAACGGCGACCAGCGCCAGGCACGCGGGGGGCGGGTTGCTCATCGCCCATCATTGTCCGCGAGATGCCGTTTCCGGTGATGGTGAGCCCGATTTCACCAATGCGAAGGCCTCGCGTAGGCGGTGCGAGGGCTTCACGGGCGGTCGGATTTCGAGGGAAGCGGGCGGTGGGGGTGGTGGGGGAGGCGTGGGGGTCTCGGCCGTCGCGACTTCGATGGCGGTTCGCAGACGCTCGGAGGGTGAGGGGCGCGCGGGCAACGGTTCTGCGGCGTCGGTGGAATGGGGTGACGCGGAGAGAGCGGTGCGGGCTGGTCGGCTGGTGAGCAGGACCGGCTCCGAGTCCGCCGTCCTCGAAGCGGGCACGAGCGTTTCCTGTTCGCGTTCGCGGGTGGTCGAAGCCCGCGATGGCGTGGAAAGCGCGGGTCGTGCGTCCGAGGGCGAGGCGTTCTCGTGGTCTGGCCTGGCGATGATGGAGCCGTCTTCCTTGACCTGATCGAAGCGGACGGAGACTCGTTTGGAGACGCCGCGCTCTTGCATGGTGATGCCGTAGAGGCGGTCGGCGGACTGCATGGTGCGTTTGTTGTGGGTGATGACGATGAAGCGTGAGAAGTCGGTGTACTGGCGGATGGTGTTGCAGAAGCGTGCGACGTTGCCCTCGTCGAGCGCGGCGTCGACCTCGTCGAGGATGCAGAAGCAGGAGGGCTTGCTGCGGAAGATGGCCATGAGCAGGGAGATGGCGGTGAGGGTCTTCTCGCCGCCGGACAGCTGGGAGATGGAGCGGGGCTCCTTGCCCGGGGGCTTGGCGATGATCTCGACGCCGGATTCGAGCACGTCGACCTCGTCGGTCTCGACCCTCTCGCCGTTGACTTCCTTGATGAGGGGCATGAGGCGGACCTCGGCCTTGCCGCCGCCGAAGAGGCGTCGGAACATGCCGTTCTTTCCGCCGAACTCTTCCTGGACGCGGAGAAAGGTCTCCTGGAAGCGGATGCGGCTGGCGTCGTTGAGGCGGTCGATGAGCTCGCGGAGCTGGCGTCCCGCGGCGTCGAGGTCGGCGACCTGCTTGATGAGATCGTCGTTGCGGGCGGCGAGGGTGAGTTCTTCCTCGATGGAGTCGAGGTTGACGTTGCCCAGTGAACGGACCTCGGCGCGGAGGGTGTCGACGCGCTTCTGGCCCTCATCGCGGGGGACGGGGATGATGCGGAGGAAATGTCCATGGCTTGGCATGGCCATCTCCCGGGCGTCGGTCTGGCTCGCATCGTCGGCCTTGGCTTGCGATTCCTGGCGTGCGACATGGCCACCCAGAGCTGTGGCCCCGCCACCCGGGTAGGCCATGCCGCCCGTGTCCTCTGCCATCATCGCGCGGTAGTCGGCGTACTCGAAGCCCAGGTCGAGGCCGATCTCTTCGAGGGTGCGTTCTTCGAGGGCTTCGCGGCGGACCTCGCCCTCGCGGCGGGTGGTTTCGAGGGCGTTCCAGTCGCGTTCGATGGCGTCGGCGTGCTTGCGGGCGGCGATGAGGCGCTCCATGAGGGAACGCACCGCGCCGTCGGCCTCGGCGACGCGCTGGCGGACGCCGACGAGTTCGTGATCGGCGCGGGCGAGGTCGATGGCGGAGGCTTCGACGATCTGGGCGGCCTCGGCGATGCCGCGTTCGTGCTCGCCGGCGCGGGCCTGGTTGTGCTCGAGGGCGGAGGCCAGGTCGCGCTGGCGGCGGAGCGAGTCCTCGCGTGCGGCGGACAGGGAGTGGTATTCCCGGCGTGCGGCGGAGAGCTGCTCGCCCAGGCGGCCGACCTCGATCTTGACGGCGGTGAGTTGCTCGCTGGCCTCGTCCTGCTTGCGGCGGAGCACGACCAGGTCGCGGTCGAGCTGGTCGGCGGCGGTGGTCTGTTCCTCGTGGAGCCGCGACAGGCTCTCGGCGCGTGCGGAAAGGGCGGCCCGATCGGCGTCGATCTTGGAGATGCTGCCGGCGATCTGGGCGGATTCGGTCTCGAGGGCGAGGCGATCGCGTTCGAGGCGGGCGTGGTCGGAGACGGCGCGCTCGAGGCGGGTGTGCTCGCCGATCTGCTCGCGCTGGAGCGTGGCGAGGGTGGAGGCGGACTGAGCGCGGCGGGCGGAGAGCGAGGCGGCCTCTTGGTCGGCGGCTTTCAGGGAGGCGCGCTCGGCGCCGGCGCGGACGCGGAGGTCGGCGACCTCGCGCTCGAGGTTGGCCAGTTCGGCGCGGCGCTGGATCATGCCGCCGGCCTGCGAGGCCGAGAGCGGGCCGGCGGAGAGGCGCCCGTCGGGTTCGAGGCACGCTCCGCAGGCGGTGACGAAGCGGCAGCCGGCGAGTGGGCCGGCGGAGAGCAGCGTGGCGGTGTCGAGGTCGGCGACCAGGTGGGTGTTACCGAGCAGGCGGTCGAGGAGGGCGGCGATGTGCGGGGCGTGTGCTTCAAAGCGGGTGTCGGGGCGGACCAGGGCGCGCAAGGGGCGGAGGCGATCGCCGAGCAGGAGAAGGGTGGCGCGGTCGATGGTGTTGTGGCGGCAGAGCGATTCCGCGCTGTCGGAATCGGTGCCGGGGATCGGCCAGTCGGCGTTGTCGGGGGTCAGGCCGCTTGCTTGGGCGGCGTGCTGGCGCGTGGCATCGGCTGGTGGGCCACCGGTCGCGCCCCCCGTCATGGGCAGAAACGTGACGCGTCCGACCAGCCCGGCGAGTTCGTCGGCGGTCGGCATCGCGGTGAGGTGGTCGACCATGAGAGCCTGGAGGTCTGGTCCGAGGGCGGCCTCGATGGCGGCGGCGTGCTCGGCGTCGGCCGAAACCAGGTCGGCCAAGGGAGCGATCACGCTGGCGAAGCCCTCGCCGGCGACCTTGCGGTCCAGGACGAGTTTGACGGCGTCGGCCAGGCCCTCGCGGGCGTCGACCATTTCCTGCAGGGTCTGGCGACGGGACTCGCTGCGGACCAGGCGCTGTTCGAGGTCGGAGAGCGAGGCGGCCAGCGCGGAGCGATCCGACGAGAGCGCGGCCAGCAGCCCGTCGGTGTCGCGGACGGAGGATTCGGTGTGGGCGATTCGCTCGCGGCGTGAGGCGGTGGAGGACGTGAGGGATTCCATCGCCGATTCGACCTGGGTCTGCTCGCCCTGGATGGCCGCGGCTTTGCCGGAGGCTCGACCGGCCTGGTCGCGGAGGCTTTCGAGGCGTCGTTCGTCGGCGTGGACGCTGGCGAGCATTCGGGTGCGCTCGCGGTCGATCTCGGCGGCGGCGGCCCGGCGCTTGGCGAGGGCGGACTGCTGCTCGGTCAGGGATTCGAGGACGCGGGCGCGGGCCTCGGCGGCCTGGTGCAGAACCTGTTCGCAGCCGGCGAGTTGCTCGGCGCAGAGGCCGATCCGCGAGCCTTTGTCTTCGATCTGGCGGGCGAGGTCGGTGATGGAGGATTCGAGGCGGTGCAGTTGGTCGCGGTCGGCGTCGATGCGGCGGCGGGCGTCGGACAGGGTGCGTTCGAGCATGGCGCGGCGCTGGGAGGCGGTCTCGCCCGCGTGGGCGGAGGCGGTGCGCTGCTGCTCGAAATGGCGCTGGGCGTCAAGGGCCTCGGCGCGGGCGAGTTCGCCCTCCTGGCGGGCGGCGTCGAAGCGCATGACGGCGGCGCCGGCGTTGGCGCGGTCGCGTTCGAGGGAGGTCAGGCGGCTGGTCAGGCCCTCGAGGCGCTGGCGGATCTCGTCGTAGTGGTCGAAGGCGAGGGCCAGGCGCAGGGCCTTGAACTCCTCGTCGAGTTCCTTGAACCGGCGGGCCTTGGTCGCCTGGCCCTTGACCAGGCGGAGGCGGCGTTCGGTGGAATCGAGTTGCTCGCGCGAGCTGACGAGGTTCTGGTCGGTGCGCTCGAGTTTGCGGATGGACTCGATGCGGCGCTGCTTGTAGCGGGCGACGCCGGCGGCTTCCTCGAAGACCACGCGGCGTTCCTGCGGGCTGGCCAGGAGCATGGCATCGACCTTGCCCTGCTCGATGATGGAGTAGGCGTCGGCGCCCACGCCCGTGTCGAGGAAGAGGTCGCGGATGTCCTTGAGGCGGGCCCGGCGGTTGTTGACCAGGTACTGGCTGGTGCCGTCGCGGTACAGGCGGCGTTCGACCTCAACGATGTCGGCGTCAACGGGGAGGGTGCGCTGGCCGCGGATGGAGGCGTCGAGGACCTTGGAGTCGGCGGTGTCGAGGCTCTGGTCGCGCGGCTCCTGGTCGCCCGGCTCTCCGAGCCGGGCTTCCTCCGGGTGGCTCAGGCTTGCAGCCTGAGCCGCGCCCGCTTCGGGCGAGGCCGAGAGATCGATGGCGTCTGTGGCCGCCGGTGGAGTTTCGTCGGGGAGGGTGGCCTCGGCGGGCTGGTCGTCCAACCGCTCGCCAACGCTTCGCGTTCGCTGGGACGCGGCGAGGACTGGATTCTCGAAGGTGAGCGTGACGCTGGCCATGCCAGCGGGCTTGCGACCGGCGGAGCCGGCGAAGATGACGTCGATCATCTCCTTGCCGCGGAGGGATTTGGAGGACCGTTCGCCCAGGACCCACTTGATGGCGTCGACGACGTTGCTCTTGCCGCAGCCGTTGGGGCCGACGATGCCGGTGATGTCATCCTCGAACGCGAACTCCGTGCGGTCGGCGAAGGACTTGAATCCGGCGAGTGTGAGTCGGACCAGGCGCATCAGGGGCGACCTCCTGTCGCTGGGGCTGTCGGGCCCGGGTGTGCGCGGCATCCTGCCGCGGAGCGCGAAGATAGCGTATCGGGCGGATTGGTGCGCCAAGAACAGCAGAACCGGCCGCGCGAGCGGTGGGACACTGACCGAACGCCGACTGCCTCCGACCGGCCCGGCACCAAGCCGATGCGGAGCACCGGTCGAGTCAACCGTGGGATCCGACCCGCGTCCGTCTGACATGGTGGCCGACGGCTGGCGCGGCCGGTTCTGTTGAGTCTGGGCTTACCGCGGCTCAGAAGCGGGCGGGGTGAGCGGGACGACGCGGGGCTCGAAGCCTTCGGGGAGCTGGCCTGGGACCAGCTGCTCCTCAGGGACGTCGGTGGGGGTTTCGGGGCGCTGGTCGACCTGGGTGGCGCGGGTGGCGGCGAGGATCTGGCCCGCGAGGCGGTCGCGCTCGGTGGTGAACTCGGCGTCGAGGCCGCCGGCTTCGTGGATGGCGGCCAGGGCGCCGACGATCTCGGAATAGGAGAGCGAGAGTCCGGGGCGGTCCTCGCCGTCGATGGGTTGGCGGGCCATGAACGCGATGAGTTCGGCGACGTCGCCGGTGAACTTCCACTGGGTCGCCTCCCCGGTGCGGGGGTGCTGGAAGTAGACGCGAAAGTCGGTGGTGGTGGGGTCCGAGAGGATCATGAGGCGATCGTTCCAGGCCGACATCTGGAGCGGGGCCCGCATCCGGACTTTTTCCCCGAACAGGATGATGCGGGGCTGGGCGTGCATGGTCACATAGACCAAGGGGGTGCCGAAGGGCGCCCAGTCGAGGGCGAGCACGGGCTCGGCCCCGAGTTGGCCCATGACGGGGCGGCGGGCGATGCCCTGGAGGGTTTCGCCGGAGAGGAACCAGTTGGCCTCGTCGCGCAGGGCGCGCTGGCTGGGGCGGTTGCGGGTCGCGGCCGCGCTCGCCGAGCGAGTGGCGACCTGGATTTCTTCGGCCCGGCGCGAGAGGGAATCGTGGGCGGCGGCCCGCAGCACGAGGTCGGGGCTGGCGGCCTGCTCGCGCAGGAACAGGTCGACCTGGGCTCCGCCCGGGACCACGCCCAGCAGACGGATGGCCTCGGCCCGGATGCCGATGGGGCCACGTTCACCCAGGCTGCGGAGCGGATCGGCGGCCAAGGGGTCGCCCATCTCGGCGCCGGCCTGGAGGGCGGCGAGGGTGACGGCGATGTCCGGGCTGTTGTAGAGCGGGCGGATCATCTCCATCTCGTTGCAGCCCACCAGGCACCACGACAGGTCGCGGGCCAGCGTCGGGTCGCTCTGGATGGCATCGACGTAGCGGCGGGCGTACTCGCGGCGGTAGAGCCAGTCGATGGGCAGGTGGCTGACGATCTGGAGGAAGACATCGGGGCGGTTGGCGTACTCGGACGGGACGCGGATGGCGACGGCGGCGTCGGACAGCCCGCGTGAGGTGTCCGGGCCGTCATCGGGCGGGAAGCGGCTGTTGATGGCCGAGGCCATCTGGCGGGCGCGGGAGTGGGAGGGGGAGTCGAGCTGGAGGATGAGTTCGAGGGGCTCGGTGACGATGCCACCGTCCATGACGCGTGCGGCGAGGATGTCGTTGGAGCCGGGCTGGCGGAAGGGGTTCTGGAAGACCTCGCCGGCCGCGTTGGCGAGGCGCTTGGTGGTGTAGCCACCCAGAGGGGCGGGGGGTCCGATGCGGAGTTCGGTGGTCCAGAGGCGACCGCCCTCAAGAGAGGAGGCGTTGAGGGCTTCGATGGAGACATCGAAACGGGTGCCGACGGGGGCACCGGGTGGGATGGCGGCTTGGACGACGACGACGGCGGTGGCGGGGTGGCGGAGGAGTTCGCGGGGGGACATGCCTTGGCCGTCACCGCTGATGAGCCCGGGCATGGGGTTGCCGCGGCTGATGCCATTGAGGCCCAGTTGGCGTTCCATGGTGGCGGCGATGCGCTCGGGGAGGGGCTCGCCGCCGGTGCCGTGGAGGCCGACGACGAAGCCGTACCCGGAGACGAGGACGGGCTCGACGCCGCCGATGGTGGCCTCGGAGCCGATGGTGTTGCGGAGGATCTCGGGAACGTCGCGGACGACGACCGGCGAGGACTGGAACTGCACGGGCTGGGGGGTGCCGCCGCCGCAGCCTGTGAGTGGGGCGGAGAGCGCGGCGGCGAGGGTGAGGGCGGCGAGCAGCGTGCGGGGGAGGCGGGCCGAGGCGGTGGGCATAGCAGGCTCCGACGGAGCGGCCCGGGGTCGAGTTCCCGGATCGCGTGGGATCGAGTTGCGGATGAGGGACGTTGACGCCAAAAGGACGCGGGCGACGGAGCGAACTCCGGCAAGTCTGAGGCGGAGCGGTAGTTTACGTCAGAACGGGGCGTGGGGATTGGGAGGCGGCGAAGTTCGCGGGTGGTGGGTGGTACGGAAGAACAAGCGGGGACCACAGAGGCGACGGCTCCGGGAATGGGGCGGGGATGGGGTGGAGGGGGATTGGGGAAAGGCGTCGAAGGACGGAAGCGGACCCGCCTGTTCGGGGGGGTTTTTGAGGGGTGTCGGCGGGCGTCGGTCGCGTCGGGTGGTGTCGGGGCAAAAAATGAGCGGGCGGGAAGCGGTTGAGGGGCAATAACTTGCGCGGTGGGGCAGGATTCATCCACAGGAATCGACACAAGATTTAGCGGTTCAAACCCCTTGCCCGCCCGATGGGTAGTGGTATGCTGCTGCGCTGTCGCCGGGCGGCAACCAGGGGAAGTCATGAGCGGGTTGGTGGTGCGAGGTCGATGGCGGTCGGTGGGCGGCGTGGAACGCCGTGGTGGTTTCGTTCGGGATTCGGTGAATACTATTCAGTCCTTGATTGGTTGAGGTTCGGCGCGTCACCGACGGAGGTGGCGCGTGGCCTTGCGGGTTTTCGCGCGCGGATCGGAGACATGCGGGGCTGGTGGGTGGGCGTTGGCGGGAAGGGCGTTGGGAAGGAAGGCAGCGATGGGCGTTTTGTGCGACACGCAGATTCGGGAACTGGTGCGGATTGATCCGTTCGCGGACGCCAGGAAGCGGGCCGGGCAGGTGTCGTATGGCGTTTCGAGTTACGGCTACGACGTGCGGGTCGGCACCCGGTTCAAGATCTTTACCCCCACGCCGCGGACGGGCGGGATTGCGGTGGTGGACCCCAAGCGGTTCACGGACGACCTGTTTGTGGAGGTGGACACGGCCGAGCAGGGGACGGACCACGTGGTGATCCCGCCCAACTCGTTCGCGTTGTGCGAGACGGTGGAGTGGATGGAGATCCCGCGTGATGTGCTGGCGATCTGCGTGGGCAAGAGCACGTATGCGCGGTGCGGGCTGATCGTGAACGTGACGCCGCTGGAGCCGGAGTGGAAGGGGAAGGTGACGCTGGAGATCAGCAACACGACGCCGTTGCCGGCGCGAGTGTACGCGAATGAGGGGATCGCGCAGATGGTGTTTCTGAAGGCGGATCGGGTGTGCGCGGTGAGTTACGCGGACAAGGCGGGGAAGTATCAGGGGCAGTTGGGGTTGACGTTGCCGAAGGTGGATTGAGAAGGGGTACAGGCATGGGAAGCGAAGTGTTCGTTGAGTGCGAGGTCTCGCCGGGGATGTTCAGCGATGAGTTGGTCGTCCAGGTGGCCGGGCGGGAGTACTTCGTCCCCAAGGACCGGGTGCGGTCGGGCGGCCACGGGCGGAGCAGCGTCCGGGCGAAACTCATCAAGGACAACGACGGCGAGTGGGTGGTTCTGCCCACGGAGTACGGCGAGACGGTGAGCAAGCGGCTTGTGAAGATCAGCGCGTAAGGGACAAGGAGCCGGCAAAGCGATGGTGCTCTCGAACATCGACATTCAGGCGGCGTTGGACTCGGGGGCCTTGGTGATCCGCCCCGAGCCCTCGCCACGGCGCCTGGTGGAGGGCGTGAAGTGCCCGTTCCAGACGAGCGCTGTCGACCTCACGCTTGGAAACGACTTGGCGTGGCTGAAACCCGACATGCCGATCGCCATCGACCTGCGCCGCGGGAACTTCGGGAGCCTGTTCGCGAGCAACTGTGTCCGCAAGACGCTCGACAAGGACGAGGTGTTCGTGCTCAAGCCGGGGCAGTTGGTGCTCGGGCGGACGCACGAGCTGGTTGAACTGCCGATTCGCGAGCAGGGGCCGTGGCTCGCGGCCCGGGTTGAGGGACGCAGTTCGTACGCCCGCTGCGGGCTTCTGGTCCACTTCACGGCCCCGACGATCCATGCCGGTTTCTCTGGGACGATCACGCTGGAGATCATGAACTTCGGGCCGTACTCGCTGAGCCTGTCGCCGGGCACGCCGATCTGCCAGTTGATCGTGGAGCAGTTGAGCGGCATGCCGTTCCGGACGGACAGCCAGTTTCAGGGGCAGGCGGAGCCGACGGGGGGGAGGCGATGATGGGACCAATGCTGGTGGCGCGGCTGGAGGCGGAAGAGGGAATGGGGCGGATGGTGGATCTGAAAGCGGATCGGGTGTGCGCGGTGAGTTACGCGGATAACGCGGGGAAGTATCAGAATCAGGTTGGACTCACATTGCCAAAGGTTGACTAATGAGACAAAGAAGCCGACTGCAGTCAGTTCCCGGCATCTTGCCGGCGTGCAAAGCGTGCGCGCCTGGAACTGGGGCGCGAATCGTGCCCGGTCGGGGCTCAGCTGAATTTCAATGTACGCGATGCGGCGCGACGCTTCTTCGCTGGCAGACCCCAGCTGTTTGGGTTGACGGCAGGCCCGTCCCAATCCGTTTCACCCGTCGATAGGTCGCTTCATTCGAGATCCGTCATGAAGTCGGGACTGCTCGCCAAATGTATGCAAAGCCTAAGCGAGTTACTCGCCGAGGGCGAGAGGATAGCTCAAGGAAGCTACGAGGTGCTAGTGCGCGAGGACCGCGCGGGCTGGGTTGCGAAGGTCGACCCGGTTTGGAGGCAGATTGACATCGAACTCGACACAAAGGGGTGGTGTGGTGATTGCGATTGGTGGCGCAGGCGTTCGAGGATTCTGGGAGCACGAGGCCATTCCGAAACTGTTCTTGCAGAGTGCGACGTTATCCGCGGAGGTATTCAACATCTGTCGAGTTTCTTGCTCACATTGGCTACAGCACCCGGGGAGGATCCCGTGCGGACGGCTCCGTGCCATTTCCATCGCCGAGACTTTGTTGAAAGACCAAACGGTGTGTTTCTTGCAATGCCATTCTCGCCGCAGCGCCGGTGCAGCCGGGTTGCTCGCGTGATTCGAGAGTCGGTTGCTGGACTAGAGCGAAACGGCGAGCGAATGACCGGCGTACGAGCGGACGATCTCCATGGTCACGA
>Ga0163144_10029420_pt1 | contig 10546 bp, 11 predicted proteins | sample OliLak19BULKMAT1_FD_123175 | JGI IMG/M metagenome (GOLD analysis project Ga0163144, IMG submission 123175) | Freshwater microbial mat bacterial communities from Lake Vanda, McMurdo Dry Valleys, Antarctica - Oligotrophic Lake LV.19.BULKMAT1 | ecosystem: Environmental > Aquatic > Freshwater >...
ACATGCTCCGGAGCGAGAAGAGCCGGAAAGTCGGGATCAAGAACAAACGCCTGCTGGCCGCGTGGGACCACTCCTACCTGATCAAACTCCTCGCGGCGGGGAGTGGATAATGCGTTTGCCCTAACCCGCTCGTCCGTCCGCTTGAAAGCCACCTTCCGATCGGTCTATACTCCGATTGCGGATGGCTCGATCGAGGGCAAGCCGCGAGTCTGGGCGATTGGCGCAGTTGGCTAGCGCGCATGCATGACACGCATGAGGTCCCGAGTTCGAGTCTCGGATCGCCCACTTGTACACTTTGTAGCCGCTTCGCATTCGTTCGCGTTGGCTTGAAAAACCTCTGCAAAACAAGGCTCTTTCGATGATTCGGGCGAACCAGCGCCATCGGGTGCTGCGCCGCATTTTGCGCCTCAGGCGCGCCGCGTTTTGCGCCGCTTTTTTGGTCGTCTGTTTCGGACGCCACCGGGGTCGCCACGCCAGCGGTCGCCATATCGAAATGAACGTCGCGGGTTTGCAGGTAGTGACGGGCCGCGATCAGCGGGGAATGCCCCAGCCAGCCCGCGACGACGTGGGCCGGGAACCGCTCCACCCAATCCGTTGCGCACGATGCCCGCATGTTGTGGAACAGTCGGGGCCAGGGCTTCACGCTCGCCCTGAAGGGTTCGGTCATCCCCAGTTTCACCACCCGCGCGTGTAGACGGTCGCCAATCCCTTCCACTCAACGCCGTTGCGGCCCTAACTCACTTCGTCCCGGTGTACTCCGAGAACATGCCCAGCTGCACACACCGTTGGACATTTCGTAAACCGGTCGCCCGCATCGCCTCAATGACAGTTTGGGGTCGGACGCACCGGTCAATCGTGTCCCAGTAGTAACGCCAAAGCTCGCTGGTCCGCTTGGACTTTCCTCCGACACGGCAGAACACCCCGGCCACGGTCTTTATGTACGCCGCCATGAGGCCGCGCCCCAGCCGCGATTCTGGTGATGTGATCTCCAAAATGCACAACCGACCGTCTGGTTTCAAGACGCGTCGAAACTCGGCGAACGCCACGGCGAGGTCATCAACATGCCGCAGGGCATATCCCATGGACACAAAGTCAAAGGAGGCATCATCCGAGGGGATCGCCTCAGCCCGGCCGTGGCGAGTCTCAATGGGAATGCTCTCGCTCGCAAGTCCGAGCATCCCGGGGCTCGGGTCGATACCAATCACACGGCCCATCTCGCCCACGATACTCACCGCCTCCCGGGCGACCAACCCTGTGCCACACGCTACATCAGCCACGACCATGCCCGGCGCGAGGCCTGCCCGCTGGAGTGCCTTTCGCCGATACCAGCGTCCGCTTCCCATCGCGAGCCAACCTTCAACCCGGTCGTAATCTCGGGCGGTGTCATCGAAAATGGTCCGCAGCCATTCACGTTTCTCACGCTCGTCCCGGTAGTGCTCCGTCAGGATGGGATGCGGTTGAACTGGGTTGGGGGATTCGATGGGCATTCGCTCGATCAGGATAATCCTGCAACTTGGAGCGAGCCACACAACTGCCCTAACACTTTCGGGAACGCCCGATGCCAAGGGGCGTCAAACAGCACGGCAACCTACACTCGCGAGGGGCTGGCCGTACTCTGAAGGAATCAAGTGAAAATGCCTGCGACGGTCGAAACTGTGCAACGGGTGAAGTTGGTGCTTCGTTCCAGCCTGAAGCTCGACGACGATGCTGAGTTGGCGGACGACATGCCGCTGATTGGTGGGGAGTATGACCTCGATTCACTGGACATCCTGCTGGTGATCACGAATGTCGAGAAGGATTTCGGAGTCCAGATCCGCGATGGAACGATCGACCGTACGGCGTTCGCGACCATCCGATCGCTGGCTGACTATGTCGAGTTGCTCGGGCCTCCCAAGTGAGCGAGGCTCCCGATCTCCAGCGACTTCTTGAGAGCCTGCCCCATGCCGAGCCGTTCAGGTTTGTCAGCGAACTGACGGCTCTCGAACCGCGCGTCCGCGCCACGGGAAGATGGGCGGTGACCGGCGATGAGTCTTTCTTTGCAGGTCATTTCCCTAAAGATCCCATCGTTCCGGGGGTGCTTCTCGCAGAGGCACTCGCTCAACTTTGCGGACTGGTCGCGTTTGCGAATCCGGGTTTGCAGGAGCCGCCATCCAGAGCGGCCCGACTCGCCCAGGCGGATGTCAAGATTCACGCGGCGATTCGGCCTCCGGCAAATATCGAACTCTCGGCGGTGTTCGTGCGGCAGATGGGCTCCCTGCACTTGTTCGAAGTCGCCGCGGCGGCGAACGGCACCTGCGTGGCGGACGGGCGGATCGTGCTCGCGGATGCCCAGTAGTCCCGGCAGGCATACTTACGGAGGACTCTATGCGGTTGGCGACACTCTGGGCGACTTTGTTGACGGCGTCGGTGGCCATGCTGCACACCGCCAATGCTGCACAACCGGAGCCGGCGAGGTCCCTCGTCCCGACTTCGCAGCCGATTTCGCCCGCCGCAGAGGCCAACCTTGCCGAGTTCGAGCGGCGGCTCGCAGCGGTCGATATGAAAATGGCCGCCGTCACCGATCTTCGCGCCAACTTTGAGCAGCGGAAGAAGACTGCGATGCTCAAGAAACCTCTGATCTCCCGCGGCTCGCTGTTCTGCAAAGGCGAGTTGGTGTTGTGGAAGACAACGTCGCCGCGGCGGACCGACATGCTGGTGGCGAGCGACAAGGTGACAATCTACTACCCAGCGGATCAACTGGCCGAGGTGTACGCGTTGGGCTCCCGATTCCAAGATGCGACCGGCGGACCATTGCCCCGACTCTCGAAACTCAGGGAGTCCTTTGAGCTGACGGAGCTGGATGCGGCGGTCATGGCGAAGGACCTGGCTGCGAATGACTCCACGGACCGGGTCGCGCTGACGCTCACGCCCAAGTCCGACGAACTCAAGAAGCATGTGGCATCAATCCGCGTGCTGATCGATGTGACCGTGCCGTGTGCGGATCGGGTCGTCATCGTGGACCCCGATGGGGAGGAGACCGAACTCCGGTTTACCGCCGTCAAGACCAACACCGGGCTAAAGGACACGGAACTGGACCTAAATCTTCCGGCCGGGACGAAGATTAGTACGCCTGTAGAGCCTGCCAAGTGAGCCTCCGCCCCCCGAGGGGCCGGGCGGTGTTCACGATTCGGTATCACGCAGATGTGTGGGCGTTCGTATCATGGCAGCGATGAAAGAAAGATTGCCCACGAACGCAGCGCTTGTACTGGCCCATCAGGAGATTGCGGGGCGTTCCGCGGCTGCGGCGGACGCATCCTGCATGTCCCACGTTCCGGGCGTGCCGCGATGGGCGGTAGAGCTCACCAAGGGTACCAGTATTTCACGGCGGATCGGACTTGATATTGACAAGCTCGCGCCCGGCGAAAATGCACTGCCGGCGATCGAGGTCGTCATTCGTACGGGGGTAGATGCGGCTCTCGTCTCGGTGATGCTTGATGGCGTGGGCGACTGGACGGTTCGTTTGCTGGAAGTGGCCGTTGAACAGATGATCGGGCTGTCCATCGAGCCGCTGCGAGGCTCGACATTTGATCAGCCCGCGAGGTTGTGGAACTTCTTGCCTGGCATTTGCACCCCGATTGGCGACGGACTGGATCGGTATCGGGTTTTCAACGTTGCTCGTCATCGCGCGTTCGCCAAGTGGTTCGGCGATGGGGCGATCGCACAAGGTCAGGTCCCGCCCGCGAGTTGCATCGGACACGCCGGACTCGGCATCGCGATCCACGCGATGGGAGTCCGAATCGGCGTGGTGCCGGTGGAAAACCCGCGGCAGGTATCGGCGTTCGCTTACTCCCCGAAGTTCGGCCCTCGACCCCCGTGCTTTGCGCGGGCGGGGCTCACCATCATTGGTGGTCGGCCGATACTGATGGTCGCGGGAACGGCGAGTGTGGTGGGTGAGGGATCCGCACACGAAGGTTCACTGGAGGCGCAGCTTCGAGAGACGATGATGAACCTTCAGGCGGTGATTGCCGAGGCGCAACGTGTGGGTGAGGGCACGATAACCGCTGGTCGTGCGGACTTTACACGCGTGCTGGCCACTCGCGTGTACTACCGAAGGCGCGAAGACCGTGCCGCGTTGGAGCGGATGCTGCCCACAGAACTGATGGATCCCGCCGAGGTGGAGTTCGTGCATGCAGAGATCTGCCGCAACGAATTGCTGATAGAGATTGAGGTCCTCGCGGAAATGGCCAGTGCGTAGCCGTTCGATGTTGCTGGAAGCGATCGCTCGTCACGCCGCGGAGAGGCCCTCGGCCACCGCGCTTGCCGATATCGGTTCCGAAGGTGATGTTACAGCATCCCTCACTTGGCGAGAATTCGCAACGGCCGCCGCAGCGAGGGCGGGCATCATCAGTAGTGTCGCTCCGCTCGGAACAACGGTATTGGCTGCCCTGCCCACGGGCATCGACCTTGCGGTTTGGATAGTCGGCGCGATCGATTCAGGTGTCCGGCTGGTGCTGATGCACCCTCGGAGCGGTCCTGCAGAGGTTGCGGCGGTACGCGGTCGGACGGGCTCAACCGTGGTGGTGGCAGCGGATGAGCTTTTGATCCGCGTGGATGAAGCCGTTGTGCGTCTGCAGGTTCCCGTTCAGGCTTTGTCCACGTCCAGCGTGCCAACGCGTTTGCCGAACCTCAGTTTGGCCGAACCCGGTTCACTCGTGCTTGGATCATCTGGAACCACCGGACTTCCCAAGCTGGTTCGGCGTGAGAGCGAAGCCTTGGACGCGGATGCACGCGCTGTTGCTGGTGGGCTCCTACTGAACCCTGCGGACCGTGTGTTGTGCGTACCGCCCCTGACTCACTCCTACGGTATCGATGTGCTGCTTGGTACGCTGCTGTCCGGCGCCACATTGCGGCTCATGAGCGAGTTCGATGCTATTGGTGCGGCTCGCCAGCTCGCGGATGGCGTCACGGTGCTCCCGGGGGTTCCGTTCGTCTACGAAGCCCTCGCGAGGATCGGCGAAAGCGGCGGCGCGGGCAACTTTCCTCGACACGAGCTGCGCATCGCGGTCTCGGCAGGTTCAAGACTGAGTCCGCGCGTGCGTCGAGAGTTCACGAACCTTTGGAAGATCGGGGTGGGGCAGTTGTACGGCGCAACGGAACTGGGAACGGTCTCAGTCAATCTTCCCCACGAGCCTTCTTTCGATCCCGAATCAATAGGACGGCCCCTGCCGGGTGTGAGCTTCCGAATTCTCGATGTCGATGAGCCGTCCCGCATCCTCCGCCCTGGCGTTGATGGGCACCTCGCAGTCCGCGCGCCCTCTATGCTCTCAGGATATGTGGATGGGAACTTAGACCTGATCGATGGACACTTGGCCACCGGCGACTTGGCGAGGATTGACTCGTCCGGTCGTGCCACCATCACAGGGCGGTTGAAACAGCTCATCGATTCGGGCGGTTTCAAGGTCAACCCGCTCGAGGTCGAATCGGTTCTCTCGGAGCACCCCGGCGTCGCCGAGTGCGCAGTTGTTCCGCTTGAGCTCTCAGACTCTATTCAGCGACTGGCCGCGTTCGTCGTCCCCAAGAATCCGGAGCGGCCCCCCGCGGATTCTGACTTGCGGCAATTCCTTCGGGAAAGACTTGCTCCCACCAAGATTCCCCGGCGGTTCGACATGCTGGCAACGCTTCCGCGGTCGCCGTTAGGAAAATTGCAGCGAGAGAAGCTGCCTCGGGGTAACGCATAATGAGCCGTTCCGTACCGTGGACCTTCGTGTGGGTGCTGGCGATCGCCGTCGCGGTGTGCGGGTGCGCCCGGTCGCTTCCCACCTATCCCACGATGAGCGATGCCGATGCACTCCGCGTGATCGCAGCGCGATTGGATACGGTGAAGTCCATCTCCGCCTCGACGGATCTGACACTGACCGATGCCAGCGGCCGCAGCGTGTCGATGGACGGTGCGTTCGTCGCATCGCCACCCGGGCAGGCGAGGTTGAGGGCGTGGAAGCTGGGGACGCCGGTGCTGGACATCACGATCCTGCCCGACGGCATCTGGGCCTTCGCGGTTGCTCGGAACGGTGCCCCCGTTACCGACATGGCCGGGCTTCCCGCGACCGGAGTGTCGCAATCGGTCGAATTGCTCTCGGGCGCGTTCTTCGCGCGGGCGCACGCGGCGGAGGATGCCTCGACACGCACGGAGCTGGTGGCCGTCGGTTCCGGATTCGGAAGCAGTGACGTACGCTGCGAGATCGACCGGGCCACGCTGACGCCCCGCAGATTCGTTATCGGCACCGGCGGCACAAAGGTGGAACTTTCGCTGGCCCAATACGAGCTCGTCGGCGATGTGCCGTGGGCGCGGCGGATGGAGTTTCTCGCCCCCACCGGAACGATTGTCATCCGCCTCGCGGACATCGAGTTGAACGGCGAACTGCCGGCCAGCGCGTTCGTGCCGCCGAAACGCGCTACGAGGCTTCCATGACGCCTTCGGGACCGCCGACCCCGCGCCGGTCGCCGCTGGGTGCTGTTGCGGCCTTCTGTTCGCGCCGCCCATGGGCGGTCGTGGCCGCCTCTTTCGTCGTGCTGCTGCTCGCGTTCGGATCGTTGCAAAGGCTGCGTATTTCGGGTTCGCTGGAGGCCATGCTCGGCACGCACTCGGCCGCCGCGAGAGCGTTTCACACCGTGATCACGGAGTTCCACGCGTCTGAGGCGTTGCTGGTACTCGTCGAGCCGCAGCGTGTGAATGCCGGCAAACCCGCGACTGCCGAAGAAACGGCCAAGACGGCTGCGTTTGCCGATGCGCTGGTGGCCCGGCTTCTGACCGACGAGCGCAGCAAGCACCTCATCGCGTGGGCGCGTTCGCGTCAGGATCCCGCGATCCTCGAGTTTGCAACGAGTTCGATCCTCCCCAACGGGCCATTCTATTTAGGTGAATCGGGGACGCGAGAACTGCTCGCGCGGTTCGAACCTCAACGGCTCGCCGAGCAGTTCGCAAGGAACGAAGCACTGATCTCCTCGCCGGGTCCGGCGGGCGATGCGCTAAGCCGAAACGTCCTGAAAGACCCTTTGCGTCTCTTCGAACTCGCGAACGATGCGGGATTGTCCGGAATGGGCGACGCCGCGCCGGCAGCACCCGGCACCTCCCCCCCGCCAGAACGGTCGCTCGACGGTCACGCGGTGCTCGTACGAGTCGCATCGAAGGCGTCGGTGAGCGACTTGGACGAGGTACAAGCCTTGGTCCGGTTGGTCACAAAGATCGCGGGAGAGTTGAACTCGTCAGGGATCGAAGGTCAGGCTCCTCGGGCGTATGTGGTCCGCCTCGGCGGGGCCTTCGCAATCGCCTCCGCTGCATCAGGCACCATCCGCAGTGATGCGATCGTGAGCACGCTCCTCTCGATCGGGCTCCTGTATGGCTGGTTCGTGATTTTCTACCGCCGTTGGTTGACACCACTTCTCATCGGAGTCGTAGCGGGTGTCGGGCTCATCGTCGGTTTCGGGGTGCACGCGCTGGCCGCGCCCACCGTTTCCCCGTTGGCCGCGACCGTCGCGGCACTCTTGGCCGGTTTGGGCGTTGATTACGGCATCCATTTTGTATCCCACTTTGATTCGCTGCGAGCGCAGGGTCACTCCGCCGAGCGATGCGCCGCCGAGACCGCCCGCGAAATGGCCGTGCCGATCACGACGAACTGCTTCACGAGCATTTTCGGATTCGCCTCCCTTTGGCCTTCCAAGATCGCGATGCTGTCTGACTTTGCCCAACTCGGAGCCGCCGGCCTCATCGGTGCGTGGATCGCAACGTTCACACTCTTGCCCTCCCTGCTCGTGCTGACCCATCGAGGCAAGGAGCAAACCGCGGCTGCACCCTCCCGATGCGGGTTTGTGGCAGACATCATCGCCAAACGGCCTCGGTTGTGGACTTCCTCTGCTCTTTGCCTTCTTGCGATTGTGGTGATCGCCGCGGCCAGCCGTGGCGAAGGCCCAAAGTTGGAAGGCGACCTGACCGTCCTGCACCCGCGGCCGAACGAGGCTCTGCGGACGACCGACGAGATCATCACCCGCTTTGCCGGTCAGGGTGAGATGATTCCTGTGCTGGTGAGCGTCAAGGACACGACGCAATTACTTCCCACTGCGATCGACACCGCCAAGGCGCTCACGAGCGAAGCCTGCCGAAAGGTGGGTGTCACGGATGTCATCGGCGTGCACCGGCTGCTCCCCGATCCCCGCTTGATGAATGCGGTCCGCGAGTTACTCGCTCCTGTGGATGTTTCATCGCTGCTGAGTCGGTTTGATGCCGCCGTGGAGGCGAGTGCGTTCGAATCCTCGACCTACGCGGGCTACCGAGAGTTCCTCGGACGGCTGTTGACGGCTGCCCATCCTCCATCCATTACGGAACTCGCGTCATACCCGTCCATTTCGCATCGCATCCTGCCGGTGGCTCACTCTCCAGGCTCGCCGCCTACGCAAACACTTCTTGTGGTCCAACTCGCAAATCCACTGCGAGAACGTGAGCAGCGGGCTGAATCCATCGCCACCTTGCGGAAGGCACTCTCGCCGATTCCACAAGCCACGCTCGCCGGGTTGGCAGCCGTGTCGGAAGATCTGGAAGACGCCACCATGGACGGCCTGCCGCAGTCGATCGCGATCTCGGTCACGCTCGTGTTGCTGTGGCTGGTGGTCGTCTTTCGGCGTCCCAAGGACGTGATCAAGGCACTCATCCCGCTGCTGTTTGGAGGGCTGTTTACCGTCGCCTTCATGGTGGCGACAGCGACGCGCTTCAACCCGATCAACAGCATCGCGATTCCTTTGCTCAGCGGAATCGCGGTGGATGCAGGCGTGTTCTTTGTATCTGCGGCGAGACAGGCCGGTCGCGACGGCGTGTCCAGAACCGAATTGGTCCAACGCCTGCAACCCACCATGCGGGCCGTACTCCTCGCCGTCGCGACCACCATCACCGGGTTCGCCAGCCTTTGCGTGACGCACACCCCGGCGATCCGTTCGCTGGGCTTCCTGGCGGCGGTGGGTATCGCAGCTTCACTCTGCGGTATGTTGGGGATCCTCGTCCCATGGATGCTTAAAGACGCCGGTAACGGGTCGCAGCAATCGAAGCGCCCTTCATAACGTCCGGCAATGCTCCGGGAGTTTCGCGACCGCCTGCGCGTAGAGCCTCACGAACGCTTCAATCACCGCGGCGTCGGTCTCTTCCGGGGATCCCTGCGGTGAGATCGGCGGCGCGAATGCAATGGCGTAGCGCGTTCTGAAAAAAGGAAGCCACGAGCCGGGCTTCGCGTACACCGACGTATTGATGAGCACGGCCGGCACAACAGGAACCGCCGCGATGTTCGCGATGCGCCCAAGGCCCGGACGCATGGTGCGGCTACGAATGACGGAGGCCTCGCCCCGTCGAAAGCCTCCTTCGGGGAACATCACAACGACGCGTCCCCGCTCCAGCCGGTTGAGGATCTTGCGCACGGTCGGTGCATCGGGCTTGCGGCGATCCAGCGCGAAGGCGTTCATGTTGCCGTATAACCAGGCGACGAATGGATTCTGGAACACCTCAACGATGCTGACAAAGTCCAGATGCCGCGGCACATGCCGGATCAGCAAGGGCACGTCATAGGGGCTCGTGTGATTGGCTGCGATGAGGCACGCCCCCGACCGCGGCACGTTCTCCAGACCCAGCACGACCGGGCGGCTGGTCGTGCAGAGGACCGGCAATGCAAGAAAGCGGGTCGCTTTATAGAACGCGTCGCTCACGGCAGATCGCTCTCTTGGAGGCCGGTGTGGCTGAGCAACTCGCGGTAGGTTGTTTCGAACTCGGCCCGCAATCGGTCCGCGAGGATCTGCCGATTCTCGCGACTGGACCGCCCGGCACCCGAGCGGCGGGAGGGCGGAGTGACTTCCCGCCCGAAGGCTACATAAACCCTCCCTCGTCGAAACGGCAACCACGGACCCACGCGGTTTAGCTTTTGCGTGCCCAGAATGACGACCGGAACGATGGGCGTTCCCGCCCAGATTGCGATGGTGCACACGCCGTGCTTCATCGGTCCGCCCCTGAGCATCGACTTTCGTCCCGTCGCGACACCGCCCTCTGGAAAGACGCCGACCAGTTCCCCTCCACGCACCAGTTGGATGCCCCGCCGGACCGCCGGCAGCGTGAAGCCGAAGCGATCCACCGGAAACGCCCCGCCCAAACGCAGCATGGCGGCACCTAACCACCTCCGATAGAACTCGATGCGGGACATCCAGCGGACGTTTCTGTGCAGCACGCTCGAGACGACGATGGGCTCGAGGTGGCTGACATGAGTACACGCCAGCAGCAAGCCTCCGGGTCGATCCGCCCGCTCAGGATGAAGCACCACTTCGCGAAGGCACTGAAATGTGATGAACCGGCAGGCAATCCTTACGACTCGATAGAACGTCAGATTCATCGCGAGAGAGCGCCTACTCGGAGGGGGTTTCATCGGAACCGAGATTATAGCGGATTGTCCTCTGGGACCGTTTGGGTGGCGGTTCTGGCTCCCGATCTGACGGCAGGCACCGCTGCCCATCTTCATTGTCACCTATGCTGGCTTCTCGCATG